>PJUF01001282.1_pt1 | contig 13256 bp, 7 predicted proteins | sample 1512191 | NCBI WGS metagenome assembly PJUF01 (sample SAMN08177673, study PRJNA422409) | Feces metagenome, whole genome shotgun sequencing project. | isolation source: Chicken feces (3) enriched on wood chips | host: Gallus gallus | place: USA: Madison | collected 2015-01-15 | reverse complement strand
GCATGCCGAAGGCCACGGCCGCGGCGTCGATGAGTTCCTTGCTCTCGCCACGTTCGACCCGCTCCACCGCACCCAGCATGTAGGGCATGAGCACGCGGTTGACGAGAAAGCCCGGTGCCGACTTCACCAGCACCGGACTCTTGCCGATGGCGAGCGCGAAGCTCGCGCCTTTGGCGACATCGCTGTCGGAGTTGAAGCTCGAGCGGATGACCTCCACTAGCGGCAGCTGCGCCACCGGGTTGAAGAAGTGCAGCCCGATGAGCCGCGCCGGACTCTCCAGCCCCTCGGCGATCCGCTCGAGCGCGATGGATGACGTGTTGGTGGCCAGGATCGCGTCCGGGCGCGCCTTCGCTTCGGCGTCCGCGAAGATCGTCCGCTTGATCTCGAGATTTTCGACCACCGCCTCGATGATCACATCGGCCCGCGCCATCCCCTTGCCCGTCGGATCGGCTTCGAGCCGCGCCACGGCCGAGGCGACCGCCGTGCGGCCCTTGAGCCGCTTCCTGAACAGCGCCTTGGCGCGCTCCAGCGCCGGCGTGATGCGCGCCATGTCGAGATCCTGCAGCGTCACGCCCATGCCGCGCAGGGCGCACCAGGCGGCGATGTCGCCGCCCATGACGCCGGCGCCGACGACATGCACGCGCCGGAAGACCGGTTTGTCCTTGCCGCGCAGCCCCAGCTTCTTGAGCGACTCGGACAGGAAGAACACGCGCCGCAGGTTCCGCGCCGTGTCGGTGGCCATCAGCGGCACGAAGCCGGCCGCCTCGCCCTCGATCATGGCCCGCCAGTTGTCGCCATGCTTGTCGAACAGCTCGATCAGCGCAAAGGGCGCCGGATAATGCTCCGGGCGCGCCTTCTTGCGCGCTTCGGTCCGCATCGCCGTAACGACCCGCTGGCGGATCGGTCCCCAGGCCATGATGCGCTGCACCATCGGCGCCGGCGTGGATTTGCGCTTCTGCAGCACGGCCTTGCGCGCCGCCCAGTGCAGCATGTCGCGGTGGCGCACCAGCTGGTCCACGAGCCCCATGGCGCGGGCCGCCCGCGCCCGGATCATGCGGCCGGTGAGCATCGCCTGCATCGCCGCCACGGGACCGGCCTGCCGGATCGAGCGCCCGGTCCCGCCGAAGCCCGGGAAAATCCCGAGATTGACCTCGGGGAAGCCCACCCGCGTCTTCTCGTCGTCGACCGCGATGCGGTAGTGGCAGGCGAGCGCCAGCTCCAGCCCGCCGCCGAGGGCGAAGCCGTGGATCGCGGCGATCACCGGCACCTTCATGGTCTCGAGCCGGTCCATCACGGCGTGGGCGCGCTTCAGCGCCTCGGGGAGGATCGCCGGGTCCGACATCTGGTCGAACTCCGTCACGTCGGCGCCCGCGATGAAGCCGCTGTCCTTGCCCGACTGGATGACGAGGCCGATCACCTCGCCGGCCGCGACGAGGTCCTCGATGCGCACCAGCGCCGCCTCGAACTCGCCGATGGCCTGCCGGCTCAGCGTGTTCACCGGCGCATCGGGCGTATCGATCGTCAGCCAGGCGATGCGCTCGAAATCCACCTCGAAGTGCCAGTTGGTCAGTGCCGGCATCTGGGGCTGGGCCATGGGCGTCCTCTTACTCCGCGGCGCGGCCGCTGTCCTCGCGGCGCGACAATTGCTTGGCCGCAAGCTCGTCAAAATCGAAATCGTCGACGCGGATGACCCTGTCGGTCACCTGGTCGGCGAGCCTGAGCGTCGCCGCCTCGGCCTCGGTCAGCACCCCGGCCTCGACGGCGTCGGTGATGGCGTCGCGGTCGAGCCGGCGCTCGATGATGCCCTTCTTGATGGCCCGCACGAACTTGCTCTCCACCTCCTCGGCCGTCGTCACCTTGATGAGGCCGTCTTCCAGAACGCCCGTGGGGTCCTTCGGGTCCATCGTCACATAGGTGCCCTGGGTCAGCCGGTCGCGGAAGGCGCCGGGCCTGAGCACGGCGCGCGCGAAACGGTAGGTCTCGCGGTCCGAGGCCGGCCGGCCATGCCGGCCCAGCGGAAACACGAGAAACCGCATCAACCAGCGCAGCACCGGGTTCGGGAAGTTCGCGAACACCGCCGCAAAGCTCTGTTCGATCGCGAAGATATGGTCTTTTGCGATGGCATCGACGAGCGCCCTGTCCTCGTCCAGCCGCCCGTCGTCCTCGTAGCGCTTGAGCACCGCCGAGAGCAGGTAGAGGTCCGACAGGATGTCGGCCATGCGCCCCGACAGGCGCTGCTTGCGCTTGAGGTCGCCGCCCAGCAGCACCACGGTCCAGTCGCCCACCAGCGCGAAACTCTGCGAATAGCGGGCCAGCTGGCGGTACCAGCGCGCCATCTCGTGGGTCACCGGCGTCGAAGCGAAGCGCCCGAAGGTCAGCGCATGCAGGAAGCTGCCCGTCATGTTGCGCAGCATGAAGCTCAGATGCCCGCCGAACGCCCTGTCGAACGCCGCGATGCCGGCCCGGCGGTTCGTATCCTGCGCCGCCGCGATCTCCGCATAGAGATAGGGGTGCGCCCGCAGCGCCCCCTGCGCGAAGGTGATGAGCGTGCGCGTCAGGATGTTGGCGCCCTCGACGGTGATCGCCACCGGCGTGTTCATGTAGCCCGAGAACAGGTAGTTGGACGGCCCGTCCTGCAGCGCCCGCCCGCCATGGATGTCGAGCGCGTCGTTGACGCGGTCGCGCATCGCCTCGGTCGTGCGGTATTTGAGCAGCGCCGAAATCACCGCCGGCTTCTGGCCCTCGTCGACCATGGAGGCGGTGAGCCCGCGGGCCGCCTCGAACGTGTAGGCCGAGCGCACCAGCCGGCTCAGCGGCTCGGCCACCCCCTCCATGATGCCCACGGCGATGCCGAACTGCCGGCGGATGCGGGCATAGGCCGAGGTGACCCGCAGCGCATGCTTGATCGACACGGTGCCGATGGCCGGCAGCGAGATGGCGCGCCCGGTGGCCAGGCACTCCATCAGCATGCGCCAGCCCTGCCCGGCATAGTCCGTGCCGCCGATGAGGAAATCCATCGGGATGAAGACGTTGCGGCCCCGCACCGGCCCGTTCATGAACGCCGCACGGGCCGGATAATGCCGCCGCCCGATCTCGACGCCCGGGAAGTCGGCGGGCACGAGCGCCAGCGTGATGCCGATATTCTCGGTCTCGCCGAGCAGGTGCTCGGGATCGTGCAGATGGAAGGCGAGGCCCACTAGTGTCGCCACCGGCGCCAGCGTGATGTAGCGCTTGTCCCAGCTTACCCGCACGCCGAGGGTCTTCCGGCCCTCATACATGTCGTAAGCGACGACGCCGACGTCGCGCATGCCGGCCGCGTCCGAGCCCGCATGCGGGCCGGTGAGCGCGAAGCACGGCACCTCGAGCCCCTTGGCGAGGCGCCCCAGATATTTCGCCTTCTGCTCCGGCGTGCCGTATTTCTCGAGCAGTTCGCCCGGCCCCAGCGAGTTGGGCACCATCACCGTGATGCCGGCCGCGACCGAGCGGCTCGCGACCTTGCTCACCACCTGGCTCTGCGCCTGCGCGGAAAAGCCCAGCCCGCCATGTTCCTTGGAGATGAGCATGCCGAGGAACCCCTGCGCCTTGAGATAGGCCCAGACCTCCGGCGAAAGATCGGCGCGGTTGTGCCGCACGTCCCAGTCGTCGATCATCGCGCAGACGGTGTTGACCGGCCCGTCGAGGAAGGCCTGCTCCTCGGCGGTCAGCGTCGGCTTGCGGATGGCGAGCAGCTTGTCCCAGCGCGGCTTGCCCGAGAACAGCTCGGCGTCCCAGCCGACGGTGCCGGCGTCCAGCGCCTCCTGCTCGGTCCGCGACACGCGCGGCAGGATGGCCTTGACGAGCCCGTAGGCCGGCGCGGCGACGAGCGCGCGGCGCAGCGGGCCGATGCAGGCGAGCCCGAGCAGGATGGCCGGCAGCAGCGCCAGCACCCAGCCCGTCATGTCGGTGTAGATGCCGAAAGTGGCGCCGTCCCAGCCCAGACGGGCGAGGCTGCCGAGCACGGCGGCGCCGATGGCCCATTGCCACAGCGGCGCCCGCCGCATCGCGAGAACCATGAATCCCGCAACCCCGATAAGGACCAAGGCAAGCGTCAGCACGTTCCCTCCTTCGCCCGGAGCGGGCCGGGTCGGGCCATTTAACCCCGACCCCTCATTGTTTCCAACACCATAGGGCCGCATTGACGTTAACGTCAACAGAGAGCCGCAAAGGGTAATGTCCGCCGCGGGTGCGCGCAGCCGCTGCGTAGGCTCTTTGACGCTTACGGAAACCCATGCTCTAGTTCGCCGAGAGGGTCAGGCGAGCGGAACAGCACAGCACGCCCCGGAGGAGGAGAGACGATGAACGCCGATACCGCCCGTGTGGATCACCCCCGCCCCTGGATCGCCAACTATCCCGAAGGCATCGACTGGGACGTGCAGCCGAACCTGACGCCGGTCCATGAGCAGGTGCTCGCCGCCTGCGCGCGCATTCCCCACGAGGTGGCGCTCGATTTCCTCGGCAGCAAGACCACCTTCGGCGAGCTGGCCCAGGCCATCACCGCCTTCGCCGGCGCGCTCCAGCTGCACTACGGCGTCGGCAAGGGCACGCGCGTCGCGCTGCTGCTGCCCAACACGCCCTTCTACGCCGTCGCCTATTACGGCGTGCTGCTGGCCGGCGGCACCGTGGTCAACTGCAACCCGCTCTATACGGTGCATGAGCTGTCGCACATCACCTCGAATGCCGGGGCCGACCTGGTGGTGACGCTCGACCTCAAGCAGATCTTCGAAAAGGCCGAGGCGCTCGTCAAGGCCGGCCACGTCAAGAAGGTCATCGTCTGCCACTTCCCCACGGCGCTGCCGGGGCTGAAGCGGCTGCTCTACTCCCTGCTCAAGCGCAAGGACCTGTCCTCCGTCGAAGGCTCGCCCGCCGCCGGCGTCTGCACCTGGTATCACGACCTGCTGGCCCGCGCCGACAGGCCGACGCCGGTCAGCATCAACCCGCTCAGCGACGTTGCGGTGCAGCAATATACGGGCGGCACCACGGGCCTGCCCAAGGGCGCCATGCTCAGCCATGGCAACATCGCGGCCAATATGAGCCAGATCGACGCCTGGGGATGCGGACTGTTCTACCCGCCGAGCAAGGTCGTCGCCATCCTGCCCTTCTTCCACATCTTCGCGATGACCGTGTGCCTCAACGTACCGCTGTGCAACGGCACGCAGGTGGTGATGATGCCGCGTTTCGAACTCAAGGGCTTCATCGCCCTGCTGCGGCGCGTGCGGCCGAACGTGCTGCCGGCCGTCCCCACCCTCATCCAGGCGCTGAGCAAGCTGACGGGCGCCGACCGCGACGCCCTCGCCTGCCTCGAGGTGGTGATCTCCGGCGGTGCCGCCCTGCCGGGCGAAATCCGCGACAAGTTCGCCACGGTCTCCAAGGCCATCCTCGCCGAGGGTTACGGACTCACCGAAGCGTCGCCCGTCGTCTGCTGCGCGGCGCTGCGCGTGCCCTCGAAGCCGCTGTCGATCGGCATGCCGCTGCCGGCAACCGATGTGCGCTTCGTCGACATCGACAGCAACGCCGTCGTCGGGCTCGGCGAACGCGGCGAGCTGCAGGTCAAGGGACCGCAGGTGATGCTCGGCTACTACGACAATGCCGAAGCCAGCGCCGACGCCTTCGTGGACGGCTGGCTGCGCACCGGCGACGTCGGCTATGTCGACGAGGACGGCTACGTGTTCCTCGTCGACCGCATCAAGGACCTGATCATCTCGTCGGGCTTCAACGTCTATCCGCGCACCATCGAGGAGGCGCTGCTCGCCCACGAGGCGGTGGACGAGACCAACGTCATCGGCGTGCCCGACGAGCATCGCGGCGAAATCGCCGTCGCCTTCGTCAAGCTGCACGAGGGCCGCACGGCGACCGAGGCGGAGCTCAAGACGTTCATCGGCGAACGGCTCAACAAGCTGGAAATGCCCCGCGAGATCATCTTCCGGGACAAGCTGCCCAAGACCCTCATCGGCAAGCTCTCCAAGAAGGAGCTGCGCGACGAGTACAAGGCCATGAAGGGACAGACGAGTGAACCGGCGTGAGAGCGAAACTCGCGACCTCTTCTCGATTGCCGACCTCGCGCGCGAGTTCGGCATCTCCACGCGCGCCATCCGCTTCTACGAGACCAAGGGCCTGCTGGCGCCCGAACGCGTCGGCTCGACCCGCGTCTTTCGCCGCCGCGACCGGGCCCGGCTCATCCTCATCCTGCGCGGCAAGCGGCTCGGCTTCTCGCTGCGCGACATCTCGGACTATCTGAGCCTCTACGACGCCGACCGCACGCAGCGGGCCCAGGTGCAGCTGCTGGTCGAGATGGTCGACCAGCGCATGGCGCTGCTCGAACAGCAATTCGCCGACCTCGAGACGACCATCGCGGAGCTGCGCGAGATCAGGAAGCTCGCCGACGAACGCCTCGCCCAGGCAGGCTAGCCCCCGGCCGTCGCCATCCCCGCACCGGCGGGGCGGTGGGCTGCCCTAGGCTGCGCCCCGGATGCCGAGCTCGCCGCCCGGCCGGTCCCGGCGGTCGAGCCAGCGGGCGAACGTTGCGGGATCCATCGCGTCGGCAAAGAGGAACCCCTGCAGCACGGGACAGCCCAGCGCCTCGAGGAAGCGCCGCTGCGCCACCGTCTCGACGCCCTCGGCGACGACCTTGAGCTTCAGCGTCTCGCCGATGCGGATCACCGCCGTCACCAGCGCCTGTACCGCCTCGTTCTCCTCGAGGTCGGCCATGAAGCCGCGGTCGATCTTGATCTCCGACACCGGCAGCCGCGCCAGATGGCTGAGGCTCGAATAGCCGGTGCCGAAATCGTCCATCGAGATGGCGACGCCCATGGTGCGCAGCAGCGCGGCATTCTCGGCCGCCGTGGGGCTCGCATCCATCATGACGCTCTCGGTGACCTCGATCGTCAGCCGGCTCGCGGCCAGCCCGTGACGGTCGAGCGCCCGCCCGACGGTGCGCGGCAGCGCCGGATTGCGGAACTGGATGGGCGAGACGTTGACGGCGACATGCGGCACGCGATGGCCGGACTCGTCCCAGCGCCGGAGCTGCGCGCAGGCCTCGCCGATGCAGTAGTCGCCGATCGTCTCGATCAGCCCGCAATCCTCGGCCAGCGGAATGAAGCGGGACGGCGGCACCGCACCGAGCGCCGGATGGGTCCAGCGCGCCAGCGCCTCGACGCCCGCGACGTCGCCGGTGCGCGCATCGATCTGCGGCTGGTAGGCGAGGCGCACCTGCCCCCCGCTCACCGCGTCGCGCAGCAGCGCGCCGAGCAGCAGCCGGTCCTGCGCCATGCGGTTCATCTCGGGCGTGAAGAAGCGGTAGGTGCTGCGTCCCTCGCCCTTGGCGCGATACATGGCGGTGTCGGCATTGCGCATCAGCGTGGCGCTGTCGGTGCCGTTGTCGGGGTAGAGGCTGATGCCGATGCTGGCCGAGGCCGGCAGCGTCACCCCTTCGACCCGCACCGCCTCGCCGATGGCGTCGATCAGCCGCCGCGCCACCTCGCGCGCCCGCGCCGCGTCGGCATCCGCCAGCACCACGACGAATTCGTCGCCGCCATGCCGGATGATGATGTCGCCGGTCCGCACGACGCCCTCGATGCGCCGCGCGATCTCGCGCAGGAAGCTGTCGCCGACCGAATGGCCCAGCGTGTCGTTGACGTCCTTGAAATGATCGATGTCGAGAAACAGCAGGGCCGCCTGCGGCGCCGACGCCCCGTCGAAGCGCGCCTCCATCTCCTCGCGCAGCTTGGCCCGGTTGGGCAGCCCCGTGAGGCTGTCGTAATAGGCGAGCCGGGCGATGCGCGCCGTCGCCTCGTCGCGCTCCAGGGCAATGACGCACAGGCTGACGCAGGCGCGCACGATATGCTCGTGCCACGGGCTCGGCCCGCGCTTCTGCCGATAGTAGAAGGCGAAGGTGCCGCCCACCCGTCCGTCGCGCAGCGTGATCGGGCTCGACCAGCACGCGACGAGCCCGAGCGGCAGCGGCAGGGAACGGAATCGCGCCCACAGCCTGTCGCTGGCGATGTCCTCGACGATGACGGCCGCCTTGCGCCACGCCGCGGCGCCGCACGAGCCGACCTCCGGCCCGATCGGCTCGCCCTCGATGGCCGCGCCGAAATGCGCCGGCAGCGACGGGGCCGCCAGCGGACGCAGCCGCTGCGTCTCATCGACGGCGAGAATGGAGCACACCACGTCGGGGGCGATGGCCTCGACCCGCCGGCACAGCAGGTCCATCACCTCGGCCAGCGGCCTGTCCTGCGCGATGGCCTCGAGCACGTCGCGCTGCAGGCGCTGGATCTGCTTGGACTCATTGGCGTCGGAGAAGACGAGCAGATAGTGCGCGAGCCCGCCATCGGCGGCATAGAGCGGCTTCACCAGCGCCGACATCCAGACGATGCGGCCGGCGGCGGCAACCAGCGGCACCTCTTCCTCGAAGGCGCGGCACTGCGCCAGTTCAGCGCGGATGCGGGTCATGACGCCCGCATCGACGCCCTCGGCCGCCAGCAGGTCGAGCGCGCTGCGCCCGCCGATCTCGGCCGCGCCGTAGCCGAAGGTCGCGTGGAAGGCGCGGTTGGAATAGACGATCCGGCCCTGCGCGTCGGCGACGAGGATCGCCTGATCGATCTCGTCGGCCGCCAGCGCGACGAGCGCGTTCGCTGCCCCCTCGATGTCGCCCGCGATATCCATCCTGGACGGCTTTCCCCGAATCCGGCGCCGCATCCGTGGTGGCGTCCCGGCGATTCCGCACGCAACCTATGAAAAATCCGCCAGCGCACCATGCCGAATGCGTGCCGACAGGCTTTTCTCGGCGGGGTTGGTTATGGGATTCTTGCCAGCGGCGGAACAATGCGAAATCAGCGGCCGCGCTTGATGTTCGTTGTCATCGGATCAGGCTTCTTCGGGCGCCGCCAGCCCTTCGGCGGCGCGGCGACGGGGATGTTGGTGCCGAGCCCCATCTGTCCCGGCGGCGGCTGGCGCACCGCCGGCGCCGTCAGCGCCGCGATCTCGTTGCGCAGCCGCGCCGCGCGCTCGAACTCCTCGGCCGCCGCGGCCTCGGCCATTTCGCGCGTCAGCGCCGCGATCCTGCGGGCCACCGATTGCGACGACATTCAGGTGGCCTCCACGAAGATCTGCATGTCTTCGAGCGTCGCCGCCTCGCGCGCCGGCTTGTCCCAGCGAATGCGGCTGATGCGCGGAAAGCGCAGCGCCACGCCCGATTTGTGCCGCCCGGACGGCTGTGCGGAATCGAACGCCACCTCGAAGACGAGCTCCTTCTTCACCTCGCGCACCGGCCCGAAGGCCTGCACCGTATTGTTGCGTACCCAGCGATCGAGCTGCTTCAGCTCCTCGTCCGTGAAGCCGAAATAGGCCTTGCCGATGGGCACGATCTCCTCGCCCTTCCATACCCCGAACGTGTAGTCGGAATAGAACGAGCTTCGCTTGCCGTGGCCGCGCTGGGCATACATGAGCACGGCGTCGACGACATTGGGGTCGCGCTTCCACTTGAACCATAGCCCCTTCGGCCGCCCCGGCACATAGGGCGCGCTCCGCAGCTTCAGCATCACCCCCTCATGGCCGTGCTCGGCCGCCCCGCGCCGCCGCATCTCGGCCAGGTCCTCCCAGCCCGCGAAGGCCAGCACCGGCGACAGATCCATGCGCGGCTGCGGATGGCGCGCGAACCACGCTTCGAGCCGCTGCCGGCGCTCGGCCCAGGGCAGCACCCTTATGTCCGTGTCGCCGTCGAACAGCATGTCGTAGACGCGCAGGAAGGCCGGGTGCTGCTCCAGGAGCTTCGGCGTCGCCAGCTTGCGGTTGAGCCGCTGCTGCAGGTCGTTGAAGGCGCCGGGCTCGAACCCGTGGCCGACCAGCAGCTCCCCGTCGAGCACGCCCTCGCCGAAGACGCTGCCGACGAGATCGGGAAAGGCCGCACCGATGTCGTCGCCGGTGCGCGAGAACAGCGACACCCGCCCGCGCCCGAGGATCAGCTGCACGCGGATGCCGTCCCATTTCCACTCGGCGGCGAAATCGGCCGGCGCCAGCACCGCGAGATCCTTCGCCTCGTCGATGGGGTTGGCCAGCATCAGCGGATGGAAGCGCGAGGCATGGTCGATGTCCGGCCGCGCCGCCCGGCCGTCGAGCCAGGCGAACAGCTCCGCATAGGGCATCTCGAGCCCGTGCCATATCTCCTCGAGATCCTGCAGCGCCTTGCCGCTCATCGCCGCCAGCGCCGTCTTGGCGAGCCGCGCCGACAGCCCGATGCGCAGCGCCCCCGTCGCCAGCTTCACCAGCGCCCAGCGCTCGTTGATCGCGGCGCGCGTCAGCAGCGAGGCGATCAGCCCCGGCAGCGCCGCCTTGCTCGTGGTGTTGAACAGCTCGATCAGCCCGGTCAGCGAGGGCAAGTCTTCCTCGGCGCCGCGATGCGGCCAGATCAGGGCGACGGTCTCGCCGAGATCGCCGACATAGTCGTAGCTCATGGCGAACAGCGTGGGATCGACCTCGCGCGTCACCACCTCGCGCAGCACCGCCGGCTTGACGTTCTTGAAGGTCAGCGCGCCGGTGAGGATGGCCAGCGCATAGCCGCGATCGGGGTCGGGCGTCGTCGCGAAATACTGCGCCAGCGCCTCGATCTTGCGATTGCGCGACGGCGTCAGCGCCAGCAGTTCGAGCAATTGGGCGAACGCCTTCATTCGCCCTCCTCCGGCCCGTCGTCATAGGCCGCGATGCTGAGCGGCTCGGCCGTCAGTCCCTGCTGCCGGCTCCAGTAGACCAGCGCATCCTCGCGGCCATGCGTCACCCACACGGTCTGCGCCCCGGTCCCGGTGATCGTCTCGCGCAGCTCGTTCCAGTCCGCATGGTCGGAGATGACGAGCGGCAGCTCCACCCCCGCCTGCCGCGCCCGCTGCTTGACGCTCATCCAGCCCGAGGCGACGGCCAGCACCGGGTCGGGCAGCCGCCGGCTCCAGCGATCCTTGATGGCGCCGGGCGGCGCGATGACGATCTGGCCGGCGAGGTCGGCTTTGGCCGTCTCCAGCACCGGCCGCAGCTCGCCCAGCGCGATGCCGCGCTCGGCATAGAGCGCGCACAGCCGGATCATCGCGCCGTGCAGGTAGATCGGCGCGTCATAGCCCGCCGCGCGCAGCAGCGCGATGACCCGCTGCGCCTTGCCCAACGCGTAACAGCCGACGACATGGGCGCGCTCCGGAAACGCCGCGAGCGAGCGCAGCAGCCGCGCGATCTCGCCGTCCGGATGCGGATGCTGGAACACCGGCAGCCCGAACGTCGCCTCCGTCACCAGCAGGTCGCAGCGCACCAGCTCGAACGGCGCCGCCGTCCGGTCCGGCAGGCGCTTGTAGTCGCCGGTGACGACGATGGTCCGGCCGCCATGCTCGAGCCGCACCTGCGCCGAGCCGAGGATATGGCCGGCCGGATGCAGCGATACCGTCACGCCGTCGATGTCGAGCCGCTCGCCATAGTCGAGCGGCTGCCAGCGCCCGGCCGCGTCGGCCCCGTAGCGCGCCTGCATGATGGCGATGGTGTCGGGCGTCGCCAGCACCGCCCCATGCCCCGCCCGGGCATGGTCGGCATGCCCGTGCGTGACGATGGCGCGAGCACGCGGCTGCGGCGGATCGATGTAGACATCGATCGGGCCGATCCTCAGATCGCGCTCGAGAAAGGGCTGCTCCATGACGCCATGCTAACGCCGGGAGCCGCGGCGCGGTTCATCTTTCTTGCCGCCCCCCGGCCGGCCGCCATCCCGCCCGGCGCTACAGCACCTTGGTGACGCTCAGGAACCCTGCCCGCTCGGCATTGGCGGCGGCGATGGCGCCGTCGGGGCCGAGCACGACGACGCGGCCGCTGCGCGCCACGTCGCCCAGGGCCTCGCCCAGGCGGCGGAAATCGGCGGCCGTGGCGCCGAGCACCTCTTCGCGCCGCTGCTGGCGGATCTCGTCGGTATTGCCGGTGAGTTCCCAGATCAGCGAGGTGAAGCCCTTGGCGTCGGGCAGCCTGTAGGTGTCGACGGCGCCGATCGCTCCGATGATCGAGCGCACCAGGTCCTGCTCGCCCACGCCCTGCTGCAGATAAGCGGCGGCGCCGTCATAGGCGGCGAGCGTCTCCAGCAAGTTGGGGTCGCGATAGGAGGTGAAGATCAGCGCGCCCGAGAGCGGATCGAAGCCCGACGAGCCGCCATAGGCCCCACCCTGCACGCGCACCTTGTCCCACATATAGGTGGTGTTGAGATGGCGCAGCGCCACGGCCGTGGCGCCCGTCCGCGGATAGCCCAGCGCGTAGAGATCGGCGCCCTTGGCCACATAGTTCACCTGCCCCGGAAAGGTCAGACCCTCGTCGCCCGGCGTGCCGCGCGGCCAAGCCACGGGCGCGACGTCGGCGGCCGGCAGCGCCGCAACGAAGCGTTCGAGCTTCGGCGCGAAGGCCTCCCACAGGCCCGCTTCGGTGGTGACGTTGACGACGACCGATTTGCGGTCGACCAGCAGATCGCGCAGCGCGGCGAGTGCGGCCTGCACCTCGAGCCAGCCCGCCTCGCTGTCGATCTCCTCGAGCAGCCGCCGCAAGAAGAACAGGTAGCTCACGCCGCCCGCCTGCTCATTGGCCCAGGCGGCCGGATTGAGCGTCGCGGCGAGCCGGCTGGCGACGATGCCGTTGCCGCGCCCCGCAAGGCCCGATTCGAACCCCGCCTTCTCTTCGAGCGCCATCTGTCTGATGCGCGCGCGATTGTCGAGCTGGGCCGTCGTCAGCACATCGGTGATGATGTCCAGCAGCTCGTCGGCCTTGTCGGGCACCACCTTGCCGCGCACGAACAGCCAGCCGGCAACCGTGCCCGCGTCGCGCGTCATCGATATCGAGCGGCTGGCCCCGACGCCGCCGGTGGACCGCCCGATCCGCTGCATCAGCGAGACGAAATCGTCGCTGGCCGTGCCGGTCTGGAACAGGGCGCGCGAGAACAGCGACAGATAGGGCACGAGCTCGGCCGGCACGCGCCGCAGGTCGAACCCCAGGTCGAGATAGATGACGCCGTTGGTGGGCAGCCGGTGCGTGAACAGCCGCGCCCCGGCGAGGCTGGCGCGCTCGATGGGGATCGACTTGTTCGTGCGGTCGAGGTCGCCGAGCCCCAGCGAGGGGATCTGCGCCAGCGCCTCGGGCGGGTCGGCCTCCTCCTGCAGGGCCTTGAGGTGGCTGGTGAGCTCCACCACTGCCTCGCGCCCCGCCTCGTCCAGCCCTTCCTG
>PJUF01001280.1_pt1 | contig 13265 bp, 9 predicted proteins | sample 1512191 | NCBI WGS metagenome assembly PJUF01 (sample SAMN08177673, study PRJNA422409) | Feces metagenome, whole genome shotgun sequencing project. | isolation source: Chicken feces (3) enriched on wood chips | host: Gallus gallus | place: USA: Madison | collected 2015-01-15 | reverse complement strand
CATCCCCCGGATCTTCAGCAGTCGCTTGCGCACAGTCTGTCGCTCGAGCATTGTGCTCAGGTGACTGTTGAGCGTGCGGGCCGGCATCCCCCGGATTTCAGCAGTCGCTTGCGCACAGTCTGTCGCTCGATCACTGTGCCGAAGCGACTGCTGAACGTGCGGGCCGGTGGCCATCTCGCGAGGAGAACGGCCACCTCGCGGGTCAGGCGACGGCGGGGGATGCCGTGAGCACGGCGCGGGCGGTCGTACTGCGGCGTCGCGCGACGGCCAGCACGGTCGCGACGAAGGCGAGTCCGGCCCACACGAGCATCCCGACGAGACCGGCCCCGACGCCGCCGGCCGGGGTCAGCGCCGCGAGGAGCGCGGTGTACGCCGGCGTGGTCGGCATGAGTCCGGCGACCGAGGCCAGCACGCCCGGGACGGTCGAGACGACTCCCGTCGCGACGACGAGGACGCCCACGAGCGCCGAGACCCAGCGACCCGCGCCGCCGAACACCGCGACCAGCGCCTGGTTCACGGCGGCGAAGACGACGCCGGCGGCCACAGCGAGTGCCGCGAACAGCATCCAATCGCCCCAGGAGTACGAGGCGGCCAGCTGCACGACACCGGCCACGAGCAGGCCCTGCAGGGCGCCGAGACCGGCGGCCGGGGCGAGGTTGCGCGCCGCCAGCAGCACGGAGGGACGGCGCGAGCTCAGCGCGTGCCGCGGCACCGCCTGCAGTGCGATGAACGAGGCGAGCCCGCCGAACCACAGCGCGAGCGTCGCCAGCAGCGGGATCGCGGACGCGCCGAACAGGCTCGTTCCGAGGCCGTCGGCCGTCACGGGGTTCGCGACCACCGACGCGAGGTCGGCGGCCTCCTGGTCGGTGTAGGAGGGGAGTGCCTCCGCGGCCTGGCCGAGGCCGTCGGCCAGAGTGAGCGCGCCGTCGGCGAGCTGGTCCACGCCGTCGGCGAGGTCGCCCGCGCCCGATCCGAGCTGGGTGATGCCGACGGCGAGGTCGCCGGCGCCGGTCGCGGCGCCGGTGGCCCCGACCGCGAATGCGGTCGCGCCGTCCGCGAGCTGCGTCGCCCCGTCGGCGAGCTGCCCGGCCCCGCCGGACAGCCCGGACATTCCCGTGGCGAGCTGCCGCGCGCCCGCGGCGGTCGCCGTCGCCCCGTCGGCGAGCTCGGTCATCCCCCCGGCCAGCCCGCGTGCGCCGGCGGCGGCCTCGGTCAGGCCCTGGGTCAGCTGCGGCCCGAACTGCGCGAGCTGCTCGACCTGACCGGCGATCTCGCCGGACTGGTCGATGACGCCGGTGATGGTGGGCAGCGCCGCGTCGGTGCGCGCCGCGATGTCCGCGAGCGCGGCGCACAGCTGCTCCGATCCGCCCTGCGCGGCGCAGTCCGCGGCCGCCTGCGAGAGGCGGGAGGCCGCGTCGGTGACGGCGGTCCTGATCTCGGCGCTGCTGCCGGCCAGAGCGTGCACGCCGTCGACGATCTCCTGCGGAACGGCGGGGATCTGCGCGACCCCGTCCGCCATCTGCTGGAGACCGGCGGCGAGCTCGGTCGTGCCGCTCGAGAGGTCCCGGGCGCCGGCGGCCCACGTGCCCAGACCGTCGGCGGTCGCGGTCGTGCCGCTCGCCAGCTGCGCCGCACCATCGGCGATGCCGTCCGCCCCGTCGGCGACGCCTGCCGCGCCGTCGGCGAGCCCCTGCGCTCCGCCGGCGAGCTGACGGATGCCGTCGGCCAGCGATGCGGCTCCGCGCGCGGCTCCGGTCGCCCCGGCGGCCCACGTGCGGGCGCCGCCGGCGGCCGCGCCCGCCCCGTCGGCCCACTCGCGTGCGCCGTCGGCGGCCACCCCGAGCTGGTCGCCCAGCGTCGTGAAGCCGAGGAACACGTTCTCGAGGTACAGCGAGGACAGCTGCTCGCCCATGAGAGCGGCGGCCGCCTGCGTCACCTGCGCCGTGATCGCGTCGTCGACGATGAGGCTGTCCGGCGCGGTCGTCACTTCGATCGTCGCCCGCTCGGGAACGCCGCCGGGCGCCGTGGAGGTCGCGGCGGCGGAGAAGTTCGCGGGAATGGTGATGACGGCGTCGTACGTGCCGTCGGCGAGTCCGTCGCGCGCGTCCTCGGTGTTCGAGATGGTCCAGGTGAGGTTGCTCGCCAGGTCGTCGGAGCCTTCGACGAGTCCGGCGGTGAGCTGGCGTCCGAGGGGAACGAGCTGTCCGTCGATCGTGACCGGCTCATCGTCGTTGACGATCGCCGTGCTCATCGCGTCGAGACGCTCGACGGGGTTGTACAGCGCGGCGACCAGGATGCCGCCGATGACGACGGGCAGCAGCAGCACGCCCAGCAGGGTCAGCCAGGTGACGGGCTTGCGCGAACGGGCGCGCTCGAGGGGAAGAGTCATGCGGAGATCACCTGCGTGTCGGTCGGGGTGGCGTGCAGGGCTAGAGCGGTGACGCTCGGGCGATGCGCGTCGGCGAGGAGGTCGAGGGCGGGGCCGTCGCGGCGAGCCGAGGCGACGACGGTGAGACGGCTCTCGACGGCAGCGGCATCGCGCAGGAGGGCGGCGGCCTGATCCCGGTCGGCGCCGCCGAGCGTGTCGAGACCGTCGACGGCGACGAGCCGCGTGCCGCCGGCGAGAGCGCGACGCAGTTCGCGCAGCGGGTCGGCGGCGCCGTCCAGGAGTGCGACGCCCACGTGTGCGCGCACCCACGCGGCGCGGCCGGGGAGCAGATGCCCGCCGACGCGCAGCGTGCCCTCGCTGGGTGCGACGCGGCCGGCCACCATGAGGACGAACGCCCGGACGGCACGCGGGTCGGCGGCGGTCACCAGGAGGCTGTCGCCGTCCTCGAGCCGGACGTCGGCGCCCGCGAAGAGCGTCACCTCGCCGGCGCGCCCGCCGCCGTCGGCGCGGACGGCGAGGCCCGCGCCCGCGAGGGGCCCGCGGTAATCGGGAGCCGGCCACTCCGCGAGCGCGAGCTCGCGCTCGACGGCCTCGCCCTCGATGTCGAAGTGGGGGAGGAGCCGGTCGAGCCACCGCGGCATCCACCAGGCCTTCTCGCCCAGCAGCGCCATGACGGCCGGCACGAGGGTCATGCGCACGAGGAACGCGTCGACCGCGATGCCGACGGCCAGGCCCAGCGCGATGGGCTTGATCGAGTTGTCGCCCTCGGGCACGAACGCGGCGAACACGGCGAACATGATGACGGCCGCGGCCGTGACCACGCGGGCCGAGGCGGTGAACCCGCTGCGGACGGCCCCGATGGCGGTCGCCCGGTCCGCGCGGCCGTTGCGGGCGCGGCGGGTGTGCACGTAGTCCTCGCGCATGCGTGAGACGAGGAAGACCTGGTAGTCCATCGCGAGGCCGAACAGGACGCCCATGAGGATGATCGGCATGAAGCTGATGACGGGACCCGTCCGCGTGACGTGCAGTGCGTCGGCGAGCCATCCCCACTCGAACACGGCGGCGACGACACCGAACGATGCCGCGACCGACAGCAGATATCCCGCGGCGGCCTTGATGGGCACCCAGATCGAGCGGAACACGATCATGAGCAGGATGAGCGAGAGGCCGACGACGAAGATCCCGAACGGCACGAGCGCTGCGCCGAGCCGGTCGGAGATGTCGATGCCGACGGCGGTGAAGCCGGTGACCTTCAGATCGACGCCGTACTCCTCGAGCAGCCGATCGTGCTGGGCGCGCAGCTCGCGCACGAGGTCGGCGGTCGCGGGATCGTCGGGCGCGGTCTCGGGCACGATCTGGATCAGCCCGGTGTCGGCCGTCTCGTTCGGGGTCGACAGCGCGACCTCCTTGACCCCCGGGATCTGCTCGATCTCGGCCTTCAGATCGGCCATGAGACCGAGCGGATCGGTCGAGGTGACGATGGTCCCGGTCATGATGAGCGGGCCGTTCGAGCCGGGACCGAAGTGCTCCGCGGTCAGGTCATAGGCCTGCCGGGCCTCGCTCGTCTCGGGCTGCACGCCCGCGTTGGGGAGGGCCAGGTGCAGGCTCGCCGCGGGGATCGCCATGATCGCGAGCCCGACCACGACCGCGACGGTCGTGACGACCGGATGCCGGGTGATCATCGTGACCCAGCGCTCGGCGGGCCGCCACGCACCGCGCCGGCGGCGGGGCGCACGCCGGGACCAGCCGATGACCCTACCCTTGGCGAAGCCGAGCAGGGCGGGGGTGAGGGTGACGGCCACCACCACGGCGATCGCGACGGCGACAGCGGCGGCGATGCCCATGGTCGTCAGGAACGGGATGCCGGCGAAGGACAGTCCGATCAGCGCGATGAGCACGGTGATCCCGGCGAAGACCACCGCCGAGCCGGCGGTGCCCGTCGCGCGGGAGGCAGACTCCTCCGGATCGATGCCGGCGCGGACCTGATCCTGATGGCGGGCGACGATGAAGAGGGCGTAGTCGATGCCGACGGCGAGGCCGAGCATGATCGCGAGCATGGGGGTCGTCGACGAGATCGATGCGAAGGCCGTCGACACGTAGATGAGCGCGATGGCCAGTCCCACGCCGATCAGCGCGCTCACGAGGGGGAACCACGCCACCGCGAGCGAGCGGAAGGTCACGATCAGGACGAACAGCGCGATGAGCACGCCGACGGCTTCGATGAGCGACAGGGCCGGCACGGAGGTGGAGAACAGATCGCCGCCCATCGCGACCGACGACCCCGCCGGCATGGCGGCGCGCAGGTCGGCGGCCGCCGCCTGCAGCGTCTCGATCGTCCCGACCGAGACATCGGTGGCCTGGCCGTCGAACTGCAGCTGGATGATCGCGGCGCGGGCATCGTCGGACACGAGTCCGTCGACCAGCTCGTTGAACGGATCCGTGACGGCCAGCACGCCTTCGATGCGGCTCAGACCGTCGACGGCGTCCGCGATCGCTCCCGCGATCGGCGCGTCATCGACGCGCGCGCCGTCGGGGGCGACGAGGACCAGCTGCGCGCTCGTGCCGCTGGCCTGCGGGAAGGTGCGCTCCAGCAGCTGGATGCCCTCCTGCGCTTCGGTGCCGGGGATCGAGAACGCGTTGTCGGTCCCCTTCATGAACATGAGGGCGGACCCGCCGGCAAGGCCGAGCAGCAGCAGCCAGGCGACCAGGACGCGCCAGGGGTGACGGTACGACCAGCGGCCGAGCGAGGACAGAAGAGTGGACACGAGCGCTCCCGGTGAAACGGTCAGGACGATTCGATACAGCGCTGTATCCAATACATAGATGTATCCTAGAAGCGCCGGTCCCCGCAAGTCTGAGGAGTCGGTGTGAGAATGTCCGCAGCGGGAAGGAGCAGCGCATGACCGACATGACGACGCGGCCCTCGACGCGCCGCCGGGAGCAGACGCGCTCCCGGCTGCTCGATGCTGCGCACGCGGTCTTCGCCGAGGTCGGGATGGACGCGGCATCCGTCGAGATGATCTGCGAGCGTGCGGGATTCACGCGCGGAGCCTTCTACTCCAACTTCGAGTCGAAGGACGAGCTGTTCCTCGCGCTCATCGCCCACCTCGCGGAGGCGAAGATCGACGAGGTCGCCGGTCGCGTCCGCTCGCTCACCCCGGATGCCCTCGGCGACCTGCCCGGTGCCGTCCGGCAGCTCGTGGGCGCGTCGATGGCCGAGCGGATGGAGCCGCAGCTCATCAGCGAGATCCGTGCGCAGGCGCTGCGCGACCCGCGCATGGCTGCCGCCTACCTGAGCTGGCAGGCCGGACTGCGTGCGCGCATCGCCGGCATCATCCAGGACGTCGTCGACACGTGCGGCATGCGGCCGCGCATCCCCGTCGGCGACCTCGCCGAGCTGCTGCTCGACGTGTCCGAGGACACGTGCACGCGCGCGGCGATGGAGGGGCGTACGCCCGCCGAGGCGGGAGCGCAGCTGAACGAGCGGATCGAGCGCCTGGTCTCGGCGCTCGTCGACCTCAGCTGACGCCGGCGAGCATCGCGTGGCAGCGGGTGATCCGCGCCAGCCACCACTGCCGGCGATCGTCGGCGGCCGCGTAGCGGGCGAGGAGATCCTCGTCGGGCGTGACACGCCCGACCGCCAGCACGCCACCGCGCGGGGCGAGCGGCGGCGCTGCGACATCGCCGGCGAGCAGCGCGGCGGTTCCGAGTCCGCAGTCGTAGTCGAGCACCGGCAGGGCGGCGGCGAGCGCGACGCCCATCGCGAGTCCGATCGAGGTGTCCAGCGCGCTCGAGACGACGGCGGGCAGTCCCGCCTGCGCCACGAGCTCCAGGGCGCGATGCACTCCGCCGAGCGGCTGCGCCTTCACCACGAGCAGGTCCGCCGCGCCCGCGCGGGCCACGGCGATCGGATCGGACGCCTTGCGCACGCTCTCGTCGGCGGCGATCGGAATGCCCATGTAGCGCACGCGCGCGCGCAGCTGGGCCAGCTCCTCGACCGATGCGCACGGCTGCTCGACGTACTCGAGATCGAACTCGGCGAGCGCATGGATCGCGTGCTCGGCCTGGTCGAGGTTCCAGTTGCCGTTCGCATCGACGCGGATGCGCCCCTCGGGTCCCATCGTCTCGCGCACGGCCCGCACCCGTGCCACGTCGTCCGCGAGCCCCTGGCCGCTCTCCGCGACCTTCACCTTGGCGGTGCGGCATCCGTCGAATCGGGCCAGGATGCCGGGGACCGCTGTGTCCGGCACCGCCGGCACGGTCGCATTGACCGGGATCTCGGTGCGCAGCGACGCGGGCGCGGCGCGCCAGCCGAAGTCGATCGCGCCGGCCAGCCAGGCCGCCGCCTCGGCGTCGTCGTACTCGACGAAGGGCGAGAACTCCGTCCAGCCCTCCGGCCCCTCGAGGAGCACCGCCTCCCGCACGTCGATGCCGCGGAAGCGGGTGGCCAGCGGCAGGGCGACGACGTGCGCGCGCTCGAGCAGGTCGGCCAGCGTCGGAAGCTCGGGCTGCGGCGGAAGTGGGCTCACGCAGACCATCCTGCCCCGCCGCGCGCCTATAGTGTCAGCGTGGTGGCCGAACTCTCCGAGATGCCCCGTCGCGGCACGCCCGCGTTCCGCCGCTGGATGTGGCGGGCGCTCGCGATCGGCGCCCTGCCGACGGTGACCGCCCTGCTCGGGGTCGCCACGATGCGCGCCTTCGACCTGATGCCCGGCGGCGACCGGCTCTGGACCGACATGGCCAGCTTCCTCGCCGTCGGCCTGGTCGTGTGCGGGATCCTCGGGTTCCTCGCGATCCTCGATGCGCGCACGCGGGTCTCCGGCGTCGTGACCGTGCTCGCCGCGCTCGTGCTCAATCCCTTCACCGCCGCGCTCGTGCGCGCAGGACTGGGCATCGGATGACCGCGGCGCAGCGTGCTCTTCCCCGCCCGGCATTCGTGCTCGTCGCGGCGGGCGTCGTCGCCGTCGCCTCGCTCGCGGCTGCCCTCGCGGGCGCCGGCTGGGCGACGATCCCGCTCGTCGTCGCGGCGTTGGTCGTCCTGGTGTTCGCGACGCTCGTCGCGATGCGGCGCGACTCGCGCGTCCTCGCACCCCTCGCGATCGCCCTCGTGGCCCTGTGCAACCCCGTCGTGCTGGGCGGGCTGACCGACCACGTCCGCGATCAGGTCGGCGTCGTCACGGTCGCCCCGGATCGCGGCCTCGTGCTGTGGGCGACGTACCCCGGCATCGCCGGCTGGGACGCGCCCGCCGTGCCCGCGTCGGTCGACACGACGGCGCTCGCGCAGGCGGTGCCGCGGGTCGTCCGTGGCGTCGTCGATGCGACCGGCCGGGAGTTCGGGTGGAGCTGGTCGCTCGGCGACGAGGTTCCGCAGGGGGCGCGAGCCATCGCGAATGGCTTCGGCGGGGCGTCGATGTTCTGGCGCATCGACTCGCCGCGCTGGACGACGGCGGACTTCGACGGCTCCGGCGCGCAGCGGGCGGCGCTGCTGGCGGCCGTCGACAGCGCCGCCGCGGCGCTCGAGACCGGCGAGGTCTCGGACACCACTGGGGATGTCGCCGCCGGTGACGGCGTGCGCGCCTGGACAGACGGCCGCGGCGGTGTGCTGACGCTCGAGATCGCCGGCGGCGACGTCACCGTCGTCTACGCGGGCGGCCCCTTCCTCGCCGGCGATCCCGCCGAGTTCGCCGAGCGGATGGCGGGCTTCGCGGGGCTGGAACTGCCCGCGCCCCTCGTGCGGCCCGATCTGCCCTGACGTGTCGACCGCGTCACGCGATAGTGTCCCACTTGCTTATAGTGTGTGTTGCACAGTAGAGTGTGTCGCATGACCGAAGACGAGGTGCAGGACGAGGGTGGACAGAGCATCCACCTGCAGGAGCTGCGCCGTGGCACGGTCGTGCTGGCCTGCCTGCGCCTGCTCGTGCGGCCCGGCTACGGATACGGCCTGCTCGAGGAGCTGCAGGCACGCGGCTTCGAGACCGACGCCAACACCCTCTACCCGCTCCTGCGCCGACTCGAGAAGCAGGGGCGCCTCACGAGCGAGTGGAACACCGACGAGGCCCGCCCCCGCAAGTTCTACCGCACCTCTGCTGCAGGCCGACGCCTGGCGCAGACCCTCACCGACGACTTCCGCGCGCTCGCCGAGGCGATCGCCGCACTTCCTCCGGAGGACTGATCCATGGATGCCGTGACCCTCACCGACCGCTATGTCGACGCGGTCGTGCGCACCGTGCCCGAGCGGCAGCGCGTCGATGTCGCCGCCGAGCTGCGGGCCGCGATCGCCGACCAGCTCGACGCCCGCATCGCGGCGGGGGAGGAGGCCGACGCCGCCGAGCGCGAGGTACTCACCGGGCTCGGCGATCCCGACAAGCTCGCCGCCGGCTACGCCGACCGGCCCCTGCACCTGCTCGGACCGCGCCTCTACCTGGACTGGTGGCGCCTCGTGAAGCTGCTGCTGTGGATCGTCGTCCCGCTTGCGGCCTTCGGCATCTCGCTCGGGCAGACCCTGTCGGGGGCAGGCCTCGGTGAGATCATCGGCTCGGCGCTCGGCGGGGCGATCAGCACCGGCGTCCACATCGTGTTCTGGACCACGCTCGTGTTCGTCGTCATCGAGCGCACGGGCGCGGCCGCCGAGATGCCGCTGACGCCGTGGGCCCCCGATCAGCTGCCGGAGGTCCGCGACACCGGCGCACGCTTCAGCGACATGCTCGCCAGCCTCATCTTCCTCGTCATCGCCGGTGGCGTCCTCGTCTGGGATCAGCTGTTCGGGCTCGTGCATCTCGAGGGGCACTGGATGCCGTTCCTCTCGCCGCAGCTGTGGCCCTGGTGGGCCGGAGGGCTGCTGGCGGTCATGGCCATCGACGCCGCGCTGCACCTCGTCGTCTATCTCCACCGTCGCTGGACGATCGCCACGGCCGTTGTCAACACGGTGCTGAACCTCCTGATCGCGGTCCCCGCCGTGTGGCTGCTGTCCCAGGGCATGCTCCTGAATCCTGACTTCTGGCTCACCGTGATTCCGGACGACGGCGAGAAGGTGTTCGGCATCCTCTCGATCATCACGGGGTTCGGCATCGCCGGGGTCGCGATCTGGGACAGCGTCGACGCGTTCCTCAAGGCGCGCCGCTCGCGCTGACCGGTCGTGGGAGAATCGGCCGGTGACCTCGACCGCGCCGCTCCGCCATCCGCTCGACATCGACGCGATCGCCCGCCCGCCGCGCTCACAGGCGCTGCGGGAGGCACTCGCTGAGCGCGTCGTGATCGCCGACGGCGCGATGGGGACGATGCTGCAGCGGTACGAGCCGACGCTCGAGGACTACCAGCAGCTCGAGGGGTGCAACGAGATCCTCAACGTGTCGCGTCCCGACATGATCGCCGCCATCCACGACGACTACCTGGCGGTCGGCATCGACGCGATCGAGACCAACACCTTCGGGGCGAACTGGTCGAACCTGTCCGACTACGCGATCGATGACCGCATCCACGAGCTCGCCGCGGCCGGTGCCCGTATCGCGCGCGAGCGCGTCGAGGCGGCCGAGGCGGCCGACGGGCGGATCCGGTGGGTGCTGGGGTCGATGGGGCCCGGGACGAAGCTGCCGAGCCTGGGGCACACGACCTATGCGCATCTCAAGGAGACCTTCGCCGTCCAGGCCGAAGGGCTCATCGACGGCGGCGCGGACGCATTCCTCATCGAGACCTCGCAGGACCTGCTGCAGACGAAGGCGGCCGTCAACGGGTGCAAGCAGGCGATCGTCGCGCGCGGGATCCGACTGCCGATCTTCGTCACGGTGACCGTCGAGACGACCGGCACCATGCTCATGGGCTCCGAGATCGGCGCGGCCCTCACGACGCTCGAACCGCTCGGCGTCGACGCGATCGGTCTGAACTGCGCGACCGGCCCCGCCGAGATGAGTGAGCATCTGCGGCACCTGTCGAAGCATTCGCCGGTCACGGTCGCCTGCATGCCCAACGCCGGGCTGCCGGTGCTCACGGCCGACGGCGCGCACTACCCGCTGACCCCCGACGAGCTCGCCACGGCGCACGAGCAGTTCGTGCGCGAGTTCGGCCTGGGACTGGTCGGCGGCTGCTGCGGGACCACGCCCGAGCACATGGCCGCCGTCGTCGAGCGGCTGGGTGGTGTCGATCGACACCGCCACCGTTCCGTCGTCGTCGAGCCGGGCGTCGCGTCCCTGTACCAGCACGTGCCGTTCCAGCAGGACGCGTCGTACCTCGCGATCGGGGAGCGCACCAACGCGAACGGCTCGAAGGCGTTCCGTGAGGCGATGCTCGAGGGGCGCTGGGACGACTGCGTCGAGATCGCCCGCAACCAGATCCGCGTCGGCGCGCACCTGCTCGACGTGTGCGTCGATTACGTCGGCCGCGACGGCGTGGCCGACGTGCGCGAGGCCGTCTCGCGCCTCGCCTCGGCCTCGACGCTGCCGCTCGTCATCGACTCGACCGAACCGGCCGTGATCGCCGGGGGGCTCGAGCTGATCGGCGGGCGGCCGGTCGTGAACTCCGTCAACTACGAGGACGGCGACGGACCGGCATCCCGTTTCGCGCGCATCATGCCGCTCGTCAAGGAGCACGGCACCGCCGTGGTGGCCCTCACGATCGACGAGCAAGGCCAGGCGCGCACCGCCGAGGACAAGCTGCGCATCGCCTCCCGCCTCGTGGACGCCCTCGTCGGCGAGTGGGGCATGAAGGTCAGTGACATCATCGTCGACTGCCTCACCTTCCCGATCGCGACGGGCCAGGAGGAGACACGGCGTGACGCCATCGAGACGATCGAGGCGATCCGGGCGCTGACGGCGAAGTATCCCGGCATCCATACAACCCTCGGCGTCTCGAACGTGTCGTTCGGGCTCAACCCCGCGGCGCGGTCGGTGCTGAACTCGGTGTTCCTGCACGAGGCGACGCAGGCGGGGCTGACGAGCGGGATCATCGACGCCGCGAAGATCGTGCCGCTGGCCTCCATCGCCGAGGACCAGCGCGCCGTCGCCCTCGACCTGGTGTGGGACCGCCGCGAGTACGATGCCGACGGCACCCTGGTCTACGACCCGCTCGCCGTCATGCTCGACCTCTTCGCGGGCGTCGACACGGCCGCTCTCAAGGATCAGCGCGCCGCAGAGCTCGCCGCGCTGCCGCTCGGCGAGCGACTGGAGCGGCGCATCATCGACGGCGAGCTCAAGGGACTCGACGCGGATCTCGAGCAGGCGCGCGCCGACGGCATGCGCCCGCTCGACATCATCAACGATCACCTGCTGGAGGGGATGAAGGTCGTCGGCGAGCGGTTCGGCGCCGGTGAGATGCAGCTGCCGTTCGTGCTCCAGTCGGCGGAGGTCATGAAGACGGCGGTCGCGCTGCTCGAGCCGTACATGGAGAAGGCCTCGGCGTCGGGCAAGGGGCGCATCGTGCTGGCCACCGTGCGCGGCGACGTGCACGACATCGGCAAGAACCTCGTCGACATCATCCTCACCAACAACGGCTACGACGTGATCAACCTCGGCATCAAGCAGCCGATCGCGGACATCATCGCCGCAGCCGAGGAGCACGACGCCGACGTCATCGGCATGTCGGGGCTGCTCGTGAAGTCGACGGTCGTCATGAAGGAGAACCTGCAGGAGCTGCAATCGCGCGGCCTCGCGGGACGCTGGCCCGTGATCCTGGGCGGCGCGGCGCTCACGCGGGCATATGTCGAGGACGATCTGGCCGGCCTGTACGAGGGCGAGGTGCGCTACGCGAAGGACGCCTTCGAGGGGCTCGCGCTCATGGAGCCGCTCGTGCGCATCGCGCGCGGTGAGGCGCGGGATGCCGTAGGGCTGCCGCCCCTGAAGAAGCGCATCCATGCCGCGGGCTCGCGGCTGACCCTCACCGAGCCCGAGGCGATGCCCGCGCGCTCGGACGTCGCCGCCGACAACCCGGTCCCCGTGCCGCCGTTCTGGGGGACGCGCATCGTGCGCGGCATCGCGCTGGCCGACTACGCCGCGTTCCTCGACGAGCGGGCGACGTTCATGGGGCAGTGGGGGCTCAAGCCCGGGCGCGGTGAGGACGGGCTGTCGTACGAGCAGCTCGTCGAGACGGAGGGACGCCCGCGCCTGCGGTACTGGCTCGACCGGATCCTCGCCGAGGGGATGCTGGACGCCTCCGTCGCGTACGGCTACTTCCCGGTGGTCTCGGACGGCGACGATCTGGTCGTCCTCCACCACGGCGACGACCCGTCCGGGGCGCTCGGCGCGCCCGGCCTGCTCGCGCCCGACGGCGGCTCCGGTGTCGTCGGCTCCGAGCGCCTGCGCTTCCACTTCCCGCGCCAGCGCCGCGACCGGCACCTGTGCCTGGCCGACTTCGTCCGCTCCCGTGAGAGCGGGCAGGTCGACGTGCTGCCGGTGCAGCTCGTCACCGCCGGAGCGAAGATCGACGCGGTCACCGCGAAGCTGTTCGCCGAGGACAAGTACCGCGAGTACTACGAGCTCAACGGCCTCGTCATGCAGCTGACCGAGGGTCTTGCCGAGTTCTGGCACGCCCGCATCCGGGAAGAGCTCGGATTCGCAGGCGAGGACCCCACCGACACGGCCGGCCTGTTCAAGCTCGAGTACCGCGGGGCGCGATTCTCGCTGGGATACCCCGCGTGCCCCGAGATGGAGGACCGGCGCAAGGTCGTCGAGCTCCTGCGGCCCGAGCGGATGGGGGTCGAGCTCAGCGAAGAGCTGCAGCTGCACCCCGAGCAGTCCACCGACGCGTTCGTGTTCCACCACCCCGAGGCGAAGTACTTCTCGGTGTGAGCGGCGCCGCGCCGTGCCGACTCCGGGCTACCGTGGAAGGAATCGTCCACTACTGAGGAGGTACTCCATGTCGGAGAGCACCGTGACCGTCCCCGTCGTCT
>PJUF01001278.1_pt1 | contig 13272 bp, 7 predicted proteins | sample 1512191 | NCBI WGS metagenome assembly PJUF01 (sample SAMN08177673, study PRJNA422409) | Feces metagenome, whole genome shotgun sequencing project. | isolation source: Chicken feces (3) enriched on wood chips | host: Gallus gallus | place: USA: Madison | collected 2015-01-15 | reverse complement strand
GAACGTCACGCAGCGCAGCATCGCTGCCATCGCCACCCTTGCCGAGGAACATGATGACCTGGATCTTGTTCTCACCCGCAGTACGCGCTTCGGTGGCGAGAAAGATGTCCTGCCGCACCGCATTCGGGAAACGTGCCGAAACCAGGCTGACAATGCCCGGACCGCCGGGTGGGGGTATGATGAAAGCGTCCGCGGCCGTCTCGATACGGGCTTCGCTGACCGGACCATCCTGTGTCGTCGCGCAGGCGGTCAGCAAGGCGGACGCAAAAACAGCCGTGGCGAGCTTGAGAGCGGCGGAATACAGAGCGCAGCCGGGCCGCTGTTCGCGTGGCATGTCAGATTGACCTCAGTTCTAGCCATTATAACGCTAGCAACGGCCTTCTGCCCCGGTAGCTATGCAAGGTTAGTAAGATGCGAGTTAACGAAAACTTAATTGGTGAATCACGTCTTTAACGATGTGGCTGGTAGCAATACTTATCTTCGCAGAACGCATGCCTATGTCTGGGCGTCATTGACGGCCGCAGGCTCTGAGTCAGGTTTGAAAGTCTGTCGGGTTGGAGCGGGTGAAGGGAATCGAACCCTCGTCGTAAGCTTGGGAAGCTTCTGCTCTACCATTGAGCTACACCCGCATGCCCCCTAGATGCTGGAAATCGCGATAAGCGTCAAGCGGCCTGTCTGCGTCCGGCGATCGCCTTCGCTCGCCGCGCCATTGCGTCTTCTACTGCTGCTGCGCCTGCTGCACCTGGCGTTTTTGCGCCGCGCGCTCGGCATCGGCAAGGGCGCCCAGAGGCTGAACCTGCAAGGCCGGTCGCCGATGATCGATGCGGCGCTCAAGCTCAGCTCTGCTGGTATCGGCATCAGGGCCGACGCGTTGATTGCAGTCCATGCTCTAAAAACCCTTCGGAGAGAGATTGTTAGTCATGTTGCGGCTGATCGTGTTCACATCCGGCTGCACAGGCCGCGTAGTGACGGAATTGTAACGACCGCCAAGCTTTCTGAGCCCCGTATTTGTGCGGATTGTATCAGGATTTTCCCGGTGCCGGTCATCGATTTCTTCTTCAAGGCTCACGAGCCTGGCCTGATCCTGCTCGCGGCAACGATCTGCATGATTTCCTCCTATGCCTGTATCGGCCTGCTGCGACATGCCCAGCGCGCCGGCGGTCGCATGCGCAATATCTGGACGGGCGTGGCTGCGGCAGCGGTCGGCTTCGGCATCTGGGCGACGCACTTCGTCGCCGTTCTCGCCTTCAAGCCCGGCTTCACCCTGCACTACGACCTTTGGCTGACCATGCTCTCCATGCTGATCGCCATCACCGTATGCGGCGCCGGCATTGCCATGGCCATCCGCGGCACCAGCACGCAGGACCGCTTCCTCGGCGGCGCCGTCGTCGGTGTCGCCATTTCGTCCATGCACTACACCGGCATGGCCTCTCTCATCATGGGCGGCCGCCTGCAATGGGATGTCGGTCTGGTTTCCGTGTCTGTCGTCGCCGGCATTGTCCTCGGCGGCTTCGCATTTACCACCGGCATGGGCGGCAATATTCGCCGCGTCCTGGGTGGCGCCCTGTTGCTGACCCTCGCCATCTGCGCCATGCATTTCACCGCCATGGCCGCCGCCGACTTCACGCTCTGTTTCCCCTTGATGGCGGAGGGCGAACTCAACGGCTTCTGGCTCTCGGCGGCCCTGACCTTCATCTCCGTCCTGCTGCTTGCCCTGGCCCTCGGCAGCACCGTCCTTGACGAGGCGGATCGTCGCCGCACCCAGCGTGAGCAGGAACGCGAGTTGCGCGACGCCCAGGAAATCAGCGCCGTGACCCAGAAGCTCGAACTGGCCATGACCCATATGGCGCAGGGCCTGGCCCTCTTTGATGCAGAGGGGCGCTTGCAGCTTCACAATACACGCCTCCCCGAACTGCTCGGCATTGAGCCATCCACGAACCTCCAGGGCCTGAGCTTCCGCGACACCTGCCGCATGACCATTATCGGCACTGGCGAAGTTCCCGCCGATATAGAGGAGCGCACCGATGCAGCAGTGACCAGCCATATGCCACTGATCCGCAGCGGTGGCGAAATCGCCGTCCCCTTCGACGAAGACCGCGTCCTCCAGGTCAGCCACAGCCCGGTCGGCGACGGTTCCTGGGTGACCACTGTCGACGACATCACCGAGCGGCATCGCTCGCAGCGCGCCATTGCCCACCTTGCTCGTCATGACGGCCTGACCGGTCTTGCCAATCGCGCGCGCTTCAACGAATCCTTCGCCCAGGCGCTGGAACGCGCGACCGAGCTGCGCGGCAAGATCGCCGTCGTCGCCGTCGACCTCGATCATTTCAAGGAAATCAACGACAGCCATGGCCACGCCGCCGGCGACCTCGTGCTCAAGACCCTGGCCAGTCGCTTCAATGCCCTGATACGCGAGGACGAACTGATTGCCCGCCTCGGTGGCGATGAATTCGCGGCCATCAAGGTTTTCACCAGCATGGATGGACTGCGCGACTTTCTGGTGCGTGTCGAAGAGGCGCTCACCCGTCGCATCGACAGCGATGGCCTCTCCATCGCCTCCTCGGGCAGTATCGGCGTCGCCGTCTGGCCTGATGATGGACGCGATCTCTCGAAGCTCCTCAGCAATGCGGACCTCGCCATGTATCGCGCCAAGGCCGAATTCGACCGTCGCATCTGCTATTACGAACACGACATGGACGAGCAGGCACGCCAGCGTCGCGACATGGCGCGCGACCTCTGGATGGCGCTTGAGCAGAATGCCTTTTATCTCGCCTATCAGGTGCAGAAGTCCGTCGCCTCGGGCGACATCACCGGCTACGAAGTGCTGCTGCGCTGGAACCGTCCGGGCCATGGCGAGGTGTCGCCGGCTGAATTCATTCCCGTGGCCGAGGAGTGCGGCGCCATCAACGGTATCGGCGTCTGGGTGCTCAAGATGGCCTGTCTCGAGGCCGCCTCCTGGCCCGAACCCTACAAGATTGCCGTCAACGTCTCAGGCCTGCAGCTGACCCAGATCGACCTGATCGAAACGGTCCGCAGCACCCTGTTCATGTCCGGTCTCGCCCCTCACCGTCTGGAACTGGAACAGACCGAAACCGCCATTATCAGCGACAAGGCGCGAGCGCTCCACATCCTGCGCCAGATCAAGGCCATGGGCGTCTCCATCGCTATCGACGATTTCGGCACCGGCTACTCCTCGCTCGACACGCTGCGCAGCTTCCCCTTCGACAAGATCAAGCTCGACCGCTCCTTCATGAACGAGGTCGAGAACAACGAGCAGTCAAAGGCCATCGTCCGCGCCATTCTTGCCCTCGGCCGCAGTCTCTCCGTACCGGTTCTCGCCGAAGGCGTAGAAACCCGCGCCCAGCTCGAAGTCCTCCGCAAGGAAGGCTGCACCGAAGCCCAGGGCTTCCTCCTCGGCCGCCCCGGCCTCATCGACTGGGAGGATCGGTTCGACACCGGAACTTTCGGTTGAGCAGTCAAATTCTGTTAGAGCCAAACGAATACTGCGAAGTTCTTGCCAATATGGAATTTTCTGTGCTTATGAAATAAGTGCAAGAACTTCGGGGCGAGGGCATGTCGAATATTCGGGGCGAGACGAACACATATCGGTTGCTGGGTGTATTGCTGGTCACGACATCGGCGCTAGCGCTGATGACATCACAGGCGTCTGCGCAGGTGATCTGGACGGGAAATAATAGCTCCAGTTTTTCGAGGAATGGTAACTGGTCCCCGGCCAGCGCGCCGGGCGCGGCGGACACCGTTACCATCAATAGCGGGTCGCGACCGTTCAATCCGACTGTCGATAGCCCGTGGACCATCGACGTCTTGGATATCTCCGCTGGAACGCTGACCCTCGGTGCCGACTTGGTCGCCGCGACAAGTGTCCTTTTGTCTGGAACCGGGACGATCGCAGGGACCAACAGTCTGGGCACGACGACATTCATACAGACTGGGGGCGTCGTGTCTTCCGGTGCACTGATCAGCGCGGGTGCATTCGAAGTCACTGAAGGGACCTTTGCCGGCATGGCAGATCTCGCCGGGACCTTCACCAAGAGCGGAACCGGCCGCTTCGTTTTGAAAGGTGCAGTGTCGCAGAATGCCGGGGCAGTCGCTGTCAATGCCGGCACCCTAGAACTGCATTCCGGTTTGTCCGATCGTGCATGGTCCGTTGCAGCGGGCGCGGTCATCGACCTGCAGAACGCGGGCCCTTCGAACACCACGATGACTCAATCCATGACGGCGCTAGATGGCGCCGGCACCGTAACGTCCAATGGGATTTCCAACCATACCCTGACATTCACGTCTGGCAGCGGGCACTTTTCCGGCCTTGTCGAGGACGGTACATCAACAATGAATGTCAGCAAGAGCGGGACGGGCACACAGATATTGTCGGGTGCCAACACTTACACCGGCGCAACAAACATCAGCATGGGTACGCTGCAGGTTCGTAATTCGAAGGCGCTAGGCACAGCTGACGGTTATACGGCGGTAGCGCCGTCCGGCCGGCTCGAGCTTTACCATGTCGAAATCTGGGACTGGTTTGCACCAGTGGAAAAGCTCTACCTGGGCGGCACGCTGGCTGGGATCGGCACCTCCGGCTGGTATGGAGAGATCGATCTGTTCGGTACACCGAAAATGGAGGTCGATGCCGGCGGTACGATGCGGATTACCAATGTGGTCAAGGATTCGACCGACGTCCCCGGCTCCTACATGTTGACGAAGACGGGCGCCGGCAAGCTGCTGGTTTCCGGCGCTCTACAACATACCGGCGGCACCACCATCAGTGCGGGCACGCTGGAACTGTCGGTAAGTGGCAGCATGGCGGGCAACGTCGCAAATAGCGGAACTCTGGTCTTCAACCAAATTGGAACCAAGTCCTTCGGAGGCCAGATCAGCGGCAGCGGCGCCGTCGACAAGCTCGGCACCAACACGCTCACACTTTCGGCTACCAATACCTATACGGGCGCAACGACCGTCTCCGGCGGCATCCTCTCTATAACCGGCGCCATCGCCGATAGCGCGGTGACGGTCAATGGTGGCGGGCGCGTTCAGGGCACCGGCACTGTCGGCAGCACCAATGTCGTCAACGGCACGATCAGCGGCGGCACGTCCATCGGCACGCTCAACATCAACGGTTCTCTCGACATGGGTGCCGGGAGCACGCTGGATGTAGAGGTGCGCGACGGCGGCAACACCGCGGGCGTACACAACGATGTCGTTGCTGTCAGCGGCACGGTGACGATAGACTCGGCGGCCCGGGTCAAGGTGCGCGCCAGCAATGGCACCGATAATGGCAAGAGCTATGCCACAGACACTCGCATGACCATTCTGACTTCGTCTGGCCGGACGGGCACTTTTGGCTCCGTCACCGACGAGTTTGCCTTTCTCGATGCCTCGCTGACCTATGACGCGAGCAACGCTTATGTGACGTTGACACGCAACGATGTGTCCCTCTCATCAGTGGCATCGACGCCGAACCAGGCAGGCGCGGCGAGTGCTCTCAGTGCTTTCGACTCAAGCGATCCAGTAAGCGCGGCACTGCTCGGACTGACCAGCGAACAGGCTCAGGCCGCCTATGAATCGGCGTCTGGCGACGCCCACGCCGCCGGCCAAGCCGTGTTGAACCAGACATTCGCCATGTTTGGCGGTGTGATGGGCTCCGGCGGCAGTGGAGGTTCCGGAGCGGTAATGAGTTTTATCGATGCGGGTCCGCAGATGGTCGGACCTGTTGGCTCCGCCGGCGAAACGGCGACGCCGCTCTACACCCATGCCGCCTGGCTTTCGCCGATGGCAGCACGCGGTAGCGTCCAGGATGACGCCAACGGCCCCGGCTCGGATTGGGCAGCCGGCGGCCTGGCAACCGGGTATGAGTGGCACGGACAGCTTGGTGGCAACGATGTGACCGCAGGAGTGGGTGTAGCCTACAACCACACTTACGCGTTCACTCCTTCTCGTGGTGCCACGACCAATGCCGATGGGGCGCAGGCCGGTATCTTTGGGTCATGGACTGATGGGGAGGCCACTCTTGCGGGTAGCCTCGATTATGGTGTCAGCCACGTGTCGAGCCGTCGCGAGATTGGCATAGGCGCTCTGACCCGGACGGCCACGGCCAATTATTGGATGCAAGGCTTCAACGCGGCCCTGAAGGCGGGCTATGCTTTCGAACTGTCGGATAGTTTGAGCGTCGGCCCCATCGGTGGCCTGGCTCTGGGCTGGTCAGGACATAGTGGTTTTAGCGAAACCGGTGCCGGCAATCTTGACGCAACTGTGTCGGCCACTGGTTCCTGGCGAGTGGAAACTGCGATCGGCGGCAGACTGGCCTATGAGTTGATGGACGAGCTCGAGCTCAGTGCCCACGCGCTATGGCTACATAATTTCGGCGATGCCTCGAGCCGTTCTGATGTGAGTTTGGCCGGGGGCGGGGGTTCATTTGAAGTGTTGGGACCTGCCATCGGCCGCGACCGTCTGGAAGTTGGTGCGGGGCTAGCGTGGTCGCCGGACGAAAGCAAGACGGTGTCCGTCAACTATACCGGTCGGTTCTTAGGCGGTCAGACCGACCACTCTGCCAAGGCCAACTTGGCATTGCGGTTCTGACCTTCGGCCAATTGACTAGGCGAGCCATTTCAATTGACCCCGCCCGGCGCGCGGAAGTAGCGTGCCGGCCATGGTAACGATCAAAGAAATTGCAGCGGCGGTGGGTGTTTCGAGCGCCACGGTGTCGCGGGTCCTCAACTACGACGCGACGCTGTCGATTTCCAACCGCAAGCGCCAGGCCATCATCGAGACGGCCGAGGCGCTCAATTACGCCACGCCGCGCAATCGCAACCGCGCCAATCAGCAGGGCCTCAACAAGGTGGCGCTGGTGCATTTCCTGGCGCCGGAACGCGAGCTGGTCGACCCCTATTACGTTGCCCTGCGTCTGGGCATCGAACGGCGCTGCGCCGCCCTTAAGATCGAGACGGTAAAAGTTTACCACACAGACGCCAGGCCCGATGCCAAGTTGCTGCAGGAGGCATCCGGAACCATCGTCATCGGCCGGCATGATGACGACGAAACCGCGTGGCTGAACCGGAATTCGCGCCAGATCGTCTTTGCCGATCATCTGCCCGGCGACGATCAGATCGATTCCGTGTCCGCTGACCTGCGCGCGGCCATGGAGAAACTGCTGACTGCACTGGCGCAGCGCGGTTACCGGCGCATCGCCTATATCGGCTGGGGCGACAGGCGCGCCCAGGCCTTCGTGCAATGGATGACGGCGGCTGGCTGGTTCGATGATCGCCTGTTCCGCAGCGGCGACAATACCGAGGAGGGCGGCTACCGGCTGACCCGCGATATTCTGGCGGAACGTCGGCCGGTCGATGCCATCGTCACCTTCAACGATTCCATGGCGATCGGTGCCTATCGTGCCTTGCACGAAGCGGGGCTCTCCATCCCCGGCGATATAGGCGTCGCCAGCTTCAACGATATCTCGGTGGCCCAGTTTCTCAATCCGCCGCTCACCACGGTGCATCTGCCGGCAGAAGAGATCGGCGAAGCGGCCGTGGAACTGCTGCTCGAAAGGGTAGGGGGGCGCGAATTGGCCAAGCAGATCAGCCTTGCCTCCCGCATTGTCTGGCGCGCCAGCACCCGCGCTTTGCCCGAACCGCAGCCGCGCTGAATTATTCGCGGTAAAAATTTACTGAAATTCTTGCGCGCGGGTCAAAAGTCATATTAGTCTGCCCTCAGGGTGTAGAGGAAACACCCATTTGGGAGGATTATCAATGACCCGCATGTCTTCTGGACTGAAGCGTTCGCTCGCCCTGGTTCTGGCCGGCGTTTCCGCTTTCAGCGTCACTGCCGCCTCGGCCGGCGAAATTACCGTCTGGGCCTGGGACCCGAACTTCAACGGCGCCACCATGAACAAGGCCGCCGAAATCTACAAGGAGAGCCACCCCGACACGACCGTCACCGTGGTGGACTTCGCCAAGGCCGACCTCGAGACCAAGCTGCAGGCGCAGCTGGCTTCCGGCACCACCGACGGCCTGCCCGATATCGTCCTGATCGAGGACTACGGCGCGCAGAAATACCTGCAGTCCTTCCCCGGCGCTTTCGAGCCGCTCTCTGACAAGATCGACCTCTCGGGCTTTGCGCCCTACAAGGTCGAACTCGCGACCCTCAACGGCCAGGGCTATTCGCTGCCCTTCGACTCCGGCGTGACTGGTCTCTTCTATCGCTCCGACGTGCTTGAGGAAGCCGGCTACACCGCTGCCGACCTCGAAGGCATTACCTGGAGCCGCATGATCGAGATCGGCAAGGATATCAAGGAAAAGACCGGCCAGGCCTTCTTCCCGATCGATCCCAACGATGCCGGCATCTTCCGCATCATGATGCAGTCGGCCGGTTCGTGGTATTTCAATGCCGACGGCAGCGTGAACATCGCCAACAACGACGTGTTCAAGGCCGCTCTCAAGACCTATCAGGACCTGATCGCATCGGGCGCCACCAAGCCGGTCGCCGGCTGGACCGAATATACCGGTTCGTTCACCTCCGGCGACACCCTGGGCACCGTTACCGGCGTGTGGATGACCGGCACTATCAAGGCCAATGCCGATCAGTCCGGCCAGTGGGGCATTGCACCCATCCCGGCGCTCGACGGCATCGAGGGCGCGACCAATGCCTCGAACCTGGGCGGTTCGAGCTGGTATGTCATGTCCTCCGCCCCCAACAAGGAAGAAGCCATCGACTTCCTCAAGACGGTCTGGGGCGAGGACATCAACTTCTACCAGGAAATCCTGGTCAATCAGGGCGCGCTCGGCTCCCTGCTGGCGGCCCGTGAAGGCGAAGCCTATTCGGCCAGCGACGACTTCTTCGGCGGCGCCCCGGTCTGGCAGAACTTCTCCGACTGGCTGGCAGCCATCCCGGCCGTCAACTACGGCATCTTCACCAACGAGGCCGATGCGGCTGTCGTGGCGCAGATCCCGGCCCTGACCAGCGGCGGCAATATCGACGAGATCGCTGCGGCCATCGAGGCCCAGGTCAACCAGCAGGTCCAGTAATCTAGGATCACCGAAGGCGGCTCGTTCGCCTTCGGCCTCCCCGAGGCCCTCGCGTTCCGCGCGGGGGTCATCGGCGATTTATGGCGTGGGCATTGGGGGTTGGCGTGGCGAAATCAGGCTTTGAGCGCTCCGTGCAGGTGAATGGCTGGCTTTTCATCATGCCGGCTTTGGTCCTGCTGGGCATTTTCATGATCTACCCGATCATCTGGTCGCTCTGGATGAGCTTTCAGGTCGGTCGCGGCATGAATTTCAGCTTCGGCGGCGTCACCAATATCCTGCGGCTGACGCAGGACCCGATCTTCATCCGCGCGCTCACCAATACGCTGACCTTCCTGGCCATCCAGGTGCCGATCATGCTGGTGCTGGCGCTGCTGTTTGCCAACGCACTCAACGACAGCAAGCTCTGGGGGCGCTCCTGGTTCCGCACGGCAATTTTTTTGCCCTGCGTCACCTCGCTGGTGGCCTATTCGGTCGTCTTCCGCTCCATGTTCGCGCAGGACGGCATCATCAACCAGATGCTGATGGGTCTCGAAATCATCCAGAGCCCCATTCCCTGGCTAGCCGATCCGTTCTGGGCCAAGGTCGTGATCATCACCGCCATCACCTGGCGCTGGACCGGCTACAACATGATCTTTTACCTCGCCGCCATGCAGAATATCGACCGCTCGATCTACGAGGCGGCCAAGATCGACGGCGTACCGGCCTGGGCGCGCTTCTGGTACATCACCGTGCCGATGCTGCGACCGGTCATTCTTTTCACCACCGTGATTTCGACCATCGGCACGCTGCAACTCTTCGATGAGGTCAACCTCATCACCCAGGGCGGGCCATCGGATTCCACCCTGACGCTCTCGCTCTACATCTACAATCTGAGCTTCCGCTTCATGCCCAGCTTCGGCTACGCCTCGACCGTGTCCTACGTCATCGTGGTTCTGGTGGGCATCCTGACCTTCATCCAGTTCCTGGTCGCACGGGATCGCCGCGCATGAGCAACCCTCTGTCCTTCATCGGTCGTCTCGCCACATACGCGCTGCTCGTTCTGGCTGCCTTCGTCTCCGTATTCCCCTTCTTCTGGATGGCGATCGGCGCGACCAATACGTCCGCCGACATCATCAAGGGCAGGGCCGTTCCGGGCGGCGCGCTTTGGACCAACATGGTGAACTTCTTCACCTCCGTGGACATGCCGCGCATCCTCTTCAATTCGTTCTTCATCGCCGGGGTGGGCACGGCGCTGACCCTGCTCGTTTCCTCGCTGGCCGGCTATGGCTTTGAAATGTTCCGCAGCCGCTTTCGCGAGCGCATTTTCGGCGGGCTGCTGCTGATGCTCTCCATCCCCTTTGCCGCTCTCATGGTGCCTTTGTTCATCATGATGGCGAACCTCAAGATGATTAACACCTACCAGGCGATCATCCTGCCCACGATCGCCTCGATCTTCATCGTCTTCTATTTCCGCCAGGCCACCAAAGCCTTCCCGCACGAGCTGCGCGATGCCGCCCGCATCGACGGACTCAAGGAATGGCAGATATTCCTCTACGTCTACATGCCGGTGATGCGCTCGACCTATGCGGCCGCCACGATCATCGTCTTCATGGCCAACTGGAACAATTACCTCTGGCCCCTGATCGTGCTGCAGACCAACGAGATGAAGACCCTGACCCTCGTCGTCGCAGGTCTCACCTCGGCCTATACGCCCGATTTCGGTGTCGTCATGGTCGGCGCCATCTTTGCCACCCTACCCACTCTCGTCATCTTCTTCCTGCTCCAGCGCCGCTTCGTCGAAGGCATGCTGGGCGCCGTCAAATAGAGTTTTCCATGCGTTCTCTGATCGATTTCAATTCCGGCTGGCTGTTCGAAGGCAAGGACGAGGTCCGCCTGCCGCATACGGCCGTCGAACTGCCCTTCACCTATTTCGACGAGAAGGTCTACCAGCGCGTCTTCACCTACGAGAAGCGCTTCACGGCCGACCCTGCCTGGCAAGGCAAGGACGTGGCGGTGGTCTTCGATGGCGCCATGGCCAATGCCCGGGTAAGCCTCAATGGCGAAGAGCTCGCCGCCCACAAGGATGGCTACACGCCCTTCGAGGCACGCCTGACCGGCAAGCTGAAGGACGGCGAGAACCTTCTCACCGTCACCATCGACGGCTCGGAAAATCCGGAGATCCCGCCCTTTGGTGGCCAGATCGACTACCTGACCTATGCCGGCATCTATCGCGAGGCCTGGATCCGGGTGACGGCGCCGGTCTTCATCGGCAATGCCAAGATCGAGACGCCGAACGTTCTGGCGGCGACCAAGTCCGTCCGCCTTCGGATCGACCTTGCCAATCCCGGCAGCCTGCCGCTGGCCGGCACGCTGGTCGCGACCCTGCGCGATGGTGCGGGCAAGGTCGTGGCGACCGCCGATGCGGCGGTCACCGGCGACACCATTGCCTGTGACTTCGACAATCTGTCAGGCATCACGCTGTGGGATATCGACAATCCCGCGCTCTACACGATCTCGGTTGCCATCTCGACGCCACACGGCCAGGACGAGGCCAGTTTCCGCTTCGGTTTCCGCAGCGCCGAATTCACCACCGAGGGCTTCAAGCTTAACGGCAAGGCACTCAAGCTGCGTGGCCTCAACCGTCACCAGTCCTTCCCTTACATGGGCTACGCCATGGGCCGCTCCGCCCAGGAGCGCGACGCCGAAATTTTGAAGCGCGAGCTCAAGCTCAACATGGTGCGCACCTCGCACTATCCGCAGAGCCATTATTTCCTCGACCGCTGCGACGAGCTCGGCCTGCTGGTCTTTGAGGAAATCCCCGGCTGGCAGCATATCGGCGGCGAAAGCTGGAAGGACGAGAGCGTCGAGAACGTCCGGCGCATGATCACCCGCGACTGGAACCATCCCTCCATCGTCATCTGGGGCGTGCGTATCAACGAAAGCCAGGACGACCACGACTTCTACGTCCGCACCAACAAGCTGGCCCACGAACTCGACAGCACGCGCTCGACCGGCGGAGTGCGCTACATCACCGACAGCGAGCTGCTCGAAGACGTCTATACGATGAACGACTTCATCCTCGGCAACGAGGAATGGGGCGGCAATCGGCCCCGCACGCCGCTTCGTCCGCAGCAGGAAGTGACGGGCCTTGATCGCGTCGTGCCCTACATGATCACCGAATATGGCGGGCACATGTACCCGACCAAGTCGTGGGATCAGGAGCAGCGCCAGGCCGAGCATGTGCTGCGCCATCTCGAAGTCATGGACGCCGCCTATGGCGATCCGCACATCGCCGGCTGCATCGGTTGGTGCGCCTTCGACTACAATACCCACAAGGATTTTGGTTCGGGCGACCGCATCTGCCATCACGGCGTCATGGACATGTTCCGTGAGCCCAAATTTGCCGCCTATGCCTATATCAGCCAGTGCGAGCCATCGGACGAGGTCATCCTCAAGCCGGTGACCTTCTGGGCCCGCGGCGAGCGCAATATTGGCGGCGTACTGCCGTTGATGATCCTCACCAATTGCGACGAGGTCGAGTTGACCTATGGCAAGAACGCGCCCAAGCGCTTCAGGCCTGATCGCGAAAAATTCCCGCACCTGCCGCATGCGCCGGTGGTCATCACCCGCGCCCACCTGACCGATGAGGAACTGGGCCTGTGGGGCATGACCTGGGAGGGGGCCACCGTCACCGGCTTTATCGACGGCAAGCCCGTCAAGACCGTCGATTTCATCGCCGACCCGATAGCCCATGAACTCGAAGTCGTTCCCGACGCCACAGAACTCCATGCCGAAGGCGACACGGTGCGCGTCATGATCCGCGCGCTCGACCAATCGGGCAAGAAGCTGCCCTTCTTCCCCGAGCCCGTTGCCATCGAGGTCTCCGGCGCGGCCGAACGCCTCGGCCCAGGCTTTGTGCCGCTGCGGGCCGGCTCGACCGGCTTCTGGCTGCGCACCACCGGCAAGGGCCCGATCACCGTCACCGTCACCAGCGATCGTCTCGGTCGCGCCGTCGCAACGCTTTCCGCAAGCTGAGGAACCCGCTCCATGTCCGGATTGAAGCTGGCTAACGTCAAGAAGTCCTTCGGATCGGTCGAGGTCATCAAGGGCGTCGATCTCGACATTGCCGACAAGGAATTCGTGGTCTTTGTCGGCCCCTCCGGCTGCGGCAAGTCCACCCTGCTGCGCATGATCGCAGGGCTCGAACAGATCAGCGGCGGTGACCTGTTCATCGGCGACACCCGCATGAACGATGTTG
>PJUF01001275.1_pt1 | contig 13293 bp, 17 predicted proteins | sample 1512191 | NCBI WGS metagenome assembly PJUF01 (sample SAMN08177673, study PRJNA422409) | Feces metagenome, whole genome shotgun sequencing project. | isolation source: Chicken feces (3) enriched on wood chips | host: Gallus gallus | place: USA: Madison | collected 2015-01-15 | reverse complement strand
TTCAGCCCGGTCAGCGACAGCGCCGTCGCATAGTAGATGCACAGCACGAGGATCACCGAGCCATAGCCGCGCACGACGCCCGCCATGGAATGGTCGATCTGGTCGAGCACCTGGCGCACCTCGCGGCGATGCTCGCGCGGCAGCAGGTCGTCGATGCCCTTCACCATGCCCTCCCAGTCGAGCAGCAGGTAGAAGGCGATCACCGGCGTCAGGATGATGAAGGCGAGCGTGTTGAGCACCGTCAGCCCGCTCTGGGCCAGCTGGCCGGTCAAGTTGCCGATGAACTCGACGCCCGTGCCGAGGAACTGGCTGAGGCTCGACTGCAATTGCTCGGTGCGCTCCGGCCCCAGCCATTCGACGAGCTGCGGGGCGAAGCCACGGATCACCTCCTGCAGGTCGCTGATATAGCGCGGCAGGCGCGAGACGAGTCCGGCCACCTGCGTCGAAAACAGCGGCGTCACCAGCGAGACGACGCCGACGATCAGCGCCAGCACGCCCAGCAGCACGATGGCCGTCGCCCAGCCGCGCCCGATGCGAGCACGCTGCACGACGTTGACCAGCGGGTTGAGCAGATAGGCGAGCGCGATGCCGACCACGAAAGGCAGCAGGATCGGCCGGAACAGCCAGATGGCAAAGATGACGGCGGCCGTGAAGCCGACCCAGACAAGCACCTGAGTTCTGAGTGTCATGCCCCGCGTGCCCTTGCGTCGCCCTGGTCGAGCGGTTATCAGCGCGTCAGTTTCGACCCTCCCCCGAGCCGGTATCAGGCGCCATGTCCGACGCAACGAACCTGCCATCAAACGGGCTGAGCTACAAGCAGGCGGGCGTCGACATCGATGCCGGAAACGCCCTTGTAGAGGCGATAAAGCCTGCCGTGCGCTCGACGCGGCGGCCGGGCGCCGATGGCGAGATCGGCGGTTTCGGCGGCCTGTTCGACCTCAAGGCGGCCGGATTCATCGACCCGGTGCTGGTCGCGGCCAATGACGGGGTCGGCACCAAGCTGCGGATCGCTATCGACACCGGCAGCCACGCCACCATCGGCATCGACCTCGTCGCCATGTGCGTCAACGACATCGTCGTGCAGGGCGCCGAGCCGCTGTTCTTCCTCGACTATCTCGCCACCGGCAAGCTCGACGTGGCGACCGGCCGGGCCATCGTCGAAGGCATCGCCGAGGGCTGCCGCATCGCCGGCTGCGCCCTGCTCGGCGGCGAGACGGCCGAAATGCCGGGCATGTATCATGGCGACGACTACGACCTGGCCGGCTTCGCCGTCGGCGCGGCCGAGCGCGGCACGCTGCTGCCCCGGCCCGACGTCAAGGCCGGCGACGCCATCGTCGCCATCGGCTCCTCCGGGGTGCATTCCAACGGCTACGCGCTGGTGCGCCGGCTTGTCGATATCGCCGGCGTCGACTGGTACCTGCCGGCCCCCTTCGACGAGAGCCGCACCCTGTCGGGCGCCCTGCTCACCCCCACCCGCATCTACGTCAAACCCATCCTATCGGCGCTGAAGGCGGGTCTCGGCATCAAGGCTCTCGCCCACATCACCGGCGGTGGCTTCGTCGACAACATCCCGCGCGTTCTGCCCGAGAACGTCAGCGCCCACATCGATCTGGGCCGCATCGACGTACCGAAGGTATTCGGCTGGCTGGCGCGGGTCGGCGGGCTGAGCGAGCCGGAGATGCTGCGCACCTTCAATTGCGGGGTCGGCATGGTCTGCGTGGTCGCGGCCGAGGATGCGGACCGGCTCATCGCCCATCTCTACGAGCAGGGCGAGCGGCCGGCGCTGATCGGCAGCATCGCCGAGGGCGGCGACACGCCGGTGGTCTTTTCGGGCCGTCTCGCCCTGTGAGAAAGCGCGTCGCGATCCTCATCTCCGGGCGCGGCTCGAACATGAGCGCCCTGATCGCTGCCGCCCGGTCACCCGACTATCCGGCCGAGATCGTCGGCGTGTTTTCCAACGACCCCGACGCCGCCGGGCTCGCGGCCGCGGCAGCCGAGGGCATCGCCACGGCGGCGCTGTCGCACCGGGCCTATCCCGACAAGGCGAGCTTCGAGGCGGCCATGTCCGGCGTGCTTGCCGGCTGGCGGCCCGACATCATCTGCCTCGCCGGCTTCATGCGGCTGCTCAGCCCGGGGTTCTGCACGAGCTGGGCCGGCCGCATCATCAACATCCACCCCTCGCTGCTGCCCAGGCACAAGGGCCTCCACACCCATGCCCAGGCGCTGGCCGACGGCAGCGCCGAACATGGCTGCACCGTGCATTTCGTGACGCCCGGCATGGACGAGGGCCCGACCATCGCCCAGGCAAAGGTGCCGGTGCTGCCCGGCGACACCGCCGAGTCCCTCGCGGCGCGCGTGCTGGTCGAGGAGCACCGGCTCTATCCCGAGGCGCTGGCCCTGCTGGCGCGGGGCGCCGTCGCCTATCACGCGATTTGATCGCAGCCATCGTCAAAATCGGTTCGACGGCCGCACCGGCGCCGACATAGGGTCGCCGCGTTCGGAGACAAATCGCTATGCCGCTTCGCTACTGGGCGCTGATCGTCCTGCTCGGCGCCGTCTGGGGCTGTTCCTTCATGTTCAACGCAGTGCTGATCCGCGAGATCAGCCCGCTCTGGGTCTCCGGGGGACGCGTCGCCATCGGCGCGGCGATCTGCTGGGTGTTCTTCCTCGCCCAGCGCCGGCAACTGCCGCGCGACTGGCGGCTCTATCCGCAGTTCCTGCTGCTGGGGGTGCTCAACTACGCCATCCCCTTTGCGCTCTTTCCCTTTGCCGAGCAGACCGTCGCCAGCGGGCTGGTCGGGGTCATCAACGGGCTGACGCCGATGACGACGGTGATCGTCAGCCAGCTCTGGCCGGGCGGCGAGCGGGCGACGTGGAACAAGGCGGCGGGCGCGCTGATCGGCTTCGCCGGCGTCGCGATCCTCGCCTCCCCCGCGCTCGGCGCCGGCGCCTCGGGACAGATTCTCGGCATGCTCGCGGCGCTCGCCGCGACCGTCTGCTACGCCCTCACGTTGAATTATGCCCGGCGCTTCAAGGACATCGATTCGCCGACCATCGCCTCGCTGTCGCTCACCGGGGCAGCGCTGGTGTCGATCCCGTTCGCGCTGCTCTTCAGCGGCATGCCGGTAATCACGCGGGTCGAGACCTGGGCGTCGCTGTTCGGCATCGGGCTCTTTTCGACCAGCTTCAGCTTCCTGCTCGTCTACTGGCTGCTGCCGCGCGTCGGCGCGACGAACCTGTCGCTCAACACCTTCATCATCCCCATCTCGGCGATCCTGCTGGGTGTGCTCGTGCTGCACGAGCACGTCCTGCCCATCCATTTCGTGGGCATCGCGGTGATCTTCGTGGGGCTGGTGTTCATCGACGGGCGGCTGGTGCGGCGACTGCGGCGCTCGCCGGTCTAGGGAACGGATATCGCCGCCGCCCGTTGCGCGCCCCGAGGAGGCTGCCGCCATGAGCAAGGACATCCGCATCCCCGAGGAAAAGCCGTTCGCACCGTTCCCGCCGTCGCATCCGGTGCTGCCGTCCAACGCCCCGGAATCCGATCCGGCGCGCGACGTGCCCGACAGCGACCACGAGCGCGGCGGCAACCGCACGCACCCGCATCACCGCGAGCGCGCGCCGGACGTCGAGGACGAGCCCTAGAGGCCGAGCTTGCGGCGCAGGATCTCGTTGAGCGCCTGTGGGTTGGCCTTGCCGCCCGAGGCCTTCATCGCCTGGCCGACGAACCAGCCGATCAGCGTCGGCTTGGCCTTGACTTTCTCGACCTGCTCGGGATTGGCGGCGATGATCTCGTCGACGACCTTCTCGATGGCGCCGGTGTCGGTGACCTGCGTCATGCCGCGCGCGGCAACGATCTCGGCCGGGTCGCCGCCCTCGGTCCACACGATCTCGAACAGCTCCTTGGCGATCTTGCCCGAAATTTCGCCGCGGCCGATGAGGTCGACGATGCCGCCGAGCTGCGCCGCGCTCACCGGCGAGGCGGTGACGTCCATCCCCTCCTTGTTGAGGCGGCCGAACAGCTCGTTGATGACCCAGTTGGCCGCGGCCTTGCCGTCGCGCCCCCTGGCCACCGCCTCGTAGAAATCGGCGCTCTCGCGCTCCAGCGTCAGCACCATGGCGTCATAGGGCGTGATGCCGTACTCGGCGACGAAGCGCGCCTTCTTCTCGTCGGGCAACTCGGGCAGATGCCGCGCCAGCTCGGCGACGAAGGCGTCGTCGAACTCGAGCGGCAGCAGGTCGGGGTCGGGGAAATAGCGGTAGTCGTGCGCCTCCTCCTTGGAGCGCATCGAGCGAGTCTCGCCGAGCTTCGGGTCGAACAGCCGCGTCTCCTGGTCGATGTTGCCGCCATCCTCCAGAATGTCGATCTGGCGGCGCGCCTCGTACTCGATGGCCTGGCCGGCGAAGCGGATTGAATTGACGTTCTTGATCTCGCAGCGCGTGCCGAACGCGCCGCCCGGCCGGCGCACCGAGACGTTGACGTCGGCCCGCATGGACCCCTGTTCCATGTTGCCGTCGCAGGTGCCGAGATAGCGCAGGATGGTGCGCAGCTTGCCCAGATACGCCTTGGCCTCGTCGGACGAGCGCAGGTCGGGCTTCGAGACGATCTCCATCAGCGCCACACCCGAACGGTTGAGGTCGACGAAGCTCATGTTCGGGTGCTGGTCGTGGATCGACTTGCCGGCATCCTGCTCGAGATGCAGCCGCTCGATGCCGATTTCGATCGGCTCGCCCTCGCCCATGTCGAGCAGCACCCGGCCCTCGCCGACGATGGGGTCCTTGTACTGGCTGATCTGGTAGCCCTGCGGCAGGTCGGGATAGAAATAGTTCTTGCGGTCGAAGATGGAGCGCGTGTTGATCGCCGCCTTGAGGCCGAGGCCGGTGCGCACCGCCTGGCGCACGCACTCCTCGTTGATCACCGGCAGCATGCCCGGCATCGCCGCATCGACGAAGCTGACATTGGAGTTGGCGGGCCGGCCGAACTCGGTCGAGCTGGCCGAGAACAGCTTGGATTCCGAGGTCACCTGGGCATGGACCTCCATGCCGATGATCACTTCCCAATCGCCCGTCTGGCCCTTGATGAAGCTCCGGGGGTTGGGCGTACGCGTATCGATGAGGGGCAAGATCGTGTCCGTTACGTGATGTCGTCGATAGGCCCATGCCACGGATCGAGCCGCTTTTCGAGCCTCACGCTCATCTGCATCTCGTAGCCGGGCCGGCCCTCGGTCTTAAGCGCCAGGATCTGGTAGCCCTGATGCTGGTAGAAATTCACCGCCCGCACATTGTCGGCGAGGGTGTCGAGCTGGATCCTGTCGGCACCTTCGAGCTCGAGCAGCGACTCCATGCGCCGCAGCAGCGCCGAGCCGACGCCCCGGTTCTGCAGCAGCGGCGTCACGAACAGGAACGGGATATAGGCCCGGCCCCGCGCCCGCTGGCACCAGCCCACCGCCACCTCGTCGATCTCGGCGACGATGATCCTGTCGAGCCCGTCGCGCACCGCCGCGCCGAGCCGGTTGCGCTCGGCCTCGCCCGACGCCGCGGGCCCCGTGAGGAAGGGCTTCAGGTCGCGCTCCCAGGCGATGAAGGCAATGTCGGCCAGCGCCTCGATCTCGCTGGGAAGGGCCTTCCGGATGGTGAGGTTGAGAGCCATGGGAGGAGTTACTTCGCGCCGCGCCTAGCGACGATAATGCCCTTTTCGTAGTTCACGTTCCAGTCGATAAGCGTCTTCCAGATCAGCTCGGCCTGATCCTCGTCGAGGCCGAGTTCCTCGGCGCGCTGGCGCTGGCGCGTGAGGATCGCGGCGATGCGCACGGGGTCGTGGGCCTCGTGCGGGTCGGTCTTGATCTCGGCCATGCGGGTGACGTAGCGGTGCCGCTCGGCGAACAGCGCCAGCAGCGTCTGGTCGATGCGATCGAGTTCGGCGCGCACGTCTTCCTTGGTGGTGCAGTCGGCGGGGGCTTTGGTCACGAAAGGCTCATGCGGCTGGCGGGAGGGAAGCTGCTGGTTTGCACGTCCCCGCCGCCGATTTCAACCGCATGACGCTTTTTCTATCCGGCGCAACATTGCCGCCGCCTGCCCGTCCCGCCGCTCAGTCGGTCCTGTAGGTCCACGCCATGGGGTTGGGCGCCACGCTTTCGGGATCGACGCCCAGCACCGCGCGATAGAGATCGTCGAGAATCCTGTGCGCCGACGAGGCGCTGCTGCGGAACCAGTATTCGCCCTCGAGGAAGTGGATGCGGCCCGGCCGTGCGGCCGCAAAGCGCTGGAACACGGCATTGTCGCGCACGAGGTCCTCGGCGTCGCTGCCCAGATTGGCGTAGAAGAACAGGTGATCGGCATCGATGAACGCCAGGTTCTCCTGCGACACCGGCAGGGCCACGGAGCTGCCGCCGGGCATCGTCGCCGCGACTTCCGGCGTGGGGATGCTCGCGCCGAGCTCCAGCCCGGCCGCGAGCGCGAATTCCGGCCCGAAGGCGTCCGCGGTGAAGGTCCAGAAGCTCGACGCGTCCTCGACCTGCGTGAAGCTGAAGCTGCGCCCGACACCGGCCTTGTCCAGCGCGTCGCGGAACGCCGCCACGCGGGCGTCGACCCCCGCCTCGAGCGCCGCCTGCTGTGTTTCCTTGCCGAACAGCCGGGCCAGCAGGCGCGGCGTATCGCGCCAGCTCTCGGCCTCGTCGGTGTCGAGGATCAGCGTCGGCGCGATGTCGCCGGCATAGGCGTTGGCCGCCTCGAGCCAGGGCGAGCTCACGACGAGATCCGGCTCGGCCGCCAGCAGCGCCTCGCCGCTCATCTCCCACGGGCGGCCGAGATCGACGGTGGTGGCCGGATCGAGCCCCGGCGCGAGGCCGGGAAAGTCGGCGACGATGACATCGGAGTAATACTGGCGCGCCACCGACGGGATACCCAGCTCGAGCGCGTGGATCACCATGTCGTCGAGGAAGGCCGGACGGCTCGGCACGTCCGGCACGCAGAGCGCGCCGCCGACGAGCAGCCTGTCCTCGAACAGCCGCAGGCCGGCGTCGCAGGCCGCCGCGTCCTGCGCCAGCGCCGGGCCGGCCGGCAGCACGAGCAGAAGGCCCAGCGCGAGCGCGCGGGCCGTATGTGAGAGCAGATGGAGGCGCCCCATGAAAATCCCCGATTGAAGTGCAGACACGTCGCTGTATAAATTATGACTGCATTTGTCTACTTATCTGGCACGGCCATCCGCTGCCGGCCAGTGCATTGCGCCGTCTTCAACAGGCGTCTTGTCTCCATCGGGATGACGGGGGTACGGTCGGGGAGTCCGGCTAACCGCCTGATATGTTGAGGATCATTGTCATGATACGTTCCATCGCTCTCGCCGCTGCCGGGCTTGCGCTCGCCACCGGCGGTGCGTCCGCACAGGATGTCTCCGTCGAGTACGGCGCCCATATCGCTGTCATCGGCGGCTGCCACGATTGCCATACCGTCGGCTACAACGAGACCAACGGCCAGGTCGACCCGAACGTCGCGCTGATGGGCAGCGACGCCGGCTTCGAGGGGCCCTGGGGCAAGACCTACGCCAAGAACCTGCGGCTCACGCTCGAGCACATGAGCGAGGACGACTGGGTCACCTTCTCCGACACCTTCGAGACCCTGCCGCCGATGCCGTGGTTCAACGTCCACGCGTTCACCGATGTCGAGGCCCGCTCGCTCTACCAGTACATCAAGTCGCTCCCTGGCGGGCTGGGCGACCCGGCGCCCGACGCGACCCCGCCGCAGGGCTAGACGCGGAACCGGCCCCGCGATAATTTCCCGCCATCCTGGGCCGCGCACGGCGTGCGGCCCGTCCGGAGCCTGCCCATGTCGACCATGGAGACCTGCTAGGGCCTCATCGGTATTCCGGTGAGGCTGTTGGGAACGAGACGCCGCCCGGCGCGATGCGGGCGGCTGCTCCTCGCATCCTGCGCTTCGGGCGCATTCCCCAGGTCACAGAATTGGACATTTCCAGACAGGAACAGCGCGTGCTGCATGTGCTCGCGCAGGGCGGCGTCATCGCGCCGTTCAAGGACCCGCGCGGCCGCATCGAGACGGTCGCCTGCATCACCCGCGACGGCTTCGTGCTGACGGATATCGGCCTCGCCCTGTTCAAGAAGCTGAAGCGCCGCCACGCCATCGCCTCCCGCGCCAGCGGCCCCTATCGCATCACGCGGCGCGGGCTCGAACTGGTGCGCAGCGAGGCGGACAACAGGTAGGGCGGGAGGGCCTCGGTCCGGAGACTCCCTTCCCCTTGGGGTGAGGGGGCTTCGGTGAGTCCGAGGTTTGGCGCTACGGCCCCCTCACCCGCCTTGCTGCGCAAGGCACCCTCTCCCCCGCGGGGAGAGGGGAAGCGCGGCATCTCAGTCAGGACTCCCTCTCCCTTGGGGGAGAGGGTTGGGGTGAGGGGGCCTTCGGTGAGTCCGAGGCTGTCCGCCAAGGCCCCCTCACCCGGCGCTGCGCGCCGACCTCTCCCCCTAGGGAGAGGTGAAGAGGGGGCAGGCCCTCACCCGCCTTGCTGCGCAAGGCACCCTCTCCCCGGCGGGGAGAGGGGAAGCGAGGTGTCGAGTCCCCTATCCCGCGATCCGGAACTCGGGGCGCCAGCCGAGGTCGGCGCGGGCGCGGCGGGTATCGACCGTGCCGTCGTCCTCGGCGACGTTGTAGATGCCCTCGCCGCGGGCGCAGGCGCGGCGCGCCGCGTCGGCCGCCGCGTCGACATGCAGCGGCGCCGGACCGGCCGTGTCGAAGCCGGTGCCCGGCCCGTAGAGCCGGCCGTAACGCAGCACGACGCCCGGCATCGGCGCTTCGAGCACCTGCCGTTCGAGGCTCGCCACCGAGGCATAGGCCGCATCGAGCGGCGCCGCCTCGGCGACGGGCGCGGCCGCGCCGGGGGCATAGGCGAAGGCGATGCTCTGGGCCACGAGGCGTCCGGCGCCCGCCGCGATCGCCGCCGCGACGAGGTTGGCCGTCCCCTCCTCGCGAATCCGCGCGTTGCGCAGGCGCGCCGCGGCCATGCGCGCCGGATCGAGCGCCGGCGGCAGGTCGGTCAACTGGTGGATCACCACTTCCGGCGCGGCGTGCACCACGGCCGCGCGCAGTACCGCGGCATCGAAGACGTCGACGATCGCCGGGGTGACGCCGATGGCCCGCAGCCGTTCGGCACGCTCCGGGCTGCGGGTCGTGCCCGTCACCTGCCAGCCCTCCGCCACCAGCAGCCGGCAGAGGGGCCAGCCGATGGCGCCTGCCGCGCCCGCGAGGAAGGCGGCCCGGGCCATGGCGTCAGTGCCGGGTCACGCCCGACAGGGTGGAGGCTATAACCTCCCACTCGGCCTTGACGCTGGGGGCCGAGCGCTTCTTGCCGGCGCGCCGGTACCAGTAGTCGGCATTGCCCATGTCGGCTTCGATCCAGTGCAGCAGCGCGTGCACCCAGTCGAATTCCATGACGCCTTCCATCGCCTGGACGATGGCGTGCGCCTCTTCCCATTCCGGCCCGACGCGGAACTCGCCCTTGCGGATCCACCACAGCGCCTGCAGGGGCTTGGACATGTCTTTCGGAACGTCCCGCCAGTCGGCGGTCGAAAAGATATCGGTCTCGGCCATTGTCACCACCACTTCGCCGGCGAGAAATCGATGCCTGCGGCGCGCTCGACGACGCGGCCGGCCGCGAACAGGGTTTCCTCGTCGAACGGCTTGCCGATGAGCTGGAGAGCCAGCGGCAGCCCGGCCTGGTCCTTGCCGGCCGGCACCGCGATGCCCGGCAGGCCGGCCATGTTGACCGTCACGGTGAAGACGTCGTTGAGATACATCTTCACGGGATCGGCCTGCATGTCCTCGTCGCCCACGCCGAAGGCCGCACTGGGCGTCGCCGGCGTGAGGATGACGTCGACACCGGCCTCGAAGGCAAGCTCGAAATCGCGCTTGATGAGCGTGCGGACCTTCTGGGCGCGGACGTAATAGGCGTCGTAATAGCCGGCGCTCAGCACATAGGTGCCGATCATCAGCCGCCGCCGCACCTCGGGGCCGAAGCCCCTGGCGCGCGTCAGTTCGTACATGTCGGTGATGTCCTTGCCGGTGACGCGCAGCCCATATTTGACGCCGTCATAGCGGGCGAGGTTGGACGAGGCCTCGGCCGGCGCCACGATATAGTAGGTCGGCAGGGCATATTTCGTATGCGGCAGCGAGATGTCGCGGACCGTCGCGCCTTCGGCCACGAGCCAGTCGATGCCCTGCTTCCACAGCGCCTCGATCTCGGCGGGCATGCCGTCCATGCGGTATTCCCTCGGAATGCCGACGGTCAGCCCCTTGACGCCGCGCTCCACGGCGGCGGCGAAGTCGGGCACGGCGCGCTCGGCGCTGGTCGAATCCCTGGGATCGAACCCGGCCATCGAGCCGAGCAGGATGGCGGCGTCCTCGACGGTGCGGGCCAGCGGGCCGGCCTGGTCGAGCGAGGAGGCGAAGGCGACGATGCCCCAGCGCGAGCAGCGCCCATAGGTCGGCTTGATGCCCACCGTGCCGGTGAAGGCGGCGGGCTGGCGGATGGAGCCGCCCGTGTCGGTGGCGGTCGCGCCGGCGCACAGCCAGGCGCTGACGGCGGCGGCCGAGCCGCCCGACGAGCCGCCCGGCACGAGCTGGGCGTTCGAGCCGACGGACCGCCACGGGTTGACCACCGGGCCGTAATAGGAGGTCTCGTTGGACGAGCCCATGGCGAACTCGTCCATGTTGAGCTTGCCCAGCATGACGGCGCCGTCGCGCCACAGATTGGCGGTCACCGTCGATTCGTATTCGGGCTTGAAGCCGTCGAGGATGTGGCTGGCGGCCTGGGTGTGGACGCCCTTCGTGGCGAACAGGTCCTTGATGCCGAGCGGGATGCCCTCGAGCGGGCCGGCCTCGCCCCGCGCCCGCCGCGCATCGCTGGCGGCCGCCATCTCGCGGGCCGTGTCGGCGGTCACCGCCACATAGGCGTTGAGCTTGGGATTGGCGTCCGCGATGGCCCCGAGATAGGCCTCGGTCAGCTCGATCGCGGAGAAACTCTTGTCCGCAAGGCCCCGGCGGGCAGCGGCAAGCGTCAGCTTTGTCAGGTCGGTCAAGGTCTGGAGCTCAAAACGGAACGGTGCCGCCGTTCCTATAAGGGTGCTGCGATTATCGCAACATCGGGGGGCGGCCGGCGGCTATTCGATCACCTTGGGCACCATGAAGAAATTGTCCTCGCTCAGCGGCGCATTGGCGACGATCCGCTCGGGATAGCCGCCATCGGTCACCGCGTCCTCGCGGCGGCGCAGCCGCATGGGCGTGACGGAGGTCATCGGCTCCACCCCCTCGACGTCCACTTCCGCGAGCTGCTCGACGAAGCCGAGGATGGTGTTGAGCTCGGCCTCGTAGGTTTCCACCTCGTTCGCCTCGATGCGGATGCGGGCGAGGCTTCCGATGCGTTTCACTGTGGCGGCGTCGACGGGCATCTCGAAACTCCTGTTGGCCGGTTCTTAGCCGCGCTCAAACCTCGAGGGCAAGCCCCGGCTCGAGCGCGACGAGCCCGGTGCCGTCGAGATGCGGGGCCAGCGCCGCCACCGCCGCGTCCAGCCGCGCCGCGTCCAGCGCCAGCGCGATCAGGCGGGGTCGGGCCAAGGCGAGCAGGTCCCTCACCCGCGACCCGGGCGCAGCGGTCACGACGACCACCGCGCCGTCCGCCCAGCGGCCGAAGCGCGGGGGCGCGTCCGCCCCGAGGAGCACCAGCGGCGGCTCGCCGGCGGCCGCGACGAGCAGCGAGTCGGCCGCGATCCGGTGGATCTCGAGCGGCGGCGGCGCATCGATCGGCGCCGGGCGCGCCGGAGGCCGCCACGTCGCCGAATCCAGCCATGACCCGGTGTCGGGCTCAGCCGACAGAAGCTCATGGTCGGCGCCCGCCAGGATCTCGCCCCGATCGACCCCCGCCGGCGCCCCCGCGGCGTCCACCACCACGATCTCGCCGCCGGCATAAACCCGCAGCGTCGTCCCCCCGAACCAGGTGAGCTTCATCGATTCCTTGCCTCTTGCCGCCCGCACAGCTAGCCAGTTCGCATGGCCAACGGCAATGTCGACCCCCTCCCCCCCGCCGGCAAGCTCCTTGGGCTCGACCTGGGGACGCGGACCATCGGCGTGGCGGTGTCGGACGGGCTGCGCTACACGGCGACGCCGCTGGAGACCGTCAGGCGCACGAAGTTCACCGCCGATGCGGCACGGCTGCTGGAACTGATCGCCGAGAATCAGGCGGTGGGGCTCGTGCTCGGGCTACCGCTGAACATGGACGGTTCGGAGGGGCCGCGGGCCCAGTCGACGCGGGCCTTCGCGCGCAACCTCGCCCAGAAGACCGAGCTGCCGATGGCGTTCTGGGACGAGCGGCTGTCGACCAGCGCCGTGACCCGCATGCTGATCGATGCCGACACGCGCCGCGACCGGCGGGCGGAGGTCGTCGACAAGCTCGCCGCCTCGTACATCCTGCAGGGGTTCCTCGACCGGCTGCGCCGGGACTAGCCGCGGGCCGGCATCTTGTGCTGGGCGTTGTCGTGAGCTAGACCGCCGACGCATCGAGGACGGAGCGGAATGACCAACGCGACGGGCAATGCGGGCCAGCGCCCCTTCCCCCACCGGAACCTCCTCGGTATTTCCCAGCTCAGCCAGCACGATATCGTCGATCTCATCGATCGCGCCGAGGCGATGATCCCGGTCTCGCACCTGCCGCGGAAAACCCTCGCGACGCTGTCGGGCAAGACGCAGATCAACCTGTTCTTCGAGCCTTCCACCCGCACGCAGTCGAGCTTCGAGATCGCCGGCAAGCGTCTCGGCGCGCAGGTCACCAACATGTCGGTGAGAACCTCGTCGGTGAGCAAGGGCGAAACGCTCGTCGATACGGCGACGACGCTGAATGCCATGCAGCCCGACGTCATCATCGTGCGCCATGCGGCGGCCGGGGCCGTCGAGCTGCTGAGCCAGAAGGTCGGCTGCGCGGTGATCAACGCGGGCGACGGCGCGCACGAGCACCCGACCCAGGCCCTGCTCGACGCGCTGACGATCCGCCAGCACAAGGGCCGGCTGAGCGGGCTGACGGTCGCCATCTGCGGCGACATCGCCAATTCGCGCGTGGCGCGCTCCAACCTGCTGCTGCTCGGGGCGCTGCAGGTGCGCACGCGCGTCGTGGCGCCGCAGACGCTGCTGCCGCGCGGCATCGAGACGCTGGCGACGGAGGTCTTCACCGACATGCGCAAGGGGCTCGAGGGCGCCGACGTGGTGATGATGCTGCGGCTGCAGCACGAGCGGGCCTCGGGC
>PJUF01001274.1_pt1 | contig 13303 bp, 12 predicted proteins | sample 1512191 | NCBI WGS metagenome assembly PJUF01 (sample SAMN08177673, study PRJNA422409) | Feces metagenome, whole genome shotgun sequencing project. | isolation source: Chicken feces (3) enriched on wood chips | host: Gallus gallus | place: USA: Madison | collected 2015-01-15 | reverse complement strand
CTGGCAATAGCGCTGTTGGCGGCCGGCCGCCTTCGATGGCGCTGCCCAGCACGTCGGAGAGGGTCCAGGCCTGCCAGACGAGAAGCAGTCCGCCAAGGAGCGGCGCGCCCATGGCGAGGACCAGCGCGGTGCCAACCTTGCGGTGCAGCCGGTTGAGCGCCCTGGCGCTGGAGGATTGGGGCCGGCCTGTACTCACGAAATCAGCTGTCCGGGCAATAGGGGCAAGGAATGGCCTGCTCTATCGCTGCGGGTGAAGGGGCACCTTGATCTGAATCAATGTGGGGTCCGGTACCCAGACCTATGGAAGGGACATTGGCGGCCCCGACTCTGGCCGTCGCAACCAGAGAGCAACGCGCCATGATCGACATGCTCGTCGTCGACCTCTCGCGATGGCAATTCGCCGCTACCGCGATGTATCACTTCATCTTCGTGCCCCTCACCCTCGGGCTCTCCTTCATGATGGCAATCATGGAGAGCGTCTATGTGATGACCGGGCGCGATGTCTGGCGGAAAGCGACCCTGTTTTGGGGCACGCTGTTCGGCGTCAATTTCGCCATGGGCGTGGCCACCGGCATCGTCATGGAATTCCAGTTCGGCATGAACTGGAGCTATTACAGCCACTATGTGGGCGACGTGTTCGGCGCTCCGCTCGCCATCGAGGGCCTGATGGCCTTCTTCCTCGAAGCGACCTTCGTTGGCCTGTTCTTCTTCGGCTGGGACCGGCTGAGCAAGGTGGGGCACCTCGTCGTCACCTGGCTTGTCGCTTTCGGCGCGAATTTCTCGGCGCTCTGGATCCTGATCGCCAATGGCTGGATGCAGAACCCGGTCGGCGCCAAATTCAATCCCGACACGATGCGCATGGAAATCACCGATTTCATGGCGGTGATCTTCAACTCGGTGGCCCAGGCCAAGTTTGTGCATACGGTGAGCGCCGGCTATGTCTGCGGCGCGGTCTTCGTGCTGGCCATTTCGGCGCTGTTCCTGGTGCGCGGCAAGCATGTCGAACTGGCCAAGCGCTCGGCCGTGGTCGCCGCCAGTTTCGGCCTGGCCTCGGCCCTGTCCGTGGTCGTGCTGGGTGACGAAAGCGGCTATGTCGCAACGGAAAACCAGATCATGAAGGTGGCCGCCATGGAGGCCGCATTCCACACCGAACCGGCACCGGCTCCCTGGACCATCATCGCCATTCCCGGCGCCGATGGCGAACCGGTCTGGTCGCTGTCGATCCCGTGGGTCGGCGGGCTGATCACGACGCGCTCGCTCGACAAGGAACTGCCCGGCATCAACGAACTGGTGGCCCGTGCACAGGACCGCATCCGTTCGGGCATGGTCGCCTATGAGGCGCTCGAGCAGATCCGTGCCGACGGCACCAATAGCGAGGCGCGCGCGGTGTTCGACGAACACTGGGCGGACCTCGGCTACGGCCTCCTGCTCAAGCGCTATCGCGCCGACGTCCAGAATGCCACGGACGAGGAGATCGCCATGGCGGCTGCGGACACCGTGCCCGATGTGTGGCCCTTGTTCTGGACCTTCCGCATCATGATGGGACTGGGCTTTTTCTTCATCGCCTTCTTCGGCCTCTGGTTCTATCGCGCCTCGCGCGGCTGGATCGACACCAACAAGCCCCTGCTGTGGGTCACGGCATTCCTGCTGCCCACGCCCTGGATCGCCATCGAAAGCGGCTGGTTCATCGCCGAATTCGGGCGCCAGCCCTGGGTGGTGGAGGGTGTGTTGCCGACCTTCTACGCGGCATCGAGCCTCAGCGTCCTCGATCTCATCCTGTCGCTGAGCTTCTTCGTGCTGCTCTACACGACGCTCCTCGTCATCATGGTCATGCTGATGGTGCGCATCGTGAAGGCCGGACCCAAGGAGAAGCTCTTTTCAGTCGATGACGAGGACGATTTCGTCATCGCTACCCTGCCTGGCACAACCGCAAACAAGGAGCTCGTATCGTGAGCGCCATTCCCCTCGACTATGAAACGCTGCGGCTCATCTGGTGGCTGCTGCTGGGCGTGTTGCTGATCGGCTTTGCCATCATGGGCGGGCGCGACCTGGGCGTCGGGGCCTTGCTCCCCTTTGCCGCCCGCACCGATGAAGAAAGGCGCGTGTTGCTCAACTTGATCGGCCCGACCTGGGAGGGCAACCAGGTCTGGCTGATCCTAGGAGGCGGGGCGATCTTTGCCGCCTTCCCGCCGCTCTACGCGGTGAGTTTTTCGGGCTTCTATCTCGCGATGATCGTGATCCTGCTGGCGCTCATCCTGCGGCCTGTCGGCTTCAAGTTCCGCGGCAAGATCGAGGACCGGCGGTGGCGCGAGGTCTGGGACTGGGGCCTCTTCGTCGGTGGCTTCGTGCCGGCGCTGATCATGGGCGTCGCCGTAGGCAATGTGCTGCTCGGCGCACCGTTCCACTTCGATGCCAGCATGCGCATCTTCTATACGGGCAATTTCTTCCAGCTGCTCATGCCCTTCGCGCTTTTGGCCGGGCTGGTGAGCCTGGGGATGATCGCGACCCATGGCGCCGCGCTGATCCTGGGCCGGACCGAGGGCGCAATTGCCGAGCGCGCCCGGACCATCGGTATCGGAACAGGCGTCGCTACGATCGCTCTCTTCGCCTTGGGCGGGGTATGGATCGCCTTCATGAACGGCTATGTCGTCACCAGCGTCATCGACCCCAATGCGCCCATCAATCCGCTGGCGAAAACCGTCGAGGTCGTGCGCGGCGGCTGGCTGAGCAATTACGGGACCTATCCCTGGATGATTGCAGCGCCAATCCTCGGCCTGGGCGGCATGGCGGCGTCCGTGCTCGGCCTTGTTGTCCGCAACCGCTGGCTGGCCTTTCTGGGCAGCAGCGTCGGCATATTTGGCATCGTGGCGACCGCGGGTGTGTCGATCTTCCCGTTCTTCCTGCCATCCTCGACCATGCCCAATGCCGGGCTGACGCTGTGGGATGCCTCGTCGAGCCACATGACGCTCTTCATCATGCTGCTGGTGACGCTGGTCTTCCTGCCCATCGTTCTCCTCTATACCGCCTGGGTGTTCCGGGTGATGCGGGGCACGGTGACGGGCGACACGCTGATCAAGAACCCCAACGCCTATTAGGAGCGCGCCATGTGGTATTTTTCCTGGATCCTGGGCCTTGGCCTTGCCTGCACTTTCGGCATTCTCAATGCCATGTGGTTCGAAATGCGCGAGGACCGGCGCCTTGCGCGCGACCATCGGCGGGATATGACCCGTCGGTGACGCATGGCTCCTGACCAAATGGTCAAAAAATCCAAGCCGGCCCCGGATCACTTCAGGGCCGGCTTTTTAACAAACATTAACAAGACGTTGTGCTGGACTTTTGCCGAAGCAGTTCAGTGGCATACGGGATTTGCACGGCCGGCGACCCGACATGCGCTGCCTCTTTCGTTTGCACTGTGTGCATAACGGATGTGCACAATGGCCATCTACTAATCACGACCACGGCGATCTAGATAAAGGTCATCAAAACGAAGGGGAAACCGAAATGAACATCGCCAAGAAGATTGCCGACTACGCCAAGTACCAGCGCACGATCCGCGAGCTCAACGCTCTCGACAACCGTCAGCTGAACGATCTGGGCATCACCAAGGGTGACATCCGCGCCATCGCTCGCGGCACCTACGTCGCCTAAGCTTTTCGCTTAGACAGACTGACCGATGAAGGCGTCCATCAGGGCGCCTTTTGTCGTTTCTGGGGGAAAAACCCCCTCATCCGCCCTTCGGGCACCTTCTCCCGCCAGGGGAGAAAGGGGCTTGGGGGGGCGCTCGTTAGTTACCGCACAAGGTCCGCGACGACGCAGTCGAGGGCCTGCACGAGGTCCTGCGGCTTGATGCGAATTTGTAATCCGCGCTGGCCGCCGTTGAGGAATATCTCGTCGTAGAGCGTGGCCAGTTCGTCGAGCGCCGTTGGCACGGGCTTGCGCTGGCCGAGCGGGCTGATACCGCCGACCTTGTAGCCGGTCAGGCGCTCGGCATCGGCGGGCTTCATCATGTGTGCCGACTTGCCGCCCAGCGCGGCAGCCAGCTTTTTCATGTTCACTTCCTCGTCCGAGGGCACGATGGCGCAGACCGGCTTGCCATCGAGCTCGGCCATCAGCGTCTTGAATACTTCCGCCGGTGACACGCCCATGGCCTCGGCCGCCTGCAATCCGACGCGTTCGGCGCCGGGATCGTAGTCGTAATGGGCAAGGGTGAAGCTTATGCCGGCCTTGGTCAGCGCGGCGGTGGCAGGCGTGGTCTTGGACATCAGGCTGTTTTAGGCCATCCCGGACAAAGCTCAAGAGCCAGGCGCAAAGGCGGTGTGCCGCGCTGCTGACAAAGGCTGGCGCGGCGGGCGGTCATGGTTGTGCCCAGCGCAACCGGGGCCGCGACATGACCGCCGAAGAACTCACCGCCATCATCGTCCGGGCCAAGGCGACGACTTATGTGGGCGGCGGCGACACGATAAAACCGAGCCGCCCCGGCGCCCACGATCTGGCCTGGTCCGAGGGAGACTGGCGCTATCTCGACAGCTATTTCGGCGGCACCGACTTTCTGGGCCAGGAAGTTCTGTGGCGCGCTCACGAACCCATCTGGGCCATGAACTACTATGGCGCGGTGCGCCGACCCGACCTGATCAATGCCGAGCGCGCCGGCCAGACCATCAAGGCGGCGCTGTCGGCCCTGTATCGGGAAGGGCGGTTTCTCGGCGGCTTCGAGTGGATGGGACCATTCGGGCACTATGTCGACAGGAGCGAGGGCAGTGTTGCCAGCTTTCGCGGCCGAGAGGTGATTGAGGTGGGCGGCGTCGAGGCCTATGCGCTCGATTATTTTGGCGGGCTGGTGAAGGCCTGACCACCCTCCACCTGACTTTTCCCTGAAGGGAGGAGGGACGCATCGCGGCCGAGGTGCCTTTCGCTCAGACAGAAGGCCCGGCGCTTGCGCACCGGGCCTTCAGATTTCCTCGGCGGGGAGGTGCCTTGGAAATTCGGGGCAGATATCAGACGATACCGCTTGAGCCGGCCGCGAGTTCGGGACGGATTTCGGCGACCTTCTGGCGATAGCCCGAGGCGCGATAGGTGGCGAGGAGGTCGATGGCGCCGCCCTGTTCCATGCGCGCCATGGCCAGGATCGGTTCGACATCGGTCCGGTAGGCAACGCGCAGGGCCTGCGTGGCGGCCAGCGCATCATTGCCGTCCTGCGCGGCCGCGAGCGCCTTGCGATCGACGAGAAGCGCCTGGGCATAGGCGCGCTGCACGTCGGCGGCCGACAGCATCAGCGACTCGATCGGGTCGGTGACATTGTGGCTCTGGTCGAGCATGTGCGCGGGATGGAAATCGGCGTCGCGGCTTTCAGCATCGACCAGCTCGTTGAAAACCAGGAACAGGCGGTAGGGATCGATCGAGCCGGCATCGAGATCGTCATCGCCATACTTGCTGTCATTAAAGTGGAAGCCACCGAGCTTGCCGAACTGGGCGAGGCGGGCGACGATCATCTCGATGTTCACATTTGGCGCATGATGGCCGAGGTCGACGAGGCAGTAGGCCTTGTCGCCCAGCTCCCTGGCGATGAGATAATTGGTGCCCCAATCCTGCACGACCGTCGAATAGAAGGCGGGCTCATACATCTTGTGTTCGGTGTATAGCCGCCAGTCATCGGGCAGGGCGGCATAGATCGACTTCATGGAGCCAAGATAGTGCTCGAACTGGGTGGTGAAATTGACCTGGCCGGGGAAGTTGGAGCCGTCGCCGATCCAGACCGTGAGGGCTTTCGACCCGATGGTCTTGCCGATCTCGATGCATTCGAGATTGTGCTCGATGGCCTGGTTGCGGGTCGCCGCATCAGAGGCTGAGAGCGAGCCGAACTTGTAGCTCTGCATCTGGCCCCTGGCGTCCGAGAATGTGTTGGAATTCATGGCGTCGAAGCCGAGATTGAAGCGACTGGCGGCCTGCTTCAACCGGTTCGGATCGGCCTTGTCCCACGGGATGTGGAGGGAGACGGTTTTCGTCGCCTGCGTCAGCTGGGCGATAACGGCGCAATCCTCGATCTTGTCGAAGATGTCGCGCGGCTCGCCCTTGCCGGGGAAGCGGGCAAAGCGGGTGCCGCCGGTGCCGACACCCCAGGACGGAACGGCGACCGAGAAGGCGGCGACCTTGGACTTGATCGCGTCGATGGCGATGCCGCGGCGGTCGAGGCGCTCGCCGAGGCTGTCGTAGTCGGCACGCAGGTCGGCTGCGCGGGAGGCGTTCCCGGCTTCGATTGTGTTGGGGTCGATGATGTGTTCGGTCATTGTGGCTGAACCTTACCGCGGGAACGACTGGGCGTTGCCGGCGTCGACATTGAGAATGTTGCCGGTGGACTTGGCCGAGGCCTCGCTGGCGAAGAAATAGATGGCTTCGGCGATGTCTTCGGGGAAGACCGAGCGCTTCAGCATCGAGCGCTGGCGGTACATTTCCTCAAGCCCGTCCTTGTCGGTCTTGTAGGTCGAGGCGCGCTGTTCCAGCCACTCGCCGGCCCAGATCTTGGAGCCACGCAGCACGGCGTCGGGATTAACGACGTTGACGCGGATCTGCGCTTCGGCGCCTTCCAGGGCAAGGCAGCGGGCGAGGTGGATTTCGGCGGCCTTGGCGGTGCAATAGGCTGCGGCGTTGGGGGACGCGGCAAGACCGTTCTTGGAGGCGACGAAGACGACATTGCCGCCGATCTTCTGGCTCCGGAACAGGCGGAACGCTTCGCGCGACACGAGGAAATAGCCCGTGCTGAGGATGTCCATGTTCCTGTTCCAGAGCTCGAGCGTCGTCTCTTCGATAGGCGCGGAGGAGGCGAGGCCGGCATTGGAGACGAGGATATCGAGGCCGCCGAATTCGACCACGGCATGGGCGAAACCGGCGAGGACCTGGTCTTCCCGGGTGACGTTGATATTGACCGGGCGGACGAAGTCGGCGCCGAAAATGCCGGAGAGTTCGGCCGTAGCACTGTCGAGCGCGGTCTGGTCAATGTCGGCGAGCACGACGCAGGCGCCTTCGCGCAGGAGCCGGGCGGCCGTGGCCTTGCCGATGCCGCCCGCGCCGCCGGTGACGAGCGCGATTTTGCCGGCAAGGGATTTCGGCTTGGGCATGCGCTGGAGCTTGGCTTCTTCAAGTAGCCAATATTCGATGTCGAACGCTTCCTGCTCGGGAAGGCCCTGATATTCGGAAACGGTTGAGGCGCCTCGCATCACGTTGATGGCGTTGACATAGAACTCGCCGGAAATGCGGGCGGTGGCCTTATCCTTGGCGAAGGTGATCATGCCGACGCCGGGGATGAGGTAGACGACGGCGTTGGGATCGCGGATGGCGGGCGAGTTGTCGTGCTTGGAGCGCTCGTAATAGGCAGCGTAATCGGCTCGGTAGTCGGCGATCTGTTTGTCGAGGCCGGCGATGACGGCATCGACATCGGGGTTGGCCGGATCGAAGTCGATGACCAGCGGGCGGATTTTGGTGCGCAGGAAGTGGTCGGGGCACGAGGTGCCGAGCGCTGCCAGCGGGCGCAGGTTCTTGGAATTGACGAATTCGAGCACCGCGTCGCTATCGTCGAAGTGGCCGAGCTTGTGACTGTCTTCGGAGATGAAGCCGCGGATCTTTGGCATCAGCTTGGCCGCGACGTCACGACGCGCGTCGGCATCGAGCGACTGGGTGGCGGCGCCGCCGAAAATGGTCTTGCCTTCAGTCTCACGCTCGAACCATTCGATGGCCTGATTGATGATGCGGATCGTGGTCTCGTAGCAGTCCTTGGGCGTGTTGCCCCAGGTGAAGAGGCCGTGGGATTCGAGGATCACGCCTTCGGCACTGGGATTTTCAAGACAGAATTTTTCCAGCCACAGGCCCAGCTCGAAGCCCGGCTTCTTCCAAGGAAGCCAGCCGATCTTGTCGCCAAAAATCTGCTGGGTCAGTTCCCTGGAGTTCTTCGATGCCGCGATGGCGATGATCGCGTCGGGATGCATGTGATCGACATATGGCCGGTTCACATAGGCGTGGAGGGGGGTGTCGATGGAGGAAGCGCGCGGATTGAGATTGAAGGTGGCGTGGGGGAGGTAGCCCACCATCTCGTCTTCGTGCTCGACGCCACGATAGAGGCCCTTCAGCGCACGCAGCTTATCCATGTAGAGGGTGGCAAAGCCATCGAGCTTGATCGAGGCATTGTCGCCGCCCGAACCCTTCACCCACAACACTTCGACATCCTGGCCGGTCAGCGGGTCCTTCTGCCAGATCTTGGAGGAGGTGTTGCCGCCGCCGTAATTGGTGACGCGCTTGTCCGAGCCCAGGAGGTTGGAGCGATAAACCAGGCGCTCCGGCTCTGTCATCGACGCGGCAATGGCGTCGTTCCACTTGTTTTCTAGGCGCTTGGGCGCGGTGGACATGGAGTTCCTCCGAGGAATTATGCAGAGCTGGATGGAGCGGAAATGGGCATGGAAGATGTCTTGCTGTCAATCAGAAACGATCATGTTTGGTCATGTTTGCGCGGAATTGACCGAGATGTGCGGAATTGTGATTGACTCTGCCCGAAATTGATGGAAGCAAATGCAACCAGGGAGTATCAGCCTTGCACGAAACGGAACGCCACCGCGTCATTCTCGCCGCCGCCCAGTCCCACCCAGTGGTGACCGTGGCCGAGCTTTGCGAGGTGACTGGGTCGTCGGAAGCCACCATCCGCCGGGACATTGCCGCGCTTGATGAACAGGGCAGGCTGCGTCGGGTGCGTGGCGGCGCCGAGGCAATCAATCCACCTGCCCAAGGCGGACTGATGGGGCGGCCCTTTTCCGTCAACGAAACGATCAATATCGCTCAGAAGCGCGCAATCGCGCGTCTCGCTGCGGAAATGTGCCGTGATGGCGAACCGATCATCATCAATGGCGGCACCACGACCTACCAGATGGTGCATCACCTCACGGGGCGACGCATGAGCGTCTTCACCAACAGCTTTGCCATCGCAGAATTCCTCATTCACAACTCGCGCAATTCCGTCGTCATTCCGGGCGGCACGGTCTATCGCGAACAGAATGTCATCCTCTCGCCCTTCGGCGGGGTGGTGGCGAGCCACTTTTACGCCAAGCGCATGTTCATCGGCTGCCAGGGCATCGGCGCCCACGGGCTGATGGAGGCCGACCCCATGGTCGTGCAGTCCGAGCTGGCGCTGATCGGGCAGGCGGACGAACTGATCGTCCTGGCTGACTCATCCAAATTTTCGGGACGCTCGAGCCTCATCCTGTGTGGGCTCGACCGAATTGCCGCCGTCATCACCGACGCCGGCATCCGCGACGAAGACCGACAGATGCTGGAAACGGCGGGGGTCAGGCTCATCGTGGCGGACGCAACGGGCCAGGCCGAATCCAACGCGGCCTGACTAAGAAACCCTAAGAGCTCAACCCTGGGAGGGACCAAATGAAACTCTGGAAACTGCTTGCCGCCACGGCCACCGCCGCCGTGCTGCTCGCCACGCCGGCCATGGCGCAGACCCGCATCGCGCTGGTCGTGAAATCGCTGGGCAATGGCTTCTTCGATGCCGCCAACAAGGGCGCGCAGGAAGCCGCCGGTGAACTGGGCGATGTCGAAGTCATCTATACCGGTCCGACCGCCGCAACGGCCGAAGCCCAGATCGAAGTCGTCAACTCGCTGATCGCCCAGCAGGTCGATGCGATCGCCATCTCCGCCAACGATCCGGATGCGCTGGTGCCGGTGCTGCAGCGCGCCATGGAACGCGGCATCAAGGTGATTTCGTGGGACTCGGGCGTTGCTCCTGAGGGCCGCCAGCTGCATCTCAACCCGTCGGACGTGAACCTGATCGGCGAAACCATCATCAAGCTGGCCGCCGACTACCTGCCCGAGGGCGGCGACGTCGCCATTCTCTCGGCTGCCTCCACCGCGACCAACCAGAATGCCTGGATCGAGGCCGCCAAGGCCGCCATTCCCGAGAAGTTCCCCAATATCAACCTCGTGGCCACGGTCTATGGCGACGACGACTCGGTGAAGTCGACCGAAGAGGCTCGTGGCCTCATCGCCGCCTACCCCGACCTCAAGGCCATTATCGCTCCGACCACGGTCGGCGTCGTGGCGGCTGCCCAGGTGGTGACCGACCAGAACCTGATCGGCAAGATCAACGTCACCGGTCTCGCTTTGCCGTCCGAGTTCAAGCAGTTCATCGACAATGGCGCGAGCCAGGCCGTGGCCCTGTGGAACCCGATCGATCTCGGCTACTCGGCGGTTTACCTCGCCAATGACCTGGTAAAGGGCGAAGAGGCGACCCCTGGCGCCACGCTGTCGATCGGCCGCGTCGGCGAAGTGACGCTCGACGACACCAACTCGGCCGCCATGGCTGCTCCCTTCCAGTTCGACAAGTCGAACATCGAAGAGTTCTCCAAGATCTATTGATCATCTCTGGTCCGGCGCTTCGGCGCCGGGCCTCCCTTTGGTGCCACGCCCTCGTGGTTCGAGGGTCGCTTCGCTCCCGCCTCACCATGAGGGCTACTGGGACGCGGACCTCTCAGTAGCCCTCATGGTTAGGTGCTTTGCTCTTGCAAAGCCTCGAACCACGTGGGCGTGGCACTCTGCTCAAGTTGGACTCCATGACCGACCCCATCCTTACTCTCACCGGCATATCCAAGAGTTTTCCCGGCGTGAGGGCGCTCCACGATGTGTCGCTCGAGCTTTATGCCGGCGAGGTCACCGCGCTGATCGGGGAGAATGGGGCGGGCAAGTCGACGCTGGTCAAGACCATGACCGGCATCTACCAGCCCGATGCCGGAGAAATCCGGGTGGCGGGACAGGCCGTGAGCCTGCCGACCGCCCATTCGGCCTCCGCTGCGGGGATTACCGCCATCCACCAGGAAACGGTGTTGTTCGACGAGCTGAGTGTCGCCGAAAACATCTATCTCGGCCATGCGCCCAAGAACCGTTTCGGCATGATCGACTGGAAGACCATGCGCAACGAGGCGCAGTTGACGCTCGACAGCATGGCGGCAGGGATCGACGCGACCCTGCCGCTCAAGGATCTGGGCATTGCCAAGAAGCATCTCGTCGCCGTGGCGCGTGCCCTCAGTGTCGACGCGCAGGTCGTGATCATGGACGAGCCCACCGCGGCATTGAGCCAGAAGGAAATCGAGGAGCTTTACGTGCTGGTCGACCTGCTCAAGCAGGACGGCAAGGCCATTCTCTTCATCTCGCATAAATTCGACGAAATCTATCGCATCGCCGACCGCTACACGGTGTTCCGCGACGGCGAGATGGTGGGGAAGGGATTTATCCGGGACACGCCGCAGTCCGAGATCGTCAGGATGATGGTCGGCCGGTCGGTGGACCAGATTTTCCCGCCACGCAGCGCCGATATCGGCAAGACGGTGCTTGAGGTCAGTGGCCTCAGCCATCCGACCGAGTTCGACAATGTCTCGTTTTCGGTACGCAAGGGCGAGATCCTGGGTTTTTACGGCCTTGTCGGGGCAGGGCGCTCGGAAGTGATGCAGGCGGTGTTCGGCATGACCCGGCCCTCGGCGGGCACGATGGTGCTCGAAGGCAGGAACGTGGCGCCGCGGTCGCCCGCCGATGCGGTGGAAGCGGGCATCGTCTATGTGCCCGAAGAGCGCGGCAAGCAGGGCGTGATCACCGGTGAGCCGATCTTCAAGAATGTGTCGCTGCCCAGCCTCAGGAAAACCAGCAAGTCCGGTTTCCTTCGCATGGCCGAGGAATTCAAGCTGGCCCGAACCTATACCGAGCGGCTTGACCTGCGGGCCTCCTCGCTGAGCCAGAACGTATCGACCCTGTCGGGTGGCAACCAGCAGAAGGTGGTGATCGCCAAGTGGCTGGCGACGCTGCCCAAGGTTATCATCCTCGATGAACCGACCAAGGGCATCGATATCGGCTCCAAGGCCGCGGTGCATGAATTCATGGGCGAGCTGGTGGCGCAGGGTCTCAGCGTCATCATGGTGTCGTCCGAACTGCCCGAAGTGCTGGGCATGAGCGACCGCATCGTCGTCATGCGCGAGGGACTGGTGGTGGACACGCTCGTCAACGAGGGCCTGGCCCCCGAGGCTCTTGTGCGGCTGGCGGCGGGTATCGTCGAGGAAGAGGCGGCATGAACCGGGTGTTGAAATCGCGCGAGCTGTGGCTGGCGCTGGCCATTCTTGCCGTCATCGTGCTGGTGACCATGCGCTTTCCGCGCTTTGCCCAGCCGGGAAATCTCCTCACCATCTTCAACGACACATCGATCCTGATGATGCTGGCGCTGGGGCAGATGGCAGTGATCCTGACGCGCTCGATCGACCTCTCCATGGCGTCCAACCTGGCGCTTACCGGCATGATCGTGGCGCTGACCAACGCAGCCTTTCCATTCCTTCCGGTGCCGCTGCTGATCCTGGGCTGCGTGGTGATCGGGGCGGCGCTGGGCGCTTTCAACGGCATCCTCGTGTGGAAGCTCGATATTCCGCCGATCGTCGTGACGCTGGGTACGCTGACCATTTTCCGCGGACTTGTCTTCGTTATTTCCGGCGGCGCCTGGGTGAATGCGGCGCAGATGAGTCCCGAGTTCATCCAGCTCCAGCGCGGGAGTTTCCTGGGGCTGCCGGTTCTGAGCTGGTTTGCCGTGGTGGTGGCGGTGCTGGTCTATCTGCTGATGACGCGCACCGCATGGGGCCGCGCTTTCTATGCCATCGGCGTCAATCCGACGGCGGCGGTCTATACCGGCATCGATGTGGGGCGCACCAAGTTCCTGGCCTTCCTGCTCTCGGGCGCAATCTCGGGTCTCTGCGGCTACCTCTGGATTTCGCGCTACGTCATCGCCTCGGTGGAGGTGGCCGGGGGGTATGAGCTGACCATCGTTGCGGCCTGTGTCATCGGCGGCGTCTCGATTGCCGGGGGCATCGGCACCGTCGGCGGGGCGCTGCTCGGTGCACTGTTCCTAGGTGTCGTCAACAATGCCCTGCCGGTGATCGGCGTCTCGCCCTTCTGGCAGATGGCCATTTCCGGTGCCGCGATCCTGCTCGCCGTGGTGCTCAATGCGCAGGGCGAACGGACCAAGGGCCGCATCATCCTCAAAAAAGCCGAGGTGGCAGCATGACCGATACATCCTTTGGCCGGCGGCTGCCTGACCGGCTCGACAATCCGCTCAAATCCGCGGCGTTGAGCTGGGAGAGCCTGCTGGTGCTGGTGGCGCTGGGCATCTTCATCGCCAACAGCTTCGCCTCGCCCTATTTCCTCAACGCGTGGAGCCTTTCGGACCTCACCTTCAATTTCACCGAAAAGGCGCTGATCGCGCTGGCCATGGCGTTGGTCATCATCACCG
>PJUF01001266.1_pt1 | contig 13361 bp, 13 predicted proteins | sample 1512191 | NCBI WGS metagenome assembly PJUF01 (sample SAMN08177673, study PRJNA422409) | Feces metagenome, whole genome shotgun sequencing project. | isolation source: Chicken feces (3) enriched on wood chips | host: Gallus gallus | place: USA: Madison | collected 2015-01-15 | reverse complement strand
TGTGGTGCTCATAAACCTTTGCGCTTACGGTTGCCATAATTTTTTCAATTGCCACACAAAAGTTCCGTTACCTATTTGTTACGGTTTTGTGTGAAGTTCAACAAAAAACTATGTAAAACACACTGTTTCGGGGAATCCGATACAGCATAGGGCACATGCTCCTAAAGTGCCCTAATAAACGCAAAAAGCCATTTTTCGTAAAGAAAAACGGCTTTTTTTGAAAGTGCGCCCACCTGGGCTCGAACCAGGGACCAAAAGATTATGAGTCTTCTACTCTAACCAACTGAGCTATAGGCGCTGAAATCTTTTTTCGATTTGCGATGCAATATTAGGGATTTCCCATCATATCTAAAAATATTTTTTGCTATAAAAATGCAATTGGTTAAAAACAAAGTCGTTATTTTTATAGTATTGCTTTTTATATAGCGTTTTTACCTTGCTGTTGCTGATTTTTGATGTGAAATATTCCCTGTATTAATCAGAAAGCGCTTCTTGTGCATACATTTCTTCTATACTGTCTTTATATTTTTTTTCGATAACTTTTCTTTTAGGTTTTAGCGTCGGCGTAATTTCACCTTCTTCTATACTAAAAGGGTTTCGCTTTATTTTGAAGTTCTTTATTCGCTCAAACTTTGCCAGCTCATTAGATAGTTTTTTTATATCCTGATTTATCCATTTTATAATTTCAGGATCTTCAATAAATGCCGAGTTTTCTTCGAAATAATTATCGGTAAGTTTAAAAGCCTCCTGTAAAGTTTCCCGGGCAGGCGTTATTAATGCAGTAACATATTCTTTTTTATCGCCAATTAAGAAAACGCCTTCTATTTTAGGGCTTTTTAAATAAGTGTTTTCTACCGGAGTAGGGTAGATGTTTTTGCCGTATGCATTTACCAGAATATTTTTAATTCTATCGGTAATCTGCAGGTTTCCTTTGTAAAAACGGCCAATATCACCGGTATGAAACCAACCATCTTTATCTATTACCAATTCGGTCTCTTCTGGCTTATTCCAATAACCTTTCATTACACAATGTCCTCTTACACAGATTTCACCTTCTTCAGAAATAAAATTGGGGTTAAAACTTTCGTGGGTTTGTATGGTTAAGAATTTTTTGGTGTCTACATCCTGAATACCGACTTCTATTCTTGGGATAATACGTCCTACAGTGCCATAAACCTGTCTGTCGTATTCAGTTACCGACATTACCGGTGAAGTTTCTGTTAAACCGAAACCTTCTAAAATTTTAATTCCCAAATCACCGAAGAATTCGCCTACATTTTTAGGCAGGGCAGCACCGCCAGAAATCATAAATTTAAGACGTCCGCCAGTTTTTTCTATAATCTTACTAAATACCAGCTTTTTAGCAATAGCATATTGTATAGAAAGTTTAAAACCCGGTGTTTTGCCACTTTCTTTAATCTCTCTGTATTTACGCCCTTTTTCAAAAGCCCATAAGAAAATTTTGGCTTTAGCACCGCCTGCCGCAGTACCGCTTTTTATGGCTTTATCATGTATCTTTTCTAATAATCTGGGAACGCAGGAAATTACCATGGGTTTAACCTCTTCCATATTTTTAGCCAGCAGCTCTAAGCTTTGCGCAAAAGCAATCTGGCATCCTAAAGCGCAACAGACATGGTAAGTGGCCGTACGTTCAAAAACATGCGACAGGGGCAGGAATGAAAGAAATAAATCTGTAGATTCTATTACTGGAATTTGCGTGAGGCATTCTCTTACGTTTTCTACAAAGTTACGGTGCGTAAGCATGGCGCCTTTGGGCGTTCCGGTTGTGCCGGATGTGTAAATTAAAGCAGAAAGATCTGATGGCTGTACATCATTTCTTGTGAGCTCTATTTGCTTGCTGTAACGGGAGAATACGTTTTTTCCGCAGTCTATTAAATTATTAAGGCTTAATACTCCCGAGTTGATGCTGCTGTTTTCAAGGTGTTTTTCATAATCATCAAAAACAGTTACTATTCTAATTAGCTCTGTACAGTGGTTAGCTATTTTTAAGATTTTCTTAAATAAAAAATGGTTGCCTACCAATATAATTTTTAAGCCCGAATCTTTAATAATATATTCTATTTCTGATTCTGTGAGGGTAGGGTAGATAGACGTATTTACAGCTCCAATTTGTTGTGTGCCTTGGTCAAAAAAAACATATTCTGGCGAGTTTTCTAAGATAAAGCCAACCCTATCTCCTTTATTGATGCCATTATCTAAAAAATAGGCAGAAATATAATCGGCATTTTCCAGTGTGGTTTTAAAAGATATTTCTTCCCAAACATCTTTTACTTTGCGCTTTAAAAAAGTGGTGTCTGGGTGATGGATGTTTTCTACTACGTTTCTTAATAATTTAGGTACAGTAAAGTTTTCTTTATCTCTTATCGGATTCATTTCCTGCTCTTTGGGCTAAGTTTATAACATGCAAATGTAAGTTTTATTTTGCGAAGAATACAAAAAGGACATATCCATCAAGAATATGTCCTTTTATTAAATTGATTAAGCTAAATTTCTTAGAAAGCGTAACCTACCGAGAATGATAAAACACGGTTGTTAATTTTTGATGTACCGTTTGGCTCGCTATCAGGAATTAAGTTAGATAAACCAAATCCGTAACCTGCGCCAAGGTTAAAACCAGAGCTAAATTGGTAACCAACCAATCCGTTTAAACCAAAGTCTAAAGACTTTAAGTCATCATTATCTGCATTACCAAAATTTAAGTCTCTTTCTGTTTCTGCAGTTATGCCAAAGATGGTTCCGGTAGCTTTCTGCTTGCCTGAGATAGCAAATCCAACGTAAGGACCAGCGCCGATAAAGAAGCTACCAGGGCCTGCAGGAATATATCCAACAAAGTTTACCGGAATATCAATAGACATTACATCATGTTTAACTTCTCCTAAATTGTTGGTGATTTTACCACCTTTTCCTTGTAAAGAGATACCCGGTTGGAAAGAGAAACCAGCAGTTAACGGAATATCTGCATATCCGGTTAAGTGGAAATTGGTATTACTTTCCGTTTCGTAAGAGTCGTCATCATTGTCAAATTGATACTTCGGCAAGTTTACACCGGCTTTCAATCCAAATTTAGTAGTTCCTACAGTTGAAGTTGTTTGTGCATATGCAGCGCCTCCTATTAAAAAAGCAGCTGCTACTAAAAATAACTTTTTCATAATTGTCTTAATTGTTCAAAATTTGGAAACACTTGTTCAATATAGATTCCAAAACACATTTTATGTAGCTAAAAAAGATATTTTATTGAAAATGAATATGTTTAAATTATTTTGCCAATTTGCCAGAAACTATAAATATGTACTCAATTATAGACAAAATGTAAGGTATAGCTTACAAATTGGAAGTGTTAAAGGTATCTCCCTGGTTCATATCTCCCGTCTGGTATCCCTTTTTAAACCATCTCATCCTTTGGTCTGAAGTGCCATGTGTAAACGCATCTGGCACAATATAGCCTTGTGCTTGCTTTTGCAATTTGTCATCGCCTATAGCATGTGCTGCGTTTATAGCTTCTTCAATATCGCCATCTTCTAACAAATTATTTTGATGCTGATAATGAGCCCAAACGCCGGCATAAAAATCTGCCTGTAGTTCTAACATTACAGAAAGTCGGTTATATTCTTTCTCACTAACGCGACCTCTGGCTTCTTGTAAAATTCTGTTTGTGCCTAATAAATTTTGGATATGGTGGCCAACTTCATGTGCTATTACGTAAGCCATGGCAAAATCGCCGCCAGCGTTTAATTTATTTTGTAGTTCATTATAAAAGGACAAGTCTATATAGATTTTACTGTCGCCGGGGCAATAAAATGGGCCAACTGCCGAGCTGGCAGAGCCACATGCAGATTGTACGCTGCCTTCAAAAGTAACCAGCGTGGGCTCTGTGTATTGCTTCCCGTTTTCTTTAAAAATATTGTTCCATACATCTTCCGTATCGGCCTGCACCACTCTGGTAAATGCTTCGGCCTGGCTTTGTGGTGCGTTAACCTCTTCTGTTGGTGTGCCGGTATCTTGTAACTGGTTGAGGAGCTGCGTAGGGTCTTGGCCAAACAGTAAACCCAGAACAATGATAATTACACCACCAATACCGCCAATTGCGAGACCTTTTCCACGGCCTCGTCTCTCAAAGTTGCTGCTTTGTCTACGTCCTTGCCATTTCATAGCTTTTATAATTTAGATTGAAATTGTATTTTAAACAAAAACAAAATACGGTTTTTTGTTTTTACTTTTTTGTTTTTTACTTTAGCTGTTACCGATATGAGGATAGAAAAAAGCTTAAAAATAGAAGGGATTTCCACAAACCATTCGCCAGAAGAAATTTTGGAAGTTTTATACCAGACCTTACAAGCTCATTTGACAGAAATTCACGACCTATTATTTAGCTACCACTTTAAGAAAAGAGAAAGCGTACAGGATATACACCTTGATAAGGCAGCTGTTTCTTTGCATGGTTTACAAGGTAGCTTTACAGCCACCTATATCGTTGCTCTGTCTAACGCTTGTGCAGATTTGCATCATGAAGCTAAGGAGAAAATGAAAATAGATTTTATGATAGATACAGATAGGCGGGTTTTAAGGCTGAGAGGTGAGGAGATGTATGAACAGGAACAGCATGAAATTTAATGTTTTTGTAAGATCAGCAGTTGCAAAATCTTATGAGCACAGCCCAGAAAAATGTACCTTTACGCCCTATGATTGTTAAAGACGATAAGAAAATCATCCGATCGTGGGCTATGTTTGACTGGGCAAATTCATCCTACAATCTGGTAATCACGTCCACTATATTTCCGGCTTATTATACGGCCATTACAACTACTAAAGAATACGGAGATAAAGTTCAGTTCTTCGGTCTTGAATTTGTAAACACAGCACTTTCTAATTATGTATTGGCCCTGGCTTATCTGGTTATTGTTATTGTAACGCCGTTTTTAACTTCTGCCGCTGATTTTCATGGGAATAAAAAAATATTTCTAAAGTTTTTTACCTGGTTGGGCGCTATTTCTTGTGCAGGTCTGTTTTTCTTTAAGCTGGAAACGCTGGAAATGAGTTTAATTCTTTTCGCTTTGGCGGCTATTGGCTATTGCGGAGGCGTGGTTTTTATCAATTCTTACCTGCCAGATATTGCCAGTAAAGAGCAGCAAGATAGCGTAAGTGCCAAAGGTTTTGCTTATGGATATGTGGGTAGCGTTATTCTGCAAATTATTTGTTTTGTTTTTGTATTGATGCCCGAGCTTTTTGGTATAACCGATTTAAGCTTTCCGGCCAGATTGTCTTTTTTATTGGTAGGGATTTGGTGGATAACATTTGCGCAAATTCCGATACGGGCTTTACCTAAAGGAAACCTCAATTTTAATAAAGCTGAGAAAATGAAGCTCAGCAGCGGAGTACAGAATTTATTAAAGGTTTACCGGGAAATGTCTGAAATGGGCATCCTTAAAAAGTTTTTGGCATATTTTTTCTTTAGCGCCATAGGAGTACAAACCATTATGCTGGTGTCGGCAAATTTTGGTGAAAAGATATTGAATTTAGGCACAGCTAAATTGATTACCACCATTTTAATTATACAGTTAGTAGCCATTGGCGGAGCGTTATTAATGTCTCGCCTGTCGCAGAAATTTGGTAATATAAAAGTGCTTATTTTGGTGGTTTGTATATGGATAGGTGTTTGTATTAGTGCTTATTTCATCAGTAATGAATACCAATTTTATGTACTGGCGGCTATTGTGGGTACAATTATGGGTGGCATACAATCGCTTTCGCGTTCTACCTTTTCTAAGCTGATACCAGAAAATACATCAGACACTGCCTCTTATTTTGGTTTTTATGATGTTACAGAAAAAATAGCTATTGTAACAGGTTTGTTTACCTTTGGTATTATAGAGGAAATAACCGGCAATATGCGTTATTCTGCCGCATTTTTATCAGTATTTTTTATGATAGCACTGGGCGTTTTGTTTTCTATTTTAATTGCACAGCGTAATTTGGTAAAAAAATACCAAATTTGAAGTGGTAATTGAGATACAGAGCATATGGTTAGTGTCTTATTATTTCAATCTTTTAGAATTTTATTTTTTGATTTTACCTTGTATCATATATGAACGTAGAATTATTTATCCCCTGCTTTATGGACCAGCTGTATGTAGAAACAGCAAAGAATACGGTAAAGATTTTAGAAAAAGCTGGTTGCAAGGTAATTTATAATCCAAACCAAACCTGTTGTGGCCAACCGGCTTATAATGCAGGCTTTTGGGATGAGGCTAAAGAAATAGGTAATAAATTTCTGAATGATTTTTCTGATCAGAATTATATTGTTTCTCCGTCTGCCTCTTGTACTGGCATGGTGAAAAATTCTTATAATGATTTGTTTTTCAATACCGCTATCCATAACAGGTGCAGAAGTATACAGCAAAATATTTTTGAGCTTACAGATTTTCTGGTAAACGTTTTACAGAAAGATTATTTTGGTGCCGAATTAGAAGGCAGAGCTGTTTACCACGATTCTTGTAGCGGTTTGCGTGAGTGTAAAATTAAAAGAGAACCACGCCAACTTCTGGAAAAAGTACATGGATTAGATTTGGTGGAAATGAAAGATAACGAAGTTTGTTGTGGCTTTGGCGGAACTTTTTCTGTTAAATTTAAGGATATCTCTTCTGCCATGGCAGAGCAGAAAGTTTACAATGCTTTAGACACCGGCGCAGAATATATTATATCTACAGATGCTTCCTGTATGTTGCAGCTACAAGGTTATATAGATGCACATAATTTACCCATTAGAACTATGCATATTGCAGATGTTTTAACTTCTGGCTGGATAGAAGAACCTATCCTTTAAAGGAATAGCCATCTGCTTCTAAAATAAAAAAGCTGTCTTTCTAAGCGAGAGACAGCTTTTTTTATTAAAAATTATGGATGTTATTATTAATGTGTATTTAATTTTCCGAATTTACTGGTAAGCGATTTTTTAATCTTATCAATAGCGCCATTTATAGCTTTATGAAGATTATCTTCTACTTCTGTAGCTGCAATAGAAGCAATTCCTTCAGCTTTTACTTCAATAAGGCATCTTTTATCAGCAGCGCCCTGTTTGCCACCATTGTCATCACTTAAATGCACATCTATACGGGTAATGTGTTCGCTAAATCTTTCTAAAGCTTCTGCTATGGTGTTTTGTACGTAAGTGTTTAAGCTTTCTTTGCCTTCAATGTTTTTGTCTGTATTAACTTGGATCTTCATAGCTGTAAAATTTAAATGTTAATAATATTATTCATAAAGATGTGAAATTACTTCCTCTTTATAGAGTTAAATGTAAATAATTAATTATTCATTTATAGTGATTAATGTCATTAAAAAATAACATCAAACAGCCACGAAGTGAATACCCATGCAGCATAAATACATAAACCCAATACTACTAAACACAAAATTAGGATTAACAGCAGAATATCTAAACCACTGCCACGATGTTTGTCTTCTGTATAATGCTCTTTTAGCAGCCGCAGGTTCCTTTCGTTAGCTTTGTAATAGAAATCAAAAAGCCAACCAATAAGCGGAATAGCACCAATTACAGCATCTATAAAAATATTTAAGAGCATTTTGATAACCAGTTTTCCGCTGGCGCCATGCTTGTACATGGTAAAAACCAAAAGACAAGAGGCAATAACAGATACTCCATCTCCTAAAAACGGAACCAGATTAATGATAGGGTCTAACCCGAAACGGAAACGACCAATTTTAAACTGGCTATCTAACAGTTTTGTAAATCTTTCTATATTTTTTAGTCTTTCGTCGGCCATGTTTTATAGAATTTGCTTAGATAACGAATAGCACATCCTGAAAGTTTTAGGGTTCTTTAGCTTATTTTAAAGAATCATCCAGATCATTCTCACCTTTAACATAACCGAAGTTAGCCAGAACACCGCCATCAACATATAAAATATGCCCGTTTACAAAGTCTGCTGCTTTAGAAGATAAGAAAAGTGCTGCATGGCCAATATCTTCAGGTTTGCCCCAACGTCCGGCCGGCGCTCTGGTCATTATTAAATCATTAAAAGGGTGGTTTCCTTCTCTGATAGCCGCCGTTTGCGAAGTAGCAATATAGCCCGGTCCAATGCCGTTAACCTGTATATTGTATTTTGCCCATTCGCAACACATATTTTGTGTTAATAGTTTTAAACCACCTTTAGCCGCAGCATAGGCAGATACTGAATTTCTACCGTATACGCTCATCAGAGAACAGATATTGATGATTTTTCCAGATCTTTTAGCAACCATGCCCGGAGCTACACGCTTAGAAACAATAAGCGGAGAAATCAAATCGGTATCTATTACTTCTACAAAATCTTTGAGGCTCATTTCTAAGATAGGCGTCCGCTTTATAATGCCAGCGTTGTTTACCAGAATATCAATTTCGCCAACTTCTTTTTCTATCAGAGAGATTCCCTTGTCTACATCTTTTTCGTAGTTTACGTCAAAAGCAATAGTGAAAATATCAATGCCTAGCTTTTTAAATTCAACTTTACTGGCGGCTAATTTTTCTTCAGACCTTCCGCTAATACAGACTTTAGCACCAGCCTGCGCCAATACTTTAGCTATAGAAAAGCCAATGCCATGCGAACCACCGGTTACCAGCGCTACTTTTCCGGAAAGATCAAATAACTTGTTATTCATAAAATAAAATTGTTGGGTGAATAAGAGGAGAGGTGTTTGTATAGAAAAGAGGCTGTTTCATTAATGGAAGTTGTGACATTGATCGGCTTCGATAAGCACAGTCTTACATTAATAATACAGCCCCTAAACAGGTTTTAAACTTGAAAAATATTAGATGTCATTTTCGCCTTTAACGTAACCGAAGTTGGCTAGAATACCACCGTCAACGTAAAGGATATGTCCGTTTACGAAATCTGCTGCTTTAGAAGATAAGAAAAGTGCTGCGTTTCCTACATCTTCTGGCTCGCCCCAACGTCCGGCAGGTGTTCTGGTCATTACCAGGTCGTTGAAAGGATGGTTCCCTTCTCTGATAGCCGCTGTTTGCGATGTTGCAATGTAACCAGGGCCAATACCGTTAATTTGTACATTGTATTTTGCCCACTCGCAACACATATTTTGCGTTAATAATTTTAAACCACCCTTAGCTGCAGCATAAGCAGATACAGAATTACGCCCGTAAATGCTCATCATAGAACACATATTGATGATTTTTCCAGATCTTTTAGCAATCATACCCGGTGCTACACGCTTAGAAACAATAAGTGGAGCAATTAAATCGATATCGATTACTTGTTTGAAATCATCAACCGGCATATCTAAAATCGGGATTCTTTTGATAATTCCGGCATTGTTTACCAAAATATCAATTGTTCCTACTTCTTTTTCGATCTGAGAGATTCCCCTGTCTACATCTTCTTCGTTGGTAACATCAAATTTTAAGGTGTAAACGTCTATGCCGTGTTTTTTATATTCTTCTTTACAAGCGGCTAATTTGTCTTCGAAAATGTCGTTAACACAAATTTTAGCTCCGTTTTTACCCAGCGTAATACCTATAGCGAAGCCAATTCCATGAGTACCGCCGGTAATTAGCGCTACTTTTCCGTTTAAATCAAATAATGAATTCATGAATGTATTTTTAAAGATTTTATTTTAATTGATTGGGTTGAACAACGTCCATATCACCATAATCCAGGTTTTCGCCAGCCATACCCCAGATAAAAGTATAGTTAGAGGTGCCTGAACCGCTGTGGATAGACCATGAAGGAGACCATGTGGCTTGCTCGTTAGTCATCCAGATGTGTCTTGTTTCGTCTGGTTGACCTAAATAATGACACACCGCCTGGTTTTCCGGAACTTCAAAATAGAAATAAGCTTCCATTCTTCTATTGTGTGTATGCGCAGGCATGGTATTCCAAACGCTGCCTGTTTGCAGTTCTGTTAAGCCCATTTGCAATTGACAGGTTTCTAAAACCGTGTTAATCAGCAATTGGTATATTTTTCTTTTGTTGCAGGTTTCTACGCTTCCGGCTTCAATTACTTTTCCTTCTTTTTGAGTTACCTTTTTGTTAGGGAATTTCTTGTGAGCAGGAGCAGAGTTGATGTAGAATTTAGCAGGAGCATTTGCATCTGCGCTTTCAAAAGTAATATCTACCGTACCCTGGCCCAAGTATAAAGCTTCTTTATAGCCTAATTCATAAACTTCTCCATCAGCTTTAACAATGCCGTTTCCACCAACGTTAATAATGCCTAATTCTCTTCTTTCTAAAAAATAAGGCGCTTTTAAAGAATCAAAAGTTTCTAATTTAAGCGCTTTGCTAACCGGATGGATGCCTCCTACGATATACCTGTCGTATAGCGAATACTCAAGAACAATCTCGTCTGCTTCAAAAAGCGTTGGAATTAAGAATTCTTCACGGATTCTTGCAGTGTCGTAGTTTTTAAAATCTGCAGGATGTACTGCATACTTCTCTGTATACTTCATAATTTTTTATTTGTTGATTTCCGTTTAATTAATTCTGTTTTGATTTTGATATTCTCTGTTTTTGGATCATCTGCATTAATTTGCTTTAGCAAAAGCGCAGCAGCAGATTTTCCAATATCCACACTGTGCTGTTCTACAGATGTAAGACCTATTAATTCTGTGAAAAGTTCGTTTGCAAAACCACAGATGCCTATTTCATCGGGAATAAGGATTCCTTTTTCCTGAAGATACAGCATAGCACCCAAGGCAGAGTAATCACTGGCAGAGAAAATAGCATCAAACGCTATTTTTTGTTTTTCTAAATTTTTCACCACATCGCGGCCTTTGTCTCTGGTAAGAACATCTTCCGCTAAGAGGTTCTCGTCAAACTCCAAATTATTATCAGCTAAAGCCTGCTTATAACCTTCAAAACGTTCCCGGTAGCTTTTAATAAACAATGGGCCAGAAAAATGTGCGATTTTTTGATAGCCCTGCTCAATAAGGTGGGTAACGGCATTGTAGGCACCCAGAAAATTATCATTAACTACTTCGTTATATTCTTTGTTAAGAATGGTACGGTCGAAAATAACCAGCGGGATTTCTTTGTTGAGAATTTCTTTAATAGTGGCATCGTTGTCTGTTTCTCGTGAGACAGACATGATTATACCAGCGATATGATTACTTAAAAGAGTTTGTACGTTGTTTAGCTCTTCATTTGACTTTTCGTTCGACTGGCATATAATAACATTATAGCCATTTTTCTTAGCTATCGTTTCTACGCCATGAATAACGTTAGAAAAAAACACACGATTTATTCTGGGTACAATTAAACCTATAGTATTACTATAACCTTTTTTTAATTGCTGAGCCAGCGTATTAGGCTGGTAACCCATCAATTTTGCTTGTTTCAACACGGCAAGCCTCGTCTCTTCACTAATACGAGGATTATTGTTTAAAGCCCTGGATACCGTTGAGAAATTGGTATTCAGCTCTTTTGCGATATCTTTTATAGTAATCTTTTTTGCCATATTGCTAACCAAAGTTAAAGATATATTTATAATTGTGCAAACGTTTGTATTTTATTTGGTTTTTCTTTTGTGAGGAATAGAAGAGACTGTTAAAAAGGTAATAAAAAAAAGGCGATATGAAAATACCGCCTTTTATAAAATATAAATTTTTCTACTTACGCTAACACTTCAGAAACTAAATCTGCAGCTTCTTTTAGTAAAATAGCAGAGTAAACCTTTAATCCAGATTCGTCTATTAATTTCTTAGCTTCTTCTGCATTGGTTCCTTGTAAACGTACGATAATTGGAACCCTGATGTCGCCAATTTCTTTGTAGGCATCAATAACACCTTGTGCAACCCTGTCGCAACGAACAATACCGCCAAATATGTTAATTAAAATAGCTTTAACATTAGGGTCTTTTAAGATGATATTAAATGCAGCTTTTACAGTTTGTGCATTAGCAGTACCACCAACGTCCAGGAAGTTTGCAGGGTCTCCGCCAGCTAGTTTAATGATATCCATGGTAGCCATGGCTAAACCAGCGCCGTTAACCATACAGCCTACGTTTCCATCTAATTTAACATAATTTAAGTTAGATTCTGATGCTTCAACTTCTGTTGGGTCTTCTTCGGTTTTGTCACGCATTGCTGCATAATCCGGATGACGGAACAATCCGTTATCGTCTAAATTTACTTTTGCGTCAACAGCCAGAATTTTATCGTCAGAAGTTTTTAATACCGGGTTAATCTCAAACATAGAAGAATCTGTTGCTTCATAAGCTTTATATAAAGCGGCAACAAACTTTACCATTTCCTTGAAAGCATTTCCAGAAAGCCCCAGGTTAAAAGCAATTTTTCTGGCCTGAAAACCTTGTAGGCCAACTTTCGGGTCGATTTCTTCTTTGAAAATTAAGTGAGGAGTTTTTTCTGCAACTTCCTCTATATCCATACCGCCTTCGGTAGAGTACATAATGATGTTGCGCCCGGTTCCGCGGTTTAATAAAACCGACATATAAAATTCTTTAGTTTCAGATTCACCTGGATAGTAAACATCCTGTGCAATTAAAACTTTATTTACTTTTTTACCTTCTGGTCCGGTTTGCGGGGTAATCAATTGCATACCAATAATATCAGTAGCTCTTTGTTTTACCTCATCTAAATTTTTAGCTAATTTAACACCTCCGCCTTTTCCGCGTCCTCCGGCATGAATTTGGGCTTTTACAACCACCCAATCAGAACCGAAATCTTCTTTCATTTTTTGGGCTGCTGCTACCGCTTCCTCAGGAGTATCTGCAACGATACCTTCCTGAATACGTACACCAAAACTTTTAAGTATTTGTTTACCTTGATATTCGTGAATGTTCATTTCGTAAAAATTTGGTGTGAAAATACAAATACATCCCTAGAAAAGAAACCCAAACTTGGTTTTTTTTAATATTTAAACTTAATCTTAACTAACAGGTCTGGTTTTTACAGCTACAAGTCAATTGCTAAAATACCTCTTTAAATTTTGATATTTATTTGCTACCAACTCTTGGTTTTTACTGTTTATACCGAAGTTTTATAGCTATGCCATAGAAATTTATTGCATAAGATTCTTTAGTGTCCTTATCATGTAACTGTAATCGCAATTGAAATTTTGGGTAGATATAGGATTGGGATAAACATGCTTTATTGCTAAATTGTTTTTTCTTAACTACCGTAAAAACTATGCAGTCGAAATAACAGAAAACAGCTGTATAGCCAGTTTACAATTAACTCATTAACCTGTTTAGTATTTTAAGTATAGGATAAGAATAGGACAGGAAACCTCATCTTACGTCCATCCTACGTCCATCTTACGTTTATCCTACATTCATCCTACGTTAGAGCAGAGAAATATTCATGAGATTATGGG
>PJUF01001265.1_pt1 | contig 13368 bp, 7 predicted proteins | sample 1512191 | NCBI WGS metagenome assembly PJUF01 (sample SAMN08177673, study PRJNA422409) | Feces metagenome, whole genome shotgun sequencing project. | isolation source: Chicken feces (3) enriched on wood chips | host: Gallus gallus | place: USA: Madison | collected 2015-01-15 | reverse complement strand
TAGCTGGGTTTTGTAACGCTGTACTTCTTTAAAGTGGTTAATAAACTCGGCTCTTGCCGTATCACCTTTTAAATTAGCTACTTCTTCTGGTTTACAGTCTAAATCTCTCGAGGCCATAAATTGCCCTAAGTTTTTTACGGCTGCTTCGTATTTACCAATCACCACAGGGGCTGCATCCACCAACCAAATTTCTTTAGCCTTGCTGGTATCTTCGCCAGAAAATAAAGCAATAGCTTCATCTACATAAGCCTGTTGCTGTCTAAAATCTAAAACATGCCCATAAGGTTTACTACCGTTTAAAATCCTGTTGGTTCTAGAAAATGCTTGTATTAAGCCGTGATATTTTAGGTTTTTATCTACATACAGCGTATTCAAATATTTAGAATCAAAGCCTGTCAGCAGCATATCTACCACAATTACTATATCTATTTTATTTTTATGCGGATAATCGGCATTGCTGTATTTCTGGTCTTTAATACGCTGTTGTACATCCTGATAGTATTGGTCGAACTCTGCTATGTTATGATTGGTACGATATTGTTTATTGTAATCATTCAAGATACTTTTTAAAGCCAACTTCTTTTCTTCTGGAGCTACTTGGTTGTCGGCTTTCTCTTGGGGTAAATCTTCCTGTATCTGTTTTACATCCTGATTACCTTCTGCAGGTGGCGAAAAAACACAGGCAATATTTAAAGGCTTAAAATCTTCGTCAACGGCCGCTTTTTGGGCTTGTATGTCTTTAAAAAGATTGTAATATTTAATGGCATCATTAATAGAAGCCGTAGCCAATATGGCGTTAAATTTACGTGAATGAGTAGCAGCATCATGCTTTGCAAAAATGGCTTCAACCACAGCTTGCTTGGCTACAGATTCATTTGATTTTGGATTATAATCTCCCTCACCTTTAAAATAGTCGATATGGAAACGCAGTACATTTCTATCTTCAATGGCATTGGTAATGGTATAGGCATGCAAACGTTTTTGAAAAACCTCTTCCGTAGTTAAGTAAGAGGCTTGTTGCCCGTCAATTTTCTTATAGGTGGCATTGTCTTCAAAAATGGGAGTTCCAGTAAAACCAAACAACTGCGCATTTGGGAAAAACTCCTTAATGGCTTTATGGTTATCGCCAAATTGCGAACGATGGCACTCATCAAAAATAAACACCAGCCGTTTATCTGATAAAGCTTTTAACTGTTCTTTATAGTTTTTACGATGGCTTGGGTCTAAAGCCAAACCCAATTTTTGTATCGTAGTTACAATTACCTTATCGGCATAACTTTCAGAAAGCATACGCCTTACCAAAGTATCTGTATTGGTGTTCTCTTCTACACTCCCCTCCTGAAATTTATTAAATTCTTCACGTGTTTGTCTATCTAAATCTTTACGGTCAACCACAAACAAGCATTTCTCTACATCAGGATTATCTTTTAATAAAGTAGAGGCTTTAAAGGAAGTTAAGGTTTTACCGCTTCCGGTAGTATGCCAAATATAACCATTGCCTCTGTTTTGATGTATGCAATTAACAATAGCCTTAACCGCGTAAATCTGATAAGGGCGCATCACCATTAGCTTTTGCTCACTTTCTACCAATACCATATAACGACTAATCATTTCGCCCAAAACACATTTAGCTAAAAACTTATCCGCAAAATCGTACAGGTTGTTTACTTTCTTATTGTTCTCTTCTGCCCATTGGTAAACAGGTAAAAACTGCTCATCGGCATTAAAAGCAAAATGCTGATTTTTATTATTAGAGAAATAATAGGTCTCAGAGCGGTTACTTACAATAAACAATTGCATAAAACACAACAAAGAGTTATTGTAACCATTGCCAGGGTCATTCTTATAATCAACAATTTGCTGCATTGCCCTTCGTGGACTAATGCTTAATGTTTTTAATTCGATTTGTACAACAGGAATCCCATTAATCAATAAAATCACATCATAACGATGGTTACTGTCTTGGGTATTAATACGGAATTGATTGATGACCTCAAATTCATTTTTACACCAATCCTTAATTTCTACCAACGTGTATTGTAAAGGCGTACCGTCTTCGCGTGTAAACGTATTCTTTTGGCGAAGTGTTTTTGAAGCAATAAATACATCAGGCGTCACAATTTCATCTCTCAGCCTAGCAAATTCGGCATCTGATAAATTCACACGATTTAAAGCCTCAAATTTTCTGCGAAAGTTTAACTCTAAAGCTTTACGGTCACGTATATCTGTCCGATAAGTGTATTTCAAATCGGTTAACTTTCCGATGAAACCGTATTCTATTTGAGGTTCGTTTACAATAGAACTCATTGCTCTGAATATACTTTTTATTAAAAATTAGTAATTTTTGGTATAAAAACAGTCTTTATTATTCAAATTTCATCCCGTTCTATAGAAATTCTATTTATATTCCTTTTATACTTAGAAAGATTAAAAAATATAACTTCTTAAGAACGAACTATCGACATACAATTTGCAATTACTGTTTTGCACATAGCTTACACAGCATCTCAAAATAACTTAATAATATCAATTAGACAAAATATTTTAGGACATATACCAAACTATATTTTTGTTAATTGCTAACTACAATAGGCTTTAAACCCTATTTGGGTATTTTAAAATTCATTATCAATCTGGGATAATGGAAGTTAATATAACTCTTTACAACCGATACTATCTTTTTTACATCTACGTCTAGCATCCGTTGATATAATTCTTCATAGTTAGTTATACCAGATCCTTTTTTCTTTTTTAAATGAGTCAGTTCATGTCTTAAGTTAATGAGTTCCTCTATAACTTCCATTTTCTTTGGGTATTTAGAGGCAAAATCTACTTTATTTATCTTAGGTATGATTTTATGAAGCTTCTTGCTTAATGGCATATTTTTCTCTACACTTTCTTTGTTGATTTTTATTCCACCCTCTATGACATTATGATTTGGCAACTCCTGATTTGCAAATGCCTCCAATGTCATAGTAGAAAATATAACAGCTATTGAATTTACTTTAAACATATAGCTATACACTTGAGCTAACTTAGCCTCCTTCATTTCAAAGAATGTGTCACTTTTCAATATGCTCTGCATTTGCGAATGGCACTGTAAAAACTGCTGACTAACATCAAAAGCTATAGAATAATAGAAAGTAACTGGATTAGCTTCAAGAAAAAGAAAGGGATATCGCTTGAATCGTAACTTACAATAAGGGTAAATATTTTCGTTAGTAACTGACATAAAACAGTGCTCAGAATTAAACAATTTCCTAAAGCGCTTTTCAGATATTGTTCTTTTAGGACTAAAGTTTTTAAGGCTCTCATCAAATTCTTTTTGTGGCTTTCTGTTACCTCCTCTATAAGTGATTTTTGTTCCCTTTTTTATAGAATTTTCTATTCTATTTTGAAATTCTTCATGATTATCTTCCGGATCTACAACTATATCTTTACTCATTTTTGTAACTAATATTTGCTTATATTTTTCCATTATAATTTTTCAATAGATACCTCAATATCATAAGTTACTATAATATATTATCCATTTTTAAAACCAGCCCACTTTCCCTCCCCACTTGTTAAAAATACGAACACAACACAACCAACGATCTATCTATAGCAATATTAACAATCACTTCAAACAAAAGAACTCAAAAACAAGTATGTTTAGATATGGAACAGGCCAACCTGTAATCCTGATACACGGCTGGCCGCTCAGTGCCTCGTGGCAGAAGCAAATAGCAACCTATGAGTGACAATTGCTATGGTAAAGCCGTAAGTATTAATCCACGAGAATCTCACCCACGGTTAAGAAATGGCCAAAAAGACCAAAGCAGCAATTGCTAAACTAAGAACTTGCGGAGTGATAAATAGAAAGCCTGACTTGATTAAACCCTATATCAACTATCCTTCTGCTTCTTTCTTCCTAAACAGCAGATATAAACCTGCAAGAATAAAAGGAATACTTAATAGCTGCCCCATGTTTAAGGCCATACCTTCTTCAAAAGCCGATTGATTTTCTTTAATAAACTCTACCAGAAAACGAACAATAAAAATGAAAGTAATTACAAAGCCGAAGTTGAAGCCCACACCTCTTTTACGTTCTTTATTTAATGCATAAAGCACAAAGAAAATAATAAAGTAGCAAATTGCTTCGTACAGCTGCGCCGGATGACGCGGCAACAAATCTTCCCGAACAAAAATAAATGCCCAGCTTACATCTGTAGGCTTACCTATAATTTCAGAGTTCATTAAATTACCTATTCTGATAAAGCCCCCTGCCAGCGGAACCGCCATGGCCACCGTATCTATCAGATACCATAAATTCATTTTATATTTTTTGGCAAACAGGTAAATAGCTATTATAATTCCAACGCCACCGCCATGGCTTGCCAGCCCCTGGAAACCTGTAAATCTGAAAGGATTAAATGCAACGGGAAGAATCATTTCTAAAGGATGCTGAGAATAATACTCAAAATCATAGAATAAGCAATGGCCAAGCCTGGCTCCTATTAAAGTCCCTAAAAACACATAAATGGTTAACTTATCTAACGTCTCTATACTAATTTTACGTTTTTCAAATTGCTGCTTTACCACTATGTAACTGGCCACAAAAGCAAGCATAAAACATAAAGAATAGTATTTGATAGATATAAAACCTAAATCAATTAAACTATCTGACGGGTTCCAGGTAATGTAATTCAATAGCATTGTTCTTTTATTCTTAAGCGGGAATAAATGTAAAATAATTCATTTGATTATGCTAATGTTTTAAAAATAAGTGCGAAAACCATATGGTTTTATTGATGGTTCAAGAGCCGCTTTGGAACTTAAAACCATGGATAAATTTTCATAAGGAAAATTTATCATGCCCATAACAGCAATTTATTTAATTTCGCTACCCTTTATATGAATTACACAAACTGTAATAATTTACAAATAACATGATATTGAAAACAACGAGACAAGCTATAGTAGCGCTACTACTTACATTGATAGCTGTAAATGCAGAAGCAATGCAGATTTTTGTAAAGACATTAACCGGAAAAACCATTACATTAGAAGTTGAGTCTAGCGATAGCATACAGCAGGTGAAACAAAAAATACAGGATAAAGAAGGGATACCGCCCAATCAACAACGTCTTATTTATGCAAGTAAAGAGTTAGAGGATGGACGGACATTAGCGGACTACAACATTCAAAAGGAAAGTACAATATTTTTAGTATTAATATTACCTGTTCATTTTGGTGATTTTACAGCCGAAGCCGGAAGTAATTATATCACACTTAAATGGCATACCTTTTCGGAAAGTAACAACAAGGAGTTTGTTATTAGCCGGAGTACAGATGGAAACTATTTTACAGATTTGGACACAATTATAGGTGCTGGTACTACTACTCAGGCAACAAATTATGTGTACGAAGACAAAAACCCGCTTAAAGGAACAAATTACTACCGCTTGCAACAGACAGACAGAAATGGCGCTAAAAAGAATCTTGGGGAGACATTTGTCAATTTTAACTTTGCAATTCAGGAATTGGTAGCGTATCCAAATCCTACAAAAAACAGTGTAACTATAAAAATAGCTAATGGTGTTTATACCAAAGCCGGACTATTTAGTATTAATGGTCAGGAATTAAGTCTAAAACCTATTTCTAAACAAGATGAAAAAGTCTCGTTTGATTTAGGGAAACTACCTAAAGGAGCATATATTTTGAAGCTATATGGTACCGAACAAAAGAGCATAAAACTGTTTAAATACTAATTTTCGTCTTGTCTCTTATTTCGTTACAGACAGGGTTTAATATTTAGCAAAATACACTAAGGTATCATAAATCTAATTTTTTTTAACCTGTTGTCTTGGTATATTGATTCTATACTTCTTCGGGATTTCTTCGGGAAAAAGGGCCATTTCTCGAAGCAGTCCCGAAGAAGACTCGAAGCAGTCCCCTAAAAATCGGCAATCACTGGCAAATCGTAGCAAATGCCGGCAACCAACTGGCAAGCCCTGATTTTTTTCTTCTCAGATTCGGATAACTGATTTTAATTTCTTTTTTCCGGTAGTTTTAAGGCTTACACATAGCTTTTCACAAGTAAAAGGAGACTTTATACTATTTGGCTTTATAATACTTCCAAAGCTCTTAAAATAGCCCGATTGATATTGATGCCAATTCCAGCCCATCAAGCGGATTGAATAATAAGAATTTTATGGCTTTTATACACTAAGTACACTGCTACTTCCTGGTCTTTCTAGTTTAAGTTTAGTAACACAGCTCTTAAACCATTAATAGAAACTTCAATAGAAGAACGAATATTGAACCTTGCAAAAAACACCCCATCGAAGCCGTTTAGCCTCACTTTTGGCTATGGTATGTGCTTGTTAATGTTTTAAAAAAAATTCATCGGGTTGAAAGAATTTTCAGTGCTTCTGTGGTTGACTTAACAAAGTTAATTTGTCTGCCTTTATTACTTTCATAAATAAAGTCAGTTAAACTTTTGCTTGTGTATTTTGAAAAGTCGCCAACGAGAGTCAATTTAACACGATAGGTTGAAAATTTCTGAAGAATTTCTCCTGCAATTCCGTTCTTCAGATCAAAAAAGTCTGAATTAATGTTTTTTTCATTAATTATAATACTGTCAAAACCTTGATAGTATACGTTTCCTAATAAGTCTACTCCGTCTTCAGCTGTGCTAATAATAGTTTTGTCCGAAGTTATTTCAGCTATTGTTATGTCGTTTATATTGTGAGTTTTTATTTCCATTTTTCTTCCTGTTTTTTTCTTGCATAAGACACTCTGTCCGCTGCATCCTCCAAACAAGGGGGCAATAATCTTGTCTGTTTGCGTTAAATTTAACAAAAAGTGATGAAACTCCTCTCTTGCGCTTGTGCCTCTAACCTCTATTATTCCATTTTCCCGCTAAGGATACAGTAAAATAGTGTTTTCAATCTGAACAAGGAGCTTCTCTTCGGGAAGACCTGCGGTAATTTAAATATTGTAAAATTGTTATTTTGCACAGGATCTACCTACGGGTAGAAACACAGATAACACCAACTCAATACATACCATAAACAAAAAAGGCTGTCTCAAAAGTGTCGATTCTGTCAGGCTGAGCGGAGTCGAAGCCTATCTCTGATTAACTGAGAGACATTTCGACTCCGCTCAATGTGACATTTATGAGTTTTGAGACAGCCTCTTTGAATCAAAAATAAAAACAAAACCTATTTAGATACCGGTAACCATACAGACATATCGCCAAACTGACGGTTACCCCATGCATAATAAGGTACCAGTCTGATATTAACCTCTTCCCTGTTATTGGCCACTTTTTGGTAAAGTTTATTCTCCCAATTATTATTAATTAAAATGGCCTTACCTTCTAAAGCTTTAATGTCAGAATTGGCTATGTTAATTTTAGCTGGCTCTAATTTAATAGAAGCTGGTATAACTACATCTGCCAGCTTTTTACCTGCTGGTAAATCTGCAGCTTCTAAACAATATACAACCGGCCCTCTTTTTACTGCCACCTGGTTGCGGCTTTCTTCTACCAATGGATTTGCTTCTACCAAATAGGCATCCATAGGTAATTTCAACTCAACTACATCGCCTTTTTTCCATTTTCGGTTAATTTCTGCATACTCGCCAGATTTAATGGCTCCGTTAAATGCTTGTCCGTTAACCAAAATCTCTGCGCTCTCTGCCCATGATGGGATTCTTAAGAATAAAGAATAGGCATTTTTTGCGGTACTTTGCTCAAATTTAAACAACACATTGCCTTTCCACGGGTAAGCAGTTTGCTGGTTAAGCTTAATTTGTGCACCATTAAACGTAGTAGCCAGCTGATTACCGCCGTAAAGGTTTACATAAAGCCCTTTGTCTGATAAGCTATAGGCATAATTAGCTACTTCTGTAAGTGTTCTAACCGTATTTGGCGGGCAGCAGTTAGATAAACTAATATACTCTACCCTTTCTTTAGACCAACGTTGTTTAAAGGGTAAATTTTCTGAATAGCTTAACGGATTGGTATATAAAAAGCGTTTGCCATCCAGGCTGATTCCTGATAGCACAGAGTTATACAAAGCCAGCTCTACCACATCGGCATATTTAGCTTCTCCGGTTAACTGTAACATTCGCCAGTTCCAAAGCACATTACCTATGTTGGCGCAAGTTTCATTATGTGCGGTATGGTTGGGCAACTGGTAATCTCTACCAAAGGCCTGATGCGTTTTCTGCACATCTTTAGGGTCGTAAGATGTGCCGTCTGGCGAAACACCATCATATAAAGACCCGCACCCACCGGTAATATACATTTTATGCTGGGTAAGATCTGTCCACATCTTATCTAATTGTGTCTTCAGCGTTTGGTCTCCGGTTTCGGCATAAACATCGGCCACGCCAGCATATAAATAGGTTGCCCTAACGGCATGCCCCATCACCTTCTCTTGCTTGCGGAAAGGCACCCTGTCCTGGTTATCGTCGGTTCCGTCTTCTATCTCTCCCTTAATATCAATTAAATGCTTTGCTAATTCTAAATAACGCTTATCGCCAATGGTACGGTACATTTCTACCACGCCCATATAATGCGACGGGCAAATAGCGTTTCTGGCCAGCGTTGGATTAGATTGTTTGTAGAAATTGTACAGGTAATCTGTGGCTTTAATGGCAATGTCTAATAGGTTTTTCTTGCCGGTGGCTCTGTAATGTACGCAAGCTGCCGTCATTAAATGGCCAATATTATAAGCCTCAAAACTTAATCTGTCCTGAAACTGATTGGCTACGCCCGTTTTGCGCTGTTCTATCATAGCCATGGTATAGATATAGCCGTCTTCACGCTGAGATTTAGCAATGGTAACAATGGCTTTATCCATCATTTCGTCCAGCTTTTTGTCTTTGGTGGCCGCATACATGCTGGCAACGGCTTCTAATGTTTTGTAAAAGTCGCCATCATGAAAAGACGGACCTTTATGTTCGCCCTGTGCTAAGCCTGCCGCTATTTCGAAATTTCTGTAAGCATGGCTGATGTCTGCCGAAGTGTATACCTTCCACAATTGCGGCACCATAGATTCTTTGGCTACCTTAAAACGATCTGCCCAGAAACCATCCGTCCAGGTTACATTGCCCATATCCAGACCGTGTAATTTAGCGTAAGGACTTTTTGAGGTATTTACCAAAGACTTTTGCTGAGCCATCCCGCTTAATGCGGATAATAATAAACCCGATGTTAAGATAAGTTTTGTTTTCATGTTTTTATTTTGATTGCACAGATTAAATAATGCTAGCGCCTTGTATTACCTGTAAAGCTTACACGGCGGAAACTCCTATAACCCTGATACTTACTACTTGCTACTTATTACTTTTACCGGCCCCAATAAACCTGCTTTATTTAAAGGCATATCTTGTAATCTAAAGGGTGCTGTAGTTTTGGTAATCCTTTTATCTTCAGGCAATTGCTCATCTCCAATTAAACGATTAGCCCAGGTATTGCTTACCTCTATTTCTAATAAATTATTGCCTTTCTTTAAGGCCTTAGAGATGTTTATGGTGTAAGGATATGTCCATACCACGCCGCAATCTACACCGTTAAGCTTTACCGATGCCATATTGGCCATATCACCTAAATCTAATGCTAACTGCTTTGCTTTAAGCTGTTTTGAACTTAACTTAAAGTTTGTACTGTATTTTACCGTACCAGAATAATATTTAACGCCTTCAATCCCATGCGTAGTCCAGTCGAATAAGTTTTTAGTGCTGATAGTTTCTTTTGGTCCGCCAAAGCTTTCATCAAAACTAAGCTTCCACTCGTTATTTAGCACCAGAACATCTTGCGTATTTTGTACCAAAGGCTGTTTAACCGCAGCATTAACCTCGTCTGTAAAGATGATAAACAAAGACTGGTTTGGCGCCAGGTTTAAAGAAAGTTCTGTTCTGGAGGCTTGTGTGCTGTACTTATCTAACTGAAAGAATTCGCCGGTAACGGCCTGATAAGCGTAAGGAACTTTCCCTTTCACCCTAAATGAAAACTCTAAGTCTCTTTGCTTTTCCAGCTGATTTGCAACAAAGTAAATATCTGCATCTTCAGATTTTCTATGATTCCAGGCAATGTGCGCTGCATGTTTACCGTTTTCTTTAGCCACAACATCTTTTTCCAGGTTAAAAGCGCTAAAATCTTCTGCCTGGTAAGGCCCTTTAATCACTTTTCCTTTGCCCAGTTGCTTAAAAGTAACGCTTGCTCCCGTTGCAGATTTAACAGTTTGGTAAGAACCTTCAAAAAGCTCGTCTACAATAGCTAAAAATTCTTTTTTTGTTTTATCATTTGCCTGGTAAGGCAAGTCTGTAGGCTTAACAGTAACTAAAACAGTTGCACCTTCTTTCACCAGCTCCAATACTTTGGCGGCTGTTTCCAGGGTCATTAAATGACTGCTTGGATTCATTTGGTGTGTATTCGGGAAAACCAATAAACCATAGTTTGCACCGTTTTCAAAATGCACTCTTCCGTTTAGCACCTTTGCCTTATAGAGTACTTCGGGATTAAAAGAGTCGTAAGAATATCCTCTTAAGGGATTTACCCAATACTCTGGCTGCGCCATCGCAGAAGAGGTTGTTACCCCTACTACGCGTTGTGTTGGCAAGCCTTTATTGGCCATACGCTCTTGCTCTTGTTTTACACGCTCTTGGCCAAAAATACCCGGTAAGGTATTTACCAGCCTGTCCGGAAGAATAGATCTTCTTGGAATTTCTTCGCCAATAAATACGGCTATATCTCTTACAGGTTTACCCTCCTGCAACAAAGCCTGACTACGTTTTGCATAGTCTACCCAAGCCTTACCAGGTTTCCACCAGGTTTGGTCTCTTTGAAAATATAAACCCACACCGTCTAATGTCATGCCCGGTTTTCTATCCATCCAGGGGTTATGTACATATACATGATACACAAATTTATTGGCCCCCAGGGCGTAATTTCTATCTTGTAAAGCTTTAAGATTTCCGGGATGCTCATTCCAATCCATTCTTACGGTGGTAAAAGCTTCTGCCTGCACAATGTTTTTGCCGTAGATGTGTGCGCCAGAAATAGCGTCCAGCATATCATTAGGCTTATCATGCGACGGACTGTTGTGCCAGAACTCGCCCATAGGGACGTCTACCGTACCAAAATGCGTTAAGCCATCGCCAGCCATAACCGGCGCCGTAGTTTCTGATGTAAAGATAGCGCCATTTTCTGCCGCCAGCTTTTTCATGGTACCAAAAAAGTTCTCGTTTATCAGCTCTGCAATAGTTACGCGTACGTCGTACAAAAACTTTTCAGAGGCTGCTGCACTTTGCAAAGGCACACCGGCCATAACAGGCAAATACGGCCTTAAGGAATAGCCTCTTCTCTTTAAAAATTCTTCTTCAAATACCGGCGACCAGTTTTGGCTACCACATTCCCAACTATCTACGTGGAATATTTTTAGTACTCTGGCAGCAAGCTCATCTCCGGCAACACGTTTTGTTTCGCCAAACCATTTATCAAACTGTATTTTGGCCACTTCTTTGCTAAACTTATCGCTTTCTAAGCCTCTGCCCGCACCTGCTGTTGCATTGGTATGCCCGGTAGAAGTATGCCCCATTCTAAGGATTGTCCAGTTGCCTGCTGGTGCTTTCCATTTCAGTTCTCCATTGGCACCTAAATATGATGTAATATCTATCACTTTATCTAAAGGGACAGACAAATCATCAGCAACTTGTTGTGTGTTAGTTCTTGGTCCTACCCTCCAAACCTGCCCGTTCTTACCTTCTATATGATTAATTTTTGGTGCACCAGATAGGGTTATACCTGCAATTTTAAGGCTCTGTTTCCATTTTGCTGCATCTATATCTTCTGCACCGGGCTCGGTACCTGCCGGGTCATAAACAAACCTGAAATATTTGGCACTTACCGGTTGGATAGCATGGGTTACCGGCGCATCCCAATCTAACCAACCTGCTCTTGGTGGCGTTAACCTGCCAATGCTTCTAAAGTTCTTTCCGTCATCACTTACCTGTATTTCTAATCTGTTAGACTGGAAATTGAAATTATTGACTTTGATATTGATACTTCTAGCTAAAAAAGGTGTTGCAAACTCGTATTGTATCCAACATGGGTTAGCCTGGCTGAAATTCTTTTTATTGTCCGGTTCGGCCAGAAAAGAAGCATCATCACCAGTGCTGGTGCTTACTTTAGGCTTAATTACTGCCGAAGAAAGGTTACTTTTTTCTACCGTAGGAATGGCGTAAACGGCAATATCTTTATAAAAGCCCTGAAAAGCTTCTGGTTGTGGCAACATTTGCTGAATAAGTTTGCCTCCTCTGATATAAGCTTCTGTCCACACTACTTTTTGCATAGACATTTCTGGCTTTATCCATGGACCGCCAGCCGTAGCAAAACCATCATTTGGCAGTAAGGCTATCTCTATGCCCAATCTATCGGCCTCATCTAAAGCGAATTTTAAAATACTCCACCATTCTGGTGTTAGAGTTTCTATAACTGGTTCAAAAAGCGGTGGATTTGTTTTTCCTTTGATAGGTGCAATGTAAGCACCTGCAATACCCGCCTCTTTCATCGCTTCCAGATCGGCAGTAATGCCTTCTCTGGAGAAACTTGCCTGCATCCAATACCAAAACACCCAAGGCTTGGCATTTGCAGACATTTTAGACTCGTCTTGAAGATAAGATTTTATAGAATTAAACTGTGCAAAAGTCTCTTTGGGACTTAAACCATTTAATATAGCTACAACAACTAAACTACGTAATACACTTGCGGATATACTTTTCAAAGCCTCTTAATTAAATCTATTAGGTTACTCTCTCAAAAATATAACCTAAAGGCCTTTATTTCATATAAAAAGTTGACTTAGTTTTGTATGATTTTAGCATTGAAGGGCAGCGAGCGAAGAGGGAAGTTGTAGGTTGTACTGCTCAAGTTTCTTTAACCTTGATGATATTTACCGGACAAACCTTCTCTGCCTGTTGAAAGGTATCCAGAACGCTATGATTAGCAGTCTTAAACGTATGAAAACCTCTGGCTTCCTGACTTTTGAGTAAAACAGTTTTTCCATCTTTTTTACTCATACAGAAAAATTCAGGCGCAACTTCTACACAATAATTGCAGCCTATACATTTATTGCGCTGTAAAGTAACCACAACCATTATGCGTCTACTATTTTATAAAGTTTATCTGAAAGGCGTATTCTAAAAGGCAGTTTAATTGTACAATCGTCTCCCTTAACCGCTTTTTCTGAAGACATGTCGTTTACATACATTTCTTCCAGTTGCACTTCTTTTGCCCCTGTGGTTTCTCCGGTAATCAATAAAGTATCGCCTAAGGCTATGTCAAAAGCTTCAATTTTAAAATTACCTACAGAT
>PJUF01001264.1_pt1 | contig 13378 bp, 15 predicted proteins | sample 1512191 | NCBI WGS metagenome assembly PJUF01 (sample SAMN08177673, study PRJNA422409) | Feces metagenome, whole genome shotgun sequencing project. | isolation source: Chicken feces (3) enriched on wood chips | host: Gallus gallus | place: USA: Madison | collected 2015-01-15 | reverse complement strand
TCGCCGCGCAGCCGGTCCTCGACACCGGCCAGCGCGGCCGCGTCCACGAGATCGGTCTTGTTGACGACGATGAGGTCCGCCGCCACCAGCTGGTCCCGGAACAGCTCGCCCAGCGGGGTGGCGTGGTCGAGCATCTCGTCGGCCGCGCGCTGGCGCGCCACCGCCTGCTCGTCGGCGGCGAAGCGGCCTTCGCTCAGCGCCGCCGCGTCGACCACCGTCACCACCCCGTCCACCGTCACCTGCGCCTTGATCTCCGGCCAGTTGAAGGCCCGGATCAGGGGTTGCGGCAAGGCCAGCCCGGAGGTCTCGATGACGATGTGGTCGGGGCGCTCGGCGCGCCCCAGCAGCGTCTCCATCGTCGGGATGAAATCCTCGGCCACGGTGCAGCAGATGCAGCCATTGGAGAGTTCGATCATATCCTCTTCGCGACAGGTCTCCTCGCCGCAGGCGGCGAGCACTTCCTTGTCGACGCCGAGATCGCCGAACTCGTTGATGATGAGCGCGATCCGCTTGCCCTTGGCGTGGCCGAGGAGATGGCGGATCAGCGTCGTCTTGCCCGCCCCCAGAAAGCCCGTGACGACGGTGACCGGAATCCTGCTCATGCCGTCACCGCTGCCGTCGCCCCGGCGCGCGCGAAGCGCTCGACGAGATAGCCGTAGAGCGGGCCGAGGCAGAGCCAGAAGGCTGCGCCGGTGCCGAGCGCGGTCGCGGCGAACGCCGTCGCCAGATGCGCCGGCACGTCGCTCTCATGCGTGCCCGCCAGTTGCGGCGCGCCGATGAGGTGCGGCACGAGGATCAGCACCGCACCCACCGCCACGGCGGGCCAGGTGCGGAATTTCGCGATCCCGAAGATCGCCGTGGCCGTCGCGATGGCGGCGCCCCACCACCAGATCTGGCGCGCGACGAGGTCGGCGGCCGGCATGCCCGGCAGTTCGGGCGGCAGCCCGAAGGCGGGCGCCAGCTGGAACACGGCAAAGCCGGCAAGGCCCCAGACCACGCCGTTGCGCGCCGTAACCTCCATGCCGCTCAGCACCGAGGTCGCCGCGAGCAGGAAGGCGAAGCCCAGCGCCGCGAGGATGTCGGCGCCGACGGTATAGGCGATGCGCTCGCCGCCGTCGGCGGGTGCCCAGGCGTCCTCGTCATGCTCATGGGCGGGCGTCGCCGCCTCATGCGCGTGCGCCGGCTCGGCCGGGGCCGCGGTTTCGTAGAGTTCGGCCTCGAGGATCAGCGGCGCCACGCGCCATTGCTGCAGTCCGGCCATGACCGCGCCCGCCACCAGCCCGGAGAGGATGGCAGCGAAGAAAATTCGCTGGAAAAGGTGCATTTCTGTCTCCTCGGGCGCTCAGTGGCAGGGGAAGCCGAGCGCGTGCCGCGTGTCGTGCGCGCCGTTATGCACCGCCATGTCGCTGGCGAAGCCGATGGTGCCGACGAGCAGGAAGCCGAGGATCAATGCAGCGAGGCCCACCGCGAGCCGTTGCGAAAGCGTGAGGCCGGAGACGGCCGTGGCCGAATTTGCGTTCATGTGACACCCACCGTGTGCACGTTGAAGATGGGCTCTGCGCCCGGTTGCGGCTGGCAGGTCTCCTGGCTCGCGGGTCCTTGTGTTGTCCCGGCCTTCCCGGCGCTCTCGCCAGTGGCCAGTCGGGGCACTCGCCGCTTACAGTTGCGGGGGCAGCCACGGTTTCGGTCCCTGATGGGTACGCCTCACCGTGTTCCCTTTTGATCCCTTCGCCTCTCGGCCTCGGGAACCAGCGCCCTAGATTTGCCACACCCGGCAGGGCTAAGCAATGGCGCTCTCCTCCGGGTGCCTCCCATGCCGCTGCTGTCGCCTGCCATCCTGCCGATCCTGCTGCTCGTCGGCTCCAACCTGTTCATGACCACGGCCTGGTACGGCCACCTCAAATATCCCGCCGCCCCGATGTGGGCGGCGGTGATGCTGAGCTGGGGCATCGCGCTGGCGGAATACTGGATGGCCGTTCCAGCCAATCGCATCGGCTACGGCACCTACAGCGCCGCCGAGCTCAAGGCGATCCAGGAGGTCATCTCGCTCACGGTGTTCGTCGGTTTCGCCGTGCTCGTGCTGAAGGAACCGCTGACGCTCAACCACGCCGTCGGCTTCGCCTTCATCGCGCTCGGCGCCTGGTTCGTCTTCAACGGCCCGTTGAAATAGCGCTCAGCAGCGCCCGCTGGCGCGCAGCGACTGCGCCAGCCTGTCGACGAGCGCCCCCATGCGGGCCATGTCGGCAACGCCGTACTCGATCTGGAGCCGCGCCAGCGCCGTGCCGCCGCAAAGGCTGATGGCCCGTGCGTCGAGGACCCGTGCCCCCTGCCGCGCGCTGAACTCAGCTGCGCGCGGCGTCGTCGCCTGGAACGTCACGTTCCAGCCCTGCTGCTCCTGCCAGCCGCGCCACTGCCCGACCGCCGCCTCGAAGCCCCCGGCGTCCACCGCCTCGCCCAGCACCCGCAGCGTCACCGTGGGGCTGGCGAAATCCTGCCCTGCCCCGCTCGGCGACTCCCCTTGCGCCGCGAGGCCCGGCGGCACGTCGAGCGCGAAGCCGAAACGTGCATTGGCATAATGCCCCCACTCGTCCGCCGCCGCCGGGGCGACGGCGAGCAGCAGCAGGGCCAGCGCCATCCTCCTCAATGCTCATGCTCCTCATGCGCGGGCTCGTGCCCGGTGCGCGCCGCCTGCCACTCCTGCCAGCTCTGCGTCAGGATCTGGTACGACGAGCTCAGGAACAGCGCCGCCATGACGCCGGCGACGATAAGGTCCGGCGCCCCCGAATTGAGCGCGGCCACGAGCCCCGCCGCGATCATCACGGCGACGTTGCCGATGGCGTCGTTGCGCGAGCACAGCCAGACCGAGCGCACATTGGCATCGCCATCCTTGTAGGCCATCAGCAGATAGACCGAGAGCAGATTCGCCGCCAGCGCCATGAAGCCGATGGCGCCCATCACCTCGGCTTCGGGCACGCCCAGCACGAAGAACTGGTAGAGCGTCGTCGCCGCGATCCAGATGCCCATCAGCAGCAGCGACACGCCCTTGAGCACGGCGGCGCCGGTGCGCACCGCCACCGGCTTGCCGATGGCCCAGAAACTCAGCGCATAGGTCACGCCGTCGGCGAAGAAATCGAGCGCATCGGCCTTCAGCGCCTGCGAGCCGCTGAGCTGGCCGGCGCCCATCTCCACCGCGAACATGCCGATATTGATCACGGTCACGGCGATCAGCCGCCGCTTGTAGGTGTCGTCCATCCCGTCGAAGGTGGAGCTGTGATCGTGCCCGGCGCCCATTTTCATCTCTATGATTCGTCGCGTCGGTTCCCTATCTAGGACCTCTAGCGACTGGAGGTTCAAGGCCCATGCGCACGCTCGATTATTCCATCGGCGAGCTTTCCGCCCATAGCGGCGTGAAGGTGCCCACGATCCGCTATTACGAGTCGATCGGGCTGATCCCGCCGCCGCCGCGCACCGAGGGCAACCAGCGCCGCTATGACGGCGCGGCCCGCGACAGGCTGAAATTCATCGCCCATGCGCGGGCGATGGGCTTCCCGATGGCCGAGCTCAAGGCCATGCTGCGCATCGCCAACCACCGCGACGCGCCCTGCGACGACATCGATGCGCTGGTGCGCACGCGCCTTACCGACGTCGAGACGCGCATCGCCCGGCTGACGGCGCTACGCGCCGAGCTCAATGCGATGCTGAAGAGCCACCGGCACGGCACGGTGGCCGATTGCCGCGTGATGGAAGTGCTGTCCGACCACGAGCAGTGCGCACACGAGCACTGAGCGGCTTTACTGCCGCCGCAGATATTTCGCGTAGATCCAGCCGCTGCGCCCGCTCGCATCGACGATCTTGGCCCAGCCCCGCTCCGTCGAAACGATGGTGACGTCGGCCCCGCCCCGCAGCGCGAACAGCACGTCGGAGCCCGTCACCTGCGGCACCGAGCGCACATTGGCGCCCTGGCCCGTCACGCGCGCCGCATCGCCGTTTGCCGGTGCATAGGCCAGCGACGGCTCGCTCTGCGGCGCCGGGCTGGCAGCGGGCTTGGCCGGTACGGGCGCCGGTTCGGCCGGTGCCGGCGCCGCGCTGGCCGCCGGATCCGGTGGTTCCGCCACGGCTGCCGGGCCTGGCGCCTCGGCCTCGGCCACCAGCGGGGCGGGCGCGGCGATGGGGCTGTCCTCGCTCACCGGCGTGCCGTCGAGATGGACGCCGACGGTCTGCACCTTGCGCGACGTCAGCGCCGCCGGCACCGACGCGGCGAAGCCGGCATCGAGGGCCGCAAAGGTGCGGGCGATGAGGTCGTTCTCGTTCAGCGAGGCGGGTGTCTGCGTGACCATGGCGACCTGCGTCGGCGCCGCCCCCGGCCGCGGCACGGCATTGGCCCAGGACGCCCCCTTGGCGGCCCGCGGCGCGGCCGTGGGGACGGGCGCGGCCTCGGCCAAGGCCGTCGCCGGCAGCAGGGCGGGCGCGGATTCGCCGCCGCAGAAGGCGGCCCCGGCCCGGCACGACAGCGGGACGATGGCCGCCGCCAGCGCCGCCAAGGCCAAAATCGAGAAAGTCGCCAGTCCGGCGCGTCCGATGGGACTGCTCCCGAGCGCGACGAACAAAGGGTGGGCCAATTCTGCTGCTCCCTGGCCACCTGAGCCCCGCCGCCCAGATCACGCGCCCCCGCACCGGAGGTGTACGCTCGTCAATGAGTGAGGCGGCAATGTGGAGCCGAGGGGGAGAGATTGGGGCATCCCCAGATCATACGACGACGATGCCCGAATGCTTCGCCTTCTCCTCGGGCTCGACATGGATCGTGACCTGCGCGTCGGCGACGCTTTCGCGCAGCTTGGCCTCGATCCTGTCGCAGATGGTGTGCGCCGCCTCGACGCTCATCGTGCCGGGCACGACGAGGTGGAAATCGATGAAGGTCGAGCGGCCGGCGGCCCGCGTGCGGATGTCGTGCGCCTCGATCGCCCCCTCGGCATTGGCCTGGATGACCTCGCGGATGAGCTTGAGTCGCGCCGGATCGACCGCCACGTCCATGAGCCCGATCACGCTTTCGCGGATCAGCCGCCACCCCGACCACAGGATTGTCAGCCCCACCACCGCCGCGAGAATCGCGTCGAGCTGCCGGAAGCCGGTGACGAAGACCAGCAGCACGCCGAGCAACACGCCTGCGGTGGAGGCGACGTCGGTCGCCAGGTGCTGGCCGTCGGCCTTGAGCGAAGGCGAGCGCTCGCGCGTGCCGACGCGGATGAGATACCACGCCCACAGCCCGTTCAGCACGCTCGCCGCCACGGAAATGCCGAGGCCCAGCGGGTCGGGGCGAATCGTGCGCGGGTTGAGGAAGCCCTGCCACGCCTCGGCGAAGATCAGCAGCGCCGCCAGCGCGATGAACACGCCGATGATCACCGCCGAGAAATACTCGGCCTTGCCATAGCCATAGGGCAGACTGGCATCGGCGGGCCGCGCCGCCAGCCGCACGGCGACCAGCGCGACGAGCGCCGTCACCACGTTGACGACGCTTTCGAGCGCATCGGAGTAGAGCGCGATGGAGCCGGTGAGCCACGCCGCCACCGCCTTCAGCGCGAGCACGGCAAGCCCGATCGCGAGGCTGCCCGCCGCGATCCGTGCCACCGTCCTGCCTGTCGAGTGGTCGCTCATGGGCCCCGCCGCAAACCTGTTGCAGCGCCATAACCGGGGCAGGGGCGCGCGCGCAAGATGTTGAATCCGCGAATGATTTTCAACAGCATCAGTGATTTGCTAAGCCCTTGATTGACCGCAGCCTTTGCCGCCGCCTACAAGGGCCTTTCACGCGGCAGCCCGCAGCGGAGCGGGCTGGGACACATGTCCGGTGCGGTCGACCCAAATCGGGGACCAACTCCGGAGCTGCGAGGGAAAATGGATCTGTCGTCACTGCTGCCGCCGGAGACCGGCGTCATGGTCTGCGGCCACGGCAGCCGCAACCAGTTCGCCGTCGGCGAGTTCGCGGCTCTCGCCGAGGCGTTGCGCGCCCGCCTGCCCGGCACCCCCGTCGAATACGGCTATCTCGAATTCGCCAATCCGGTCATCCATCACGGGCTCGACCGCCTGCGCGAGCGCGGCGTGCGCCACGTGCTCGCCGTGCCCGGCATGCTGTTCGCCGCCGGCCACGCCAAGAACGACATTCCATCCGTGCTGCGCACCTACGAGGCCGCTCATGACGGCGTGCGCATCACCTATGGCCGCGAGCTCGGCGTCGATACGCGCATGCTGCGCGCCGCCAGCGACAGGATCGAGGAGGGGCTGCGCCAGTCGCCCCGCGCCATTGCGCGCGACGAAACGCTGCTGCTCGTCGTCGGCCGCGGCGCCTCCGATCCCGACGCCAACTCCAACGTCGCCAAGATCATGCGCATGCTCTGGGAGGGCATGGGCTTCGGCTGGGGCGAGGTGGCCTATTCGGGCGTGACCTTCCCGCTCGTGACGCCGGCGCTCGACCATGCGGTGCGCCTCGGCTATCGCCGTATCGTGGTCTTTCCCTACTTCCTGTTCACCGGTGTGCTGGTCAAGCGCATCTACGATGCCGCCGCCGAGGCGCAGGCCAGATATCCGCGCACCGAGATACTGTGTGCGCCCTATCTCGACGACCATCCGCTGGTGATCGACACCCTCATGGATCGCATCCGCGAGATGCTGGTCGGCCAGAACCTCATGAACTGCGCGCTGTGCAAATATCGTGAGCAGGTGCTGGGCTTCGAAGCCGAAGTGGGCCTCGCGCAGCAATCGCACCACCATCACGTCGAGGGCATCGGCGGCGGCCTCGAGACCTGTCCCTGCGGCGGCGACTGCGACAGCTCGTGCCGCGACGAGGCCTTCTGCAAGGCGCATGGCCTGCCCTTCACGCCGCTCCACACCCACGACCACGCCCACGACCATCCGCACGCGCCCGGCGACGATCATGCGCACGGCCACGATCACCACCACCATCCCTATCCCTTTGCCGCCCACCCCCTCGGCCCGCTGACCCTCCCCAAAATCCCCGGCAAGCTCGCCCGCAGGGAGCGCACGAGATGATCCCCTATCTGCGCGACCCCGATGCCATCTACGCGCAGAGCTTTGCCACCATCCGGGCCGAGGTCGATCTGTCGGGATTGCGGGCCGATCTGCACGACGTGGCGATCCGCATGATCCATGCCTGCGGCATGGTCGACATCGCCCGCGACATCCGCGCCAGCGAGGACGCCGTCGAGCGGCTGGCCTTCGCCCTCGTCGAGGGCGCGCCGATCTTTTGCGATTGCGAGGCGGTGCGCGCCGGCATCATCGCCCGCTATCTGCGCGGCAGCGCGTGTGTCGTCACCCTCAACGATCCGGCCGTGCCCGATCTTGCCACCCGCCTCGGCACGACCCGCTCGGCGGCGGCGGTCGAGTTGTGGCGCGAGCGGCTGGGCGACGCCGTCGTCGTCATCGGCAACGCCCCCACGGCGCTGTTCCACCTGCTCGAGATGATCGATGCGGGCGCGCCCCGGCCCGCCGCCATCGTGGCGACGCCGGTCGGCTTCGTCGGCGCCGAGGAGGCCAAGGCCGAGCTGGCGCTCGAGACGCGCGCCGTGCCCTTCGTCACGCTGCTCGGCCGGCGCGGCGGCTCGGCCATCGCCGCCGCCGCGCTCAACGCCGTCGCCCGCGGCCTCGCGTGACGGCCTGGCTCCACATCGTCGGCATGGGCGAGGGCGCCGTGCCCGACCTGCCGCCGGCCCGCACGATTCTCGGCCCGCCCCGCCTGCTCGACCGGCTTCCTGCCGACACCCCCGGGCAGCGCCTCGCCTGGCGGCCGCCGCTGCAGGCCATGCTCGATCGGGTGATGGCCCTGCGCGGCACGCCGACGCTGATCCTCGCCACGGGCGACCCCATGTGGTTCGGCATCGGCGCCACGCTTGCCGCGCAGTTCGACCCCGCCGAGTGGGAGATCCATCCCTACCCCTCGGCTTTCCAGCTCGCCGCCGCACGTCTGCGCTGGCCGCTCCAGCACGTGGCGACGCTGTCGCTGCATGGCCGGCCGGCCGAGCTCGTCCAACCGCATGTGACGCCCGGCAACCGCGTGCTCGCCCTCACCGCCGACAGGGCGACGGCGCCTGTCGTCGCGCGCCTTCTCACCGAGCGCGGCTACGGCGCGTCGCGGCTCACGGTGCTCGAGCATCTCGGCGGCGCCGGCGAGCGCCTCGTCTCGGCCGAGGCGCGCGGCTTCGCGCTCGCCATCGGCGATTTCTACGTGCTCGCCATCGATTGCGCCGCCGAGCCGGGGGCGCCGCTGCTGCCGCCGGTGCCGGGCCTGCCCGACGAGGCCTTCGTATCCGACGGCCAGCTGACCAAGCGCGAGGTGCGCGCCGCGACGCTGGCGAAGCTCGCGCCCTATCCCGGCGCGCTGCTGTGGGATGTCGGGGCCGGCTGCGGCTCGGTCGCCGTCGAATGGATGCGCGCCGCCCGCGACGCCACCGCCATCGCCTTCGAGCGCGAGAGCGAGCGGCTGCAGATGATCGCCGTCAACGCCGCGCGCCTCGGCGTGCCGACCCTGCGCATCGAGAATGGCGACGCCCCCGGCAGCCTTGTCGGCATGCCCGCGCCCGACGCCGTCTTTGTCGGCGGCAGCGTCGGCGACGACGCGCTGTTCCACGCCTGCTGGCAGGCGCTGCGCCCCGGCGGCCGCCTCGTCGCCAATGCCGTGACGCTCGATGGCGAGGAGGCGCTCTATCGCCGGCAGGCCCGCCTCGGCGGCGATCTGGCCCGCCTCGAGATCGCCCATCTCGATACGCTCGGCGGCCATCGCGCGCTGCGCCCGCGCCATGCGGTGACGCAATGGAGCGTCGGCAAGCCATGAGCGGCACGCTCCACCTCGTCGGCGTCGGGCCGGGCGATCCCGACCTGCTCACCCTGCGCGCCGTGCGCGTGCTGCGTGCGGTGCATGTCGTTGCCTATCCCTCCACCGGCGAGGATGCCGCCTTCGCCCGCGACGTCGCCGCGCCGCATATCCCGGCGGGGGCCAGGCTGCTGCCCGTGACCATCCCGATGACGATGGAGCGCGGCCCGGCCCAGGCGGCCTACGATGCCGCCGCCGCGACGCTGCTCGGGCATCTGCGCGCCGGCCGCGACGTGGCCTGGCTGTGCGCCGGCGATCCGCTGTTCTACGGCTCGGCCATGTATCTGCTTGCCCGCCTCGCGCCGCAGGCGAAGGTGGCGATCGTGCCCGGCGTCACCTCGCTCACCGCCGTCGCCGCCGCCATCGCCCGGCCGCTCGCCGCCCGCAACGAAATCCTCAAGGTGCTGCCCGCGCCGCTCCCCGACGCCACGCTGCGGGCCGAGCTCGAAACCACGCAGGCCGCCGCCATCATCAAGGTCGGGCGCCATTTCGACCGCATCCGCGCCCTGTTGCGCGACACCGGCCACGCGCCCAACGCCGTCGTCGTCGAGCACGCCACCACGGCGCGCCAGCGCGTCACCCCGCTCGAGCGCTTCAGCCATGACGAGCGGCCCTATTTCTCGACGATCCTGTGCTATCGCGGCGCGGAGGCCTGGGCATGAGGCCGGCCATCGTCACCTTCGCCGCTGGCGGCGCCGAGCTCGCCGCGCGCCTGGCGCCGCTGCTCGAGGCGGATGTGCATCATTGCGGCGTCAACGGCGCCGACGCCCGCCAGCTGCTGCCGCGGCTGTTCGCCGACGGCCGGCCCATCATCGGCATCTGCGCCGCCGGCATCCTCGTGCGCCTGCTGGCGCCGCATCTCGGCGACAAGCGCGCCGAGCCGCCGGTCCTCGCCGTCTCGCAGGACGGCGCCCATGTCGTGCCGCTGCTCGGCGGCCATCGCGGCGCCAACCGGCTGGCGCGCGAGATCGCCGCGCAGCTGGGCGGCAGCGCCGCCCTCACCACCGCCTCCGATGCGAAATTCGCGCGTGGCCTCGACGATCCGCCCGCCGGCTGGGTGCTCGCCGATCCGACCGCCGCCAAGCCCGCCATGATGGCGCTGCTGACCGGCGGCAAGCTCCAGCTCGACGGCCACGCCCCCTGGCTCGCCGAGGCCGGCTATCCCGTCTCGTTCTCGGGCGCCATCAAGGTGCGCGTCAGCGACGCGGCCGAGCGCTGCGAGCGCGAGCTGCTCTACCATCCGAAAACGCTCGTCGCCGGCATCGGGGCGGAACGCGGCGTCGACGCCGACGAGGTGATCGCGCTGGTCGACGGGGCGCTGGCCAGCCATGGCCTCGCCGCCGCAGCGCTCGCCGCCCTCGCCACCATCGACATCAAGTCCGATGAATCGGCGTTCCACGCCGCCGCCGCGCATTTCGGCGTGCCGCTGCGTCTCTTCACCGCCGCCGAGCTCAAGCAGGAGCGCGACCGGCTCGTCAATCCCTCGCCCGTCGTCGAGGCCGAGACCGGCACGCCCGGCGTCGCCGAGGCGGCCGCGCTGAAGGCCGGCACCCTCGTCGTGCCCAAGCGCAAATCGGCGCGGGTCACCTGCGCCATCGGCCGCGCACCCCGGCCGCTCGACCCGCAGGCCTTCGGCCGTGCCCCCGGCCGGCTCCACGTCGTCGGCGTCGGTCCCGGCGACAGGGCCAGCCGCTCCGCCGCCGCCGTGGCGGCGCTCGATGCCAGCAGCGACTGGGTCGGCTACGGGCTCTATCTCGATCTCGTCGCCGACCTGCGCTTCGGCCAGGAGCGGCACGATTTCCCCCTCGGCGACGAGGAGGTCCGCGTCCGCCACGCACTCGAGCTGGCCGCCACCGGCCGCACGGTGGCGCTCGTCTGCTCGGGCGACGCGCAGATCTACGCCATGGCCGCGCTGGTCTACGAGCTTCTCGCCGCTATCGACGGGCGGCGCGTCTCCGATGCCGCCCGGCGCGTCGCCGTCGCCGTGCATCCCGGCATCTCCGCCTTCCAGGCGGCGAGCGCCGCCGCCGGGGCGCTGATCGGGCACGATTTCGCCTGCATCTCGCTCAGCGACCTGCTCACGCCCGCCGATGCCATCCGCCGCCGCCTCGCTGCCGCCGCCGAGGGCGATTTCGTAACGGCGCTCTATAATCCACGCTCGCAGCGCCGCACCGTGCTGCTCGACGAGGCCAGGGCGCTGTTCCTGCGTCACCGCCCGCCCGAAACGCCGGTGATCGTCGCCGCCAGTCTCGGCCGCCCCGCCGAGCGTGTGACGGTGACCACGCTGTGGGCGTTCGAGCCGGCCGAGGTCGATATGCTCACCATCGTCCTCATCGGCGCCTCCACCTCCCGCCTGCTGAAGCGCGGCGACGGCCGTACCGTCGCCTTCACCCCGCGCGGCTACGAGCGCAAGGCGGTGAAATGAGCGAAGGCCCCCTCATCCGGATTGCTGCGCAATCCGACCTCTCCCCCAGAGGCAGAGGTGCCGATGGGGCAAGGGCGAGCCCCGCCCTCCACCTCTCCCTATGGGGGAGAGGTCGGCGCGTAGCGCCGGGTGAGGGGGCCTTCCCGCCCCCCGGGTGGCGCGTACAATGACCGTCTACTTCATCGGCGCCGGCCCCGGCGCGGCCGATCTCATCACCCTGCGCGGCCAGCGGCTCATCGAGCGCTGCCCGGTCTGCCTCTATGCCGGCTCGCTCGTTCCTGCCGAGATCGTCGCCGCCGCCCCGCCCGGCGCGCGCGTGCGCGACACGGCGCCGCTGCATCTCGACGAGATCGTCGCCGAAATGCAGGCGGCGCACGCCCGCGGCGACGACGTGGCGCGCGTCCATTCGGGCGATCCGTCGATCTACGGCGCCATTGCCGAGCAGATGCGCCGGCTCGTGCCGCTCGGCATTCCCTACGAGATCGTCCCCGGCGTACCGGCCTTCGCCGCCGCCGCGGCGCGCCTCGGCACCGAGCTGACGCTGCCGGAGATCAGCCAGACGATCATTCTCACGCGCACCTCCGGCAAGGCCTCGCCCATGCCGCCGCGCGAAAGCCTCGACGTGCTGGGCGCGAGCGGGGCGACCCTCGCGATCCATCTCAGCGTGCGCAACCTCGCCTATGTCGAGGCGGCGCTGACCCCGCATTACGGCGCCGAATGCCCGGCCATCCTCGTCTATCGCGCCACCTGGCCCGACGAGCAGATCGTCGTCACCACGCTCGCCGGCCTGCGCGCCGCGGCGCGCGAACGCAAGATCACCCGCACCGCGCTGATCTTCGTCGGCCGTATCTTCGGTGAAACGCAGTTCCAGGACAGCCGCCTCTACGCTGCCGACTACGCCCACGTCCTGCGCAACGCCGGCAAGAAGAAGGCGCGGGTTCCGACATGAGCGATATCCGCAGCCTAGCGGCAGATGGCCGCGATCGCCGCCTCGATGCTGCCGACTTCGTGCGCCGGCCCGTAGGTGGGCCGGGCGATCATGAGCACCGCCGCACCCGTCTCCCGCGCCGCGTCCAGTTTCGCCGCCGTCTGCGCGCCGCCGGAATTCTTCGTTATGAGATGCGTCACGCCCTCGCGGCGGAACAGCGCGCGCTCTTCGTCATGGCTGTAGGGCGGGCGCGCGAGGATCAGCCGGGCATGTGGGGGCAGGGGGGCGTCGGGCGGCTCGATCAGCCGCACCAGCAGTCGACAATCGTCCCGCGCCGCGATCAGGTCGAGCCCCCCATGGCCGGTGGTGACCAGCACCGTCGCGCCGCTCGGCAGCGCCGCGGCGGCGGCCGCCAGGCTCTCGACATGCACCCAGGCCGCATCGGGCGGCTCCACCCAGGCCGGCCGCATGAAGCGCACCAGCGGAATGCCCGTCTGCCCGGCGGCGGCGACGGCGTTGCTCGAGATCAGCCCGGCATAGGGGTGCGTCGCATCGACCAGCCGGTCGATGCCGGCCGCGCGCAGATACCCTGCCAGTCCCGGCACGCCGCCGAACTTGCCGACGCGCAGCGCGCCGGCGGGAAGAATGGGCCGCTGCGTGCGCCCGGCCAGCGACGTCGTGACGGCGTGGCCGAGCGCCACCAGCCGCATCGCCAGCTCGCGCGCCTCGCCCGTGCCGCCGAGGATGAGGATCTTCATTCAGCCGCTCTCGCCCACGATGGTGCCGGCCCGGTCGACGACGAGCACGTCGACCAGCGCCGCGTCGCCCACCATCGCCTGCGCCCGGTCGCGCGCCCGGGTTGCAACCGCCACGGCGATCGCCGTCCCGCCCAGCGCCAGCACCTCGTTGGCCGTATTGGCCCCACGGGCCCGCGCCCGCAACCCCTCGGGCAGCAGGGCCGCCAGCGCCTCGAGGTCGACGGTGCCGCGCGCCGAGTGGAGGTCCATCGCGCCCTGGGCGAGCTTGCTCAGCTTGGCGAAGCCGCCCGCGATGGTGAGTCGCGGCACCGGGTGCCGCTTCACATATTTAAGCAGCCCGCCGACGAAATCTCCCATGTCGAGATAGGCTTCGATGGGCAGGTCGAGCC
>PJUF01001259.1_pt1 | contig 13397 bp, 12 predicted proteins | sample 1512191 | NCBI WGS metagenome assembly PJUF01 (sample SAMN08177673, study PRJNA422409) | Feces metagenome, whole genome shotgun sequencing project. | isolation source: Chicken feces (3) enriched on wood chips | host: Gallus gallus | place: USA: Madison | collected 2015-01-15 | reverse complement strand
GGCCAGCTTCGAGCCGGCCATCGACTATGTCGTCACCAAGATCCCGCGCTTCGCCTTCGAGAAGTTCCAGGGCGCCGACAACCGCCTCACCACCTCGATGAAATCGGTGGGCGAAGCCATGGCCATCGGCCGCACCTTCCAGGAGAGCCTGCAGAAGGCGCTGCGCTCGCTGGAGACCGGCCTCACCGGCTTCAACGAGATCGGCATTCCCGGCCTCGGCACCTCCGAGGACGAGAACCGCAACGCCATCCGCGCGGCCGTCGCCGTCGCCACGCCCGACCGGCTGCTCTATGTCGCCGAGGCCATGCGGCTCGGCATGAGCCTCGAGGACATCTACGACGCCTGCCGCATCGACATGTGGTTCCTCGAGCAGATCAAGGCCATCGTCGATACCGAGCAGAAGATGCGCGACTTCGGCCTGCCCGAGGAAGCCGAGATGCTGCGCGGCCTCAAGGCGATGGGCTTTTCCGACCGGCGCCTGGCCGAGCTCGCCGGCAAGCAGCCGCGCGACGTGCGCGGCCTGCGCAAGCGCCTCGGCATCCATCCCGCCTATAAGCGCATCGACACCAGCGCGGCCGAATTCGCCTCGCCCACGGCCTATATGTACTCGACCTACGAGACGCCCTTCGCCGGCGCCGTGGCCGACGAATCCCGCCCCTCCGACCGCAAGAAGGTGGTCATCCTCGGCGGCGGCCCCAACCGCATCGGCCAGGGCATCGAGTTCGACTATTGCTGCTGCCACGCCTCCTTCGCCCTGCGCGATGCCGGCTACGAGACGATCATGGTCAACTGCAACCCCGAGACCGTCTCGACCGACTACGACACCTCCGACAGGCTCTATTTCGAGCCGCTGACCGAGGAGGACGTGATCGAGATCCTCGAGCGCGAGAAGGCGAACGGCACGCTGCACGGCGTCATCGTGCAGTTCGGCGGCCAGACGCCGCTCAACCTCGCCGAGGCCGTCGAGAAGACCGGCGTGCGCATCCTCGGCACGCAGCCGTCGAGCATCGACCTGGCCGAGGACCGCGATCTGTTCAGCAAGCTCATCAGCCGGCTGGAGCTGACCCAGCCCAAGAACGGCATCGCCTATTCGCTGGAGCAGGCCCGTATCGTCGCCGAGCGCCTCGGCTATCCGCTCGTCATCCGCCCGTCCTATGTGCTGGGCGGCCGCGCCATGCAGATCGTCCACGCGCCGTCCGAGTTCGAGAACTACGTGCAGGGCACGCTCACCTCGCTGGTGCCGCCCGACATCCTGCACCGCTACCCCAACGACAAGACCGGCCAGATCAACTCGGTACTCTCCGACAACCCGCTGCTCTTCGACGCCTATCTGAGCCGCGCCACCGAGATCGACGTCGATTGCCTCAGCGACGGCGAGACGGTCTTCGTGTGCGGCATCATGGAGCATATCGAGGAGGCCGGCATCCATTCGGGCGACAGCGCCTGCTCGCTGCCGCCGCAGAACCTCAGCCCCGAGGTCATTGCCGAACTCAAGCGCCAGACGGCCGAGCTCGCCCTGGCGCTCAAGGTCGGCGGGCTGATGAACGTGCAGTATGCGCTCAAGGACGGCACCCTCTACATCCTCGAGGTCAACCCGCGCGCCAGCCGCACGGTACCTTTCGTCGCCAAGGTCATCGGCAAGCCCATCGCCAAGATCGCCTCGCGCATAATGGCCGGCGAGAGCCTCGCGAGCTTCGGCCTCGTCGAGGAGACGCTCGACCACATCGCCATCAAGGAAGCCGTCTTCCCCTTCAACCGCTTCCCCGGCGTCGACACGGTCCTCGGCCCCGAGATGAAGTCGACCGGCGAGGTCATCGGCCTCGACACCAACTACGCGCTCGCCTTCGCCAAGTCGCAGATGGGCGCCGGATACAAGGTCCCGCGCGAGGGCACCGTCTTCGTCTCGGTGCGCGACGACGACAAGCCGCTGATCGTCGAGGCCATGCGCCACCTCGAAGGCGCCGGCTTCAAGATCGTCGCCACCGCCGGCACCTTCCGCTACCTCACCGAGAACGGCCTCGTCGCGACCAAGGTCAACAAGGTCGCCGAGGGCCGGCCGCACATCGTCGACGCGATGAAGAACGGCGACGTCCAGCTCGTCATCAACACCACGGACGGCGCCAAGTCGATCAGCGACAGCCGCGACATCCGCCGCACCGCCCTGATGGGCCGGATACCCTACTACACGACGATTCCCGGCGCCGGCGCCGCCGTCGAGGGCATTATCGGCTACCGCGACGGCAACCTCACCGTTCGCCCGCTGCAGGACTACTTCAAGGCCGCATGACGATGGCCCGGACCGCCTTCATCGTCGGCGGGACGGGTCAGATCGGCATCGCGACCGCCGGCGAGCTGCTGCGCCGGGGCTGGCAGGTGACGCTGGCGCACAGGGGTCGGCATGCACCGCAGAACTGTCCCGCCGGCGCGACGCTCGTGCGGCTGGACCGGCGCGACACGGCGGCGCTGCGCGAGGCGCTGACGCCGGGCGTTGATGCGCTCGTCGATACCGTTGCTTTCACCGGCGCCGATGCCGCACAGCTGCTGGACCTGGCCGGCCACTATGGCAGCCTCGCCGTCATCTCCAGCGCGGGCATCTACGAGGACGCCGCCGGCCGCAGCCTCGAAACCGCCGGCACGCTCGGCTTTCCCGAATTCGACGGGCCGCGCCGCGAGACGGACCGCACCGTGGCGCCCGGACCGGACTCCTATTCCAGTGCCAAGGTCGAGCTCGAGCAGCGCCTGTGCGCCGACACGATGCGCCCGGTGACCATCCTGCGGCCCTGCGCCATTCACGGCATCAATTCCCTGCACCCGCGCGAATGGTGGTTCGTCAAGCGCATGCTCGACGGACGCCGCGCCATCCCGCTGGCCGGCGGCGGCGACGCCCGCTTCCACACGACGGCGACCGTCAATCTCGCGGCCCTCATCGCCACGGCGCTGGACGCACCCGCAACGCGCATCCTCAATGCCGGCGATCCCTACGCCCCCTCGGTGCGCGACATCGGCGAGGCCATCGCCGCCGAGCTGGGCTGGGACGGCCGCTTCGTCGCCACCGATCCCGCCGGCGACGTGGGCCAGACGCCCTGGTCCGTCGCCGGCCCCTTCACGATCTCGATGGCGGCCGCGCAGGCGCTGGGCTATGCCCCCGCCGGCAGCTATGCCGAGACGATCCGGCCGTACGTCGCCTGGCTGCGCGGCCACGCCGACGACTGGCAGACGGCGTTCCCGACGTTCCGGTCGTACCCCTCCGATCCCTTCGCCTATGCGCCCGAAGACGCCGTCCTCTAGCCTGCGCACCGGCGGCGGGACTTGACCCGGGCCGTGTTCCGCCTGTATCAGCCGGTGCCATGATGATGATCCGCTTTACAGCAGCAGTCTTCCTGCTCGCCTGAACCGGGCCTCGGCCCTGCCGAACCCTTCCGTCCTGCCGCGCGCGGGACCGAAATTCATGCGAGATCATCAATGCCCTACACTGCTTATCCCCTGAGCGACGCTCAGATCGCGTCCTTCATCTCCGACGGCTTCGTGCGTATCGACAACGCCTTCCCCGAAGCGCTGGCCGACGAATGCCGCGCCATCCTGTGGCAGGACGCCGGCGTGGACCCGGACGATCCCTCGACCTGGACCGGCCCCGTCATCCGCCTCGGCCACTATGGCCAGGCGCCCTTCCGCGCCGCCGCGAACACCCCGCTGATGCACCTCGCCTACGACCAGCTCGTGGGCACGGGCCGCTGGCAACCGCCGGCAGCGCTCGGGACCTTCCCGATCCGCTTTCCCTCGCCCGACGATCCGGGCGATGCCGGCTGGCACGTCGACGTCAGCTTCGGCTTCGACAGCCCCGACTTCCTCGACTGGCGGGCGAACATCGTCTCCAGGGGCCGCGCCCTGCTGATGCTGTTCCTCTTCACCGAGGTCGGGGAGGCCGACGCGCCGACGCGCATACGGGTCGGCTCCCACCACGACGTCGCGCGCCGGCTGGCCCCCGCCGGCGAGGCCGGCATGGCCCTGCGCGAGCTGGCTGCCACAGATTTCGCCGAGAGCGCGCATCGCCCCGAAAGAGCCGCCACCGGCGCGCCCGGCACCGTCTATCTGTGCCATCCGTTCCTCGTCCACGCCGCCCAGCCGCATCGGGGCACGCGCCCGCGCATAATGGCCCAGCCGCCGCTGCTGCCGACGGGCCAGCTGCTGCTGGAACGCCCGGACGGCGCCTATTCGCCGGTGGAAACCGCCATTCGCGCGGCACTCGCCTGAGCCGGCGGCGTCGGCCGGCAGTCCCGGCCGGCGCCGCCTCTGCCGCTTCGGCGCAGGCAAAGCGGGGCGATTGCCTTGTCCATTGGCGCTGTCATTGGCTATAGCAACGCCTCCGGCGGCCGCAACCGACCGCCCCTGCCTCCCGTTCCCCGGCGTCATGGATCTCAAGGTCGCGTCCTACAATATCCGCAAGGCCGTCGGCCTGGACTGGCGTCGCCGGCCCGGGCGCGTGCTCGAGGTGCTGCGGGAGATCGACGCCGACATCGTCGCGCTGCAGGAGGTGGACCGCCGCTTCGGCTCGCGTGTCGCCGCGCTCGATCCCGAGTTGATCGAAGCCGAAACCGGCTATCACGCCATCCGCTTTTCCGACCGGCCCCGCAGCCTCGGCTATTTCGGCAATGTCATCCTCGCGCGCAAATCCATCGGCGTGGTCAGGGCCCGGCCGATGGTGCTGCCCCATCTCGAGCCGCGCGGCGCCGCCGTGGCCGATCTCGATTGCGGCGGCACGCTGCTGCGCGTCGTCGGCATGCATCTGGGCCTGACCCGCAAATGGCGCCAGCTCCAGACCCAGACCATCGTCTCCGAGCTGCGCGCGCTCGAAGCCAACCTGCCGACGGTGCTGATGGGCGATCTCAACGAGCCCGACCTCAAGTCCGGCGTGCTGCGCGCCTTCGAGCAGCGTCACACGATCGCCGTCTGCGGGCCGAGCTTTCACGCTTCGATGCCGGTCTTCTCGCTCGACAGGATCATCGTCACCGAGGACATAGCCATCGCCGATACGGGCGTCCATCGTTCGCGCCTCGCGCGCGAAGCCTCGGATCACCTGCCCATCTGGGCCAGGATCACCCTGCCCGGCTGAAGAACCGGTCCGCCGCCGCCACGGCCCTGTCCACGGCCGCCGCGTCGACATCGAGATGCGTCACCCAGCGCTGCCGCGTCGCGCCATACCCGCCGGCGACGCCGATGCCGTCGGCAGCGAGGCTCGCCGCAAAGGCCTCCGCCCGGTCCGGCGCCACCGCGACCCAGACGATGTTCGTCTGCGGCGGCTCGACCGTCAGCGCCGGGATCCGGCCCAGTCCCGCTGCCAGCCGCCGGGCGTTGGCATGATCCTCGGCCAGCCGCTCGACATTGTGCGCGAGCGCATGAAGCCCCGCCGCCGCGAGGATGCCCGATTGCCGCAAGCCGCCACCGAGTGCCTTGCGTATGCGCCGCGCCCGCGCGATCGGTTCGCGTTCGCCCACCAGCACGGTCCCCACCGGCGCCCCGAGTCCCTTGCTGAGGCAGACGGAGATCGTATCGAAGGGCAGCGCGATGTCCGCCACGTCGACATTGCCCGCCACCGCCGCATTGAACACCCGCGCGCCGTCGAGATGTGTGGCCAGCCCGTGCCGGCGCGCCAGGGCCGTCGCCTCCGCCAGCCAGGTGAGCGGCATCGCCTTGCCATGGAACGTGTTCTCGAGCGCCAGCAGCCGCGTCGTCGGCACGTGCTGGTCGTCGCCGGTGATCGCCGCCGCAATATCCGCCGGCGCCAGCGTACCGTCGGGCTGGTGCGGCACGGGCTGGGGCTGAAGGCTGCCGAGCCAGGCCGCCCCGCCCTGCTCGTGCACGTAGCAATGCGCCTGCGCCCCCGCGACATAGCCCTCGCCGCGGCCGCAATGGGCCATCAGCGCCGCGAGGTTGGATTGCGTGCCCGAGGTCATGAATACCGCCGCCGGCTTGCGCAGCCGCTCGGCCAGCTGCGCCTCGAGCCGGGCGACCGTGGGGTCCTCGCCGAACACATCGTCGCCCACCTCGGCCTCGGCCATGGCACGGCGCATGTCGGCGCTGGGTCGCGTCACCGTATCGGAGCGGAAATCGTCGCGAATGACGGTCATGCGGGCGGCACCGGGGGGAATCGCCAGTTGAAGGCGCGGGAAGTTGACTGGACGCTGCCGCACGATTGACGTAGAGGTCAATTCTCTTTCCCCCCGTTGCGTCGGATGCGAGTGGTTCGCCGCATCGGGAATGGGCCTGTTCCAGGTCCGAACGCGTCGCTTTGCGATCAACTCCCTCCCTCCGCAGGCCTGCCCGCCTGGCGGCGCTTTGTGCTGCGCTGCGACATATTGTGTCGGTTAACTTTTCACGCTAGAACGCTCCAGTCGAATATTGCGGCCGACCGTTCGTGCCTGGCGACGCCTAAACGCGCCTGCTGACGTCACTACCGAGATTTCGATTGGCGAGGTCGCCCATGAGGTGTGGGTCCCGCCACGGCAGAGACTGCGAGAGGGACTTATATGGCTACCGGCACTGTAAAGTGGTTCAACGGACAGAAGGGCTACGGTTTCATCCAGCCCGACGAGGGCGGGGCGGACGTGTTCGTGCACATCTCCGCCGTGCAGCGCTCGGGCCTGAACGGGCTCGATGAGGGCCAGAAGGTCAATTACGAGATCGTCAAGGACAAGCGGACCGGCAAGTCCGCCGCCGACAACCTGTCCATGGCCGGCTGACGCCGGTCGATCGAACCGGGATTCCGGAAGGGGCGCGGCTCTTGCAGGGGCCGCGCCTTTTTTCGCCTCATCCTCAGGTGCCGGGAACCTCGAGGCATTCCATCACCTCGATCCAGGTGTCCGGCAGCAGCCGGACATGCGGATGCGCCTCGAAGATCCGCGCCGCCGCCTCGTGCGAGGCGGCCTCGACGATGGCATAGGCCACGACGGCATTCCGTGCGCCCGCAACGCCGCCGGCATCGATCCGCAGCGTCCGCCCCAGCGGCGCCCCGTTGTCGACAATGGCGCCGGCATGCGCCTCCGCCCATGCCCCCCACGCCGCCATGAAGGCCCTGCCTGCCTCCGCGTCGGCCTCCGAATTCCGGATCGGCGAGGCCGATGCCATCAGCAGCGCCATAAATCTGGCCACGGCGTCCTCCTGTGCTGGAGGCGCACCCTATCGCCTTGAATTCCCACGGCAACCCCGCCGGCCATAGCATGCTATCCCTGCTCCGGCTCCCGGCCGGGATCGGCGCGAAGAAACCAGGTCTATATTCTTTACTTTCAATGCCTTGATGGCTAAAATCTGAACTCAATTCTCAACCAGCCATGTCGAGACCGCCGGTTCCGGCTTTGCCCCGGTGCGCGGCGCCTGCCTTCACTCCGTCATCTTCCGCCGTCATGGCTTCCGCTGTCCAAAACCCCACAAAACGCTCGACTAGAATCTCGCCCTAGTCCATGCTGGAAGAGAATTCCAGAGAATTCTTTTAGGAAAGGGAACAATATGGCCCGTGCCGCTGCCAAAAAAGTAAAGCCCCGCAAGCGTTTGACCGGCGAGGAGCGCCGCGAATCAATCCTCGACGCCGCGCTGGCCTGCTTTCTGGAAAAGGGCTACATCGCCACGACCATCAACGACATCCGCGAGGCCTCCGGGGCCACGACCGGCTCGATCTACCACTTCTTCGACGGCAAGGGCGCCCTCGCCATGGCGCTGCTCGAAGACGCGGCGGTCGGCTGGTCCGGCGAATCGCAGGCCGCGAGTGAGACTCCCGAAGCCGTGATCAAGGCGGCCGCCGGCGGCCTCGTCGCCTGGGGCCTCAAGAACCCCGAGCTGTTCCGCTTCACCGACGAGATCCGCACCCTCGCCGTGACGGCGCCGGAATTCGCCGATATCGCCGACACGCTGGGCGGCGCCCAAGGGTCGACGCAGACGGCCTATTCGAAGTTCGTCAAGGCGCGCAAGGTCAAGGACCTGCCCTGGCCGGTGGCTCATTCGCTCATCCTGGGGCCGGCATATACCTATCTGCGGCTGGCGACGACGGGGCGCGCCCGCGTCGCCGCCAAGCGCGCCGTCGAGATGCTTTCCGACGCCGCCTGGGCTGCCGTGAAGGCCTGAATCCCGGCGCGGCGGAGGGTCGCTCCGCCGCGCCTGCCGCTTGACCGCGGCGCTCGGGGCGGGCAGGCTTGCCGCTTCCCGCAATTTGCAGTCCGCGGAACGCCAGACACGGCGCGATGCGGGCTTTTGACTATCTAGTGTGCCTGGAGACGACGATGGACAAGGTTCCCATGACACCGGCCGGACACGCCGCGCTCAGCGAGGAATATCGCCTTCGCACCTCCGAGGAGCGGCCGCGCATCATCGCGGCCATCGCCGAGGCGCGGGCCCATGGCGATCTGAGCGAGAATGCGGAATATCACGCCGCCAAGGACCAGCAGAGCCTCAACGAGGGCCGCATCCAGGAGCTCGAGAGCCTGCTCGCCCTCGCCGACATCATCGATATCAGCAAGATCACCGGCGACACGGTGAAGTTCGGCGCCACCGTCACGATCCTCGACGAGGACACCGAGGAGAAGCGCCGCTACACGATCGTCGGCGACGCCGAGGCGGACGCCGGCAAGGGCCGCATCTCCATCTCCTCGCCCATCGCCCGCGCCATGATCGGCAAGGCCAAGGGCGATTCCTTCGAGGTCTCCGCCCCCGGCGGCTCCCGCACCTACGAAATCCTCGAATTCAAATACGTCTGAGCGCCTCGCCTCAGGGCGTGCGGGCGTATCCGAACCGCTCGTAGTCCTCGCGATAGATGGCCTCGATGCGCTCGACCTGGCTTGGGTCGGGGCTCCACGCGATGTCTCGCCGTGCCTTGTTGTCCCAGCCCAGCGCCGACGGCACGTAGGAGCCGACGCCGGCGCCCCGCATGATCTCCGCGACGTCCGTGCGCAGCGATTCATACGCGCCGATTCGCGCGTAGGCGATGTGGCGCGCACCGACATTGTGCGTCTGCAGCCGCAGATGGGTATCGCAGAACAGTTCGCTCTCCCACTGCACCTCCTCCACATAGTCGAGGAAACGGTCGAAATTCGCGGCGCTGCCGTCGCCGAACTTCAGCCCCGTGCGCCGCATATAGGGGGTGTGGCGCCATTCGAAACCGTTGTTGTGATTGACGAAAAGGTTGTTGAACGCCGAGACGGCACGGCTCACCGGATGGCGCCCAACGGTGAAGCGATAGACAGCCGGGTCCGTCCATGCCGCGGCGATCTCGCGCCAGCGCGGGGTCGGAAAGCACAGTCCCCGGCCCGGCCCCGCCTCGCGCGACCCGCCGCCCAGCACGAACATCATGTCGCGCAGGCTCGAACTCGCCGCCTTGGCATTGATGACATAGAGCAGTTTGAGATCGGGCACATAGACGCTGCGACGGAGCACGATCCGCTGCCAGTCCGGCAGGTCGCGGGCCTCGTACTGGATGCGGTAGCGATGCGAGAACGGGCGCATTGCCCACCACGCCAGCGGGCGCGGCTGATCGACAAGTCTGAGCACGTTGACCCCCGGGCGCGGCCCTTGCATTGCTGCAATGCTGCGCCGCTACTAGCGGTTGGGCCGCAACGGGTCAATTTTGCCGCGGGGGCGTGTCGGCAGGCAGCTTGCGGTGCGACCTTCTGCCCTCTCCTGACTTTTCGGTGAGTTGCCCGAGATTGCTGGGCTTTGCGGCTCTGCGTGGCTTGAAAGCGAGGGGGTCCGGACAGTACATTGGGACCCTGACGAGGGACTGTTCGATGCATTCAAAAGTTGTGATTATCGGGTCGGGACCGGCCGGATACACCGCGGCCATCTATGCGGCACGCGCAATGCTCGAGCCGCTGATGATCAACGGCACCCAGCCCGGCGGCCAGCTCACCATCACCACCGACGTGGAAAATTATCCCGGCTTCGCCGATGTCGTCCAGGGCCCGTGGCTGATGGAGCAGATGCAGGCGCAGGCCGAGCATGTCGGCACGAAAATCGTCAACGACCTCATCGTCGAGGTCGATTTCGACAAGCGCCCCTTCACCCTCAAGGGCGACAGCGGCAAGATCTACACCGCCGACACCGTCATCGTCGCCACCGGCGCCCAGGCCCGCTGGCTGGGCCTGCCGTCCGAGGAGAAGTTCCAGGGCTTCGGCGTCAGCGCCTGCGCCACCTGCGATGGCTTCTTCTACCGCGACAAGCACGTGCTGGTGATTGGCGGGGGCAACACCGCGGTCGAGGAAGCGCTGTTCCTCACCAATTTCGCCAGCAAGGTGACCGTCGTCCACCGCCGCAGCGAGTTCCGTGCCGAGCGCATCCTGCAGGATCGCCTGTTCAGGCATCCCAAGATCGAGGTGCGCTGGAACACCGAACTGGCCGACATCACCGGCGAGGCGATGCCGCCCTCGGTCACCGGCGCAGTGCTGCGCAGCACCCTCACCGGCGAAACCGAATCCCTGCCCGTCGACGGCATCTTCGTGGCCATCGGCCACTCGCCCGCCACCTCCATCTTCGCCGGCAAGCTCGACATGAAGCCCGGCGGCTACCTGCAGGTGAAGCCGGGCACCGCCCAGACGAACGTGCCCGGCGTGTTCGCCGCCGGCGACGTGACCGACGACGTCTACCGCCAGGCCGTCACCGCGGCCGGGATGGGCTGCATGGCCGCGCTCGAGGCCGAGCGCTTCCTCGCCGAGGAGAACCTCGCAGAAGCGGCGGAATAGCCATGCTGGATTGGGACAAGCTCAGGATCTTCCATACCGCCGCGGAATCCGGGAGCTTCACCCACGCCGCCGACAAGCTCAACATGAGCCAGTCGGCCGTGTCCCGCCAGATCTCCGGGCTGGAGGAGGATCTCGGGCTCAAGCTGTTCATCCGCCACGCCCGCGGGCTGGTGCTGACCGAGGTCGGCGAGCAGCTTTTCCGCACGGCCCACCGCATGCAGGCCGAGCTGCACCAGGTGCAGGAGCTGATGTCGGAAAGCCAGGACGTGCCGACCGGCCAGCTGATCATCACCACCACGGTGGGCATCGGCTCGACCTGGTTGTCGAGCCGCATCCACGAATTCCTGCAGCTCTACCCCGACATCCAGATCGACATCCGGCTCAACGACGCCGAACTCGACCTCGCCATGCGCGAGGCGGATGTCGCCATCCGCCTGCACCGACCCAACCAGTCCGAGATGATCCAGCGCAAGCTGTTCACCGTGCACAACCACTTCTACATGTCGCTCGACTATCTCGCCGAGCATGGCGAGCCGCGCACCATCGAGGAGCTCGACGACCACCGCATCGTCGCCTTCGGCGATCCGGTGCCGCAGCATCTCGGCGACATCAACTATATCGAGCGGCTCGGCCGCGCCGAATCGTCGCCGCGGCGCCCGGCCATGAAGGTGAATGCCATCTACGGCATGATGCAGGCCTGCCGTGCCGGCATCGGCATCGCCATGCTGCCCGACTACGTCACCGAGAGCGAGACCGCGCTGAAGCGTGTCCTCACCGGCATCGAGCTGCCCGCCTACGAGGCCTATTTCGTCTATCCGCCCGCGCTCAAGAACTCCAAGCGTGTCGGCGTCTTTCGCGACTTCCTCGTCAGCAAGGCCCGCGAGTGGCAGTTCTAGGCTGACATACGCTGCAGCCGGGCCTGCCTTTTCCATTGACCGCGACAGGCCCAAGAGGCAATGAGGACGCGCGGCGGGTCATGCCCCGCTGCACCACGAGGACAGAGTCGATGAACCCCGACAGTCGAAGTCGATCCACCCGTCTGCCGGCCGTCTGACCCCTCGGGGGCTCCGCGCCGGCGAGGCGCTACCCAAGGAGTCCCAACCATGCTGCGCGCATATTTCCGCAAGGATGATCGCCTGATCGCCACCGACCTCGACGTGTCGGCCGGCCGGCCCGATATCGGCGCTGCGATCTGGTACAATCTCACCGATCCGACCCGCGACGAGAGCCGGTTCGTCGAATCCTGCCTCGGCATCGACATTCCCACGCGTGCCGAAATGCACGATATCGAGCCCTCGGCGCGGCTCTATACCGAGGACGGCGCCGAGTTCATGACGATCACGGCGCTGGTCAACGCCGAAACCGACGAGCCGCGCAAGACGCCGGTGAGCTTCGTGCTGCGCGACAGCCAGCTGGTGACCATCCGCTACGCCGATCCCAAGCCCTTCCGCCTGTTCGAGCGGCTGGTGACGCGCCCCACCAACAACGCCTTCACCACCGGCGAGAAGGTCATGCTCGGCCTGCTCGAGGCGCTGAGCGACAGGCTGGCGCAATTGCTGGAATCGACCGGCGACGAGATCGACCAGATCTCCCGCGAGGTCTTCCGCACCAAGTCCGGCGACACGACCCGCAAGACGCGCGGGCTCGAGCAGATCATCGAGCGGATCGGCGCGCGCGGCGACATCCTCAGCCTGGCGCAGGAAAGCCTCGTCTCCATCGCCCGGGTCGTCGCCTTCCACCAGACCGTCGAGAGCGACGATGCGCGGGCCGCCCGCGAGTCGCGCCAGCAGCTCAAGACGCTGCAGCGCGACGTCGTGGCGCTGACCGATCACGCCGCCTTCCTCAACCACAAGCTCGGCTTCCTGCTCGATGCGACGCTCGGCCTCATCAACCTGGAGCAGAACCAGATCATCAAGATCTTCTCGGTCGCCGCGGTCGTCTTCCTGCCGCCCACTCTCGTGGCGTCGATCTACGGCATGAACTTCATCATCATGCCCGAGCTCGACTGGCCGCTCGGCTACCCCTTCGCACTCGGGATCATGGTTCTCGCCGCGCTGCTCCCCTACCTCTTCTTCAAGCGCAAGGGCTGGCTCTGACGCCGGATGGCGCCATGCACCCACCGCATGGCTGGCATGCCCCGGGGCTGGTTGAGCCCGTCAGGGCCACGGACCTATACCCCTGTCGACGTTTGCGGGCACTTCTCCCTCCCCGCCTGCCGGCGTCCCCTCCTTGCGGGAGGTTTTTGCCTCCCTCAAACTTCGGCCCTGCTCTCCCCTCGAGCAGGGCCTTATTGTTTCCAGGGCCCGAAGCGCGGCGCCGTCGGGTCAACCATTCTGACCTTCCCTGCGCGCGGTGCATGGCTGGCATACCAGCGGCCGACTTGCAGAACCGCACGGGCATCCGCATATAGGGCGTGTCGCTGAGACGCCGACTGAACCTCCTCCCTCGGTCCCCGCGTTTCTCCCGACATGGATAAGGCCGAACCTCCTCCCTCGGCTGCATCCACGGCAAACGGCGTTTTCTCCTCCCTCGTCCGTTTGCCCCACTTTCTCAGGGCTCCATCCTCGGATGGAGCCCTTTTTTTCGTTCGCTTCGCCGCAGGGTCCGGTGGGCGCCCAGCCATGCTTTTGCGCATGGGTGGCCTGTCGCATTCGCGTTTGTGAACGCCGGCCCGGTCTC
>PJUF01001241.1_pt1 | contig 13531 bp, 8 predicted proteins | sample 1512191 | NCBI WGS metagenome assembly PJUF01 (sample SAMN08177673, study PRJNA422409) | Feces metagenome, whole genome shotgun sequencing project. | isolation source: Chicken feces (3) enriched on wood chips | host: Gallus gallus | place: USA: Madison | collected 2015-01-15 | reverse complement strand
TTCCTGATTTTATCCGGACAAGAAGAAGAAATCAAAAACCCGAATAAGGCTTCGGTTTCTTTTCAGGTAAAAGACGAGATGGGCATCTTATCAAAGATTTTAAACGTTTTAGTAGAACATGAAATCAATATGAGCAAAATCCAGTCTATGCCGGTAATAGGAAGAAGAAATGAGTTTACCTTCTACATAGATTTAGAATGGAAAAGCACAGGAAATTATGATGCTGCAATTAGAAAGCTATTAAGGCTCACGAGCAACTTCAATATCATGGGCGAGTATAGAAAAAATGATAAAGTATAAATAAATTTTTAGTGCTTAATGTTAAATTTTTAATGAAGACGCACTAACAAAAACGAACAATAAACAGCGATTAACAAACAACTATTAACGAATATGAAACTAAACTTAAATATACAACCACTAGAAAGCTGGTTTGATAACGGCGGAAAGCCTATCATTATCTCTGGACCTTGTAGTGCAGAAACAGAAGAGCAATTATTAGAAACTGCTCGCTTAGTAAAAGAAACCGGTAAGGTTAACATCTTAAGAGCTGGTATCTGGAAACCAAGAACTCGTCCGGGAGAATTTGAAGGCATCGGTGTAGAAGGCTTAACCTGGTTAGATAAAGCTAAAAAAGAAACAGGTTTACCTACAGCTGTTGAGGTTGCTACAGCAAAACACGTAGAAGAGGCGTTAGCCGCTGGCGTTGATATTCTATGGATTGGTGCCCGTTCTACTGTAAACCCTTTCACCGTTCAGGATATTGCAGATGCATTACAAGGTGTTGATGTTCCGGTATTGGTAAAAAACCCAATTAACCCTGATATTTCTTTATGGATTGGTGCTTTAGAAAGAATCAACAGAGCTGGTATTACCAAATTGGCTGCTATCCACAGAGGTTTCTCTTCTTTCGAAAAATCTGCTTACAGAAACGAACCTATGTGGGATTTAGCTATTCAGTTGAAAACATTAGCTCCTGAATTACCAATCTTTAACGATCCTTCTCATATTTGTGGCGCCAGAGAATTAATTCCTCATATCGCACAAACTGCTATCGATTTAGATATGCAAGGTTTAATGATTGAGGCACACAGAGACCCTTCTGTAGCCTGGACAGACGCAAAACAACAAGTTACTCCGGCCAGATTAGCAGAAATCATCGACAACCTAACTTTAAGACACAGCGATTCTGACAACTCTGAGTTCACGAATAAACTGAATAATTTAAGAAACGCTATCGACAGAGTGGATGATTTAATTCTTCAGAAAATTGGTGAGAGAATGGCTCTGGTACAAAAAATTGGTGAGTACAAAAGAGATAACGATGTTACCATTTTACAGGTAAACCGTTGGGAAGAAATCTTGGAGAAAAGAATGACTTTAGCTAATGCCTTAAAGTTAGATAAAGATTTTGTAGAGAAGTTTTTAGAATTAATCCACAGCGAATCTATCCGTAAACAAACGGAAATCATGAACACTTCAAAAAGTGAGGTAAAATAATGGGAAAGAATATTCTCATCAGCAACAGCAATAAGAATATCAACCAAATTATCGAATTAACGGGCTCTAAAAGCGAAAGCAACAGAGCTTTAATTATACAGGCATTAAGCGGCGGAAAGGTTCAGATAGAGAACCTTTCTTCTGCTGCCGATACGGTAACTTTGGATAATATTCTTAAAGAAGCTGCTACTGGAAATATTGCAGAAGCTAATGTTGGTCCGGCCGGGACAGCCATGCGCTTCCTGGCTTCTTACTTAACGGTAAAAGGCATTAACACTGTTCTTACCGGCACAGAGCGAATGAAACAACGCCCTATCGGTATTTTGGTTGATGCTTTGAGACATATTGGTGGCGAAATTGCGTACATCGAAAACGAGGGCTTTCCTCCGCTTCAAATTCCAGCACAATTTGTTCAAAAAAATGATTCTGTAAAGATTAAAGGAGATATTTCTTCTCAGTACATCACTTCTTTATTGCTGGTTGCTTCTTTTCTGCCTAAAGGCTTAACTTTAGAAATTGAAGGCGAACTGACTTCTCGCCCTTATGTGGAAATGACTTTAGGCTTTCTGGAACAATGTGGTATTAAATATACCTGGAACGACAATAAAATTGCAATTCCCCATCAAGAATTTAAAGAAAGCAAGTTAATTGTAGAGCCAGACTGGAGCGCTGCTTCATATTGGTATGCTTTTGCAGCATTGGCAGATTCTGCTACGATTACACTTCCATATTTAAGACAAAATAGCTTACAGGGCGATAGTGCTATCGTAGAAATCATGTCTCATTTTGGTGTTAAAACAACTTTTAACGAAACAGGATTGATTTTAGAAAAAGTAAACACACCACTTAACAGTAAGTTCTTCGATCTTAAAAACTGTCCGGATCTGGCGCAAACTGTTATTGTTGTTAGTGCGGCTTTAGGCCACGAAGCGACCTTTACAGGACTGGAAACTTTAAAAATTAAAGAGACAGACCGTGTTAAAGCCCTACAGGAACAATTAGCTAAAATTGGCGTAAAGCTAATAGAGAAAGACTTAAATTATACATTAGATTGCAGCAACTTACATTTCCCGGAAAAAATATTCATTAACACTTATGAGGATCACAGAATGGCCATGGCGTTTGCTCCGTTGGCATTATTTGTGAAAGAAGTTGAAATTGAAGAAGAAAGAGTGGTAGATAAGTCTTATCCTCACTATTGGGAAGATGTTAGAAAAATAGGCTTTGATGTAAAGTAGAAAGATAATAGTATCAAGTATCAAGATTGCTTTTGATATTTGATATTAGCTCTTGATACTATGTACTAAATACTTGATACTAAAAAAATGGCAGGAAATTCATTCGGAGAGGTTTTCAGAATTACGACTTTTGGGGAGTCTCATGGTAAAGCTATTGGGGTTATCATTGATGGATGTCCGCCAAATGTTACTGTTGACGAAGAATTTATCCAAAACGAATTGGATAAGCGTAAACCTGGTCAATCCAAAATCACCACACAAAGAAAAGAATCAGACACTTGTCAGATTTTATCTGGTGTTTTTGAGGGAAAGACGACGGGTACTCCTATCGCAATCATAATTCCTAACGAAGACCAGAAATCCAAAGATTACGATCATAATAAAGATGTTTTCAGGCCTTCACATGCCGATTACGTTTACCAGCAAAAATATGGGATAAGAGACCATCGTGGTGGTGGTCGCTCTTCTGCAAGAGAAACCGCAGCCCGCGTTGCTGCCGGAGCAATTGCTAAATTAGCATTGAAACAGGTGGGGATAGAAATAGTAGCTCACGTTTCTTCAGTTGGGACAATAGATGCTCCCCATGTTGACATTTCTTCGGTTTCAGAATTTGAAACTTTAAGGGAAAGCAATATCGCAAGATGTGCCGATCCGGCTACTGCAAACGAAATGATTGCTTTAATTGATTCGGTAAGAAAAGCTGGCGATACCATAGGTGGCAAAGTTTCCTGTACTGTCAAAAACTGTCCGGTTGGATTAGGCGAGCCTGTGTTTGATAAATTACACGCCGACCTGGGCAAAGCTATGCTGAGCATCAATGCTGTTCATGGTTTTGATTATGGTTCAGGTTTCGATGGTTCCACCATGCGAGGTTCAGAACATAATGACATCTTTGATGTTGATTCCGATGGAAAAGTAATTACCAGAACCAATTTCTCAGGTGGCATACAAGGTGGTATCTCTAACGGAATGGATATCAATTTCAGGGTGGCATTCAAACCAGTGGCAACTATTATGACTAACCAGCAAACCATCAATAAAGATGGCCAGATTGACGAAATTAAAGGTAAAGGTCGCCACGATCCTTGTGTAGTTCCAAGAGCTGTTGCCATTGTTGAAGCTATGGCTGCTTTAGTGATATTAGATCATTATTTGAGGAATAAGGTTTACAGATAAACAAAAAAGGTAGAAGAGTTAATAAAATCATACTCTTCTACCTTTATTAAAAACAGTTTCAAGTTTATTTAGAACTTATTATTGCAAAAGACCTCATATTCACTTTACTTATCCGTTTACCATTTCTAAAAGTTGCTGCCTTTATATTCTGTGGCAATTTTATATCAAAAGGTTCTACATATAGCTTAGAATTAGCTGTGGGCTCCGTTCCATCCAATGTATAACGAATCTCTGGTTTGTAGCTATAAGCCTTTAATGACAATTTTGCTGTCGCATTTGAGCTATCTATTTTAGCTTCGCACCAAACGTCGTATATACTCTTAGCATAATTGATTCCTGATTTTTCATAATTGGCAAACTCATATTCTACCCTACTTGAAAAATTCTCCCAGTTTTTTAGTTCTGAAGATGTCCACCCTACTTCTGCAACTGCTGCTACTCGTGGATACATCATATATTGTACAGCATCTTCAGAATGAATATGCTCTCCCCATACATTTGACTGAACTCCTTTTATATACTTCCTTTCAGAAGCATTTAATTCATTAGGTATTGGTTCATAAGAATACACCTTCTGTATTGGCAGAATTCTACTACTGTAAGAATAAGGCTCTAAATGAGTTTCTCCCTGATAAAAATCAAGGTACATGAATTCGCTAGGGCTCATTACAACATGATGTTTTTGCTTAGCGGCTTCTATACCACCTTTTACTCCTCTCCAAGACATCACCATCGCATTTGGAGCCAATCCCCCTTCCAGAATTTCATCCCAACCTATTATATTCTTATTTTTTGTAAGCAAGAACTTTTCCATTCTTTTTATAAAATAACTTTGAAGTTCATGCTCATCTTTTAAACCTTCTTTTTTAATCCTATCTTGACATTTAGCACATGCTTTCCAACGATCTTTAGGACATTCATCACCTCCTATATGAATAATATTCCCAGGGAATAACGCCACTACTTCTGTTAAAACATCTTCCAGAAATTTAAATGTTTTTTCGTTCCCTGCACAATAGACATCTTTTTCTACTCGCCATTGACCTGGAATCTCGAAAGGCCCTCCAGTACAGGACAATTCTGGAAAAACCGATAGCGCAGCTAATGAATGCCCGGGCATTTCTATTTCGGGTACAACTGTAATAAATTTAGATTGGGCATATTTCACCACTTCTTTTACTTGTTCCTGTGTATAAAATCCACCATGAGGATTCTTATCTATGCCTCTGGGACTTCTAAACATTTGTGTTTCTGAACGCCATGCTCCTTTTGTTGTTAATTCAGGATATTTTTTTATTTCTATACGCCAACCCTGATCTTCTGTTAAATGCCAATGAAAAGTATTCATTTTATACCTGGCCATGTTATCTATCGTTTTTTTGATAAACTCCACTGAGTAAAAATATCGCCCAACATCGAGCATAAGGCCTCTCCAGACAAATCGGGGTTTGTCATAAATTTCCACAGAAGGAATCTTAGATTTAATCTTACTGTTTGTCATCAACTGTACAAGAGATTGCATTCCATAAAAAACCCCATGGACACCCTTACTAGAAATGACAACTCGCTGTTGCTTTGATATTAGTTTGTAACCTTCATTTCCCAATGAGTCTACCGCATCTTTTGTGGTTAAACTGATGTAATTACTTTTAGTATTTACATCTTTTTGTATGACCTGAAGTTTTGAACCGGTAAGAGCAAAAATATTAGCAGATAATTGTTCCCCTACCTGCTTTAAATCGGGCTTGCCGGGCTCTACGTATATTATTGTTTGTTGATTAATTTCAAAATTTCCAATTAAGTTTTTAAAATGTAATGGTTTGGGTATAATCGTGTTTAGGGTATCGACATTACAAACACCATTTTTCGCTAAAAATACAAGCAGTACAACTACTGCGGTTACTATCCTCATAATCTGATTATTTAATATATTCTTTATATTTTCTAAAATTCTTTATCCTGTGAAAGGTTAGATAATTAGCATCGTGTTGCCTGTGTACGCCTCCGTAAGCATCGTCATAAGCCGTTCGGGAAACGAATACGATATTCTTTTTCCCTTCAAATTGCCAGTCTACGTATTGAAAACCATGCTTATTCATATCCTCATGATGGAGGATATACTTGTTTATCTTCCAGTTTCGTAGATCGTCCGAAGAGCATAAGGCAATGGTATTCCTGATCTTTCCGGTATCTTTTATTTTCATCAGATCAGGAGCTATAACATTTGAAAGTGTCCAGTATAAGTTTGTTGTGCTATCATATCGAATGGTGAATTTTTTAGACCCTCCCGGAAAATCTATAAAATCTGTACTATCGTCAAATGTAACTGCCGAACCATCATCAGCAACCTTAACTACTGCTGCTTTCTCTGTACCTTCAACACTTGTGCTTACTCTTAGCACATTAACAACTTTGCCTTGTTTATCTAATACCGCATTGCCCTCTAACCAGGCTGCAAACTGCCCATTTAAATAGGCTGGGTTATAGGAAAGATTGCTTGCTTTTTTCCAGTTTGATGCTTTCAACAAATTACCATTTATATTTGCGGAAACCATACTGCTCATAAACATCTTCCCCCATTTTTTTTCTTTGCCGTCTATTTCTTCTACTGCCCGCCACAGGTATCCGTTATGGATAGCAATAGGCATTGGAGCGGTGTGATATTGTCCAGCAAATAATAGCCCAGTATTTTCATCTTTAGGTTCTGTCCAGTTATATCCGCCGTCTGTTGATTTTCTAATGATGAAATTACCGTATTCTCTATCGGTTCCTAATAGATAAAGTTCTCCTTTGTGTTCAAATAAATTAGACCAAAATTGCCCTTGTATTTGGCTTATTTGTTTCCAAGTCTTGCCTTTATTTCCAGATTTATAAATTGTAGTTACACCTAGTTTACGTTCAACAGCTTTTGGGCCAAAAAAATCGTGTGAAGCAATATAGTCTCCATTTTCTTGTATACATAATGATGGAGAACCTATGTACTTACCACTAGATGCTGGACTGTGACTGATAATTTTGCCAGGGGGCTTTTTATACTTAGTTGTCTGCGCACAAACTAATGGAGTTATAAGTGATACTAGTCCTATTAAAAAAAATAGATGCTTTATTTTTTGCATTTCTAAGATGGATTATATGCGGTAACGAGTAAAATATTGAGATAAAAGATTGGTTCTTGATAAATGAGTTTAAAAGAACATGTTTAGTTTATTAGTTAGGAGAACTAAAGATGTAAATTGTGTTTTAGAAGAAGTTTCTTAACACACAATTTGCTTTTCTGCTATTTTATAAACTTTGTTATAATAGAAGAAGTTTTTGTTTTTAGCACGAATAAATAGACTTTTTTCTGTTCTAAACGCTGGTTTATATTAATCAGATTATTGCCCGCTGTAAGTGCAATTTTTGTAGTGTAAATATGCTTTCCTTCTATATCCGAAATTGATAGTGTTGCTTGTTTGTCTTCTACGTCAGAAGTAGTATTAATTTGGATTTCGCCAGAAGTTTTTGTGCGAACATTTAGTATTAAGTTATTTCTGATGCTTGCCTTCACCGCTATTGGCCCATATTCTTCTGATTTTCCATCTAAATCAATTTGTTTAAGCTTGTAATAATTGATACCATTAGCGGGATTTTTATCTAAAAATGAGTAGTTTGTTTTTATGTTACTGTTGCCTTGTGCTGCTACCTCTCCAAGAGAAGTAAAAATTTCACCATCCCAAGAACGTAATATCTCAAAATGTTTACTGTTAGTTTCTGATGCGGTTACCCAATCTAATTTATTACCGCTTAAGGTACTTGCCCCATCAAAAGAAAGCATTTCTACAGGCAAGGTGGTGGTTGCTCCGGAAACTGACAATGCAACATCAGGAGCCTCTGGGTCAGGAATAAGAGACCTCCCTATGGCAAAATTTCTGTCTACAGTGTGAGTTCCCCATATATATAGTCTAAAAGTGATGGTTTTATCTGGAGTGATATTCTGTAAAGCTGCTATACCAGAAAGATCTACATCAGGCCCAAATGCTCCATCAGCATTAACATTATCCCCCGTAAGGGTTGTATTAGTTGTATAATTGGCACCTAAAAGAGTATTAGTAGCCCAATTATCTGTGCTATACGCCCATTGATATCCGAAACCAATTCCACCTGTTCTAAGTTTGTACCTTAATGTTGTTAAAGAAGCTTTTTTACCTGTTTTAGGCTTAAGTGTGAACTGCATATAGGTTCCGTTTGTAATAGCAAGAGCTCTAGTAGTTGCTGGAGAATTTGCGGGAAATTTGCTAAAAAAACTTCTTGCATAAGTTGGATCTTGTCCTAACCCACTCCCTCTTGATAGCTCGGAAGTTTCTAAATCTGCAGATACAATACGAGCAGGTACTGTTGCTTCATTTCCCTGTACAACTGAATTACCGTTAGCGGCATTAAAGTACCAACCTAATAATTGAGCTTTAGTCTGTAAAGTTCCTGCAAAAACTATTGCAAGCGCTAATACGATTTTGTTAAAAAAATAGAGTTTTCTCATACTTGTTGTTATTTTGTTAGTTTTAGAATCTTTAGATCGCTTCTGCGAAAAGATTGTTTTTATTATTTGTTGGTCTTAACTTCGCCTTCGAGTGAAAGAACGGGTGTTTTGGCATCTTCTGCTTCAGATCTTCCTATAGAAAAGGAGCTGTATTTGGATTGTTTCCACCCCATATATACAAACGAAAAACCACTCCTTTTTTATCCCCTACTTTCTGCAAATCAGATACGTCTGATAAATTAAGAGCTGGCTGTTCTAATCCATCTGGTTTAGTTTGAATAAAACTGATGCTAACATCTTTATCGCCTAACTCTTTAAAATCTTTGCCATTTAAACTATATGTCCATCTGTAGAAATACGGACCTCCAGCTCCAGGTCTTAATTTGGTATTTAAGGCAGAAAGTGCTACGGCATACCCTTTATTGGGTTGTACTTTAAACTGATAATAAGCTCCTTTAGAAAAAGCTTTTTCTTTGTTGTTGTCTGGTGTACCAACTAATGAAAGTTTGGATACAAAGCTTCTGTTAAGGACTTTTGGAAGATTAATTAATGCCTCTCCTCTAGTAAGTTCAGAGTTTTTAAGGTTAGCATCTTTAAACTTAGCAGAAACAGCTTCTACATTACCTTTAATATCGGGATCTGAAAAGTTCCAAGCCAATATTTGTGCATAACCTGCATTAAGTATAAGTGTTAATATGATTGATAAGCATACCTTTTTCATAATTATTTTTTTAGTTACTATTATCTACCTATAAACTTTAATGTTTCTTGTCTCAAAGCCGATTTGTATGACAATAAGTACATGTTCCCAGGCAATAAGTTTCCTTGTAGTTTTAATTGTGTCTGTCCTTTTTCTAGCAGGATATTTTGTCTTATTAACACACGCCCCATGATATCTGAAACTGTGACAACACCATTTTCTTGATTGGAGGAGTTAATGCTAAGCAACATTTCTCCATTGGTGTCTAACGACTGGGCCATTGTCAAAAAACTGGAGTTTAAGCTTGCTTTTATCACTATTGGCTGATATTCAATAGCGCTACTATTAATGTCTTCTTGAACTAATTTGTAGTAATTATATCCTGAACTGGCATTTCTGTCTGTATAATGATATACTACTCTTGATGTGCTATTGCCTTTAGAGGCCACGGTAGCTATCTGGCCAAATTGTTTTCCATTTAATGAATGCCAGATATTAAAATGTGAGCTATTATTTTCTGAAGCGGTTTCCCATGTTAATTTCACTCCAGTTAGTGTTCGTTCTCCTTTAAAAGAGATTAATTTAACAGGAAGTGTGGTTAATGTGCGGCCAATTACAGACAGTACCACCGAAGCCTCTGCATTGGCATCAGATCTTCCAATTGCAATAGTACTTGTAGTAGCGTTTGTTGCCCCCCATACATATAGCCTAAATAATATAGTTGTTCCGCCAGCTACGTTTCTTAGTCCATACTCGTTTGCTAACACTATTGGTACTTGCATACTACCATCTGGCAATGCAGCCAAATAGTTTATGCTTTCATCTGCTGTACCCAGTTCTTTGCTTGTTATCCAGTTATCTGTACTATAAAGCCACCTGTAGTAATAAGGGCCATTGCTTCCACTACGTAACTTAAATTTTAAAGTATCCAAGGCCACCATAGCATTAGCTTTTGGCTTTATAGAAAACTCAAAATAAGCTTTGTTTTCTATTGCGTACTCCTTACTATTTATTGGGCTGCCTATGTAATTAAATTTAGAAAAAAAGCTCCTGGTAAAATTTGCAGGGCTTAAACCATTTCCTCGTGTTAACTTAGAGGGTGCTATATTTCCATTAACCAATCTGGCACTTATATCTGCTTCGTTACCATTGGTGTTGGGAGAGTTCATATACCATCCAAGTAATACTTCTGATAATAAATTTGTGTCTTCGCCATCATTAGCTACCGCTAAATCTTCGGGCATAGGATACATTTGTTTGGTTCGGAAATCAGAAACTCTATGAAAAGTGATATGATTTGCATTTTTATAATTGCTGCTATACCATGCGGTACTGCTTACGGCAACAATGTCATCTCCGTTAAACTGCCAGTCGATATCATGAAAACCGATTTTATCTCCAATATTTAACTTTTCTCCAATATTCCAGCTCACGATAATCGAATTTTCGGTCCAGTGAATTAAATCTGGAGATGAAACTAGCATTAATACATTTTTTTGATGAATTGGGGAGTAGTGTGGGTTGGTTTCTGAATATATCTGCGATATTTTATTTACTATACTCCAATACTTATCAGTTATGGGGTCGTACTTTATGGTGTATTTTGATCCTGAACCAGGCAAATGAACAAAATCTGTACATGGATTAAAGTGCAGTGCAGAAGAATTGCTTGATACACTTATTAATGCAGAAAGTTCGTATCTGGGAATTCCCAACGCACCGCCAACAAACTCTAAATCGTTATTTACCCCCTGCACCGAACTTACCGGAGCTATGTTTACAAGATTACCGTCTTTGTTAACTAATATATTTCCATTAGTCCATTGAGGGCTATCGGCATTTAACCATGCGGCATTAAAGAAAATTTCATCACTTTTTTGCCAACTCGAAGCTTGCAACAGATTAGCATTTACAGCTGCCGAAATTACTACAACGCCACCATCAACGGTATCAAAGCTTCTCCATATCTGGCCGTTATGTATGGCTATTGGAACAGGTTTTGTTTTGTATTGGCCTACAAACAGTTTGCCATCGTCTACATCCTGGGGAGTAGACCAACTATTTCCAAAATCTTCGGATTTTCTGATGATAATATTTCCAAAATCTTCGGTCGTTCCAATGATGTAGAGTGTATTTTGATGAAGAAAAAGTGTGCCTCCCTTTATGCCAGAAATAGTTGTTTTTAATTGCCAACTTTCGCCTCCGTTTACCGAATAAAGAATGTCAGTTTCTTTGATAGTACCCAATTTGTCGTGGCTAACCAAAAAATTTCCATCAGGCAATTCAAGTATCGATGGCGAACTTAAAACAGCTCCATTAGCGGCACTAGAAATTGTTTGGCCAGGATATTTGACCTGTGCTTTTGCGTTGTTTGAGCTATATAACAAAAGAAACACTATCAAGCCAGCACTGATCAAAAAGCTTTTGATGTATATTGTAAAGTTGCTTAGATATACCACTACATAGTCTCCCTTCTGGTTTTAATTAACAAACTTTGCATAGTCTTTCAATACATAAGAGGTAAACCTGTTAGCATCATGATAATTTGGCGCACCTCCCCACGACTCTCTTACCACAAACACGATATCGTTACCATTAAAAACAAAATCTACATATTGATAGCCCACCAATAAGAGCGTGTCTTCCCAAATGTTAAGATTATCGTCATACAATACGGTTTCTACAATCTTCCAGTTAACTAAATCGTCTGAAACGATTAAGGAAAGCACACATCTGTGGTCGGCAAATGTGGTATCTACACTGTTATTTACAAGCGAATAATATTTTTTGGTTTTATCGTCATATTTTATGGAGAATTTTGAGTTTCCTCCTGGAAAATCGATGATGTCTTGTGGATAGTTAAACAATAGTTTTCCGCCATTGGCAGAAAGCCTCATCACGGCTCCTTTATCTCGGTGAGGTACAGAATTAAATCTGTTTATGTTCCATATATTGCCATCGGGCGCAAGTACAGCGTTGCCTTCTAGCCATCCGGGGTTAGAAAAATTAAAGGGTGCTTTCCAATTCTGATAATCATAAGCTGCTTTTTCTGTGGCAGTCCAGCTACTGGCTTTCAATAAATCGCTATTTTCTGGTGCAGATATTAAGAACGCTTGTATTTTTGGAAATTCATAAGGGTAAAAATCCCCAAAAACACGATATATTCTTCCATTCGCTTTTACTACCGGAGTAGGCGCACCATGATGATTTGGCGGTGTTGTACCAGAACCACCTTTAAACAATATACCAGTTTGATTGTCGTTGGCACTTGTCCAAGTTTGCCCTCCATCATTACTTTTTCTTATGACAATGTCATTTACACTTCCATTTGTACCAATAAGGTACAAGGCCGCATTATGATAAAAAAGCGTAGCCCACATAATTCCAGAAAGTGTAGTCAGCTGCTGCCAAGATTTGGCATTATCTGTTGAGCGAAAAATATAGGTAGTGATACCTGCTCCACTATTGGTACAACTAGCGATGAATGTGCCGTCTGGTAATTTTTCGATACTTGGGCTAGCTACATACTTGTTTTCTGTAGGATTGATAAACAACAGCTCTTGCCTAGTTAATCTTACATCTCTTTTTGGAGCCGTATATTTATCGGAGATAAAATAATCGGACATTCGCTCTATTGCTTCTTTAGAAACATCGAGTTTAAATGCATCTGTATTAGTACCGTAAACAGCCAGCTTGCCCCGCAAACCTTTGTACAGACTTTTATTCAATGCTAAAGCTACTGCATCTGCTGGTGCATATAAAATTTGGTTTTTAACCAGTACAGACCCATTGATAGCAGTTTGTTGATTGTTAATGGTTACAATGTTTTCCCCATTTTTTAATGCTACAGTTCTTGCACCATCAGTAATATTTAACACTCCAGTTTGTTGGTTCCAATTTACCGCCATATTAAACTTTTTGGCCGTAAATGAAACCGGTATATATAAATAACCGCATTCTATAAAGGGTGCTACTTCAGGGTTGTCTCCATCAATAAAATATCTTTTATCTCCTGATATTGCATGGTTTTTTTCAGCGTAAAGCGCAACATTGCCCTGCATTAATGTTTTAATACTTTTTACTTTTCTGCGTTCTTCTTCTTGTGGGCTAACCAAATTTGGATTAAGATCTGGCCTTGCCAAACTGTAGATTTCGGCATCGCTTAATCCTCTGTTATATAACCTAACTTCATCTATACCACCGCTAAATGTATGGTTACGTCCTCCATATCCTCCAATAAAGTCATTTATAGATTGGCTTGTTATAGTGTATGTGCTATTAACAAAGTTTGGAGCGTTCCCGGTGTTAACAGGAACTTTTTGTCCATTTATGTATAATATAAATTGGTTGTTTCTAAAATCTATGGTTGCTGTAATATGTACCCACACATTAGAATAGGTA
>PJUF01001240.1_pt1 | contig 13532 bp, 12 predicted proteins | sample 1512191 | NCBI WGS metagenome assembly PJUF01 (sample SAMN08177673, study PRJNA422409) | Feces metagenome, whole genome shotgun sequencing project. | isolation source: Chicken feces (3) enriched on wood chips | host: Gallus gallus | place: USA: Madison | collected 2015-01-15 | reverse complement strand
TTGTTGCCATCAGCAGCGAGCGCGCTCTTGAAGTTGGCCGGCAGGTTTGTGTTCACCGGTCCGGAGAACGTACCGCTGACGCCGCCGTCGGCGGTGAGGATCGTGTAACGCTTCTCGACGTAGCTTCCTGTGGCGAACTGCGCCTGAACCGTTGCGCCGCCCAGCGTCGCTGTGCCGGTGACGTGGGTGAAGTCGCTGCCCGCCGGCGAGACTTCAACCATGTAAGTCGATGCTGCCGTCATCACCAGATTGCCGGCGATCGTCAGCGCACCGATCGAGTTGCCCGGTGCCAGCGTGCCGCCGCTGATCGTGGTGTTGCCGACCGTGCCGTTGCCCCCGAGCGTGCCGCCCGGGTTCACTGTCGTCATTGACGACGACGCAATCGAGCCGTTCACCGACAACGTGCCGGCATTGACGGTTGTCGTACCCGTGTAGGTATTGAGGCCCGCGAGGACGAGGTTACCCGCGCCGGTCTTGATCAGGCCGCCGCCCGCGCCGCCAAATTCTCCTCCGTTTCGAATGACGCCGCCGATCGTCTCGTTCATTCCGAGCCCGCCGAGTACCAACGTCTTCGCGCCGAGATACACGGCACCGTTCCCCGACAGCGACCCGATGCCGATACCGCTGGTCGAAAGACCGGAGATATCGACCCGTCCACCGGCATTGTTAACGACCGTAGCTTGGTCCGCAGTGTTGTTGCCGAAGAAACCGGTGAGGCCGTTTGCGCGGTTGGTGATGACGGCATTGCTGGCCGTCGCACTATCGTCGAAGATGACCATATGGCTATTGGCAATCCTCGCATGGGCCGCATCCGCATCGTTGGCGAAAGTAACGGTGCCATTGCTGTCAATCGTCGCATCGTGGGCGGATGCAGCAGTCAAAAAATACAGATTGCTATCTGAATTGGCCAAGCTGATCGCCAGTTGCCCGGCGCTCGCATTCGAAAATGCGAGACTGGCCGTGCCGATGGTAATCGGTCCCGTACCGAGGGCGCCTGTGACAAGCGCGTGCACTGATCCTTGCGAAACCGTCGTACCTCCGCTGTAGCTGCTGGCGCCCAATAATATCAGAGCGCCTGTGCCGGTTTTTGTCAGGCCGCCACTGCCGGTGATCGATCCGCTGAACCCCTGACTGGTGTTGTCGCCGCCGACCGTCAGCATGCCCGCGCCCAGCTTCACCGTGCCAGCTCCTGTGAGCGAACCGACGGTCTGGTTGAACCCATTAAGATCGAGCGTCGCGCCAGATGCCACGTTATGCGCGCTGCCCGTCGCGAAAACATTGGCGCCGCCGGCCTGCAATGTGCCGGCGCGGACCATTGTCGTTCCGGTATAGGTTGCGGGGGTCGCCAAGGTCAGCGTGCCTGCCCCGATCTTTTCGAGCGGACGCGGCCCGTTCAGTTCCGAGATCGCGCCAGCCTGCGTCGCGCTGCCGGCAAGAACCTGCAACTGCGTCGTGTTGCTGTCGATGACGATCGGGTTGTTCAGCGTGATGCCGTTGGCGTAATCCAGCACCGAACCGGTAGTCCGCACCGTTCCGGTGCCGAGCGCTGCATTGTTTTCCACCCGCAGCGTGCCACCAGCGATCGTGGTGCCGCCGGTGTAGGTGTTGGCGCCGGACAGGACGAGCGTGCCTGCGCCGGCCTTGGTCAGCGCCCACGAGCCCGCGCCGGAATAGCTGCCACAGCCGACACCTGCTGTGCAGGTCGGACCGCCGGTTGCGTAGGTTCCAGTCCCGCCTGAACCGGTCTGATCCGCGATATTGTCGCTGATCGTCTGGGTATTGCCGGCGCCTGGCGTGAAGGTGAGCGTGCCGCTGCCTTGCAGGAACAGACCGGAGCCGTAAGCCGAGCCTGCGGTTGCGCCTGCGCCTCCCGCCGCGCCACCAGCAACACTGTTGCCATTGACGGTAAAATTGCCCTCGACGGTCAGCGAGCCTCCGTCGACCACGAAGATCGCGCCGCCCATGCCACCGCCGCCGCCGGCGCCCCCGATGCCGGGTGCGATGCCATTGCCACCGCCGAAGCCGCCTAAACCGCCGCCGCTGCCGCTGGAGCCACCACCGCCGCCAAAGCCTCCCGCAGTGCCATTCTCGTGGCCGCCACCGCCACCGCCTCCGAAGCCGCCTCCTACAGCGCCATAGCCACCACCGCCGCCACCGAAGCCGCCGCCACCGCCACCGAAGCCGAAGGGATCAATGGCTCCGTTACTGCCCCCGACACCGCCGCCGCCACCGCTATTACCACCACCACCACCACCGCCGCCATTCGCGCCGCCGGCACCGGCGAAGGTGCCCAACGCACCGCCTCCAGAGGCCCCGCCCGTGACAATCCCGGTTGATCCGGTCGTTGCCCCGGCATTGGCGCCGCCGTTCGCGCTTACTCCGATCCCGCCGCCGCCGCCGCCTCCGGTACCGCCGCCGCTGCCGCCATAGCCGCCCATACCGCCACCGCCACCGGCACCTCCGGCGCCGGCAGCAACGCCACCGCTGCCGCCAAGGCCCGAGTTGCCGTTCAGGCTGACATTGGCGATCGTTGCCGCGGCTCCGGCATTGACGAACAAGGCGCCGCCGAGTCCGGCGCCGCCGCCGCCCGCAAAGCCACCCGCATCACCGCCCTTGCCACCCTGCGCCACAGCGTTCTGGATAGTGAGGTTCTCGATCCGCGCGGTGCCGGAATAGACGAACAGGCCGCGATACGTACCGGCACCGTCAATGACGTAGTTCTGGCCGGTATCGCTTCTGATCACCGTGCCCGTCCCTTGCAGGGCCGACAGATCGGCCGTCAGAGCGATATTATTTTTCAGAACGATTTCGGTGTTGGCCGTGGTGCGCGCCGTCTCGATCGCAGCGTTCAAGTCAATCTCGTTGAAGACGTCGATCGCGAAGGCCGGGGCGGTTGTCAGAAACACCGCAAGCGCGGTGCCGCCCAGCAGTACCATGCGCCAATGCGATACTGCCGGCTGCGCCGACCGTGAATCCGTGCCCATCCCCATGCCCCTAAGCTCGGCCGGCACGAGAACGATTCCTCGCCCGGTTCGCCGCAGCTATCTAACCGGTATAAGAAAACCAGCGCAACTAACGATTGAGGTAGCCATGGGAATTGCACCGTCACTTCGGCGCGGGCCATCATTGCGAATGCACAGCCATTGCGAACGCCCAAAAGCACACCGCCAGCAGGACGGTTCGGAGCATCAGTTGCCTTTCATGTGAGTGGATCAAGATGCGGAGGCCGATGGAAACGGCCTCCCCAGACTCCCTCGACCTGCCCGGGCCGCCGTCCAATCATCGCCTTGAAGCCAAGCCAGCAGGCGCCGAGAAAGCGGCTGATGATCGCGGTGATAGCGACCCTGAAAGTGATGCCTTGGGTCAGCTTCACACTCTTGCGCCACTTGCGGAGATGAATGAAGTCGGCCCGCAGTTCGACGCGATCCTCCTCCTCGATCCCAAACGAACTTGGGATGGTGGCGATGATGCGCGGAACAGCCTCGTCAACTCGTTGTAGAGCCGCTTCTGTTCGGCAAGTACTTCGCTCACGATCAGCCTCACGTCGCTTTCCTGCATCGGCTCCGCCGCTCTTACTTCGTCACGACTGGTTTTGTCGACGGCACCGGAGCCTTCGCAGCGTATCGTTGACGTCCTCTTGTCTGCACCGCCTCATTCTCGCCGAGCAAGAACTACAAGCGCCGATGGGCAGGCGAGAACAAAACTCCCCAAACCTCTCAGGTTGGCGTGGGAAAATCGCTACCCCATCATAGCCAGCACGGCGCTGTTGGAGGCCATGTTAGTACCCTTTGTCGCACTTAGTTGAATCTGAAAGTTTTGTTCCTAGATAAAGACCATGCTCTAGCGACGCTCATTTCCAGCTTCATGCGGCCGTCATTTCCGGCGGAAATATAGAGCACTCCCCGTTCCGAGAACGTAACCCGCTGCGTCGGCACCGATCTGTGCCAACGCGGCGTAAGATCGTGCGAGGTGTACCAATGATGCTGATCAGTTTAGGTGCCATGTTGTTAGCCTGGGTTGCTTTCATTTGGCTCTACGATCCTGATGATCTTCAGAAGATCTCGGATGAACGATCAGCGCCGCACGATGGCAAGAGATTGAGATATTACTAGGAGGTCGATCGATGATTACTGGATCACAGTGCCGCGCCGCTCGAGCGCTTGTGGAAATCTCGCGCCCAATGCTTTCGAGGTGTTCAGGCGTCGATGTTCGCGTCATCGAACGCTTTGAGAATACCGCAGGACGTCCGGAGATGTATGAGCTTGAAGAGATCAGGAACGCACTGGAAGAACTTGGGGCAGTCTTCATTCCCGAGAATGGGTCAGGTTATGGCGTACGCTTGAAGTTCAGCGAGGTCGACGCCGCGCAGATCGCTCGTCTCGAATGTGAAGGCGGCATCGTTGCGAACGATCGCGTCCCCTAATCGAATATCGCTCAACCGACGAGCGACGCGGCAGATCACGGATGTACTGACTGCTGCAAAGTCCCGCCAGAAATGGCGGGGCTTTTCTTTTTACGTGGGATCGCCAAAAGAAAACCCCATTGGGGCGGGGGTGGCACGGTTTACTTCAAACTCTCTAAGAGTTCATCGTAGGCTTTACAGGCATCGTCCAAGCTAGATGCATTCTGATATTTCGCGGTGACCGCCTGCGACTTGGCTGTCAGATCCTGAGCTTTGTCCGGATGCTTCTGCATGTACGCCACTATAGCCGTCTGTAAATCTGTCGCCTTCTTTGTCAGTTCATCTTGGGTACAGGCAAGAGCTGCAGATGAAACAGTGACAAGACCACCCACGGCCAAGAATAAAATCGCTTTCTTCATTTGCGTCATTAAGCCTATCGCTTGAGTAGGGTTACACAGCAATAGGAATGCCATTCCAAATCAGGCCAGAATGTGAAGAGTTGGGAATTGGATGTGAGCAAACCCCGCCGGAGCGGAATCATCGAACGCCTGACGTAAGCGCCGGCGTCGATGCCGACTGGCGCAACGGCTTCGCACTCGCCACATCCTCGAGGGCGAGTTCTTTGACACCACCGAAAGCTACGCCGACATAAGGTGTCGTGCGATACAGTTGGTAACAACCGCACATCGAAAAAACCCGCCAGCGGTTAAGCTGACGGGCGGCCGATTAGGATCGGCTACTGATTTCCGATAAACTTCGTACCGATGTAGGGGCCGCTCATGCCGAAGTTGCCGCTGCCGTTGGGCGTCGTATAGTGAGATGCACCGAATTGAGATGCGCCGGAGCGAGATACAGTGGGCTTCTGGATGTGACCACCTGTCCTTGCGACAGGCGCGCGTGCTGCACCATGCCCGCCTCGGCCTGCTGCGAAAGCGTCAGTAACAATAAAAAAACTACCCAACACCAAGGCGGCGCCAGCAACAACAAATATTCCGTTCTTGAACATGCCGGTTATCTCCTGCGATGAAAATTACATCGACGCTGAGCATATGGGCTTTCAAGGTATCTGGATATGAAAAGTCCGATGCCCGACGCCACCCATCCCAAGCCGAACCTGACAGGATGAGAGGCGCGCTAGCCGCGACCTAATAGCTCCCATGATGGGTTTGAGCTTAGCGAATAGAAAAAGCCTCCTACGAATCATGCAGGAGGGAAGCGGCGAAATGGCTCAAATAATGGGGCGCGAACTTTGACGGCTACGAAGAACAGTTCATGATCAAGACTGTGCCACCAAAAGGCGAAGTGGGACAAATCGGGGAAACTTCCCTTTTCGATCAATGACGGATTTCAAGAATGGCGCGCCATTCAGAATAAAACTGCGAACTCATGTATTATTGAAATAATCATATAACTTTCATCGTTCGCCCCGTCAGACGCGACGGGGCCGGTCTACATCCATCTCATCAGACCTGCCGCTTCTTCCCACGCGTATCGAAGGATGCCCATCCGTCATGCTGCAGGCGGCTCATCCACAAGGTCGCCTTATGGCCCGGCCCGCCGTATTCGTGCCACGGAGATCCATTGCATGGACCCCTCCGAAAAGCCGGAGGCGGTCGTTCCGTCCGAGTTGCGGCGCGGACGGTTCAGCGCACCAAACGCGCTGATCGCCTCGCTGCTGGGGAGGCGTCTCTATTTTCATTTTCGCTGAAAGACGTCGAGCGGCTTCGAGCAAATCGCTGGCGAGGCGGAGCATGGACGCAATGGTCACCAATTGACGCGGAGGCCAAAAGTGCCGGCGGTCGCAGTCTGGCGGCTGCGGCCGCCGTCGAGCGACCAACGGTAGCTGGCCTGGCCGTAAAAGCTCACATTCTGGTTCACCCGCGCGGTGACGCCGCCGCCGACCTCCAGCGCCGTGTCGCCAAAGCGGGTTTCGATGGCGGGTGAGGATTGTCCGAAGAACACGCTGTCATTGCCGGAGAAGGCGTGCCAGAGATTGACCCGGGCGTAGGGCTGCCAGAGCGCCCCCCGCTCGTCACGCCCCGTGTATTGCAGCCGCGCCCCGAGCCGTCCGGTCCAGGCCGTACCCGCATTCCAGTCAACACTCGAATACTGGTCTTGTGACCGGTCCACCGAGACACCCTGGTAGACGATCTGCGCCTGCGGCTCGATTAGCCACGCATCGCCCTCTCCGAAGCGGATCGGGTAGCCCCCCTCTAGTGACGCCGTGTATCCCGTCGCTTTGGTCGATATCCCCGCTCCATAGAGGGACGTCGCCTTCGCGTCGTACCAACTCCCCTGTAACACCCCATCGACATACCAGCCGCTCGGGCCGAAATGCGTCCAATAGGCGCCCACCGACGGGCCGCCCATCAGAAGGCGCCCCACCGCCAGGTTTTGCATCCCCAGCGCGAAGCCGCGCACCAAGGGCGAATTGTAATCGGTGTAGGCCGCATACACGCCAGCATGGTCCCGATGGCCGCTGTCCGTCGTCCGATGCAGGATGTCGAAGCCTGTCTGGAATCCGGTCAGGTTGCCGTTTGCACTCGCATCTACCGTCCCGCTCCAGCGATTACTCACCCGTTCCCCGAATACTCGTCCCCATACGCCCTTCGCATAAGTCCGCGGCTCCGGCAGGCCCCGGAGGTTCTCTTCCTCTCCGACGCGCTCATGCAGCGTCCCCAAGGTTGAAAGCCCCATCTGCCTTGCGACCGCAGGGATCGGCGCATAAGGCGGCACTTCCGGACGGTAAAGTGGGATGTCCGGGCCGCTCGGCGTCGTCGGATCTGCCGGTGTGTCGATGAGATGAGATCGTAGGAACCAGTCGTTTGGATCCGCGCTGCCACCTCGGAAGAGCTCGTACTCATAGGCGCCCGCAGCGACGCGCCGGCGAAGCGTGAAGGCATCGTTCGTGGTGGTGCCACCGCCGATCACCTGCACCAGCCGGATGCCATCCGCCACGGTTTGCGCACCCGGGCCGCCGGTATCGTTGACCAGCACCGAAGACGTGCCGCTGGCCCGGCCGCCATTGATCACCAACAGGTTGCTCGGCGAATTGTCGGCCCCAAGATAGGTGTTGAAGCCGATGCCGCTACCAGCACTGCCGGTGTAGTTGCCGACCGTGAGCGTGCTGTAGGCTCCCGGCCGTGCCATGAACTGGATCAGGCCGGCATTGCTCACGATGCCGGTTGCGTTGGAATCCCCGGTGACGTTCCAGGCGCTGCTGGCATCGATCGCGACATCGGTCGCATTCCGCGCCAGCCCGGTCCAAAGACTGCCCCGCGCCAGCGCTACGTCGGCCGTATTGCCAACATCGGCCAGCAAGTCGCCCGTCCATTGCGACGTGTTTAGATTAGCGCTGGCGGTATTGCCCGGGCCGCTTAGCACCAGATTGCCTGTCCAATTGCTGTTGCTAAGATTGTAAGTGAGCGTCGAGGGATCGACGACCACATCGCCAGCGAGGGCCGGTATGCCGGTGACATTTAATGCCAGCTTGCTTGGCGTGCCGATCCCATCCTCAGCCACATGCGCCAACAATGGCCGGCCGTTCACCACGGCCGGGGTGATTGCGGTGCCGCCACTGATCGAGACGGTGCCGGTGCCGCCCTCGGCGAGGACGATCGCGCCGTTGGTGGCGCTCAGGCTGCCGCCGGTGACCGATATAGTGCTCGGCGCACTGCCGGCGAGGTAGATCGGCGCCGATCCCGCGCCGCTTACCGCGACCGCAGTGCCAGACGTGGTGAGCGCGCCGCCATTGATGGCGGCAATACCATGCGCGGTATTGCCCACGGTGGCGACCGAACCGCCGGTGACTTGCACACCACCCGCATTGCTGGCCCGGATGCCGGCGGCGGCGTCTCCTGCCGCGGTGATGGCGACGCGAGTGAGAACGATAGCGCTACCGGCATCCTGCGCCTGGACGCCGTGGGCGTTCTGCCCCTGCGTGGCGACTATCACATCCGTCGCCGCAATCGCGCCGCCCGCCGTCGCGTGCAAGCCCGCCGCGTTGATGTTCGTGGTGGTGACCGAGGTGCCGGACAGGGTGATACTGCTACCGACGTCGGTCGCCCGGGCGCCGTCGGCGCCGCCGACTGCGGTGGTATCGGCGCCGTTGGTCGTGATGGTGCCGCCAGTGATCGAGGCCGTGCCGCCTTGACTGACCCTGACACCAATGGCGCCGTCTCCGTTCGTGGTGATCCTGTCGTTCTCGGCCTGCAGCCGGCTGCCGGTCCCGACCACATCCGCGCCATGAGCCTCCAAGCCTATCTGGGCGTAAGGGAATTGGAGAACCGGAGGGGTGCTCCCGGTCACCCGGTATCCGGTGGTGACCTCGCTGCCCGTCACGATGACCATGCCGCCGCTGTTGACGAGCACGCCTGCGCTGGAAGGGCCGGTCGTGCGATTTATGGTGTCGGTCAGGGTGACCGAGCTGTCCGCCCCACTCGCCACCGCGCCGGGAGAATTGGGTTGATAGGTGAAAATGCCATAACCCGAGAAGTCGATCCTGCCCCCGGCGTCGGCCCATACACCCGGGCTGTTTGCGCCATAAGTGGCGGAAGTCGCGCCATCGCTGACCACGATGCTGCTGCCGACGCCCCGGGCGAGCATGCCCGGGGAATTAGCGATGACTGTGCCCCCGTAATAATCGCCTGTTGCGATGGCGCCGCCGTGGACGGTGATTATTCCCCCGCCGGTAGCTAACAGCCCAGCGCTGCTGTTGCCGTAGATGTTCACGTAAGTGTTGTTCAGGGCAAGGCTGCCGCCGCCTGAGGCAACGGCGGCGGGGGCATTGTCGCCGTAACTGAACGTGTTCAAGTTGTTGAGGGTGATCGAGCCTCCGGCATCCGCGAAGGCGGCGGAGGCGCCGACGCCCCAGGTTGTGATGTCGGTGCGGGTCAGACCAATCGCCCCGCTGCTGGCCGCGTAAGCGCCGTGCGCGTTGTCGAATGCGGTGTTCACCCCACTATCGTTCAGCGTGACCCTGCTGTCTGCTCCAACCGCCCCGATGCCATAGGCGCCGGCTTCGTTCGTGTAGATGGACGTATAGCTGCCAGTGATTACGCCACCGTCATCGGCATAAAGGCCATGGCCGCCCGCGCCATAGGTGCTGATCGTGGCGCCATCCACAGGTGTGCCGATCACGGTGATCGCCCCGCCGGTCGCGTACATACCGTAGCCGCTGCCGGTCGCGGTCAAATCGATGGAGGTGCCGCTGTAGATCCCGGAGCCGGAGGCCTCGACCACGGGCGCAGGGCCAGCACTTCCTCGCATGGTGAGGGCCGGATCCGAGCAACTGCCAGAGGAGATGCTGACCGCAGCCGGCGCAGGTGGGGCGCATTGCGCGAACGCTTGCGCGGAGGGCAGCAGCGCCGTCATCGCGGCAGCCAAGGTGACGCGATGACAACCGACCGAATTCAGTAGCGCCCTCTTTAGCAAGTTGTCGACACACGTATCGAAGCTGGGAGCGGCAATTAGCATCTCCACGCGGTCAGCACACAATCGTCGCACCCTCTTCCACGAATCATCCAAGAGCTGGACAGCTTCAGAATCAACAACAAGTAATCCTATAAAAAACTTGTAATTGGACAAGTATGATAGGTTGTATTTTGCTGCAGAATCGCGGCTGCCTTCGCACGGCAACAAGCGCGGCCGCCGCCGTCCTCGCTAAGGCTGCGGTTCTGCGAATGCAAACGACCGGTCCGCCGACTTTCAATTGCCATCGAGACTGGACAGCTTCGGAAGCTCTCTGGAGATCGGATGATGGCCCAGATTGCCACCCGCGACGGCGGACACTGGGGCTTGCGCAGATCCTCGTGATCCTGCCCCCGACAACTTATATCGGCGAGTACAGGTTCAACTTGCGTTCCCGTCAGAACGGAGACGAAGCCGGAGAACGAAGCAGCGACCATGGCAGTGCCGCCGCTAATCGACCATGAAATTTTCCACCCGGATTCAAGCCAAGCTGAAGTCCCACAATCTCAATCTCGTGCCAGCGCGCGTCACCTGTAGACCGACCTGCTCAGGGCTGGAAGGGATGGCTACCGGTGATCATCTGCGCGCTTTTGCTCAGCGCTTCGAAGTCGCAGATGGCGAAGTTCGTATTATGGGATCGAAGTCGGAACTGCTGCGAACTTTCGTGGCCGCTTCGAACGGGACATCGGCGATGTTTGGCGTTCTTTAATAGGCAAATTTGGGAAAGTTGGCGCGTCATTCGGAATAAAACTGCGAACTCATATACTATTGAAATTACGACGTGATTTTCAAGATGGCTTGGCGCTCATTGCTTCGACCTATTCACCATATTGCGCGTCTGCAGACGCACGGCACTCACTAAACGACATGCCCGAAGTCAAGCATGTCGGGCGGAAAACAGATTGGCGACTTCACACTGTATCGGCGAATGACTGCCGCGTTCTTTTGGATGCTCATGGTCATCTGACCACATTCCTAGTTAGGCTTTGTACTCGGCCTAAAAGACAGAAGCAGCTCGCCAGACGGCAAGCTGCTTCCAATAGCTGAAGGCCGGATATCGACTATTACGAAGCCGGGCGCTTCATCTGGCAGGTTGTCGGCTGCGCAGTCGTGGCGGCGTCGATCTTTTTGTCAGTCCGCCAACCAAGTCCCGTTTTCTCCTGATCAAACAGAACATCGGGAGAACCGGCCTTCACCCAGGTCTTAATGTAGAGCGGCTGCTGGATCTGGTGATCCGAGGCACGCATCTCCACTTCGCCGTTCAAGCTGGTAAACTTCATGTTCTCCAGGGTACGGGCGATCTTCAAAGCATCCGATGAATTGGATTCCTTGCCGGCCTTCGCAAGCATGGCCACAATGGTGTATGTTGACATCTGATAGTAATCGTCGTCGTACTTCTTGCGGAACTCCTGAACGAGACTCTTTCCGTTGTAGGTCTCGTTGTTCATGTTCCAGTAGCTGATCGTCTTGACGCGATTCTCGCCATCGCCCGCGATCGCCGTCGGCACGCCGCTGTTGTCACCGTAGAGCGTGTAGAAATTGGCCGTGAGACCAGCCTCCTTCGCAGCCTTGATCAGCAGGGCGAGGTCCGCGCCCCAGTTTCCGGTGATCACGGTATCCGCGCCTGCAGCCTTGATTTTGGCAACATATGGCGCAAAATCTTTGACTTGGGCAATCGGATGAAGATCGTCGCCGACGATCTCAACGTCAGGACGCTTCGCCTTCAGGTACTCCTTCGCGGCGCGACTGACCTGCTGACCGTGAGAGTAGTTCTGGCCGATGACGTAAACGCGCTTCACAGCTTTGTCGGTAGCAAGATAGCTGGTCAGCGCCTCAAGCTTCATGTCCGAATTGGCATCGAAACGGAAATGCCAAAAACTGCACTTGCTGTTGGTAAAATCGGGGTCGAGCGCGCCGTGATTGAGGAACAGCACACGCTTGTCGGGATTGCGCTGGTTGTGCTTGTTGATCGCATCGATCAGTGCCGCCGCCGCACCCGATCCGTCGCCCTGTACAACGAAGCGATATCCTCGATCGATCGCTGAATTGAGCTGCACGATCGATTCCTGCGGGCTGCCCTTGTTGTCGAAACCTTCGACATGCAGGCTTTGCGATCCGCCCCACTTCTCCTTGTTCGCCAGATCGACGGCGAATTGCAGGCTCTTGAGCTGATTGTTGCCCACAGGCGCGAACGGACCGGTCAAAGGATCGATAAACGCGATCTTGATGTCCTGGGCATTGACGGTGGCTGGATGCACACATGCCATCACGGCCGCAGCAAGCCAACCGAGCGACGTTACCTTACTCATGTTTTCCCCCTCTAGAATAAAACTTCAAACCCGATAATGCTCACGCCGTGGCGGCGCGAATTCGCTCGAGGATCGGACGCAGATAGGACAAGAACAGCTCCGGATTCTCGCTCATCGGGAAATGACCGAGCCGCTCCATGATCGTCACGTCGATGCCGGCGGCTTGCTTCGCCACCTCGCGCGTATCGTCAGGCGAGCAGGAATAGTCATACTCGCCCGTCAGTAGATAAAGCGGGCAGCGGTCCGTATCGATCTTGGCGACCTCCGCGCGAATATCGCCTTCAAGTTGATAGAAATACAGATCGCCGAGAAACACGCCGGGACCACCCTGCATGTAGTGCCACAGCGTTTCCCATCGGTCGCTGTCCGGGCTAAGTGGACTGATCAATCCTGACACCACACCGGCGCAGGCTTCACCACCATGCACATCGGAGCGATGCAGATAGCTCGAATCGAAATAGCGAGAAACGTGTGCGCCGGATTGCAAACCGATGATCGAGCGGAAACGCTCCGGATAGTGAAGCGCGAGATGCAATGCGACCCGCCCGCCGATCGAGCACCCCATTGCGATAGGACGGTCCAGCTCCAGCGCATCGCTTACCGCGAGAATTACATCCATATAGTCGCGCGACGTGAGCTTGTACTCCTCGTTGTGCCAACCCGTGGGCGGCGAGGAGCGGCCATGCCATGGCAGATCGAACGTGACCACGCGATGGTGGCGCAAAACCTCGGGGTCATTCAGCACACCACGATATTGCCGCGCGTCGGCACCAGCGGTGTGTAAACACAACAAGGGCACACCCTGCCCGGCCTCCTCGACATAAAGGCGATGCGGCTTACCGAGCAATTCGAGATTCAGATAGCGGCCGACGATCGGTTCAAAGATAGGTTTCATTGTGCAGCTCCGTCGGATCGAAGCGACGCCATCAGGCCTTTGATGTAGAGAAGGTTGCGCATGAAAATGAGCATATTGCCCTCGACACGCAGACGCTTGTATCGCATCAGGGCAACCAGATCGTGGTAGCCGGGCGGCGGCGTAGCGAGCCAAAACTTCTCCCAAGTGTCAGGCGCGGCCCGCAGCGCGAAATCCCAATCCTGCATAACGAAAGGACCGGGCGTCACTGACTGAACCATTCCGTCGCGAATGGACACCAGATAGCCGTCGTCACCCACTTCGACGAGGAAGCGCATGCTCAAATATCGTCCGCGACGTACGAGCGCCGCATCCGCGTTAACAAACCGAGCCAGATCTTTCATATGACCCTCTCCCTGAAAAGTACGGTAGTCAGCTTCATTGGAATGAGGCAACGCGACCTACCGAAATATAGGTCCATCTTGTGAGATGTCGTCGT
>PJUF01001233.1_pt1 | contig 13575 bp, 10 predicted proteins | sample 1512191 | NCBI WGS metagenome assembly PJUF01 (sample SAMN08177673, study PRJNA422409) | Feces metagenome, whole genome shotgun sequencing project. | isolation source: Chicken feces (3) enriched on wood chips | host: Gallus gallus | place: USA: Madison | collected 2015-01-15 | reverse complement strand
TCGGCTATCGCGATAAGCTCTATCCATAGGCGCTTCTGCGGAGAAGCCCATTCCGCCGTAAATCTGTACGCCTTCATCTACCACATAATCTAACATTTCTGAGCCCCAAACTTTAATGATAGCACATTCTACCGCAAACTCTTCGGTAGATTTCAATTTAGCCTGCCCTGAGTCCATTCCAGAAGCTACTAAGCTATCGTAAGCGTCATCAATATTTTGCCCAGCCCGGTAAGTAGCGCTTTCTACTGCAAAATTTCGGGTTGCCATTTCGGCAAGTTTATACCGGATGGCCCCAAATTTCGAAATCTGCAAACCAAACTGTACTCTTTCATTGGCATAATTAATAGCCTTATTTATTACCTTACGAGAAGAACCAATTGCCGCAGCACCTAACTTTATTCGCCCGATATTCAGAATATTAACAGCTATCTTAAAACCGTTCCCTCTCTCAGACAACATATTTTCAATCGGCACCAGACAATCGTTAAAGAAAATTTGGCGTGTAGACGAACCTTTTATGCCCATTTTATGCTCTTCGGGGTTCATAGTAATTCCTCCAAAATTACGCTCCACGATAAAAGCAGTCAGGTTTTTATCGTCTTCTATTTTAGCAAAGACGATAAATATATCTGCAAAGCCGCCATTGGTTATCCACATTTTTTGGCCGTTAATCATATAATGTGTACCCGTTGAGTTTAATGTCGCTTTTGTTCTGGCACTATTTGCATCAGAACCAGAATTAGGCTCTGTTAAACAATATGCCGCCTTCCACTCGCCAGAAGCCAGCTTAGGTATGTATTTATCTTTTTGCTCCTGACTGCCGTAATACAAAATGGGCAAGGTACCTATTCCAGTATGCGCAGACAGTGCTACAGCAAAGGAATGGCCAGCGCCAATTACATCTGTAACCAGCATAGAAGTATTAAAATTCTTGCCGAAACCTCCGTATTCTTCGGGGATAGATACAGCCAATAAACCCAGCTCTCCTGCCTTGTCCATCAAAGATTCCATCAGGCCCTCCTCCTGCTGGTCTATCCTCTCCAGATTGAGCGTTACTTCTGCCTCCAGAAAATCTTCACAGGTTTTCTTAATCATCAATTGTTCTTCGTCAAATTCCTCTGGAATAAAGACGTCTTTGGCTTCGGTTTCCCTGATAATGAATTCACCGCCTTTTATTTGCATAACTGATAAGATTAAAGAGCAAAGAGCAAGGAATAAAGACACTTTGCCTGGTTAATAATTTATTTTTTCTGATTTGAGTAATGCATTTGGGTATTTAGATATAGCTGCTAAACTTTAAAAACCAGTTTATGATATTTATATAGCTCTCAACACTCATATCTCACGTCTCCATACCCGTTACAACATTTCAAATATTCCCGCTGCCCCTTGTCCCGTACCTACGCACATGGTTACCATACCATATTTTTTATTTCTTCTTTTAAGTTCGTTAAAAATCTGAACGGAAAGCTTGGCTCCTGTACAGCCTAACGGATGTCCCAGAGCAATAGCGCCTCCATTAACGTTTAATATTTCTGAATTAAGTCCTAAGGTATTGATGACGGCTATCGACTGGGAGGCAAAAGCTTCATTCATCTCAATTAAATCAATGTCATCAAGTTTCATGTTTGCCATTTTTAATGCTTTTGGTATAGCTTCTATAGGGCCAATTCCCATCACTCTGGGCGGAACTCCCGCCACCGAGTAGCTCACCAAACGAGCTATAGGTTCAACATTCAGCTCTTTTAACATTGCTTCTGAAACCACCAGTACAAATGCCGCTCCGTCTGATGTTTGCGATGAATTACCTGCCGTTACTGTTCCATCTGCCGCAAAAACGGGTTTCAATTTCGCCAGCGCCTCCAGACTTGTATCTTTTCTTGGACCTTCGTCTGTATCCACCACATAATCGCGGGTTTTCTTCTTCATATTCTCGTCCACATAGGTTTCAGAGATTTTTATGGGAAGTATCCCGGCCTTTAAGTGGCCATTTTCTGCTGCTTCTACTGCTTTTCTATGCGAATTAAACGCAAATTCGTCTTGTGCCTGGCGACTAACATTATATTCTTTAGCTACTGCTTCAGCTGTTAAGCCCATTCCCCAATACCAATCTGGTTTTTCCATAGCAACCCTTGCATTGGGAACAATTTTAACGCCTCCAAATGGCATTCCAGACATTACTTCTACACCACCTGCCACAATGCAATCTGCCATTCCGGCTTTAATTTTAGATACGGCCATAGCAATGGTTTCTAATCCAGATGCACAATAACGGTTTACGGTAACTCCCGGAACCTTATCAGTTTTTAAGGCCATTAAAGATACCATCCGGCCGATATTTAAACCTTGCTCGGCTTCTGGAGTGGCATTTCCAACAATTACATCGTCTATACGATTAACATCCAGATTAGGAACCGATGCCACCAGTTTTCCAATAACTTCCGCAGCTAAATCGTCTGCTCTTGTAAACCGAAAAACTCCTTTTGGTGCTTTTCCTACTGCTGTGCGATATCCCGCTATGATGTATGCTTCCATTTTATTAGTATTGAGTAGTGAGTATTGCGTATTGAGATTATCTATATGATGTTTTATTAGTTTTGAGTAGTAGGTACTGAAACCCTTACTGTTATTTTAGTATATTGAGTTGAGACAGCTTATATAACGTTTAGACCTTTTCTAGTGATTTTTGGAGTTTATAGTTCATTTTTTGAATTTCATCTATCTTATTAAGAATATTTTCGGTTGATTTATCATCAATTTAAGTTTATTTGCAATTACCATTTGAGTTTGTAACTCGTAAAATGAACCATTCGCAATGCCTAAAAACTGCCTGAACTCTCCTTTTGTATTTCTTCCTGCTCCTTCAGAAATATTAGAAGAAATTGAAACAGCACACCTGCGAGCCTGAGAAGTCAATCCAAAGCTTTCATCAGAGGAGAATTCCGCTGTTATTTCATAAACATCAACAGCTAAATCTATCGACTTATTCCAAATTTTCAATTCCTTAATATTATGCATAGTATATAATTAATCTTATGGGCAACCACCCTGTCAAGGTACTCAATACTCATATCTCATTACTCAGTTCCTCAATGGCTTACCCTTTGTTAAAATACTTTGTATGCGTTCTAAAGTTTTCTTTTCGCCGCAGAGCGATAAAAAAGCTTCGCGTTCTAAATCCAGTAAATATTGTTCTGTAACCAGTGTTGGTGCAGATAAATCTCCACCGCACATAACGTAACCTAACTTCTGTGATATTTTCTGATCGTGTTCTGAAATGTAGTTACCAGACTTCATGGAATTTGCACCTGCATATACCATTCCCAATCCGCTTTTACCTAAAACTTTGATGTCTTTTCTTGGTACCGGCTGAACGTATCCGGCATTGGCCAGTTCCAGCGCTTTTGCTTTGGCATCTGCTAATAGTCGGTTGCGGTTTACAGAAATAGCATATTTTCCGGCCTGCAGATACCCCAATTCAAAAGCTTCTTCTCCAGATGTACTTACTTTAGCCATTCCAATAGTCAGGAATCTGTCTTTCAGAATATTCTGTTCTATTTGCCCTTCCCTAAACTCGTCGGATGCTCTTAATGCAAACTCCTTGCTCCCGCCACCGCCTGGAATAAGCCCCACGCCAAATTCAACCAATCCCATATAAGTTTCTGCGCTCAATTGTACATGGTCTGCGTGTAAACAAAATTCGCAGCCACCACCCAATGTCAGATTATGCGGAGCCAGAACTACCGGGATAGCAGAATATCTGATTCGCATAGAAGTATCCTGGAACAGCTTAATGGCCATGTGAATTTCGTCCCATTCCTGCTCTACTGCCATCATAAAAATCATCCCCACGTTAGCTCCGGCAGAGAAATTAGCTCCATCATTACCAATTACTAATCCTCTGAAATCTTTTTCGGCAATGTCTATAGCTTTATTAATGCCCGTAAGCACTTCGGCGCCAATGGTATTCATTTTTGTATGGAATTCCAGATTCAGAATACCATCGCCTAAATCTGTAAGCGTGGTTCCGGCATTTTTCCAAATGGTTTTTGTGGATCTAATATCATCCAGAATAATAAAAGATTCGGCCCCAGGGATTTTTTTATACGCCTTATCAGCAATGTCATAATATTTTTTGGTGCCGTTATCGTTTTTATAGAATGATTCATTTCCGGAATTCAGCATATCTGTAACCCAGGCTGCGGGTTTCTTTCCATGAGCTTCCATCATGGCAATACCTTCTTTCACGCCAAGGGCATCCCAAACTTCAAACGGACCTAATTCCCAAGCAAAACCAGCCCGCATGGCATCATCTATACGATACAATTCGTCTGAAATTTCCGGAATTCGGTTAGAAACATATTCAAATAAACCAGCAAAAGAAATCCTGAAAAACTCACCGGCTTTGTCTTTACCCTGTGCGTAAACCTTCATTCGCTCACGAAGATTTTCTATGGGTTTTATAGCATCTAAAGTGGCCGATTTGACTTTTTGCTGAGGTTTGTACTCCAAAGTTTTCAGGTCGAGGGCCAGAATTTCAGATTTGCCTTTCTCGTCTTTCACCTTTTTGTAAAAACCCTGTTTAGTTTTTTCGCCCAGCCATTTATTATCCTGCATTTTTTTCACATAGTCTGGCAAGATAAAAGCGTCTCTTGCTTCGTCTTCAGGCGCATTTTGGTATAATCCGTTCGCCACGTTTATCATGGTATCCAAACCCACTACATCAGATGTTCTAAAAGTTGCAGATTTTGGTCTACCCAGAGCCGGACCTGTAAATTTATCAACCTCCTCAACCGTTAAATCCATCTTTTGGACCAAATGCAGCAGCGACATGATGGAATAAACCCCTATCCTATTGGCAATAAATGCCGGTGTATCTTTACATAAAACGGTGGTTTTTCCGAGATACAAATCACCAAAATGTACCAGAAAATCTATCACTTCTGTATCGGTATCTTTGGTTGGAATAATCTCTAACAATCTTAAATACCTTGGCGGATTAAAAAAATGCGTCCCACAGAAGTGTTTTTTAAAATCATCGCTTCGGCCTTCTGCCATCATGTGGATAGGAATACCAGATGTATTTGATGTAATCAATGTCCCTGGCTTTCTGTATTGCTCTACCTGATCGTAAACTTTCTTCTTGATATCCAGATTTTCTACCACCACTTCTATCGTCCAGTCGCAAGAAGCAATATCTTTCATGTTATCTTCAAAGTTTCCGGTCTTGATATTGCCGATTACTGATTTTGAATAAACCGGCGAAGGATTTGATTTTAATGCTGCCTGCAAAGACCCATCAACAATTCTGTTTCTTACTTTCGGGTGCTCTAAAGTTAAGCCTTTAGCCTGCTCATCTGCGGTAAGTTCCTTAGGTACAATATCTAGCAGCAAAACTTCCACTCCGATATTAGCGAAATGGCAAGCAATACGCGACCCCATAATACCCGAACCCAATACGGCCACCTTTTTTATTATTTTTTTCATAATAACAGATTAATCTGGATTATAATTTATGGTCAAATCATTTATCTTTTGTAAAGATTGCAGCAGCTGTTCTCTTTCGGTTTCAGAAAAATGCGCATCCAGGTAATCATTAAATTTCCTGACAACTACTCTTGCTAAATGCCTTTTTTCCCGCCCTTTCTCCGTAAGAAAAACCTTTACAGATCTTTTATCTATCTGATGCCCTTGCCTGTATATTAACCCTTCGCTTTCCAAATTGTTTAACATCCGGCTTAAACTTGTAGATTTTAACCCTAACAAGCCTGCCACCTCAGAAACCGTAGTTCCTTCTGTTTCATGAAGGTTTATCAACAAATAACCTACAGATTGAGTTATACCAAATTCAGCAGCAATTTGATTGTATTTATTTGCAATATTTTGCCACACAACTTTTAAATAATAATCTATAGTTTCCTGATGTTTCATGAATATGTTGTTAACTTTATCTCAAATATAATAAAACATAAGTTATTATGCATACATAGTATTTAATGCATTTTGGATTGATTTTTGTATGTAGACAGATTTTAAAATTTACAGCTCAAGATTTACAAACCTAGACTTTGTTTTTGATATGATGATTTAAACCATCAAGACACATATGATTTTAATTGTTGACGACAAGCCTGCAAATATTTATTCTTTAAAAAAGTTATTAGAGGTTAAAGATTTTTTGGTTGATACCGCGTTATCCGGAGAAGAAGCATTAAAGAAAGTATTAAAAAACAATTATGCTCTCATCATATTAGACGTTCAAATGCCTGGAATAGATGGTTTTGAAGTTGCTGAAACACTCTCAGGCTTTAGTAAGACTAAAGAGATACCTATCATCTTTTTATCGGCAGTAAATACAGATAAAAAATTTATTGCCAGAGGCTACGAGTCTGGAGGTATAGATTACGTTACCAAACCGGTAGACCCAGATATATTGCTATTAAAAGTTAAGACTTTCTACAGGCTATATGAACAAACTCTGGCATTAAATGAGATTCAAAAAGCGCTTAGGCTAGAAATAGAAAATAGGAAAAAGGTACAAGCTGGCTTAAAAGAGCGTGTAGATCATTTACACTCTACACTAGAGTCTCTCCCTCAGATAGCTTTTACGGCAAATGCAGAAGGAAAAATAGACTTTGTTAACAAAAAATGGTATAAATACTCTTTGTCTTCCAAAACTTTCCCGGCTACACACCCTCAGGATAAAAACATACGTGAAGAATGGTTGGTTTCTATGCTTGCCAATAGCCCGCTAGAACTTGAAATACGCATTAAAGAAATAGATTCTGATATTTTCAGATTCCACCTGCTACGCATTATACCCATCAAAGAACAGGAAACAGTTGTAAAATGGGTGGGCACTTTTACAGATATAGATGACCAAAAGCAGATAGAAAAGAAGAAAGACGAGTTTCTGAGTATAGCTAGCCACGAGTTAAAAACACCGCTTACAAGTATAAAAGCTTATACTCAGTTACTAGAAAGAACTATAGAAGCAAGAGAAGACAAGCCTGCTCACACTTATATTAACCGTGTGCAAGCTCAACTTTTTAAATTAAACAGCCTTATTGCCGATTTGCTGGACATCTCAAAAATAGATAACGGAAAGTTGAAGATGAACAAAAAACCGTTCAATTTTGAAACCCTTATTTGCAACGCTATCGACACTATCCACCACACGCATAACCATCCTCTTGAAATAGAGCGTGAGGGCGAAAAAATAGACCAATCTGTTACAGCAGACGAAATAAGGATAGAACAGGTTTTGATTAATTACCTTACCAATGCCATAAAATACTCTCCTAATTCTAACAAGGTAATTTTAAGAACAGAAAAACAAAATTCTCAAATAAAAGTGAGTGTTATAGATTTTGGTATTGGTATTCCAGAACATAAACAAAAAAAAATTTTCGATAAGTTCTACCGTGTAGAAGAATCTTCGCTAAGATTCCAAGGTTTAGGAATAGGTCTTTACATTTGTTCTGAAATAATAAGACAACACAAAGGAACTTTTGGCATAAGCAGCCAGACAGGCAAAGGCTCTACATTTTATTTTACTATACCTTTAAATTAACATATATATGCCCAAAAAATTTCTACGAAACCTGCAAATCGGATTTGGTATTTCACTGGTTATTTTACTAGCCAGTTCTACGGCTTCTTATATCAGCATTAAACAACAAATCAACAACAGAGACAAGGTAGACCATACCAGAAAGGTAATTGCTTCTGCTAATAAAATACTTATTGATTTACAAAATGCCGAGACCGGGCAACGCGGATATTATCTTACCGGTAAAGAGAGCTTTTTAGAACCTTACTTAAATAGCTTAATATCTTTACCCGGCTCTTTAAAGGTTGCACAAACTTTAACAGCAGATAATCCTATCCAGGCTAAACGCTCCGATAGCCTATCTTATCTGGTACAATCCAGAGTTAACATCTTAACCAACCTTGTTAATATCAGAAAAAGTGGCGGCAACATTACTACACCACAATTGGAGGAAGGCAAAATATATATGGATAGCTGCCGAAGCATTATTGCCAGATTTATTGACGCAGAAGAAAGCCTATTAGACAAAAGAAGTGCAGCCCTAAACGAATCTTCTACATATACTTCCATTTTCATCATTTCAGCAGCTATTCTCTCATTGCTCATCACTTTTATGTTTTACCGACGCATTAGGGAAGATTTTAATAAACGAGAACAGTTGCAGCTCTCTTTAAAAAATAAAGACGAAGAAATTAGCAGAAGGGTCAATATCATCCAAAAAATAGCCACCAAAATTGCACATGGCGATTACGACGCTCACATAAATGACACCGAGAAAGATGATTTAGGAAGCATTGCCAGCTCTCTTAATAATATGACGACGGCATTAAAAACCTCTTTTGATACGCTTAACAATAATGAATGGAGACAAACCGGTCTGGCCATGTTAAACGAGACATTGGTAGGTAATAAAAACGAAGAAGCCATTGCCAGAAGTTCTTTAGATCACTTAATCCATTATGGAGGTTGTATTAACGGTGCTTTCTACTTGTTTGACAGCGGCGAGCTCAAATTACAGCATGCCCATGGACTGGAAGAAAGAATGCCTAAAATCTTGAAACCTGGAGAGGGTATTATCGGACAAGTTTTTAAAGACAACAAAGAAAGAATACTGGAAAATTTAAACGATACCAATTACATTGCCAGTTTTGCAAATGGACATTTAAAAGTAAGCCATGTATTTTTTTTACCTTTAATTATAGAACAAAACTGCATTGGTATTATTGAGTTGGGCTCTACCAATACTTTTGACGAAGTAGAAGTAACATTTTACAGAGAGGCTGCAAAAAACATTGCTACCGCCATATTTGCAGCAAAAAGCAGAAAGCAGGTTCAGAAATTATTAGAAGAAACACAAGCACAGGCAGAAGAGTTACAAACTCAGCATACAGAGCTAGAAAACCTTAACACAGAGCTTGAGGCACAAACCCAAAAACTGCAAGCCTCTGAAGAAGAACTTAAAGTGCAGCAGGAAGAACTTCTACAAACCAACCAGGAACTTGAAGAACGCTCTAAATTGCTGGAAGAAAAAAATCAGCTTATTGCAGAACGCAATATTGAAATCCAGCAAAAGGCCGAAGAGCTTGCATTAAGCACAAAATATAAATCTGAATTTTTGGCCAATATGTCTCACGAGCTGAGAACACCTTTGAATTCCATTCTGCTTCTCTCTAGATTAATGGCAGAAAACACCGACGAAAACCTTAACGAAGAGCAAATAGAATCTGCAAAGGTTATACAAAGTTCTGGCAACAGCCTCTTAAGCCTTATTGATGAAATTCTTGACCTTTCTAAGATTGAAGCTGGAAAAATGGAGCTGGACTACCAGAATGTCAGAATATCAGACATTACCCAAGAACTGCAGAACCTGTTCTCTCCCCTGGTAAAAGAAAAGGCGTTGGAATTTAAGATCAATATCCAGCCCAACATAGCTGAGGTCATAGAAACTGATAAATTAAGAGTAGATCAAATATTAAGAAATCTGCTATCAAATGCTATAAAATTCACTTCCGAAGGCAGAATTACGCTAGATATAACTGAAGATGAACAGAGCCAAAACAACATTATTTTTACGGTTACAGATACTGGAATAGGCATTGCAGAAGAAAAACAGAAAATTATTTTTGAAGCTTTTCAACAGGCAGACGGTTCTACCAGAAGGAAATTTGGTGGCACCGGACTGGGCTTATCCATAAGCCGGGAAATTGCCCGTTTGCTAGGTGGCGAAATAAAACTGCAAAGCCAGGAAAACGAAGGCAGCACTTTCAGCTTAATCATCCCAAAATCTAAAATAACAGAGCAAATAAAACCAGCTTCAGACGAACTGATGCAGATCATATCTAGCGATGTTGAAGAAATAAACACCATAATTTCTGAGCAAGTTAGCCCCTACACGGTAAATAATATTCCAGATGAAATAGAAGACGACCGAAATAACATCACACCGAAAGATAAAGTTATTTTAATAGTAGAAGACGATACTAATTTTGCAAAAGCACTATTAAAATATACCAGACAGCAGAATTATAAAGGACTGGTTATCGTACGCGGAGATATTGCTGCCGAGTTTGCAGAGAAATATCAACCATTGGCCATTTTGTTAGACATACAGTTACCGGTTAAAGACGGCTGGCAGGTAATGGATGAGATAAAAAGCAACCCTGCTACCAGACACATCCCGGTACACATTATGTCTTCTCTAAAAGTTAAAAAAGAAAGCTTGCTAAAAGGAGCCATCGACTTTATTAATAAGCCTATCGCTTTAGAGCAGATAAATACTATGTTTCAAAAAATTGAGCATGCTTTAACAAGATATCCTAAAAAAGTATTAATTATTGAGGAAAACCCTAAACATGCCAGTGCGTTATCTTATTTCCTAAGTAACCTCAACATCGTTTCTGAAATAAAAAACAACGTAAACGATAGTGTAAAAGCTTTAACTTCTGGCTCTGCGGATTGCGTAATTTTAGATATGGGTGTTCCTGATAAGATAGGATACGAAACTTTAGAAGCCATCAAAAAGAATGAAGGCTTAGAAAATCTTCCAATCATCATCTTTACGGGGAAAAACCTGTCTAAATCAGAAGAACTCAAGATAAAACAATATGCAGATTCTATTGTCATCAAAACTGCGCATTCTTACCAGCGTATTTTAGACGAAGTAGGCTTGTTTTTACACTTAGTAGAAGAAAATGAAGTATCTACAAAAATTAAGAGAACTAATAAATTAGGCTCTTTAAGTGAAGTGCTAAGTGGAAAGAAAGTTTTAATTGCAGATGATGACGTAAGAAACATTTTCTCGCTGACCAAAGCACTGGAAAAGCACCAGATGAAAGTGGTTTCTGCCATAGACGGTAAAGAAGCGCTGCAATTGCTAAAAGAAAACCCAGATGTTTGCATTGTTTTAATGGATATGATGATGCCTGAAATGGATGGTTATGAAACCATCCGATTAATTAGGCAAATGCCAGAATTTGCTAAACTGCCTATTATGGCTGTTACGGCTAAAGCAATGACAGGCGACAGAGAAAAATGTATTCAGGCAGGAGCATCTGATTATATATCTAAACCAGTTGATACAGACCAGCTACTGTCTTTGTTAAGAGTATGGTTATATGAATGCTAAATCGGCATAAAAAAAAATGAACAAAGATAAATTTATACTGATTATTGATGATGATAGCAGAAATATCTTTGCGCTAACTTTAACCCTTAAAGCGAAAGGATATAAGTCTATCTCATGTACCAATGCGACTGAAGGAATAGTGCTCCTGAATCAAAACAAGGACATTGGATTGGTATTATTAGATATGATGATGCCCGAAATGGACGGCTACGAGACCTTACAAGCTATAAATGCATCAAAAGATCTTAGAAACATTCCGATAATTGCAGTTACGGCACAAGCTATGCATGGAGATAAGGAAAGATGTATTAAAGCTGGCGCTTGGGATTATATTGCTAAGCCCATTAATGTAGATAAATTAATAGCTGTAATTGAAAAAGTGTGTTAAACTTAGAACCAGACATCATAAAAGATGAGGAGTTAGACATCCTCCTGGCAGATATTTCGACCTTGTATGGTTATGACTTTACGCAATACAGTAAAGCATCCTTAAAAAGACGGTTGAACAGAATTTGCCTGATAGATAAATTTACGAGCTTTGCAGAACTAAGGTACAATCTCATTAATCATCCGGAATATTTACAGCGTTTTATTGAAGAAATTACTGTAAACGTGACCGAGATGTTTAGAGACCCGCACTTCTACAAAGCATTGCGGGAACATGTCTTTCCGCAATTAGGAACATATCCTTTTATTAGAATATGGCTTGCGGGATGCTCTACCGGCGAGGAAGCCTATTCTATTGCCATTTTATTGAAAGAAGCTAATTTATATGAACGTTCTTTAATATACGCAACAGACATTAACCCGGGTGTACTGGAAAAAGCCCGAAAAGGTATTTTTCCAATGAAACAGATGAAACAATATTCAGAAAATTATATTTTATCTGGAGGTAAAAATGATTTCTCTAAATATTACACAGCAAATTATGATGTAGCTAAGTTCAATTCAGGCTTAAAAGATAAGATGATATTTTCTACCCATAACCTGGTATCTGACAGTTCTTTTAATGAGTTTCAACTGATTATATGCAGAAACGTTCTTATCTATTTTGAAAAAGAATTACAAAATAAGGTTTTTAAGCTGTTTGATGATAGTTTAGATATTTTAGGTTTCTTAGCTTTAGGCGCAAAAGAGACTATACGCTTTTCTGACCTTTCTGATCGTTACAAACAAGTAGAAGGCCATAAAATCTGGAGAAAGAACAAATAAAAAATAATTAAGATAGGGACACAGGAATGAAGAAGAAAGCCGGAATATTACTTATTGGAGGTTCTGCAGGCAGTTTAAAAGTGCTGCTGGAAGTATTTCCGGATCTGGATAAAAATCTATCTTTTCCTATCATTATTATTCTGCATAGAAAACCACACCCAGATTCTGTATTGAATAAACTGCTGGAAAATTACACCCAGTTGGAAGTTTTTGAAGCAGAAGACAAAATGACTATTCGCAAAGGCTGCATTTATATAGTTCCACCAGATTATCACCTTTTGCTGGAAGATACAAGTACAGTTTCTTTAGACTCATCAGAAAAAATGAATTATTCCAGGCCGTCTATAGATGTTACCTTTAAATCTGCCTCAGAGATTTTTAAAGAAAACGCGGTAGCTTTACTCCTTTCAGGCGCTAATGCAGATGGGGTAATGGGCCTTAAATATATCAAACTAAATAATGGAACAACACTTGTTCAGAATCCAGAGACATCAGATGTAGAATATATGCCTAAACAAGCCATATTGCATGCTACTATAGATTACATATTAAAGCCAAATGAAATGGCAGGATTTATCAATAAATTGAACGTTTAGTTTTTGAGACAATATTGTATTATTTAACAGAATAAAATTTTTAGACTACATTTCACTCTTTATGAACGAGAAAACCGTACTGATTTTTGATGACGACATTAATATTTTAGAATTGTGCTCTATTATTTTATCAGAATCTGGCTACCGGGTAGAAATTTCGGAAACCTCGCATGATATTATAGAAAAAGTAAGCCATATCCATCCGGATGTTATTTTAATGGATAATTGGATACCGGATATTGGTGGTATTAAAGCTACTCAGCTTTTAAAGCAGCATCCGGATTTTAAGCATATTCCCGTAATTTATTTCTCGGCGAATAATGATATACACCTGCTGGCAGAAACTGCCGGTGCAGATGCTCATCTGGCAAAACCTTTTGATTTAATTGACTTAGAAAATATTGTAGAACAAGCCTTAGCCAATTCAGAAAATAAGACTAGAATCTAGTGTATTATTCTTTCTTATCTAGGGATATTCATAAAAAGCCCAACTATCTATTAAAGAATTAGTTGGGCTTTTGTTATCTTAGGATATTTCCCCGGAAATTACGTTTAGCGACCAAAATCGGGGTAATACTTAAAAAAAAGAT
>PJUF01001224.1_pt1 | contig 13670 bp, 12 predicted proteins | sample 1512191 | NCBI WGS metagenome assembly PJUF01 (sample SAMN08177673, study PRJNA422409) | Feces metagenome, whole genome shotgun sequencing project. | isolation source: Chicken feces (3) enriched on wood chips | host: Gallus gallus | place: USA: Madison | collected 2015-01-15 | reverse complement strand
TATCCCCGTCCTCCGAGCCTGCCCCATACTAGGCCCATCACCTCCGCGTGGACGGACTGCAGCGAACTTTGCGGGGGGAGCCGGTTGGGCACTGGGTCGCTCCAGGGCCTGGCTGCCTGACGGGTCACCTTGCGACGAGCGATCAATAGGGACTGAGTTGCGCAGTAGAAACCCGGCGTCCCGAGGCGGCGACGTCTCTATCTATCTTACCTTACTGAGACGCACGCGCCTCGGGACACGTCCATCTCAACCGGGTGCCGATCGGTCATCCGGCGCCAAAGCGCGTCCATGCTCTGGAAAAGAAAAGATCCGTGCCGCCGGAAACAACAAAGGCCGGACTGCTGTCCGGCCTTTTGTCGTATTCCCGCAAGCGGGAAATTGGAGCGGGCGATGGGATTCGAACCCACGACCCTAACCTTGGCAAGGTTATGCTCTACCCCTGAGCTACACCCGCGCTCCGTTGTCTCCGGCACTTGGCAGTGCGGCGACGCGGGCCTATATGCCCAATGACTGATCCGATTGCAACCCGGTTTTTTGCGGAAATCGCTTTCTTGCCAAAGCCTGTGGGAATCGGGGGTTGCCACATGCGTCCCGGCAGGCGCAAAAAGGCCGCCAATGCTGAGTTTCTCTGCCGCGCAAGAGTTGAACACCATGACCATGTCCTTCGATGGCGCGCCCGGCGCCGCTCCGGTTCCCGCCGATCTCATCCGCGATGGCTCCGATGCCGGCTTCAAGGCCGACGTCATCGATGCCTCGCTCGACACCCCGGTCCTGGTGGATTTCTGGGCACCCTGGTGCGGCCCCTGCCGCCAGCTCGGCCCGGCCATCGAAAAGGTGGTCAAGGAGAAGGCGGGCCAGATCAGGCTGGTCAAGATCAACATCGATGAGCACCCCCACATTGCCGGCCAGCTCGGCGTGCAGTCTATTCCCGCCGTCTTTGCCTTTGCCGGCGGCCGCCCGGTCGATGGCTTCATGGGCGCCATGCCCGAGGGCGAAGTGCGCCGCTTTGCCGAAAAGGTCATCGCTGCGGCCCCGGCCGGGGCGCCCGAAGCCGATTCGCTCGAAGCCCAGGTCGCCGAGGCCCTCAAGATCGCCGAGGCCGCCGTTGCCGCCGGCGAGCTGGGCCAGGCCGCCCAGATCTATGGCCAGATCCTCCAGCACGTGCCTGACAGCGCCCCGGCACTGATCGGCCTTGCCGGCGTCTATATGGAAGCGGGCGAAGCCGACCAGGCCAAGGTCACGCTCGACATGGTGCCCGAGGACCAGCGCCAGGGCGACGCCTATACCGCTCTCGCCCATGTCATCCGCCTCAAGGAGGAAGCCGCCGGTCTCTCCGAGGCCGCAACGCTCGAAGCGGCCATCGCCGCTGATCCGGACGATCACCAGGCCCGTATCGATCTTGCAGTCGTGCTCAATGCCGAAGGCAAGCGCATCGAGGCGGCCGAGGCGCTTGTCGCCAGCTTCAAGCGCGATCGCAACTGGAACGAGGATGCGGCGCGCAAGAAGCTGCTAGAATTCTTCGATGCCTGGGGTCCGAAAGACCCTGCCACGCTCAAGGGCCGCCGCATGCTTTCGGCGGTGCTGTTTTCCTGATCAGGGATCGCTGATGCCAAAACGACCGACCAGTCCGGCCGACCTGCCCAAATCCGTTCCGGTCTTCCCCCTGAGCGGCGCGTTGCTGCTGCCCTTTTCGCATCGCCCGCTCAATGTCTTCGAGCCGCGCTACATCGAAATGGTGGACGCGGCTCTGCGCGGGGACCGGCTGATCGGCCTGATCCAGCCCGAAGATACGACCGAGGAAAGCCCCAAGGGCCGCGCCCCGCTGCAAAAGGTCGGGTGCCTGGGCCGCATCACCCATTTCGAGGAAAATGGCGACGGGCGCTATTTCATCATCCTCGAAGGCGTCACCCGTTTCCGGGTCATGCACGAATTGACCGTGCTCACCCCCTATCGGCAATGCGTCATCACCGCCGAGGGCTATGAGGCCGATTTCGCCCGCAATCACGGCGAGGAGGCGGTAGATCGTCCGCGCTTCGTCAAGATGATGCGCGACTATGCCGAATTCGCCAATTTCGAGCTCAACTGGGAAGAGATCGAATCGACCGGTACCGCCGACCTCGTCAACTTCTGCTGCATGGTTTCGCCCTATGGCGCTGCCGAAAAGCAGGTCCTGCTCGAGGCCCCGACGCTCGAAGCCCGTGCCGAGACGCTGATCGCCATGACCGAATACGAAATGGCGCGCGGCGGCTCCAACGGCGCGGCCCCGCTCAACTGATGGCCGAGAATGCGCTCGAACCGCGTTACGTCGTTGATCCGCAGACGCTGGAAATGCTGGTCTGCCCGCTGACCAAGACACGGCTCACCCTCTCGGACGATCGCACCGAGCTGATCTCTGTGGCGGCGCGGCTCGCCTTTCCCATCCGCAAGGGCGTGCCGCTGCTCAGTCTCGATGAGGCGCGCAATATAGATCCCGACGAAATCCAGCGCCACTCCCGCTAGATCGGCAGGCCACCGAGAAGCTTGGGCGCCCCGCCGCCGACCCCGGACGCAGCGCGGATCAGCGTCGACTTGATCGGGCCGGCCCGATCCACGATCCCCAGCCCGAAATCGCGCAGCGCCCGGATCGGCGCCACATCGTTGGAAAACAGCCGGTTCATCCCGTCGGTCACCATGGCCATGGACGCCGTGTCGAGCCGCCGCCATGCCTGGTAGCGCTCCAGCACATCCGGCGCCCCATGATCGAGCCCGAGCCGCAGCGCATCGACCACGACTTCGGCCAGAGCCGCGACATCCTTGAGCCCCAGATTGAGCCCCTGGCCGGCAATGGGGTGGACGACATGGGCTGCATCCCCGATCAGCGCCATGCGGGGCCCGATAAAGCTCTTGGCCAGCTGCAGCCGCAGCGGAAAGCCCATGAGCTTGTCCTCTAGCGTCACCCGCCCCAGCGTCGAGCCCATGACAGCCTCTATTTCCCCCGCCAGCGCATCGGGCTCCATCGCCAGATACTTCGCCGCCGCATCCCGCCTCTCGGTCCAGACCAGCGAGGAGCGATTGCCCGGCAGCGGCAGGCTGGCAAACGGGCCCGCTGGCCTGAAATGTTCATATGCAACGCCCTCATGGGCCAGCTCGTGGGAAATGGTCGCGACAAGGCCCGTCTGGTCGTAATCATGTCCGATCGTCTCGATCCCCGCCCGCTGCCGCAGGCTTGACTGGGCCCCATCGGCTGCAACGATCAATGGCGCGCTCAACACCTGCCCATCGGCGAGCATCAGCGTAGCCAGCGCGTCCCCTGCCGACCAGTCCACGATCTCGGCCGGTGCCACGACGGTGATCTTGCCCTCGACTGCCGCCATCAGTGCCGCGCCGCTTGCCTGGTTGGGCACCATATGGGCGAAGGCCTCGCCCGGTGCCACATCGCCATCGAAGCTAAGAAACTGCGGTCGTGCGATATCGCCCTTGCCCGAATCGGTGATGTGCATGGCGCTGATCGGCTGGCTCTGCACCGCCATCGCATCCCACACGCCAAGCGCTTCGAAGAGGCGCCTGACTCCGGCCGCGATAGCCGACGCCCGGTTGTCCCGAGGCACGCTGAGTGGTCGCCGGTCGACCAGGGCGACGCGGATCCCGGGTGCCGACTGCGTCAGGGCCAGGGCCAGCGTCAGGCCCACCGGTCCCCCACCCACAATGATGACATCCTGCCGATTAGGTGGGCTCTTATCCACGGTGTTCTCCATCGTGATATTCTCGCCCTACTGCCCAAGGGACACAAGAGGCGCCATTGCCGCGGTCCGGTAAGCTGAAAGTTTGTGCACTGCCTCTACGCGCGGCGAAATCAGACTAAAATATGTGCAGTTTCTCTTCTGCCGAAGCATGGCATTGACCTCTCGTCTGCCAGCGTGGGTCGTAACAGACTGACAAAAATAGATTTTCTAGATCGGAGCCGATCTTGGCACGGCTCTTGAGTCCTTGATGCCGTTGAAAAAAAGCAAGGCAGAAAAGGGGCACAAATGAAACTGGTGGTTGCCATCATCAAACCATCGCGGCTCGAGGAGGTGCGCCAGGCGCTCAATTCCCTCGATGTCCACGGCATGACCGTCACCGAAGTCAAAGGCTATGGCCGCCAGAAAGGCCACTCCGAAATCTACCGCGGCACCGAGTATGCCGTCCACTTCCTTCCCAAGCTCAAAGTCGAGATTGCCGTCGATGACGGCATAGCCGACGCCGTCAGCAATGCCATTCGCGACGCCGCCCAGACCGGCCGTATCGGCGATGGCAAGATTTTCATCCTCGACCTGCTCGCCGTCACACGCATCCGCACCGGTGAAACCGGCGCGGCCGCGCTCTGACGCCCACGACTTCAGGAGAAAACACACAATGACAGGGTTCAACACCTCCCTAAAGATCGCCGGCGGCCTTGCGCTGACCTCCCTCGTTTTCACCGTACCGGCACTGGCCCAGGAGGCGGCCGAGGCGGTCGCTGAAACCACGGTTGCCGTCGGCGGCGAGACGCCGCTGCAAACTCAATTCATCCTCAACAGCTTCCTCATGCTGGTGGGTGGCTTCCTGGTGTTCTGGATGGCCGCGGGCTTCGCCATGCTCGAAGCGGGCATGGTGCGGACCAAGAACGTCTCCATGCAGTTGCTTAAGAACATCACCATGTATTCGCTGGCTTGCCTGGCCTACTACATCATCGGCTACCAACTGATGTATCCGGGCGACGGCTGGATGATCGACGGAGTGCTGGGTGCCCTGGGCATTGCCGTGCTCGAGCCGGTGGGGCTCACACCCGAAGCGGCGGACCTGACCTATGCGACGGTCAGCTCCGACTTCTTCTTCCAGGTCATGTTCTGCGCCACTGCCGCCTCGATCGTCTCGGGCACGGTGGCCGAGCGCATCAAGCTCTTGCCCTTCCTCATCTTCGTGGCCGTCCTGACCGCACTGGTCTACCCGATCCAGGCCTCCTGGAAGTGGGGCGGCGGTTTCCTTGACACCAATTTCGGCTTCCTCGATTTCGCGGGTTCGACGGTGGTGCATTCGGTCGGTGGTTGGGCGGCTCTGGCCGGTGCCATCGTGCTCGGCGCGCGCAAGGGCAAGTACAATGCCGATGGCACGGTCAACCCTATTCCGGGTTCGAACATGCCCCTCGTGGTCCTGGGCATGTTTATCCTGTGGTTCGGTTGGTACGGCTTTAACGGCGCGTCGCAGCTGGCCATGGGCACGGTGGGCGACATTGCCGATGTCGGTCGTGTGATGGCCAATACCAATGCCGGCGCCATTGGCGGCGCACTGGCAGCCGCGCTGCTGACCGCGATCATGTACAAGAAGGTTGATCTCACCTTCGTCGTCAACGGCGCCCTTGCCGGTCTCGTCTCGGTAACGGCGGAGCCGCTCACCCCGGGCCTGGGCACTGCCTCGCTGATCGGCGCGGTTGGTGGCGTCATCGTGGTACTGTCGGTTCCACTGCTCGATCGCTTCAAGATCGACGACGTGGTCGGGGCCATCCCGGTCCACCTCTTTGCCGGTATCTGGGGCACCATCGCCGTGGTCTTCACCAACCCCGATGCCAACCTGGGCGGTCAGCTGATCTCCATCGTGGTCGTGGGCGTTTTCGTCTTCGTCATCAGCCTGGTGCTGTGGTTTGTCCTCAAGGCCGCAATGGGCCTGCGTCCAAGTGCCGAGGATGAAGATCTGGGTCTCGACGTCGCAGAAGTCGGCGTCGAAGCCTACCCGCAGTTCAAGTAACGATTTTGGATGGCCGGGCTTGATCCGGCCATCCTGCCGCTTGCCGGCGGCGTGCAGTCCGCGTTCCCTCTTGGCCCGCCACAGAGGCTTCCCACTCGCAACTGCGCGGACTGCACACCCCCGGCAAGCTGCCTACAAAATAGTCGAACGATGCCATTTCCGCCTAAATTTTGGGCGGTATTTTGCTCAATCCGGAGTCGCAACGCCCGACACCCGGTTAACGCATTGTAAATTATCGCGAATTTGGTGCCGGTTCGTTTGGCACACAGTTTGAAAGTCTTGTGACCGTTCCAGCACGCGCCGATCCGGCGCCAAGGGGGTCAGATGAAACTGGTGGTTGCCATTATCAAGCCGTCGCGGCTCGAAGAAGTCCGGCAGGCGCTCAATTCGCTCGATGTGCACGGCATGACCGTCACCGAGGTCAAGGGTTACGGACGGCAGAAGGGCCATTCCGAAATCTATCGCGGCACCGAATATGCGGTGCATTTCCTGCCCAAGCTCAAGGTCGAGATTGCTGTCGATGACGCCATTGCCGACGCCGTCAGCACGGCGATCCGCGACGCCGCTCAGACTGGTCGCATCGGCGATGGCAAGATCTTCATCCTCGACCTGCTCGCCGTCACCCGCATTCGTACCGGTGAGACCGGCGCCTCGGCGCTGTGACCCGCTTCCCATTTCCGGAGACAACATCAATGAAAATGTCCAAAGTCCTGGGAGGCTCGGCACTGGCTTCCCTTCTCATGGCCCTGCCGGCCATCGCCCAGGAGGCCGCGCCTGGCGTTGCCGCCGCCGCCGAAACCGTTGAAGAGGTCGCAGCTGCCGTCGTCGACAAGGGTGACGTCGCCTGGATGCTGGTGTCCACCATCGTCGTCATCGTCATGACCATCCCCGGCCTTGCGCTGTTTTATGGCGGCCTCGTGCGCGCCAAGAACGTCCTCAGTGTCCTCACACAGGTGTTCCTCGGCTTTTCGATGATCGCCATTCTCTGGGTGGCCTACGGCTATTCGCTGGCCTTTGCCGGCCCGACCGAAGGGGGCCTGTCCGCGTTCGTGGGCGACTTCTCCAAATTCTTCCTCAATGGCGTTACGCTTGATTCGACTGCGGCCACCTTCTCGGCAGGGTTCGAACTGCCCGAACTGGTCTTTGTCACCTTCCAGTTGACCTTTGCCTGCATCACCTCCACCCTCATCGTCGGCGGCATCGCCGAACGCATGAAGTTCGGTGCGCTGATGGCCTTCCTCGCCATCTGGTTCACTTTCTCCTACGTGCCCATGGCTCACATGGTCTGGTCGGGTCCGGGCCTCCTGTTCGGCATGGGCGCCTATGACTTCGCCGGCGGCACCGTGGTTCATATCAATTCCGGTGTGGCCGCACTTGTCGCCGCGCTCGTCCTTGGCGCCCGCTCCACCTACATGAAGGAGCCCATTCCCCCCCATAACCTCGTCCTCACCTATGTCGGTGCGGGCCTGCTCTGGTTCGGCTGGTTCGGCTTCAATGCCGGCTCCAATCTCGAAGCCAATGCGCTGACCGCCGTTGCCGTCATGAACACGGTCCTAGCTCCTGCTGCCGGTGCCCTGGCCTGGGCCCTGGGTGAAAAGATCACCCGCGGCCATGCCTCGGCGCTGGGTGCCGTCTCCGGCGCCGTCGCCGGTCTCGTCGCCATCACGCCGGCTGCCGGCTTCTCCGGCGTCGGCGGTGCCATCGTGCTCGGCGCCGTTGCCGGCGTGGTCTGCCTCTGGGCGGTGGTCAATCTCAAGCCCATGCTGAAATACGACGACAGCCTCGACGTCTTCGGTATCCACGGCGTCGGCGGCATCGTCGGTGCCCTGGGCACCGCCATCGTCGCCAACCCTTCCTTCGGCGGCTATCCGCTGGATGGCTACGACATGGGCGGCCAGTTCATGATCCAGCTCACCAGCGTCATCGTGGCCATCGTCTGGTCCGGCGTTGTGGCGCTCATTGCCATGCTGATTGTCAAGGCCCTGTTCGGTGGCGCCAAGGTTTCGGAAGCTGCCGAGACCGACGGTCTCGACCTTTCGAGCCACGGCGAACGCGCCTACAACTGAGGGCTTCGGAGCTTCATGCATACTCTGCGGGCGGCGCTTCGGCGCCGCCCGTTCGTTTTGCAGCTTCCGCCGGCCCGATGGTTAGCATGCGATTAACCACACCCCGCTAGCATGAGCCCATTACGGCCCACGTCGATGGTTTGCGGGCCGACAACGAGTAATGCGTGTCCATGCCCAGCCATCCCGTCCCCACTCTCGACGAAGTCCGCACCCTTCCGGCCCGCGCGCCGCGCGCCTCGACGCGCACGGCCAGTGCCCCGGTGCCGCCGCCGGCCATCGCCATCCGCATTCCGTTGCGTATTGCCGGCCTGATGATTCTGGGGCTCTGTGCGATTCTGCTTGCCGCCATGGCCTCGTGGTCGGTCGATGATCCGTCCCTGTCCCTCGCTACCGCGAAGACTCCGGCCAACTGGCTGGGCTTTCCCGGTGCCGTCATTGCCGATCTCGTCTTCCAGTTCCTGGGCCTGGCCGGCCTCGTCATGGTCGTGCCGCTCGCCCTTTGGGGCTGGGCCATGGCCCGCAGGCACATGGTCACCCATCCAGGCCTGCGCCTTGTCTCCTGGATCGGTGCCGTTGTGCTGTTCACCGGCGTCTTCTCCTTCATCGCCATGCCGGAAAGCTGGCCCCTGCCCACCGGTCTGGGCGGGCTCTCGGGCATGCTGTTCACCAACCTGGCCGGCATGATTGCGGGCAATGAGCCACAGGCCGTCACCTCGACCTTGTTTGCCATCATCCTTGCCGCGCCGGCACTGGCCTTGTTCTGGATCGCCATGGGCCTGGGCACATCCATTCCGGTCAAGCCGCAAAAGGCGTCGGCCAGCCGCAAGGCCGCCGAGGAGAACGAGCGCGAGCCCAATCCGCTGGTGGAAGTGGCCATGGGCGCTGTCGTGCATATGGGCTATTCCATGCGCACCGCCTTCCGTCGCGCCAAGGCCGAACACGCCGCCCGCCGCGCCGCCCACGATGGGCCCGATTTCGGCCAGGCCACCGAACCGTCCATTGATGGCCATCATCAGGCGCCCGATATCCGGATGGATCACGAGCCGGTGGCTGCGGCACCCCAGCGCCGCATCCACATGCCCGCGGCCCATGTCGAGCCCAGCTTCGAGCCGAGCGCGCGCATAAAGGCGCAGCCCGACTATGACGACACCGCCATCGACTATCCCGACGAGCCGGAAGACGATGCCGTTCCCTTCGTGCCCGATACGCCGGTGGTCGCGCGCACCCAGCGCGGCGATTCGCGCTTCCATCCGGTCGATCCGGCCGCCCCGCGCGTTGCCGCGCCCGCGCCGCGTCCCGCTCCGGGCCAGCGGGTGTTCCGCGAAGCCCAGGGTTCGCTGCTCGACGAGCCGCGCGGCTTCGAGCTGCCCGAGCTCAGCCTTCTCGCCGAACCGCGCCGTGGCGGCCCCTCGCCCGAGCATGCGCCAGAGCGCCTCGAGGAAATGGCCCGCCAGCTCGAAGCGGTGCTGGCCGATTTCGGCGTCAAGGGCGACATCATCAATGTCCGTCCCGGTCCCGTCGTCACCCTCTTCGAACTGGAACCCGCCCCCGGCATCAAGTCGAGCCGCGTCATCTCGCTGGCTGACGACATCGCCCGCTCGATGAGCGCCATTTCCGCCCGCGTCGCCGTGGTGCCGGGCCGCAATGCCATCGGCATCGAACTGCCCAACCAGCACCGCGAAACCGTGTTCTTCCGCGAAATGCTGGCCTCGTCCGACTTCGAGAAGATGAAGGGCAAGCTCCCGATCTGTCTCGGCAAGACCATTGGCGGCGAACCGGTGATCGCCGACCTGGCGCGCATGCCGCACCTGCTCATCGCCGGCACGACCGGCTCGGGCAAGTCGGTGGGCATCAACACTTTCATCCTCTCGCTGCTCTACCAGATGACGCCCGAGCAGTGCCGCATGATCATGATCGATCCCAAGATGCTGGAGCTCTCGATCTATGACGGCATCCCGCACTTGCTGACCCCGGTCGTCACCGACCCGCAAAAAGCGGTCGTCGCGCTCAAATGGGCCGTGCGCGAGATGGAAGATCGCTATCGCAAGATGAGCAAGATCGGCGTGCGCAACATTGACGGCTTCAACCAGCGCGTCGCCGAGGCGGCCAAGGAAGGCCGCGTGATTACCCGCACCGTGCAGACGGGCTTTGATCGCGAAACCGGCGAAGCCATCTTCGAGAGCGAGGAATTCGATCTCGAGCCCTTGCCCTATATCGTCATCATCGTCGACGAAATGGCCGACCTGATGATGGTGGCCGGCAAGGATATCGAAGGCGCCATCCAGCGCCTGGCACAGATGGCTCGCGCCGCCGGCATCCACATGGTCACCGCCACCCAGCGCCCATCCGTCGACGTCATCACCGGTACGATCAAGGCCAACTTCCCCACCCGCATCTCCTTCATGGTGACGTCCAAGATCGACTCCCGCACCATTCTGGGCGAGCAGGGGGCCGAACAGCTCCTGGGTAATGGCGACATGCTCTACATGGCCTCGGGCGGCCGCACCAAGCGCCTGCACGGCGCCTTCGTCTCGGACAACGAGGTCGAGTCCGTCGTGGCGCACCTCAAGAGTCAGGGTACCCCGGACTATCTCGACAATATCACCGAGGAAGACGACGAGGGCGGCGCGGGTGAGGATGGCGCCGGCGGCGACGATGGCTATGCCGGCTCGGGCGACGAGCTCTACGACAAGGCTGTCCATATCGTCATGACCGACAAGAAGGCCTCGACCTCCTACATCCAGCGGCGCCTCGCCATCGGCTACAACAAGGCCGCAACCCTGATCGAGCGCATGGAGCGCGAAGGCGTCATCAGCCCCGCCAACCATGCCGGCAAGCGCGAGATCCTCGTCGGCAATAATGCCGACGGCTATTGAGGCGCTCACCATCACGACCGAACAAGCAATCGCCGGCACCCCCAAGGTGTCGGCGATTTGCATTCCGAGCCCCTCCGGCCCCATGGCATCCACGCTCGACTATTTCATTCAACACTTATATAAGTGAACAATGAAATAGGAGGATGACATATGCCATTCGACATCACTGCTCATATCGAAGCGACACAGCGTGAAGTTCGGGATGTGACGCGCGACGGCCAGTCGGCCAAGGCCGTGGTGGCATCTCGGACCTACGATACCGACGCGGCCGATCTCTGGGACGCGGTGACCGATCCCCAGCGCCTCCGCCGCTGGTTTGCCCCGGTCACCGGCGAGCTGGTTCTGGGCGGTCGCTTCCATGTCGAAGGCAATGCTTCGGGTACCATCACCGCCTGCGAGCAGGGGCGCTCCTTTTCCGGTACCTGGGAATTTGGCGGCTTCACCAGCTGGATCGAAACTGTCATCGCTCCTGAGGGAGAGCGGGCGCGTCTTCAAATCCACCACATTGCCCTTCACCCCAATCCCCATTGGACCCAATTCGGCGCCGGCGCGGTCGGCGTTGGCTGGGAACTGGGCCTGCTTGGTCTTGCCGAACATCTCAAACGCCCCGCGGACGACGTCCGCGCCGAGGGCATGAACGGCTGGGAAACCTCGATCGAGGCGAAGGAACTGGTCCGCGCTGCCGCAGCCGATTGGGGCCGCGCCGCCATCCAAGGTGGCGACGACCCGCAAGAGGCGCTACAAGCGGCCGAGAATACGCGGCGCTTCTTTTCCGGCGAAGCACCCATGGAGAGCTGATGCACGCCTTTGACGTCCTTGGCGACCCGGTGCGCCGTCGCATCCTCGAATTGCTGGCCGCCGGAGAACTGGCCTCGGGCGAGGTCGTGGAGGTCATCGCCGCCGAGTTCGGCATCTCCCAGGCGGGCGTTAGCCAGCATCTGAAGGTCCTGCGCGAGAATGGCTTTGCGCAGGTCCGGCCCGAGGGAACGCGGCGCGTCTATAGTCTTGACCCCGCGCCGCTGCGCGACATCGATGACTGGCTCGAGCGCTTCCGCGTGTTCTGGCCCGTTCGCATGGAGGCTTTGGCCACCGAAATTGCACGCGGCAAGAAGAAGCGTGAACAACAGTCCTGACCGGCTCGCGGTGTGGTGACTGGAGCGGTGCGGGAACTTTCCAGCTGTTGCCGCAATTGCTGCCTAGGTTAGGCTCAACCAAAAGTTCCTCGAGGAATTCCCGCCGATGATTCGCCGCTCCGTCCTGATGCTCGGCCTTGCCGCTGCCCTGTCCTCGACCCTGCCAGCGCTCGCCCAGAGCCGCGCGCTGACGCCTGAAGAGCAGCAGCTGATCAACGACATCAACGTGCACAATTCGGCCATTCGCACCATGGTCGGCCGCTTTCTGCAGATCGACAGCCAGGGTGGCCGGCAGGAGGGGACGTTCTTTCTCGAACGTCCCGACAAGATTGCCTTCCGCTATGCGCCGCCCAGCCGCGAGGAGATCGTTTCGGTCGGTCGCGGCTTCTATGTCATCGACCGGCGCGAAGAGACCTATTACGCCTATCCGCAGGATTCGATCCCGCTCCGGCAGTTCCTGGGCGAGCAGATCAACCTGCTCAATGCCAACGTGGTCGATATCACCACCACCGATGGCTATGTCAGCATTACCGTGATCGACAATACCGTAGCCGGCACGGTGCAGGTGTCGCTGATCTTCGACACCGAAACCAAGGACCTGGCACAGTGGACCCTGGTCGAGCCCAATGGCTCGGAACTGACCTTCTCGCTCTATGACGTGCAGAAGGGCGTCCAAATCCCGCGCAACTACTTCACCTTCCCCTCGACCTATTCGGGCAAGGAGCCGCCGCGCTGACGTCACGCGCTGCAAACGCAAAGCCCCGGCAGGACCGGGGCTTTTTTGTGCCTTTCGGCGGCGTCGCCGACAGCGAAACTAGAGCCCGAAGCCGAGGATCGCGATGAGGCCGGCGGCCCCGACCGCGATGCGCCACCAGGCGAAGGGCGCGAACCCGTGACGGGTGACGAAGTCGAGCAGGTATTTCACCACCAGCGCGCCCACTACGAAGGATGCGGCAAAGCCGATGGCGATGTTGAGCCCCAGGCTCATGTCGATCAGGTCGCGGCTCTTGTAGAGGTCGTAGCCGAAGGCGCCGGCCATGATCGGGAGGGCGATGAAGAAGGTGAATTCGGCCGCCGAGCGTTTCGAGGCGCCGAACAGCATCGCCCCCACTACGGTGGAGCCGGAGCGCGACACGCCAGGAATAAGGCTCAACACCTGGAACAGCCCCACCACGAGCGCCAGATGCCAGGGAAAGGTGTAAATGTCGTCGTAGCGCACGGGCTTGGGCATGCGGTCGACGATCAGGAGCACGATCCCGCCCAGGAGCAGCGAAATGCAGATCACCAGCGGCGATTCATAGATCACCTGCTGGATATATTCGCGGAACAGCACGCCGATGACCACCGCCGGCAGGCACGCGATGATGACCGCCACGGCAAAACGCCAGGCATAGGCCTTGCCGGTCAGCGCGTCCCGGATCAGCTGCCCGAGCCTGGCGAAATAGATGGTGATGACGGCCAGGATCGCACCGAGCTGGATCAGGACGATAAAGGTCGCCGGCTGGGAAAGGCCGAAGAAGTGACCGGCCAGCAGCAGATGCCCGGTCGAGCTCACCGGAAGGAATTCGGTAAGCCCTTCGAGAATTCCCAGGATGAGGGGCACAAAAAGACCTTGATCGGCGTTCATCTGATCCCCTAACTCGTTTCAAGGGCTGCATTGGATGCGCTCTCTTAGCCGTGTTCGCCAGGGGCGCCAAGGCGAAGAGAGGCAAAGCAGGTCCGCAACAGTTTCAGAGCGTCAACATGCCAAGCCTCGTGCACCATCCTCTCGACCCGGCCTCCCGCCTCATCCGGCTGATGTGCGCCGAATATGGCGTGCCGCTCGACCTGGAGGAAACCAAGCCCTGGCTGCG
>PJUF01001218.1_pt1 | contig 13730 bp, 13 predicted proteins | sample 1512191 | NCBI WGS metagenome assembly PJUF01 (sample SAMN08177673, study PRJNA422409) | Feces metagenome, whole genome shotgun sequencing project. | isolation source: Chicken feces (3) enriched on wood chips | host: Gallus gallus | place: USA: Madison | collected 2015-01-15 | reverse complement strand
TGGAAAAACCAAAAGGAGATGGTTCTTGGGTAAATGGTGGTTTTTTTGTTTGTCAACCTGAAGTATTTGACTATATAGAAGGCGACTTTACTACTTTTGAAAAGGAGCCAATGGAAGATATTGCTTCAGATGGCCAGATGAAAGCATTTAAACATTCTGGTTTTTGGAAGCCTATGGACACACTCCGAGACAAACATGAATTGGAAGAGGATTGGTCTAATAACTTAGCTAAATGGAAAATTTGGTAGGATGAGTTTTTTTAACGTTTATAAAGGAAAGAAAGTTTTAATTACGGGGCACACGGGTTTTAAGGGCTCTTGGCTAGCTATATGGCTTAAAGAGCTTGGAGCAGAAGTTTATGGGTATGCATTGGCTCCTGTTTCTGATATGGATAACTTTGTGACTTGTAATCTAGAAGCAAAAATTAATCACCGAGTCGGAGATGTGCGAGATGGCGAAGGTTTAAAACAATACTTTACAGAAGTTAAGCCAGATTTTGCATTCCATTTAGCAGCACAACCTTTAGTTTTAGCTTCTTATCATGATCCAGTTGGAACATTTAATACTAATTTGATGGGAACTGTTAATTTTTTTGAAGCGGTTAGAGCTACCCCAAATATCAAAGTCGCTGTAAATGTTACTACTGATAAATGCTACGAGAATAAAGAATGGGTATGGGGATATAGAGAAAATGATCCAATGGGGGGGAAAGATCCTTATAGTGCTTCGAAAGGTTGCTCTGAACTTATTACAAATTCGTACTTGGAATCTTTCTTTATGCAAAAGGGTACGTGTAATATTGCTTCTGCTAGAGCTGGTAACGTTATAGGAGGTGGTGATTGGGCGGCAGATAGGATTATACCAGATTATTTCCGGGCTTTAAAACGAGGTGAGAGATTGGAAGTTAGGAATCCTCATGCCACTAGGCCTTGGCAGCATGTATTAGAGCCATTGAGCGGTTATCTTAATCTTGGTGCAGAATTGCTTTTAAAAGGAAAGCAATTTAGTGGGGGTTGGAATTTTGGTCCTGAAAATGGCTCAAACTATTCTGTTAAAGAATTGATCGATGAAATTTTATCTATATACCCTAGAGGAGAATATACGATACCTCAAGAATTACATAAGTTTCATGAAGCTTTATTACTAAAGTTGGACATATCTAAAGCTGGCAATTTTTTGAAATGGCGACCTGTATTAAATTTTAAAGAAACAGTAGATTTTACTTTAAAAGGATATTTGGCGGACTTTGATGTAGAAGGTGTTTTTGAAAATAGGGTTAGTCAGATAGACTCTTATGTATTCATCGCAAAAAGTAAAAATATACTATGGGCTATTTGATAAATAATATAGTAATAACTGGGGCAACGGGCTATTTGGGAAGTCGGTTAGTTAAAAGGTTATTAGAAAATGGGTATAAAATTCATGTTGTAAAAAGACCCTCATCGATAATTAATGAAATCTCTTCACTTTCTGATAATATATTCTTTTATGACAGTAATCCTGAAAGCTTAGATACATTATTCAAAAAAAATGATATAGATTTGGTAATTCACACAGCTACATTATATGGAAGAAAGGGAGAAACTATATCCCAAATAAAGGAAGCTAATTTGGATTTTCCTTTTTCAATTTTGGAAAGAGCTATTGATGCTGAAGTTCCCTATTTTATAAATACAGGTACATCTCTACCTTATTTAACTAATCAATACTCGTTATTTAAACATCAATTTGCAGAATGTCTAGAGTTTTTTTCAAAAAGAATAGTGAGTATCAATATTTTACTTGAGCACTTTTATGGTCCTAACGATGACGAAAGTAAGTTCATTAGTAATATGATTAATAAGATGAGGAGGAATGTTCCAGAAATCCCACTTACATTGGGTACCCAGTCTAGGGATTTTATCTATATCGATGATGTCTTAGATGCATATATACTTATTATTAATAAAATTAGCCGTTTTAAATTTTTTAATAATGTGCCTCTAGGAACCGGAAAAGCCGAGACTATTAGAAGTGTGGTCGAAACAATTAAAGAGATCTCTAATAGTATATCTCATCTAAATTTCGGAGCGATTGATATGCGGGATAATGAACTTTTAAAATCTGATGCAGATATTTCGGTATTGAAACAATTAAATTGGTACCCGAAGTATTCTTTAAGAGAAGGGTTAAATATTATAATTTCCGATAGTAAAAAAGATGAAACTCAAGGAAAAAATTAAAATCTTCGATAGGTATAAAATTATCGACAACAGAGGCTGGTTCTTGAAAGTTTTAACGGGTAAAGAATCCTATTTACCAAATCATACAGGTGAGATTTATATTACAAGCGCTAAAATTAATGAATCGAAGGGAGGGCATTATCATAAAGAAGCTAATGAGTGGTTTACTCTTCTAGTGGGGGAATGTGAATTACTGCTGGTTGATATTTTTACAGATGAAGCAATGAAGCTAAATTTAGATTCTTCAATACCCCAAACGGTTTTCGTACCACCAAATGTTGCACATATATTTGTTAATTCTGGAAATGAAGATTTTTTGTTAATGGCATATTCAGATCTATTATATAATCCAGTTGATACAATCCCTTTTGATAAATTCGATATATAAATAGAGTATTACCTTGAAGCTTTCATTTTGTATTCCATCTTTAAACAGGTTAGACTATTTAATACATGCTGTAAATAGTATCTGTAAATATAAGGATCTTTCGCATCAGTTCGAAATCTGTATTTACAACAACAATTCAGATGTATCTTACTTAGAGCTAGAAGAACTTCTATTTAGATATGCTAGTACTTATCAAATTAATTATTTAAAAGGGGAAATTCGCCTCCCTGTAGATAGAAGTATGCAGACAGTAACAGCAATGGCGAAAGGAGAATATCTTTTTTTGTTAGGTGATGATGATTTTTTATTAGAAAACGGCGTAGAAAATATTATAAAACTTATTGATAAATCGGAGTTTGATTTGGCGGTTTATAATGCTACGATTCTACATGAGCGTAATCAGACTAAAAGTCAAATGTTTAATATTAAAAGTGGTGTATACAATAATCTAGACGAGGCGTTGATTTTGCTGAAAAATTATTGTAGCTATGGAAATATTTTAATTAAACGTAAATTTTTGTCTAAGGAAAATTTTGACTATTTAAATGGTACTTTTCACGCCTATGGTGGGTTTTGGATAGATTTTTTTAAACAATACGAGAATGATCAACATCCAATTATTATAGTGCCTGAACAAAAGGTAGTGTGTCTAAGAGCAATCCTAAAAACCTATGATTTACTTAAGGTGACTTTTAATAGTGCAAAGTATGAGTTAGAGCTATACTATAAGATTATCGGACCCAAGAGTAAGGAACTTCTTATGCGATATGAAGCTATTTTCTGGAAAGAGCAAAGTCGATTTTTTAAACTGCTACAGTATGGTTTAGCTGGAAATAATTTAATTTTAATAAAGGACTATAATCGGGATTTTTATTTGAAAAATTATAAAACCATTTTTCTAGCCATATTTTTTACTAAAATATTGTTTCCAATTAAAGGTGTAATAAAGAGAGTAAAACAGATTTTTACTAGGAATAGATGTTAATGAAAATAAAAGTATCTTTTTCTAACAAGTCATTCGGTTCCGTCGCAGTTTTAAATGCTGCTTCAAGCATAATTAAAATAATCACATCTTTTGTAACCACTAAGATTGTAGCTTCATTGATTGGCCCATCTGGAATTGCCTTGATTGGACAGCTTTCAAATTTCTTATCACTTACTTTTGCATTTTCTACTGGAGGAATCACTGGAGGGGTTGTTAAATATACGGCAGAATGTAATGGAAATAGTAAGCTTCTAAAGTTTTACATAAGTACCTCTTTTTTCATAACTTTATTTTTTTCTCTTTGTATTGGCGGAATTCTTTTGTTAACAGGTTCCTATTTAAGTAATAAAATTTTTTTTTCGTCAGACTACTATATAGTTTTTTTAATTGGAGGTATTTCACTAGTTGGTTATGGTATAAACTCTCTTTTATTGTCCATCATAAATGGGCTAAATGAGTTCAAGAAATATACTTACATAAATATTTTATCGAGTATCTTATCTTTAATAATCACTATAGTATTAGTGTTCTTTTTTAAAATTAAAGGGGCATTAGCTGGACTTGTTTTATCTCAGGTTTTAGTAGTTTTTATCACTATTAAATTCGTTAAATCAGACAAATGGTTTAAGCGCGATATTTTAATTAATCACTTTAGTAAAAAAATAGCTTATAGATTTTTTAAGTATTCTGTAATGGCTGTAGTAACAGCTGTGCTTGTACCTAGCACCCAATTTTTTATTCGCTCTTATGTAATAGATAATTTCTCTATGGAGCAAGCGGGTATTTGGGAAGGTATGAATAAAGTTTCCAATATGTATTTAACAGTAGTAACTACTACGCTTAGTATATATTTTTTGCCTAGATTTTCAGCATTAAAAAATGACACTGAGCTAAGTGTGGAAATATGGAAAGCTTATAAGATAATAGTACCTTTATTAGTTTTAGCTTGTACAATTATATATATGCTTCGAAATATAATAATACAAATAGTCTTTAGCTTAGATTTTTTATCTATGGAAAATCTTTTTAGCTTTCAATTGGCTGGTGATATAGTTAAGATGATGACTTGGGTTTTCGGAACGGTAATGGTATCGAAAGCGATGTACAAGCGATATATTTTTTTTGAAATGACGACAAATTTACTTCTTTATTTCCTCGCAATATGGTTCTCTAAAATTTTCGGCCTTATTGGGCTCTGTTTAGGTTATTTAATCGCTCTTTTAATTACGTTAATAATTATGGTGTTAATGTTTAGGAAGTTGCTTTTCATTCGTAAAAATGTGGAAGTTTATGAAAGAGATTAAGATTCTGCATCTGTCATATAGTGATAATTATGGTGGTGCTAGTGTGGCAATGAAAAGAATACATCAGGCAATATCTAGCCAAAAAGGTATTAGCTCTACAATTGCTACAGTAACTAAGCCGGCTGATGAAAACGCAATTTGTTTGTATAATAGTCTTTTTGATAGAATTTGGTTATATCTTTGTGTAAGAATCGCTTATAAATTGGTGAATTTGCTTCAACGAAATTCAAATAATTCGGGGCGTTCAATAAATTTTTTTCCATCAACAGTATTACGCCAGTTGAAGAAGCATGATTACGACATCCTACATTTGCATTGGATTGGAAATGAAACCATACGATTAGAGTATTTGGAAAGAATTGAAAAGCCTATTGTTTGGACATTTCATGATACCTGGCCTTTATTGGGTGCCGAATATACAGATGTTACTAAAAGTAGTCGGTTTGAAAGCGGGTATACGAAAAATAATAGACCCGAAAGCTTGAAAGGCTTAGATATTGATAGGTGGGTTTGGTGTCGTAAGAGAAAAGTATTTAATAAACTAAAAATTCATCCAATAGCAATTAGCAATTGGATGAAAATACAAATAAGTAAATCTCTTTTATGGAAAAGCTCCGATCCTGTTCTGATACATAATCCAATAGATGTTGACATTTGGAAAATTCTTGATAAGAAAGGAAGTAGATGTATAAACAAGTTAACTGATGATTGTAGGGTTGTTTTATTTGGAGCTGTCAATGGTTTTAAAGATAAATTAAAAGGTTACAAACTGCTTGAAGCTGCTATGCTTGTTGTAGCAAATCATTCGTTAGATAAAAAGTATGTTTTATTAGTGTTTGGTGACCCAGTAACAAAGGAGGTCCAATTATCTAGAAATCTTTTGGTGAAATCTATCGGAAAAATAACAGATCAGGAAAAATTAAATTTAATTTATTGCTCAGCTGATGTTACTGTAGTTCCCTCATATCAAGAAACATTCGGACAAGTAGCTGTTGAATCTGCGGCATGTGGTGTACCTGTCGTAGCATTTAATACTTCTGGTTTACGAGATATAGTAATAGAAGAGCTAAATGGTTTTCTCGCTAAACCATATGAATCAGCTGATTTAGCCCAAAAAATAAATGTGTCATTAAACTACAATTGGTCTCCGCAAATTATTAGAGATGATATTAGACGGAGGTTTGGAATGGAAGATATTGGGAGTAAATATTTAAAGAAATATTTAAGTATGATATAACATGGATGCATTTCAATATTTCGAAATACTCTACGAAAATTGGTTCATATATTTGATATCTGTAGTTATTACATTTATTGTTTACTTCATTATATATAGGAAATACTATTTGTCATTGTTAGATCCGTTTACCTATGCTTGCTTTTTCTCCGCTATGTCTGTAACGGTTCCTCTATTTCTTTATTTTATGGGGCAGATGACCACCTACCTGTTTATTTCTTTTTTAAGCACCCAAGTTGCTTTCTTTTTAGGGTTTAGAATTATTAAACCTATAACTATTTTAAAGGTAAGAAAAATAGGAAATACGGAAATAAAACCAACAGATATTAGATTTGCAAAATGGTTATTTATTATTATTGGAATAAGTAATATTGGAATGCAGCTATTTTCTTATAAATTAGTAGGCATACCCTTATTTGCTGAGTCTAGGTTGGGTATTTATGGGGAGAGTGGAGGAATCAATAATCTTTTGAAAAGACTTTTAGACGTAACCTCGCAATGCCACATCTTTTTAACTATTTATTTTTTATATAAGGGTAAGAAAAGTAAAGCGTTTAAAGTATATACTTACTTTAGTGTAAGTTTTATTCTAATTTTTTCTATACTTTCTGGATCTAAAGGAGCCTTCATGACTTTCGGTTTGGCTTATTTTATCTATGCTTTGTATTCTATGCGCTGGGGTGATTATAATGTGTTTTTTAAGATTAAAAAGTTTTTATATAAATTTATATTTATTGCAGTTGCTATTGCGACAATTGTTATTCTAGCTTCGGAGGGTAGTGAAAATCCTTTTCTATTTATTTTGTTGAGAATTGGACAATCTGGTGATGTATACTTCATGGCTTATCCAAATGATGTAATAGATAAAATACCTACAATGGATTGGTTTATTGCTCTTTTTGCAAGCCCTTTAAGTTTATTGAAAATTATTCCACGAGAAATGGTACCAGAACCAATGGGATACTTTTTAATGCAATATCACAACCCAAGTATAGAGTTTAGAGGACCAAATCCTAGAATGAATGTATTTAGTTATGTGTATTTTGGAATAGTATATTCTCCAATTTATTGCTTCTTAATTGGAGTTTTAACCTCTTTTTTTAGAAATAGATTGTTTTATTTACTGCCTAGTAATATTTTAGGGTGTATCGTTTATTTCCTTTTACTAAATTCAGCGTTAAAGCTCGAACCAGATTTTCATTACGCTTTAGCGGATTTTATTAATATCATAACGATACTCCCTTTTTTTGTGTTAATATCATACTATTTTTCTATTAAGAAAACTAATGAAGGAAAACTTACTGTTGTCAATAATTGTAGTAACATATAATGCAGAAAACTATTTACAGCGCCTATTTACCTCTTTAGAGGCAAAAATAAATTTAAGATGTGAGGTCATCATCATTGATGGAAAATCAAATGATGGTACAATGAACATAGTGAAAGATAATGAGCATTTAGTAAATAAATGTATTTCTGAAAAAGACGCTGGAATTTATGATGCAATGAGTAAAGGTATAGCTATAAGTGAAGGGAAATTTATTTTATTTTTGGGAGCGGATGACCAACTTCAAATTGACGTTGAAGAGCTTGGTGAAGTACTTGTAGACGAAAGAACTATTTACTATGGATATGTAAGGCTTAATCCGAGTGGGAAAGAATATGGAGGTGAATTTTCCATGGCTAAATTAATAAACCGAAATATTTGTCACCAGTCAATATTTTATCCAAGAGCTGTGTTTAATAAACATAGTTTTAATAAAAAATATAGATTAATGGCAGATTATGCGTTGAATCTAGATCTTTGGAAAGATAAGGAATACAGGTTCTCTTACATCAATAGGCTTATATCTAGCTATTCCGAGGAAGGGCTTTCTAGTACATTAACAGATATGGAGTTTAAACGAGATATTTTTAAAATAATATATAGAAGAATGGGGCTTTGGGGTATTGGAATTAAATTGTTAAACCCAATTAGGAACTTTTTGAAAATTTAATATGAAAAACAAATTTATACCTTTTTACTTTCCACAATTGCATAGGATTCCCGAGAACGATAAATGGTGGGGAGAAGGATATACTGATTGGGACCGAGTAAAAAGTGCGATGCCACATCATCATATGCATTACCAACCGCGGATACCGCTTCATGATAAATATTATGACCAAAGTGAAGAAAACACCCTACGTTGGCAAATAAATTTAGCTCAAGAGTATAATGTTTTTGGTTTTAATTTTTATCATTATTGGTTTGACGGAAAGTTGTTATTAGAGAAGCCTCTTCAAATATTTAAACGTCTTGATCATGACTTGAAATTTTGTATAACTTGGGCAAATGAAACTTGGAGTAAAAGGTGGGATGGCAAATTTAATGAAATCTTAATACAACAAAATCATAATTATGATATAGTTGAGTGGGAGAAGCATTTTGACTATCTCTTGGAATATTTCAAGGACGAGAGATACATAAAAATTGATGGTAAGCCTGTTTTTATGATATACAGACCTGATATCTTTCCTAAAGTAAACGAGTTCTTGATGTTTATGAGGCAACGAGCAACTAACTCTGGGCTTAAGGGACTACATATCGTTGGAATAAAAGCTTACGAAGTTAAGTATCAGGAGATTTACGATCCATTTGATGCAATACTTATTTTTCAACCAAGAGACTTTTTTGGACATTGTTCTAATGATAGGTCAAAAACTTTAAAATGGTTAGAAAAGAAATTAAGAAATCTTCCTGAAAAATATCAACTTTGGTTAGGAGATGTAAGGCATAAATTCCAAAATAGTACGGCTTATAGTATTGATGACTTTTGGGAACATATTTTGAAGATTGCTAAAGGAAATGTAGAACCGGATAGCAAAAAGATATGGACGTCTATTCTACCTGATTGGGACAATACAGCAAGGTACGGTAAAAAATCGAAATATTTTTTAGGAAGCTCGCCACACAAATTTGAAGAGTATTTAAAGCAGCTAATTGAAATAGAAAGCCGTAAACAAGAAGAAGATAGATTGTTTTTTGTAAATGCTTGGAATGAATGGTCGGAGGGCGCTTATTTAGAACCAGATGAGAAAAATGGGTATGAATATTTAAATGTCATTAAGAGGCTAAGTGACGTATAATGAAAATAATTAAATTCTAGTTCCGGGACAATTTATTTAAGGTTGTTAGCAGTTAGTATCACCTTATAACTATGATTAGGGGTGATTGGAGTTGTTGTTAGCAAGTGAAGATGGTATGTCTAGCCTAAATAATCCAAAATTGTTGATTTGAATGGTTGCATCTAATTTAATTACGAAATGATTTGCGAAAGACTTAAGAAACCCTATTGGTTGTCCTTATATTGAAATTGGTAATGATTAATTTTTACTAACAGATAAAATGAAAGTAAGTGCATCTATAGTGGCGTATAAAACGCACATATTTAAAAAAAATCTTCTCGGTATTGTAGAAAGTAGTGCTAATAAATTTTTCCTAATTGATAACTCTCCTACCGATGACCTAAAAGTATTAGCTACTGATTCCAAAATTGAATACATTCATAATCCATCAAATCCAGGCTTTGGTGCTGCTCATAACATTGCTATACAAAAAGCAATAGACTCCGGTTCTAAATATCATTTCATAATTAATCCAGATATATATTTTGACAATGATGTCATCAATCCTATGGTAAATTACATGGAACGGAATCCAGATGTAGGTATGATGATGCCAAAAGTATTAAATGAAGACGGAAGCATTCAATATTTACCAAAATTATTGCCCAATCCATTTTGGATATTTAGGCGAAAATTTAAAAAGCCAGAAAACGCTTATAAAGAGTTTTTGAATAAATATGAACTTCGTAACGTTGCTGAAGATAAAATTTATAACACTCCTATTTTATCTGGATGCTTTACACTTTTAAATCTTGAAGCAATTAGAGAGGTAGGAATGTATGATGATAGATTCTTTATGTATTTTGAAGATTTTGACCTGTCCCGTAGAATGCATCAAAAGTACAAAACTATTTATTTTCCGGAGGTATCTGTTTATCATGGTTATGAAGGTGGCGCTAGTAAAAGTTGGAGATTATTTAAGATATTTATTAAGTCGATGTTAACTTATTTCAATAAATGGGGATGGTTTTTAGATAAAGATCGTAAAATAATTAATAGAAGAACTTTAGATCAGTTTAAATAGATTCGTTGTCTTTGAAATTGTTTGTCCTTTAAGTTAAGATGAATGCCGGGATGTTATTGTTTGGGATTAACCCCGAAACCTTTTTATTTGGTGCTTATATTCAATATGTATTGTTTAACGGACCTACATTAGGTGCAGATATCAATAACGAGTATAAATTTTCGGGTAATTTATATACCATGTTATCTAAATTAGATGCTTTTATAGAGACCTCTTTAATTAAAAAACACCCTGTCCCTGTAAGTGTACTACAAGAAGAAACGGTTAAAAATTATTCTTTTTGGGCGATAAGAGAATTAGTGATGAATGCGGTCATGCATCGCGATTACGAATCGCACACGCCTATTCGCTTTTATGAATATCCAAATCGCATAGAATTAATGAATGCCGGTGGCTTGTATGGGAATGCCCGACCAGAAAATTTCCCAAATGTAAACGATTATAGAAACCCGGTGATAGCCGAAGCCATGAAGATTTTGGGTTATGTGAATCGTTTTAGCAGAGGAGTAACCCGCGTAAAAGAAGAGTTAATAGCTAATGGAAATGGTGCGGCTGTTTTTGATTTCTCTAAACTAACAGTGTTTGAAGTGACGGTGCCTGTGTCTAAGCATTATTTAGCTTTTACCGACCCAGTCACCGACCCAGTCACCGACCCAGTGAGGATGCTACTAAAACTCCTGTCGACAGGAGAATACTCCTCCGGTGAAATGAGAAAAAAACTGGGGGTAACGCACCGGGCTAACTTTAGAGATAATTATATCCACCCGGCTCTTTCTTTAGGATTGATTGTACAAACTATTCCCGAAAAACCGAATAGCAGGTTGCAGAAATATAAGCTTACCGAAAGAGCAAAAAAATATTTAGAGCAATAATGAATATAATGATTACCGGTACCGCCGGATTTGTCGGACAAAACCTCATTAGCTACCTTCAGGATTTTGACATTCAAAAACTGTCCGTAAGGTATCAACCAGATCAAGAGATAGGTCTCAAAAATACAGATGCTATTATCCATCTATCAGGCAAAGCCCACGACCTTAAAAAAGTATCAGAACCAAAAGACTATTACGAAGCGAATTTTGAATTAACCAAACAGTTGTATGATGCTTTTTTAAAATCAGAAGCAAAGAAATTCATATTTATCAGTTCTGTAAAAGCAGCTGCAGATACAGTGGATGGGATATTGAGCGAAGAGATTAAACCTAACCCACAAACCCATTACGGAAAATCTAAGCTAAAGGCAGAAGAGTATATACAGGCACAAGCACTGCCAAATGGAAAATCATATTATATACTTCGCCCATGCATGATACATGGGCCGGGTAACAAAGGAAATCTTAACCTACTGTATAAATTTGTAGAAAAAGGCATTCCCTATCCTTTAGCTGCATTTGAGAATAAGCGTTCTTTCCTAAGTATAGAAAACCTTTGTTTTGTGATTAGAGAATTGTTGGAAAGAGAAATCCCACCGGGAGTTTACCAGGTAGCCGATGATGAAAGCCTGTCGACAAATGAATTGGTTACCGAAATAGCAGTTACACTTCATCAAAAGCCAAGACTTTGGAAAATACCTTCTTCATGGCTGCGCCTGGCTGCCCGGGCGGGAGACCAGCTGAAATTGCCTTTAAATAGCGAGCGCCTGCATAAGCTTACAGAAAACTACGTGGTTACTAACCAAAAAATAAAAGCGGCATTAGGTAAAGATTTACCTGTAACAGCAAGAGCGGGTTTGAGAAAAACCATCCAATCCTTCCGGAAAAGTAATAAGTAGAGCGGCACCGGCTTATGCTGGTATAACATCAGGAAAATCCTTATATCATGAAAATCAAGGTTAAGACAATGTTCGTCCTTCATTCCTCGTAATTCGATTGCCTTTTGGTATAAACACGAATTCCCTCATCCGTCCTTTGGGCACCTTCTCTCGCATATAGAAAGAAAGATATGAGCTACAGCTTCAAAAAGCAGCTCCTCTGCGAAGAAAGGCACTCTGGTTTAAACTATATGGACTCATATATTTCAAACCATACGCTTTAAGGCTGCAGCTCACTCGCTAAATCCGTTAAAATAAAATCACGCTATAGCGTCTTCAAAAACAAGCGTTTTTGCTGTTCAAAAAAATTGATGCAGATTAAGAAATTCAGTAATCTCATAATTTGCTGAGTGTTCCGGGAGCCATCTCAAGGAAAGAAGCTATGTGGCTGCGTTTCAGCCTTCGGTCGGCCCATTTAAAGAACTCCTGAAACTTTGCATAGCGGCCCTGGCAGTGCAGAATCATCAGTAGCTGCATACGCTGGTTGTCATAGATATGGTAATTTTCCAGTAGTTTTCCGTAGATATAGTTAAACTCCGGATAAGCATTTTTAAGGGTATGGATGTCCTGATAGCTCAGCCATAGCAAATCGCAATTTTCTGCGGCTATTGCCGTACAACAGGCGTTTTGATGCCTGGCAAAGCTAGCGATATCAGCTATAAAATCCTGTTCTTTCAGAAACCAGCAAACGTGGCTGCGGTCTTCTGTATAATGCTCGCCCACTACTAGCCCCTTTACAATAAAAAATATTTTTTGTGAAATGTTTATGCTTTATGAATGCCATTACAGCATCTTACGGATTGCTTCCCGAAGTGCTTTGTGAGCATTTCTGCAAAAGATTTATGGGCTTACACTGCCAAATCTTCTGATGCCGGGGTTTGCATAATGGCTCTGCTAACTACTATCACCAAAACCACAGCCCCTTCCCAAGAACGCCTTCCGGCCTCAGAAAATAAGCGTAAAGAAAACCAGCGTATGTGAGCGTTAAAAACAAAATGCTGTTTGAGCGCAGCGAGTTTATTTTGTTTAGCGAACGAAGCTTGGTTTTTAGCTTAGTTTCTGCAGCCGCGGCTTTTTTGGATACTTTTTCAGCTGTAGGAATCCCGACTTGTCGGGACTTGAGGGCCTTAAACTAAAATAAAGACTTTACGAAAAAAAGGACTAGGCCTGTCCGGCCGTCGAGGACGGAGAGCCAGAAGCGTAATGGCAAATTACATATGGTTATTCCAACAGCACAAACCTTTCCGGCTCTCATAGGCGAGCCATGCCTTAGTGACTTTTTCCGCAAAAGTCACCAAAACTCTCCGCTACGCCGATTGCTTTTAAAGGCAGTAGTCTGGCTAGTTTTGTACATACCGCAATCGCCAAGGCGGAATGATAAGGTAAACGATTGTTAATGCGTTGGCTTGATATGATGGTTAGTTGAGCAAAGGCTCTGCTAGCTGCTTTTTCAATATAGTAGTACCATTGCTAAGAGCGCCAAACGGCCTCAGAAAATAAGCGTAAAGAAAACCAGCGTATGTGAGCGTTAAAAACAAAATGCTGTTTGAGCGCAGCGAGTTTATTTTGTTTAGCGAACGAAGCTTGGTTTT
>PJUF01001213.1_pt1 | contig 13760 bp, 5 predicted proteins | sample 1512191 | NCBI WGS metagenome assembly PJUF01 (sample SAMN08177673, study PRJNA422409) | Feces metagenome, whole genome shotgun sequencing project. | isolation source: Chicken feces (3) enriched on wood chips | host: Gallus gallus | place: USA: Madison | collected 2015-01-15 | reverse complement strand
TGTTTGTCCTGTATTAGCGGCAGGCCTTTCTGCTGGTGCAACTAAATAGGAAGCTACCGAATTGGTTCTGTTCCCCCAGATTCTTGTTGATACACCCGGAATATCGGTTTGTACTGTATAGCCGGTACCTCCACTCGGAAACGCAGCATTTACATTTAACGTAGGGTAAAAAGTATAGATTGTTTCTACAGGCATTTCCTCGGGTTCGGCTGTGATAACGGTGGTCAGTTTATTTTCAAAAGACACAACTTCACCACTGATATTACTTACAACTTTTATCGTAGGGTTTAGCACCTCGCGTCCATTATATACATAATTAGGTACAAGCGAAATAACCCCGGTTTGCCTGTCTATAGTTAACTTGTCGGTATAGTTAGCTAACTGAAAATGAACGTCCGGATTCGCATTTGGCACCAAAGGAGCATTTGTCTTATTGGTTGAGCTCCCAAATACCAGATTTTGATTTTTTGGAGAAAAAATTAAAGTTGATGGTAAAAGCGGCCCTATATGAAGATGGAAGGCCTTGTCGAAAGTTGTTGAATACTCCTTTCCTTCATGCATCGTAGTAACTTTAATGTTAAAATAATAATCGCCTACAGTAAAGTTATTTCCAGCGGCTATATATATAATTCCATTACTCGCATTATTCTCTGCACTAACAGATTCTAAAGGATTTCCGTTTTCATCTATTAAACCTAGTTCAGGACTTACCGGTATCTCCACTGATGAACTTGCCCCTATAGTTACGTATTGCAGGTAAGACTCATCCAACAGAGTACCATCTTCTCTAGCAATACTAACTAATTCAAATTTTGGAGTAAGCCCTCCGGTTTGAACTGTGGGAGCAGCAGTAGTAATTCCTTTACCTTCTCTGGCTTCGGCAATACCCGTGTACTTCAATCCCGACGGATTTTTCGGGTTAATCAAATCCGATTTTAGAGATTCTTTACAGGAGGCTGCTGCAAAACAATAAAGCAGCAATAAAAGTAACTTTCTATGTTTCATATCAATCGTTTAAAGGCAAAAGCTTTTAGTTATAGCTTTTATGGTTTTATAATTGTCTTAGCAGCTTTACTAGCTGTTGCAAAACAAATATCAAAAAACAGGTAATGGCAAACAGGGGGAAAAGTGTCTTAATTAAGGGGGCATTTTGAATATATACAAAAATCATTTATTTGAGCTTTGCCGCTAATATAAAGCGCTTTTTTGTATAGAAGCAAATACTATGGCAGACATTCCACACCTTTCATTTAGATAATATACCCCCGTTGCATACAATCTAATTATTCTACATTGCCAACTTAAACCAATTGTAAATTTTAAACGATGAGAACTAATATTCCGGAACTTTCGGCATCATGTATATTAGCGATTTGCTTATTCTTTTCAACAGGTCTTAAAGCACAACAAAACAATATCTCTACTAAAAAGAAGAATATTTTGTTTATTGCTATTGATGATTTACGACCAGAGTTAAATTGCTATGGAGCTTCATATATGAAAACTCCTAATATTGACAGATTAGCAAAACAAGGATTACTTTTTAAGAATGCTTATTGTCAACAGGCTGTTTGTGCCCCTTCAAGGAACAGCATCATGACTGGGCTGCGTCCCGATGCCATGAAGATTTATGATCTGGGGACCTTTTTCAGAAAAACCGTTCCTGATGTTGTAACACTACCTCAACAGTTTAAGAACAATGGTTACATTTCTGAAACAGTGGGTAAAATATACCATACCGGACATGGCAATCAGGACGATGATTTATCATGGTCTGTCCCATCATGGAATATCACAGAAAGCATAAATAACTTAAAAAGGGTTAAACGTGGAGATACAATACGGTTGGAATCCAGTCTACCAAAAATAAACGATGAGCTACTGCCTTACTATAAATCTAATGCTCCTGAAGAGCAAATGGTCGATGCTGTTATCGCAGATATGGCTACAAAGCGGATTCAGGCATTTAAAAAACAGGACAAGCCTTTCTTTTTAGCAGTTGGGTTTAAACTTCCACATTTACCATTTGTAGCTCCAGCTAAATACTGGGACTTATATAACCCTGATGATATAATAGTCCCCAAGAAAACTGAACCTGAAGAAACTTCGAAGTATGCTTTCGTCAGATGGTCTGGTGAGTTACAAAAATATCATGGAATCGAACAATATAAAAGCGAAGGTTATTTACCGGACGAGCTTTCCCGTAATCTTATTCATGGATATTATGCTTCTGTAAGCATGGTGGATGCGCAAATTGGCAAATTGCTAAATGCGCTGGAAAAATCAGGTCTAAAAGAAAATACCATAATTTTACTTTGGGGAGATCACGGATGGAAACTAGGTGAATATGGAATGTGGTCTAAACACTCTAATTCAGAATTGGACACCCGTTCTCCATTAATTATTAGTGCACCGGATTTTCCAAAGGGCAAAACTTCTGAATCCCTGGCAGAACTTGTAGATGTTTACCCTACTTTATGCGATCTATCAGGTATTCAAAAACCAGGTCATCTGCAGGGAAAAAGTCTTGTTCCCATTCTTGAAAACCCCAAAGCTATTGTGAAACATGTTGCAATGAGCCAATATCCAAGAGGGAAATTTATAGACACCAATAAAACGAAACAGGAAATTATGGGGTATTCCATTACTGACGGACGCTACAGATTTACCCGCTGGCAGTCTTATGAAAATCCTAAGCTTATTATAGACAAAGAGCTATATGATCATAAAGACAGCAGAATAGACACTAAAAACCTCGCGAATTCTGAGAAGTACAGCAAAGAATTGATGAGAATGGAAAACTTATTAAATGAAATGTTGGATAAGAATTAAACAATGCACACCAATTAACCTAAAATACATCAGTGGAAACTATTACTTACCCTTTCAAAAAAGTGCGCTTATTAATAAGCTGCGTTTTATTAATGTTATCAACATTTAGCTATGCGCAAAACGTGATAACCTTAACACCATTGCCTGCAGGAACAGAAGGCGACGATAGATACACAGATTCTTCTACCTTACAAATCAATTCTGCAGGAGTTGCTTCTTACTATAACAGCAACAGTTATGATGATTGGAGTGTATCTGCTTCTACTGTTACCCCTACAGGTGCATTAGGAAAAACTTTCGCTATAACTTTTGGCGGAATGTCTAGTGTAAGAACAACAGACGGTAATGATTTTGGGAAAATGATTTCTGCTGGCGGTATAGACCGAGCCGCCACGGGACCATTAGGGGTACGAGGGGGAATAAGTAATGGCATAGACCCTAATGAAGGTTTCTACTTTGGGTTAGACCTCAGTAACATTAATCCAACGGCAGCTATTCAAATCACCAAAATAGCTGTAGCAGATTTAAATGCAACCAACGAAACTGGTATTATTGTTAGCAGGTTAAATCCTTTACGAAAAATCATCTTTGGAAATGCCGGGTCACCAGGTATTACCCATCAACTTACCAGTGGTGCAGGAACTATAGATATTTCTTCCTTCAACCTCTATGTTACCGGAGGTCAGGTAAACAATTCTTTAGTATCAATATTTAACAATTCAGCGGTTGCAAGCGGCTTTAGAATCACAGCGGTTGAACTGAAAGTGTTAACCAATATCTTTAACCCTGCTTCTGTGACTAATATTGCTCATCCAAGGTTGTTATTAAAGCAAGGACAAGAATCCAATATCAATACACTGATAGCGCAATCTTCAGAATTCAGTGCTGTACATTCATATATTATATCACAAGCTACGTCATTTTTAAGCGCGCCTTCTTTAACTTATAATCCGGTAAACGGCAGAATGTTAGAAACTGCCCGATCAGCTATCAAGCAAATTTTCTTTTTGTCTTATGCCTATAGAATGACCGGGAATACGGCATATGCTACAAAAGGAGAACAGGTTATTAATACAGTTTGTAATTTCCCTGATTGGGTAACTTACTCACTGGACGTAGCTGAAATGTGCTTCGCTGTTTCTATTGGATATGATTGGCTATATAATAATTTATCGGCAACTACCCGGCAAAAAGCAAGAGAAAAGATATTAAACTATGCTTTTTTGACTCAAAAGACAAAACCTTTTTGGGATTATACTTCCAACTGGAACCAGGTTTGTATTGGCGGACTTGCATTTGGTGCTTTGGCAATTTTAGGAGACGGGACCACGCAAATGGATACTGAAGCAAAGTATATATTAAACAATATTTTGGTTAAAAACCCTAACTCCATGGATGCTTATGCCAATGGAAACTATCAGGAAGGTGCAATGTACTGGTCCTACGGAACCACTTATGAAGTTCTCCCTTTATCTGCATTGGAAGGCATATTCGGACAAAATCACGAAGGTTTTAAACGATTAACCTATACTCCCGGATTCTTAGAATCTGCAAGGTATATGCAATACATCACAGGGTCGTCATCTCTTTATTTTAATTATAGTGATTGCACCGAAAAACGGACTCCCCTACCTGCCACTTTATGGATGGCAAAAAAATTAAATGATCCTTCTATTCTTACCATGGAAAAGGAACTTATGCAAAACGGCAGATATACTAGCAATTACTCCGAAGACGCCAGGTTTTTACCTATTACCATGATTTATGGTAAAGACGTAAATATGAATAATCTTACTCCTCCTGCCCAAAAAGTGTGGAACGGATACGGCACACAACCTGTTGCTTTGGTACGTACAAGCTGGCAAGGTTCTACCGGGAAATATATAGGAGTAAAAGGCGGTACACCAACCTATAGTCATGCTCATATGGATGGAGGATCATTTGTTTACGATTCTCAAGGGGTAAGATGGGCCGTAGACTTTGGTAAAGAAGATTATGACGCTATTAATGCAAACATAACACCTTCCGGCGCTCAAAATGATTTTTCCCAATCATCAAACAGATGGAATATATTCCGGATTAGCAATATCAGCCATAATACTTTATCTATTAAAAAAGCCACAGAAACTGCATGGCAAAAGCACAAAGTTAACGGTAATGCTTCTATTGCTGAGATCTATGATACTTCAGCAAAAAGAGGCGCCAAGATTGATTTAAAAAGCCTGATTGGACTAAACGATGAGGTAGATGCCATAAACAGAAGTATTTACATGGTCAACGACTCTCTTTTAGAAATTAAAGACTATGTGGATAATGGCAATCAGACCATAAACTTATATTGGAACATGGCAACTACTGCACTGGTAGAAAGTGTAAGTTCTTCTAAATTAAAGCTAACTCAAGGTGGAAAAACGGCATTTTTTGAAGTTATTTCATCTAATTCTGCCGTTTCCTTTGTTTTAGCCAGTAACAGATCTACAGATCCAGTGAGCTATTTCCCTTCGGCAACTTACGAAAGAAAAAATGACGGAAGTGTAATGGTTGGATTTACTGCAACTATTCCGGCTAATGAAATAGTTACATTTACTGTAAAACTTACAGATGGTCCAGAAGTTCCTCCAGGTTCTACAGAACCTGCCAACTATATCCTTTTGGAACTGCCTAACCCGAACACGGGATTAGAAGGAAACACACTTTACTACGATGCTTCGGAATTTCATGTAGACCATTCCGGTGATGTTAGCATAGGTGGCATTTCCACAGAATACGCGTGGAATGTTTACGGGAATACAAACGTTGCTGATGCCCTGAACAATAAATTTTTCTTTAGATGGTACGGAATGGCAACTACCAATACATCCAGCGGGACTAATTATGGTGCCATGTTAACGCCTGCCGGAATAGACAGAAGTGCTAATGGTGAATTAGGCATACGAGGTGGTGATAGTAACGGAATAGATTCTAACGAAGGTTTTAGATTTGGATTTGATGCTTCTTACCTGCCTGCCTCTGTTACCTTGCAATTAGCTAAGGTTGGTGTAAACTTCGTAACCGGATCCAGATTGGGCGTGATTGTCAACCGAAAAGACACTGCAAAAAAGATTTCATTTGGTGGAACATCTTCTGCTGCTGATATTATCCTCTCATCGGGTACTGGTTTAGTGAATGTTGAAGATTTAGACATTAAAATAACCGGCGGGTTAACGGATTATGACATGGCTTCAGTTTTTAATACCGGCGGAACAGGGAGTTTCAGAATAAACAAACTAGTCTTCAAAATAACCTCTGCAGGCGGAGGTGCCTTAATGGTTACTTCGCAAAAACCGCTGTTAGAAAGAAAATCTCAAGACGTAATAATCTATCCAAATCCGGTAGCAACAGATCTTTTTATTGCAAATCTAAACTACGGTTACAATACCATAAAGATTTTCAATTCTTTAGGAGTATGCGTATTGGACAAAGTAATTACAAATTCTTCGAAGATTGACTTACAAACCTTAACGCCTGGACTGTATATCGCACATATCACCACTAAAGACAATACATTAATCACCAAAAAAATAATCAAACAATAAATCGATTTTTCTTATAGAATCCCAGCTGTGCATCAATTAAAAAAGTAAATATCAAAACAAATACAATGAACATTATCAAGTCAAGCCTATTATTAGTGCCGTTCGCTCTTTTTAGCTGCAAATCCCAGACAGATACTGCTCTAACATTAGAGAAAACAGAAAAACAGCTTACAGAATTACGTGTACTTTCTATGAAAGAACAGAAAAACCCAAGAAGCAGCCATCCAGATGGGAGCGTACGTTGGGTCGAATCGCCTTACGACTGGACGGAAGGTTTCTTCCCGGGCACCTGCTGGATGCAGTACGATAGAACAAAAGACGAAAAATGGAAGGAAGCAGCCATTACCATTCAGGATTTGTATAAACAGCATAAAGATTTAACCAACGACCACGATCTTGGCTTTATCTTCAACAACTCTTTTGGTAAAGCTTACAGAATAACTGGAGAAGACCAGTACAAACAAGTCTTGATTGACGCTTCCAAATCATTAATAACACGTTTTAATAAAAATGTAGGATGTATTCAAAGTTGGGATGTGGTTGGGAATTGGCAGGCAGAAAGAGGTTGGAAATTCCCTGTTATTATAGATAACCTGATGAATCTCGAAATGCTATTTGAAGCTACTGAGCTTACCAATGATAATATCTATAAAGAAATTGCTATCCAGCATGCCAACACAACCATGAAGAACCATTTCAGACCAGATGGAAGTTCTTATCACGTGGTAGATTATGATCCGCAAACCGGAGAAATTGCTCATCGCGTAACGGCGCAGGGTTTTGCAGACGAAAGTGCGTGGGCTCGTGGACAATCCTGGGCTTTGTATGGATATACCATGTGCTACAGATATACAAAAGACAAGAAATATCTGGATTTTGCTGAGAAAATTGCAAATTTCATTTTAAATCACCCTAACTATCCTAAAGATGGCGTTCCATATTGGGATTTTAACGCCCCAAAAATTCCTGACGAACCAAGAGATGCTTCCTCCGCGGCTATTCTGGCGTCTGCTTTAATTGAGTTAAGCGACTATACCGAAGACCGATATTTACAAAATGCGCAACACATTTTAAATTCTCTGGCTACAGATAATTATACTGCAAAACAAGGAGAGAATGGCAACTTTGTACTCATGCATAGTGTTGGTAGCATTCCTCATGGAAATGAAATAGATGTTCCGTTAAATTATGCAGACTACTATTATATCGAAGCTCTAATGCGTCTAAACGCTAAAAATTTATAAAACAACGCCAAATATTAAAATTATCATATCAAGCAAAGTCGAAGTTCTTAGCAATATAGAAAGGCTCCGACTTTGCTAAACTACACAAAACGTGTACTCCAAAAAATTAGCCTTTTCAAAATCCCTGTTATGAAAAATTCGAGAAATTTTTTCGCTTTTACGTTGTTGATATTTGTTCTAATAGCGCAAAACACAAAGGCGCAAACAAAATTAGCATCGCTATTTGGCAATCAGATGGTACTTCAGCAAAATGCCGAGGTATTAATATGGGGCACAGATAAACCGAATACAAAAATAAACATAAAAACAAGTTGGGGCGGAAAGGCTAACACTAAAACCGACTCAAAGGGCGATTGGAAAACTGTTATCAAAACCATAAACGCCGGCGGACCTTACTCAATTACAATTAAAGGAAGTAACAATATAGAGTTGCAAGATATACTGCTTGGCGAAGTTTGGCTATGCTCCGGACAATCTAATATGGAAATGCCATTAAGTGGCTTCCCCGGGCAACCAGTGTATGGAGCTAATGAACTAATCATGAACAGCACTAATAATCAACTCCGATTATTTCATGTTAAACGTAACACAAGTGATAAACCCCTCAGCAGTTGCGAAGGGTTATGGAAAAAATCTACACCAGAGAATACCGCTAAGTTTAGTGCTGTGGCCTATACATATGGAAAAATATTACAAGAAATGTTAAAAGTGCCGGTTGGTATCATTTGCAGTAGTGTAGGTGGCACTCGTGTAGAAGCCTGGACAAATAACAAAACTTTAATTGCTAATGGTTTTGACTTCCATTCTATTAAAAACCCTTCAGAAACCACTGTAAATTCGCCGTCTGCTTTATTTAATGCGATGATTTCCCCGCTAATTCCATATACAATAAAAGGAGTAATCTGGTACCAGGGAGAATCAAACCGCTATAACGCTGAACAATATAAACAGCTATTTCCAGCAATGATTAATAGCTGGAGACAAGAATGGAACCTGGGTGATTTCCCTTTTTACTTTACACAAATAGCCCCGTTTGAATACAAGCCGGATTTCAATTCTGCTTTTTTAAGAGAGGCACAGCTCCATACATTGCAAAATACAGTAAACACTGGCATGGCGGTAACAATGGATATCGGAGAAAAAGACTGTATTCATCCTGCTAAAAAAACAGAAGTAGCTCAACGTTTGGCTTATTGGGCATTAGCTAAGACCTATGGTTACACTGGCATTCAATATAATGGACCTCTTTACAAATCCATGAAAATTACAGGAAATAAAGTCGAAATAGATTTCGATTTCGCTCCAAACGGAGTTTCAAGTTTCGGCAAAGAACTCCATCACTTTGAGGTTGCTGGTGAAGACAGAGTTTTTAAACCTGCAAAAGCTGCAATTCACAGAGGTCAGCTAAGTGTTTACAGTGATTTGGTAGACAAACCTGTAGCCGTACGTTACGGATGGAAAAACTATGTTGAAGGTTCACTTTTTAATATTTACAGATTACCCGCTTCTTCGTTTAGAACAGACGATTGGCCAGAATAAATTGAACTTCAAGGAATGCTAAATGATAAGTAGGCTTAAAAACCCTGACATGAAAAAAGCCAATATTCAGGGTTTATCATCATCAATTAAATAAACCAGAAACAACAGCCAGGCTAATCACACAGATATTTTGTTAAATTTGGTCAACAACCGTTCAACGAATGAGAGCCTATTTCTTTTTTTGTATACTGCTTTTCCTGATGCTTTGGCAACCAACATTTGCACAAAATTCAAACAACATACCAGAAGACTTTAAATTCCAGCATTTTACATCAGCAAATGGCCTATCGCAAAGATCCGTAATGGCTATTATACAAGATAGAAAAGGGTATTTATGGTTTGGTACACGAGACGGACTCAATAAGTTTGACGGCAACAAGTTTATCGTCTACAGACACGATTTAAACAACCCCAACAGCTTAAGCAACAATAATATTCACGCCATTTATGAAGACAGCTACGGCAATTTATGGATAGGAACACAAATTGGGCTAAATAAATATAATCCCAAAACAGACCAATTTATTCGTTACAAGCATTTTGAAAAACAAAATAATGTTGCCGATCATACAGTACGTGGCATTATGCAAATAAATAACGATGTTATTTGGGCGGCTACAGATAATGGTATCATCGAGATAAATATCCACACCAGTGCAATAAAACGCATTAAAAAGCAGCATAACAATGCTAATTCGTTAAGCGATAATCAAAGTCGATATTTCCTCAAGACCAAAGACGGCAATATATGGATATGCAATACAAGATATATTGACATTTATAACCCAACACAAAAAACATTCAAACGACTGGATTATCCCAAGAAAAACAGCAATAACATCCATTTGAACGATCTGCCAACACTATATGTAGATCAAAAACAACGCATATGGTTAGGCTACGAGCAGGGACTGGCATTATACGACCCTAAAACGGAAAGTTTCACAGACTTCGAATTTAATAGCAATAAGGTTATTACAACCGCCGTTCGTAGTATATGCGAAGATTCCTGGAACAATCTATGGATCGGAAGTTACTCTGGTCTTTATATACTAAGTGCAGAACATTCCCAATTAAAACACATCGTACATGATGAAAACAACTCCAACAGCCTAAGCCAAAACTCGATTTACAAAATTATCCGTGACTCCAGAGGTGATATGTGGTTAGGAACTTGGGCAGATGGGCTGAATTATTACAACCGGGACAACGGGGCTTTTAAAAATATTTCTTTTGGTAATACCAGCAACAAGCTAAATTACAGAGTAGTTAGCGGTATTGCCGAAGATGCCGAAGGAAATTTATGGATAGGGACTGAAGGTGGCGGACTAAACTTCTACGATAAAGCGTCTAAAAGATTTAGTTATTACACACACAATCCTAATAATCCAAATAGTTTAAGTGCTAATAATGTAAAATCGGTAATTATTGGGCGAGACGGAAATATTTGGATTGGTATACATGACGGGGGCCTAAACTTTCTCAACCCTAAAAAAAAACCTTTCGAGTTTAAGACAATAGACTTCCCAAAAAATAGCAATGTGCCGCTAAAAGGCTATAAAGTGCTAACTCTTCTAGAAGATAAAAACGGGAATATCTGGATTGGCACATTAACCGGCGGACTAATTTTTTACGATGTCAGCACAAAAATACTATCAAAAATAGATAAAGACATCAAAAGCATTATGAGCATTGTACAGACAGAAAACCCTGATGTACTGCTTATTGGCGGAGACAACGGCCTTGAGACAATTGATATAAAAACAAAAAAAAGAGAAAAAATTCCACTCAAAAAAAATACGAAAGAAAATTCCCCTTTATATGTCAATTGTATTTTTGTTGATAATTTTAACAATTACTGGGTAGGAACAGAAGGCGAAGGTGTGTACCTATACGATCCTAAGACTAAAAAAACCAGATCATACAGTATTAAAGAAGGCCTCCCCAACGATATTATTTACGGTATCCTATCTGACTACAATGGAAATATATGGATAAGTACCAATAACGGCATTAGCCGATTAAATGCTGAATCTAATAACATCAAAAACTATAACCAATCAGACGGGCTTCAGGGAAACGAGTTTAACTACGGTTCTTTCTATAAAACTAAAGACAGGAAGTTATTTTTTGGAGGGACAAACGGATTAACTTATTTCGACCCAAATAACATCAGGAAAAACACTTTCTTACCAGAAATTGATATAAACAAAATAGAGATTAATAATGCCCGATATATAAACATTACCGATTCTGTTTTAACCATTACACTGAAGTATAACGAGAACAACTTTAGCATCGGCTTTACGGCGCTGAGCTACATGCACCCCGAAAAAAATGAGTTTACTTATATATTAGAAGGCAATGATAACGACTGGAATTATGCGGGCAACCAAAGGAAAGCTGTATACACCAACATCAAAGAAGGGAATTATATTTTTAGAGTAAAAGGTGCTAATAATGACGGCGTATGGAACGAAGACGGCGACTTCATTAAAATTAAAATACTACCCGCGCCGTGGAAAACATGGTGGGCATATCTGTTTTATACGGCTATTTTAAGTGGCATATTTCTATATATCAGAAAATTAACATTACTCAGGATCAAAGAAAGAAAGGAAAAAGAAAGATCAGAACAAATTAATCAACTAAAATTAAGACTGTTTACTGATATATCTCATGACTTCCGTACGCCATTGACCTTAATTATTGGCCCCCTGGAGAAAATGATGAGTAAAAATATGGGCGACGATTACATTCGGCAGCAACATGGCATTATGCTAAAAAACTCAAAAATGTTGCTGCAATTAGTAAATCAAATTCTTGATTTTAGAAAAAGCGAATCTGGAAAACTGATGCTTCAGGCATCAAAAAACAACATAGTACCTTTTGTACTGGAAATAAAACAGTCTTTTAATGCATTGGCCGAAAAAAAGAGTATCAACTACCAATTAATTAGCAGTAGCGAAAACATAGAGGTGTGGTTTGATAAGCCCAAGATGAAGAATATTCTCTTTAATTTGCTGTCAAACGCGTTTAAATTCAGTGATGATAATAGCGAAGTCACGATACATATTTCTACGCATTCAGAAAAAACAAATTCAAAGCTTGTAAATTATGTTAAAATAAGCGTAATCAATTTCGGTTACGTTATTCCTGAAGAGGAAATTAACCATATTTTCAGCCAGTTTTACCAAATAGACACCCAAAAGAAAAATCTGGGATCAGGAATTGGTTTATCATTAACAAAAAGGCTGGTAGAACTTCATAAGGGAGAAATAACAGTTAAAAGCTCGGTAGCAGAAGGCACTCGTTTTAATATCCTGCTAAGGCTAGGAAATGAACATTTGGCCGCAAATGAGCGAATAGAAGACACAGAACTTATTGATGATAACAATTCACTTTATGTAGATACAGAATCAAATGCACTCCAACAAAGCGGGCAAAATATACAATCCACAGAACCTTATCAGGAGAAGCTGCAAAGCCTTTTAATTGTTGAGGATAATCTGGATCTGCAAAATTTCATCAAGAATATATTTACCAGCAAATACAATGTTTTTGTTGCCGAAAATGGAGAACAGGCCATCTTATTAGCTCAACGGAATCCTATCGACTTGATCATCAGCGACATTCAAATGCCCGTTATGGACGGTTTCGAATTATGTAATAAAATTAAGAATACACTGATGACCAGCCATATACCAGTTATACTGCTTACGGCAAAAACATCTCATATACATCAGGAAAAGGGATATCAAACAGGTGCAGATGCTTATATAACTAAACCATTCAACGCAGATATTTTGGAAGTTAAGGTGACTAATCTGCTAACAACCCGGGCAAACTTGATCCGGAAATTCAAAAAAGACGCTATACTTGAACCTAAAGAATTAACTGTAAGCTCTCCCGATGAAATTTTTCTGGAGAAAGCGATTGCTGTTGTAGAAAAGAATATTACAAGCGAAAACTTTAATGCATCGGTGTTTATAGATCAGATGAATATGAGCAGAACGGTAATCTACACCAAACTAAAAGCATTAACGGGCCAAAATATATCAACTTTTATTCGAACAATAAGATTAAAAAAAGCAGCACAATTGATAAGCCAAACCAAAATGAATGTATCTGAAATTGCTTATCAGGTTGGTTTTAACGATTTGAAATATTTTAGAGAATGTTTTAAGGAATTTTTTAAAGTAACTCCATCTGAATACAAAAAGAATAATTCCGGTGAAAATAATCCGCCTGCAAATTAAGACGTAGCAAAATACTACATCATTAAAAACATATTGGCAGATAGTAAAAGATTGGCCGGATTAGTCTTTTAAAGAATTAAATCGATTGAAATTACAAAGGACGCAGCAATCATAAAGAAGCTTTATGATTGCTGCGTCCTTTGCAGTTATTATTTAACCTGTGTTTATTGAGGTAGTTTATAGGCCTGTCTTGCCAGCAATTTCCAATCAGAACCAACTTTGGTAAATACCAACACAATTCCTAAATGCACTTTTCCTGGTTTGCCTCCGTCAAAAGTATCACCATCTAAAACATGGCGCACTACGGCGGT
>PJUF01001210.1_pt1 | contig 13788 bp, 15 predicted proteins | sample 1512191 | NCBI WGS metagenome assembly PJUF01 (sample SAMN08177673, study PRJNA422409) | Feces metagenome, whole genome shotgun sequencing project. | isolation source: Chicken feces (3) enriched on wood chips | host: Gallus gallus | place: USA: Madison | collected 2015-01-15 | reverse complement strand
TCGTCATGAGATTGTGAGTTCCACTAAGCAAGACCGCTGACTACCCGGGCCAGGTCGTGAACATTGATGATCCCCTTCACTTTGCCGTCTTCCATGATGCAGGCGCGCCCGCCTTCCTGGTTCATCTGCTGGGCAACGTCCTTCAGGCTCGAATCTGCTTGGAAGCGGGGCATGGATTTCACCGAGAGGTCTTCGGCGGGGTCGACCTGTGATGCCTGGTCGCCCAGCATGTCCAGGTAGCGGATCAGCCCGCCAGCCGTCAGCACCTTGCCTAGTGGCACATTGCGCACGAAATCGGCCACGAACTCGTTGGCCGGCTCGATCAGGACATCCTCGGGGGTGCCGATCTGCAGCATCTGGCCATCGCGCATGATGCCGATGCGGTCGCCGACCTTCATGGCCTCTTCCAGGTCGTGGGTGACAAACATGGTGGTCAGATTCAGCTTGCGAGCCAGGTCCAGGTATTCTTCCTGCAGCTTGTTGCGGATCAGCGGATCCAGGGCGCTGAAGGGTTCGTCCATCAGGAAAATTTCGGCGCCGCTTGCCAGTGCCCGGGCGATACCTACGCGCTGCTTCATCCCGCCCGACAGCTGGCTGGGGTACTTGTCGCCCCAGCCGTCCAGCTGCACCAGGTTCAGCAAGGCCTCAAGCCGTTCTTCGCGTTGGTGTCGCTTCTCGCCGCGCAGCTCGCGCGGCAGCAGGATGTTGTCCTTGACGGTGCGATGCGGCAGTAGCGCCGCATGCTGGAAGACCATGGCCACCGTGTGCCCCCGCAGTTCACGCAGGTCGCGCCGGGACATCTTCGAGACCGACTGGCCGCTTACCCACATGTCGCCGGTGGTCGGGCCGATCAGCCCGTTCACGTGGCGCAGCAAGGTCGACTTGCCACTGCCCGACAAGCCCATGACACAGAAGGTCTCGCCGCGTCCGATCGAGAAATTGACGTCGCGGATGGCGGCAAAACAACCAAACCCTTTCAGATCCTGCGGCTGGGACGGATCAGCGGCCTGAAGATGGTCGAGCAGCTTGAGTATGCTTTCGTCCGGTCCGAAGATCTTCCAGAGATTTTCGCAGCGGATCACGTCCTGGGGGCCTTGGGCGCCCGTCCGGGCGCCTGGATCGTCGAATCGGTCGCTCATGTTCGTTATCCGTCAGGTCAGCCGGAGGCCATCATGCGCAATGTCTCCCGACGTTCGCGATTGTCGTCCAGGGCTGACCACAGCCCAAAGCTCCGGTTGTTGTAGATCAGCGCGTTGCGCTCGGTGTCGACGGCGCCGCTGCGCACCTTGCCGACCAGGATCATGTGAGTGTCGATGGGTTTGTGGTCGACCAGAGTGCATTCCAGCGCCGCCACCGAGTCGCGAAGCACGGGGACGGCCAGGTCGGCCGTCTGCTCCCAGTATCCGCTCGAGAAACGCTCTTCGCCCTTGGCTGCCTCCCCCATGCCCGCAAATTTGCGCGCGACGGCCACGTGGGTCGCATTCAGGATATTGACGCTGAAGGCTTGGTATCCGATCAGTGCCTTGCAGGTGCCGCTGGCGCGGTTCAAGCACACCAGAATCTGCGGCGGGTCGGCAGTCATCGAGCAAACGGCCGTGGCCGTCATGCCGTTGCGGCTGCCCACCCTGCCGGTGGCGATGATAGTGACGGTGGCCGGATAGCGCCCCATCAGATCCCGGAAAATCAAGGGGTTGATCGGCAGCATCCAGCTTGCGGTGTTCGTCATGGTGTGTCTCGGGGTTTCACAGCGCCAGGTGCTTCTTTCCTTCGATGAACCACTGAAGGATGTCGTTCAGGCGCTCGGGCGCCTGAATGGGTATGTTGTGTTTCAGGCCATGCAGGATGAACAGCTCGGACTGTGGCAGGGTGGCGCGTATCTTCCGGTTGAGGCGGGGCGGACAGCCACCGTCGAGCTCGCCGGTCACGATCAGCGCGGGTGCGTTGACATCTTCCAGCCAGTGGATCATCTCGGTGCGGGCGTAAGTTTCGAAGACGCTGATGAACACGTCCGGGTCGGTGTCGCGCACACGCTGTTTGCGCGCCTCGATCACATGGCCGTGCTCGGCGGCAAACTCGTCTGTGAACCAGCGGTTCACCATATTGGACAGCTGGCTTTCCACGCCTTCCGACTTCAGTCGGGCGATCAGGGACTCCAGCCGTTCGCTGTCATCGGCCTCGCGGCCGGCAGCCGTGCTGACCAGCCCAATCAGCGTGCCGTGCTGTGGATAGCGGTGGGCGTATCGTGCTGCGATCATTGCACCCAGCGAGTGCCCGACGAAGCCCGCTCGATCCAGACCGAGGTGCTTGCGCAGCTGCTCCAGATCGTCGACGAGGGCATCCAGCGAATAATCTCCACCTGGATCCCGGGAGGTCCTGCCGTGGCCGCGCAGGTCATATCGTATGCACTGGCAGGCGCCGCTGAGCAGAGGCACCAGGCCGTCCCAGGTCTCGAGCGAAGCGCCGATGCCATGGATCAGGAATACCGGGAAACCCTCGCCTTCGACGCGGTAATTCATGGCCTGCGCTTCCATCATGCCTTTTCCTTGTCCGACATCAATTGGCCCTTGGAGCCCCAATTGCCCGAATCGACATCCGTGATGACGATCTGGACAGATTCGCGGGTACTGCCGCAGGTCTGAACCAAGGCATCAGTCACGGATTCGACCAGATTGCGCTTTTGCTGGTTGCTGCGGCCGGAAAGCATCTTGATTTCTACGTAAGGCATGATTGCATTCCTTGAGTGTGAACATGCTGAAGTTGGAAGAAATGATCTGAAACTGGGGGCGGGCCTCCGGATAGCGTCTTTCGGGCTGCCAGCCCCAGTGCATCGCGGCTCTATACCACAACGCTGCCTGTCTTCTGGCGCTGCGCGCTGAGCGCTGGAAAGACCTCGGCGGCCATCCGGTTCATCTGTTCCAGGACCTCATCCTGGCTGGCGCCGATATTGGGGTTGAGGGTGATCTCGTCGATTCCGGCTTCCTTGTAATAGGACAGGTGGTCGATCATTTCATCCCGCGTGCAAATCAGTAGATTCGCCGCCAGTTCATCGCGCGTCTGCTGTCTGGGCAATGGCTCGATGGCGCCCCGTGACACGATGCCGGGGCCGGTGAATACATTGTCGAAGCGCTTGTAGTAATCGTGGGCCAGATCGATTTTTTCATCGGCGTCGGCCTGGTCTTTTGCCAGATAGCCAACCTGCAGCATCGACAGCTTGATGTCGACCGACTGGTCGCTGCGCTCGGCCTTGCCGGTCTGGAACCCCTGCACTTGTTCAAGCAGGTGATTTCGGTCGTGCTGAAGCACCGTAGTCTGCACGTTGAAACCGCGCCTGGCACAGTGATACAGCGCCGTGGGCGCCAGTGCGGCGATCATGATGCGAGGCATGGGTTTGGTGTAGGGCCGGGGCATGATCGTCAGTTGCTCGAATTGGTAGTGGGTGCCGTCCCAGGATGCTTCTTCCTTGGTCAACAATTCTTCGAGCACCATCAGCGACTCATCGAAGATTTCGCGCGTCTGCTCCATGTCTACGCCCAGGCGTTCAAGCTCGTAGCGGAATGCGCCGCGTCCCACGCCCAGGACCAGGCGGCCGTCGGTCAGGTTGTCAGCCTGCGATACTTCCCCGGCGAATATCCGCATGTCGTGTATTGGCAGCACCGAAACGGAAGTCACTAGATCAATATTCCGGGTTTCTGCCGCGACGCGAACGGCCATTTGTAGGGGGGATGGCGTCAACAGAATATTGATCAGGTGGTGTTCCGGGATGGTCACGGCAGAATATCCCAGTTGATCGGCCAATATGCCTTGGGCGATCATGTCCCTGAAAAGACGATGTCCCCCGTACGAGGTATCCGGATAATAAGCTGATAGAAAGTGATTGAAGAGCACTTGGGGCCTCATTGATGGGAGCGCAATCTTTACGCTTCAAAGGTATACGTATGCTTCAATCAGGGTCAAGGAAAAAAGACTTGTATATTTGGATAAAATTTTTTCCATACAATTGAAAATTAAGGATTTTCCCTGTGTTGACAGATGCTTTCGATACTTTAATAAACGTGGAACGCAGCATGGTTGCATGCACGAATCCGTGTTTACCCTGATGGTTGTTGGGTGTTAAAGTCGGGCGTCTGATCGTCCGCGAGGTCAGCTTTCAGGCGATCCGCCCCCGGCCGGCCTCGGCCGTCCTGAAACCGGCAGCAAGGAAGTATCGTGTCCTACAATATTGGCCTGAACATTCTCAGCACTTTCATTGTCGTGGCAGACTCGAAGAATCTCGAGGAAGCCGCCGACAAGCTCAGCATCACCCGCGCCGCTGTGTCGGCGCGCCTGAACCAGCTGGAAGGGATCGTCGGCAAAGACTTGCTGATGAAGGGCAAGCATGGCTCGGTGCTGACGAAGGACGGCGCGCTGTTCTACCGATATGCGCGGCTGATTCTTTCATTATGGAGTCATACGCTTCGACAGATCGACCTGCCGAAGAATTTCACATCATCGTGCGCCATCGGATGCGAATCCAGTCTTTGGGACATGCTGGTCGAGGATTTCATCCTGGATCTTCGTGAAAATCGAAGCGATATCGCGTTGGCGGTGCTGGCGGGCAGCAATGGCGATATCAATTTGTCGCTGGATAATAGCGCAGTTGATATCGGATTTACCTTCAATCTGCAGAAGGAATACCCGGGATATTCTAAGAGACACCTGGGCGATGACTGGCTGGTGCAGATTTCGAAGCAGAAGCGCAGTATAATAGACTGGGATTTCAACTACATATACACCGATATGGGTGAGGCATTTCATCGGCAGCACAGCATCTCGTACCCAGTGGACCAGAAGGCGGCGATCACTTTCAACGACAGCCGCATGACGCTTGAATACATATTGAAGAATGGCGGGTCCAGCTATCTACCGTGGCGCATGGTCCACAGGCACATTCAGCGTGCCGAGTTGTATATCGTCGAAGGCACGCCATATTTCAAGCGCGATGTGTACTTTCTGATGGACGAATCCCGCACCAGTGACTGGACGTGGCTGACACCGATGCTGGATCAGCTTAGTAGCCGGCTGGCACACATGAAGCCGCCCTCTGCGGACGTTATTTCCGGAGATCTGGCTGTGGGTTGAGCCGCAAGCAGTCTGGCTGCGCGCGAAAAACGCATAAAGCAAGCCAAATAGAACTCATATCCCTATTTGTAAATCGCACCATGAATAAACCGACGCAGATCAATGGCCGTCATCCCCAGGCATTCTGGCTTGAGTCTGAAGCTATTGCTTCCAAACTTCTCGAAAAGGGCTGCACATGCGTTCACATCGTCGTCCAGAGCGCGTAGCGCGCTAGGCAGGTCGCTGACCAACACCGGTGCCGAAACAGATTCAAAAGCCGCCGCAAACTCTCTGGCATATAGGTCGCAAAAGACTTCGTTCATCCCATAGTTTTGACCTGGTTGTCCTCGTTCTGAGCGCCATCTTGATCACCTGCTCTGATAAATTCATCAACCTCATCGCTTCGCCGCTTTATTTCCTCGGCCACCGCTTCGGCATCATCAGGGGATCCATGAAAGCTTATTTCCCAAAAAACACCAGCAAGCAATTCGCCGAGCGTAATCTGCTCCAGGCGTGGCTGCGCGATAATCTGTCCATAATTGCGGGTGCAGGTATCGTTCTCAGTAACCATCACCTCGGCCTTGTATTTGACCTCAAGATTCAGCAGCGTACGCACATGTGATCCGAGCAATCCCCAGGCTGTGCGTTCACCCGCCTTATGGTATTGGGCATCCTTGGTACGGACTACGCCTATGCCGTGAAGAATTCAAGGCAAGTCATGAGTAATCGCCCTTAAACGGTTTTAGATATAGTGGGCCACGCTTATCACACCTGCACAATTTGCCACTCTTGTCTATTGCTCGAAAATTCGCAACTAGCGGCCTTGTGTCGGCCGCTCCTTTGAGCCAGCGAGATATGACAGCGCTGAACATGGTTTACATCACATCCAGATTTTCGTGGATCCGTTGGATAAGTTCTGGAAAGTCGAGTTGTTCCTGATAGTACAGACTGGATGTTCTCTGAAACTCCAGCGTGAAGCGTTGCAGCAACTCAGCATCAGTGAAGAGGAAGGCAGGGTTTTTGGCGATCACCTGTTCGTCCCCGGTGCGAAAGCGCTGGGCTTTGCGGACCATATAGGCCGGTTGCCGCATGAAGTTCTGAATCTCGTCCAGTCCCAGCAGACAGTAAATATCGTAATAGTGGCGCAGGAAATTGGCCGGAAACAGATTTGAAGCCTGGAGTTGCCGGAACTTGGTGGAGATCGTCTGCAATTTCTCGACGAAGGTATGGGTGGGCGCATAGCAGAGGACACCCATAGCTCGGTTGTCGGTGAATGAAATACCATGCACCCGTGCGGTGTCGAAGGCCCAAGATGAAATGGTCACAGGGCGGTTCGGTGCGGTATCGTCAAAGCCAAGCTCCAGCAGAATGCCTTCTTTGACGCCAGATAATTGCGGTACCTGGGTTTCGTAGAGCAGACGTATCCCGGCGCTGCGTAGTTTGGCGTCGTCAAACTGCGAGTCGCGTTGCACGTCTACGATGCCTGGAATGCGGATGCGTTCGGTCAGTATGTCGTAGTACGCACGTCGGGATGCGATGTGGGCGGGCCGGTCGTGGTTGCGACCTGTCATGACTTGAATGTCGTTCGGTGGTTCGATACGGATGTCGATGTCCTCCGAGAATCGGTGAATGACGCCGAACCCTTTGGACAATGAGGTGCCGCCCTTCAGTTCGAAGTGGAAGCCCTTGGCTTGTAGCCCCCAGAGGCAGTGCATGATCCAATAGTCTTTTTCCGCCAGACCGGGTTCTATGCCTTTCTGATCGGCAACCACCTGAATCAGATCCTTGAAATCGGGGAGTTCATGCAGGAACGGGGTCATCCATCCAGGCCTTGATGTATTTGCGAGTCGCTGCATTGCCGTACAGTTCGACGGCTTCATGCAGTTCGGGCGATTCAAGAGAAGGCCACAGGCCACGGGCACGTTCCAGAACGCTGTCGCGGTCTTCGGCCAGTTCGTTCAGGTTGTTCAGAAGATCTACGAACAGGAATTCTGGCGTGAGCTGATGAGGAAAGCGTGGCTTGACGCGGAAATCGAACTCGCGGTTGCCCAGCTTGAAGATGCCGTGGCGCTTGCGGTTATAGACCAGGGTGCGGTTGTACAGCTGGGTGGTCCCCCAACCGACCCTGTTGTAGGCGGACGGCGAGAACAGCAGGAAATCTTTGTCACCGCGCAGGAAGGACTGCACGACCTGATAGTCGTCGGGGGGCAGCGGCCCGAACCGTGAGGACTTTGGGGCGTGATACAGGCCTTGGGCTAGTTTTTTCAACCTGCCCGCCGCTACCAGTTTGCCCAGATCTCGGTCCACCGCAGACGACAGGCGTGACAATTCTTCGCGCCGATAGACGCTACCTGCGCGAAGATGGTGAGCCAGGGTTGCTGCGGAGCCCTTGAGGGGCGGGCTGAAAGAATGGTGTGCAGTCATGATATTCACGAAAAATGCATGAAATTGCATTGATATTTCATGCATTTTATCATCCGGATCGGAACTTTTGCCATGGTTTTTGTCATCTTCAGTTCAGCGTCCCAAGCTTTTCCAATGAGGCCATATTTGGAGCCATGGGGATGATATTCCCAGCCTTGCGCTTGGAAACCAGCTCGTCATTTTGCTGCGTGACGGGTGGTATGGGACTAGCGGCTGCGACAGAGGAACCTGAGCCGGGCAAGCGTCTGGGGAATACCACCCGACTTCGTTGCTAGAATGGCGACCATCGCCGAACTTAACCTTTCCCGTCAATGGCCCAGAGTAACCCGAACGACATCCCCGGCTCGTTTTTTCGTGTCGACCTACGACGCCTTATCCTGTGGATGTGCCTGTTCTTCGTATTTTTGGCCTTGGCGAATAGCTTGCATGCCGCTTACCAGGTTCAGCGCGGTTTGCTGCTTCAGCACAGCCTGGATGCGAACCGCAGCTACGCTGAGAAACTTTCACGCGTCACCGATTCGTTCCTTGAAAAGTCTACACAGGCACTCGCTGCCGCCGCGCTGGACGTCGGTGAGGGTCGGCTCGACCCTGCCGCCACACAAAAGGAACTGGATCAGGTCTCCAGTGTCACCGACACTTTCAATGCCATTATTGCAGTCGACTCGACAGGCAAAATTTTCGCCGCTGAACCCGTAGGGGAATTCCCGGTGGGCAGCTACTTGCAAGCATCACAAGCCCGGGCACTGCTCGAGGCACAAGATTCCGCAGCAATCAGCGGCGCGTTCAGAGGGCCCGGCAACCGGTGGCTGATCCTTATTTCCTATCCCATTCTCACGGATGGACGTTATGCCGGATTCGTTGGGGGCGCAGTGTATCTGCAAGGGGGCAGCGCACTGCAAAACGCGCTGAATAAACTTCACTATCAAGATAGATCTTACTTCTATATCGTCGATGAAACAGGGGCGGTGGTTTACCATCCGGACCCGGAGCTGATCGGAACTTCGTTCAAGGGCTCGAAGCCCGTCTCTGCAGTGCTGCGCGGCGAAGTCGGAACCGAGCGCACCATCGAGAGCGGCGCTAAGGACCAGCTTGTCAGCTACGCACCCATCCCGTCTCCGAGTTGGGGCGTCGTTGCTCACCGGCCCACGGAGGTCGCATTATCGAATATTGACGAACTGTTCTTGCGCACGTTCTATTACTCCTTGCCGGTGGTTATTCTGAGTCTGCTGGCGACCTGGTGGTTATCTCGATTTATTGCCCGCCCTTTACGTGAGCTCGCAGAAGTCGCCGCCAACCTGGGTGATCCCGCGAACTTCTCGCGCATACGGTCTATCAAAGGTTGGTACCTCGAGGCCGCCCTGATCCGAAAAGGGCTGATGCGGAGCTTTTCGGCCATTGGCAGTCGGATACGCCAGCTCCATATCGAAGGAACGACGGATCCGCTGACCGGCGCCCTCAACCGCCGTGGCCTGGACACTGCCATGGAACGAATCATGGAGGAAGAGAGAAATGCAGCCGTCGTGATGGTCGACGTCGATCACTTCAAGGCAGTCAATGATGAATACGGCCACGCCGTGGGCGACGAGGTCCTCAAAGCCATTACCGCGTCGATCATGGCTGAAGCCCGTAGCGAAGACGTGGTCGCTCGCATGGGGGGCGAAGAGTTCGTGATCTTGTTGCCGGATTCGGGAGCCGGCCCTGCCCAGCACTTTGCAGAACGCTTGCGGTCTGCCATCGAAAGGACTGCTTTCGACAATGCGGGCAGCGTGACCATTTCCCTCGGGGTGGCCTGCTATCCGGAGCATGGCACGGACATGCACGACGCGCTGGCTCTGGCAGACGCTGCGCTGTACCGCGCGAAGGCGGCGGGCCGTAACCGCGTACACCTTGCATAGCGCCTGTCACTCATAGGCTCGCGATGACGTTCTATAGTGTCCCGCCAGGGCTACACAGCGGCTCGGTCGGCGTTTGTGTCGTGCGCAGCCAACCCAGAGACGTAACGTCCCTTCACGACGCAATCCCCGTATAGGCCAGGCTGGCTTCCTTGATGATCTCGGCAGGCGCGCCGGTCAGCGAGTAGTCGAATTGCTGGGCGTCGCCAAAGACCGTCATCGCCGCCACGAGCTGGCCCCGCACGTCGATCAAGGGCGTGGATACCGCCGCGATGTTGGCCAGCAAGTGTCCGGAATGTCCGACCAGCCTCGCCTCGCGTGTTTCCGCGAGCTTGCGGTTGAGCGCCTGGCGATTCCGGTATTCCTTCATGACCCGGCCTTCCTGGAGTGCGTGCTGTATCGCCGGCCCGGCGATTGCCTTGGGCAGGAATGACGCAAAGATCCAGCCGGTCGCCGATAGCAGTAGCGGCATGGTCGCGCCGATGCGCATCGTCATGATGATCGGTTTGCTGCTTTCGGCGACCGACACGATGACTGGACTGTAGCTGCCCCAGGTGGCCAGCATGACGGACTGGTCCAGCCGGTTGCGTACTTTTTCCAGCAGTGCATGCGCCTCGGCCATCGGGTTGGAGCGTCCGATCGCGGCCATGCCGAGTTCGACCGCGAACGGGCCGATGGAGTAGCCGAGATTGTCGGGCTCCTGCCGTACCAGCCCGAGACGGCGGTAGCTCACCAGGTAGTGGTGGGCGGCGCTGGGGGAGAGCCGCGCCCTGGCCGCCAGATCCTTGAGGGGCACCGGGCCGCTGCTGGCCGCCAATGCTTGCAGCAAACGTCCCCCGACCTCGATCGACTTGATGCCTGCCTGGGCGTCCATGGGATTCCTCGTCACTTCACCAATATTTATCAATATTAAATTCGTCCAGGCGTTTTAACAACTGATGCCCTGGGTGCATCGTTATACTGGCCTGGCCATACAAGGAGAAAGCCATTAAATCACTAATCTAACGGCGATTATATCGTTTAACAATAGCCATCGAGGTGGCTGAAAGGAGGCAAAAATGAGTCTGGAAAAATTTAATGGAAAGGCACGCACATGGCGTGCAATAGTGCTTGGAATTATGGTAGCGGCGCTGGGGGCGACGAGCGCGTTCGCCAGCGAGCCGATCCGCATCGGGGTTTTCCAGCCGTTGACCGGGCAGTTCACCAAGAACGGCACAGAACATTGGGCCGCCATGCAGATCGCCCGCGACATGATCAACGAACGCGGTGGCATCAACGGCCGCCAGATCGAGTACATCCTGGCCGACATCCCGACGGCGGCGGCGGCCATCAGCGAGGCCGAGCGCGTCATCACGCGTGAAAATGTGAAGATCACCACGGGTTCGGGCCTGTCGCCGCTGGCGATCGCGGTCAGCCAGGCGGCGGAGCGGCACAAGGTGTTTCACTGGGAGACCGTGGGTGCGGCGGAAATCATTACCCGGCGGGGTTTCAAATACACCTTCCAGGTGGGCGGGGCCTCGCGGCTGTATGCCCAGGCGGCCCTGGATTTCACGCTGGAGGACTTGGCGGCGCGCCTGAACAAGGCACCCGATGCTTTGCGCATTGCGCTCTTGTGGGAAAACCGGGCGCTGGGGCAATCGATCGCCGAGGGCGTTCGGGCCTATGCGCAGGAAAAAGGCATCAAGCTGATCTACGACGAGGGCTACGACGCCTTCATCACCGACATGACGGCAATCGTCCAGCAACTCAAGGACGCCAAGCCCGATGTGATGCTGGCGGTCTCCTATCCCAATGACGCCATTCTGTTCCAACGCAAGGCCAAGGAACTGAATTTCTATGTCCAAGCCTTCGTGGGCATCACCGGCGGCTACTCGAATCCCGATCTGCGCGATGCGATCGGCAATGCCGTGCAGGGAATCTTCGTGTCGGAGTTCCCGCCCCGCGTCAATCCCGACATCCTCAAGCCAGAGACCCTGGCGGCCGCCAATGAGTTCTTCAAGCGCTACGAGGCCAAGATGGGCCGCGCCCCGGCAGGCCACGCGTCAGCCAGCTTCTCGGGATTGTGGGGCTTGTTCACCGAGGTCTTCCCCAAGGCCAAGACCTTCGAACCTGATGAGCTGAGGGAGATCGCGCTGGGGCTGGACCTGCCGATCGGATCACTGCCCAACGGCAGCGGCATCAAATTCACCAACAATGACTGGGCGCCCGAACCCAAGGACGCGGGCCAGAACCTGCGCGCCGCGATCGGTGTCTGGCAGTGGCAGTCCTCGGGCAATAACGAGGTGTATCCCCAGGCGCTCGCAACCCACGAGCCCGAATCGGTGCCGCTGCCCTCCTGGGACGAGCGCGGCTGAGCCCGAGGAGGAACCGGCATGTCGACTTTCATGCAATTGTTGGTCTCGGGCATCCTGATCGGCGGCATCTACGCGCTGATGAGCATGGGCTTGACCTTGATATTCGGTGTCCTGCGCGTCGTCAATTTTGCGCACGGGGAGTTCCTGATGCTCGGAATGTACGGCGCCTGGCTGGTCAACAGCACATTAGGCATGAATCCGTACCTTGCCATGGTCGTCGTCGTGCCCGCGATGGCTTTGTTCGGGATGCTGGTGCATCGGCTCATCATCCGTCCGTCCGTGGGAAAACCGGAGCTCGTGGTGGTGTTTGCGACCATGGGCCTGTCGATCCTCATGCAGAACGTGGCGCTCATGCTGATGACGGCGGATCTATTCGACGTGCCGCCGATGTTCGGGGGGAGATCCCTCGCGGTGGGGCCGATCCTCGTCAAAGCCGAACTGATCATCGGTTTCGGTGTGGCGATCGGCCTGACCGCGCTGCTGCGTTGGCTGATGCATTCGACCTACCTGGGCAAGGCGATCCGCGCCACGGTCCAGGACCGCGAGGCGGCGGTGCTGATGGGAATTCCGGTCCCGCGGATATTCCTGATCACCTTCGCCGGCGGCTCCGCGCTGGTGGGTTTCGCCGCTTGCACCATGATGCCGATTTTCTCGGTGTTTCCGACGGTCGGCCTGAACTTCGTGCTGATCGCCTTCGTGATTGTGGTGCTCGGCGGCATGGGCAGCATCGAGGGGGCGCTGATCGGCGGCATCGGGATCGGCGTCATCCAGTCGTTTGCCAGCTACTACGTGGCGCCCGCCTACGGACAGCTGTTCTTCTTCGTCGTGTTTGTGCTGGCGCTGATTTTCAGGCCTTCCGGTCTCCTGGGACAGAAAGGCACCGCGCAGCTGGGCGTGAATACTTGATTGAGGTCACCACACATGCTTACTAGAGTCGTCGGATTCTCGCCGCGCGCCGGGGGCCTTCCCCGGGCGCCACAGCGCGGCGCCTTATCCTGGTTTGAAATTGTCTTGTGCCTGGCCTGCCTTGCGTTGGTGGCGTTGCGCTTGCCGCCGAGCCTGCAGGATATCTTCGTGCTCTCCTTCCTCTGGGCGGGCCTGGCCCTGGCCTGGAACATCGCAGGCGGCTACGCGGGCCTGATCTCGTTCGGTCACATGGCTTTTTTCGGCATCGGCGCCTACACCTCGACGCTCCTGAATGTGAAAGCGGGGGTGAACCCGTGGATCGGCATATGGGTAGGCGCGGCGCTGGCGGCAATCGTAGGCGCTTTGCTGTCCATGCTTTGCGCGCGGCTGCGCGGCCCGTTCTTCATCCTCTCGACACTGGCGGTCGCCGAGATCGTCCGCATCGGGGCGCTGAACTGGGTGTCCCTGACCGGCGGGCCGATGGGGGTGTCGATCATGCCCGTGGCCAGCATCGCCAACATGGTGTTCGACTCGAAGCAGGCATACATGGTCCTGATGCTCGGCTATCTGGTCCTCCTGTATGGGCTGTCGAAAGTCATCGAAGGATCGCGCTACGGCTATTACCTGTTCGCCGTGCGCGACAACGAGGATGCCGCCAGCGCCGCGGGCATCAATCCCCTGGCGGTGCGCACGGCGGCGATGGGCGCCAGTGCGTTCCTGACGGCCATTGGGGGATCGCTGTTCGCCCAGTACTTCCTCTATCTCGATCCGACCAGTGTCGTCTCGCTCGAGGGCTCCTTTCAGATTGCGCTGCTGGCCGCTCTCGGGGGATTGGGCACGACCATCGGGCCGGTGCTGGGCGCGTTCGCGATCATCCCCCTGTCGGAGCTGCTGCGCGCATACCTCGGCAGTTCGGCCAATGGCTTGCACTTGATCATCTATGGAGGCGTCGTGATTGTCGTGATGCTGTACTTTCCGGGCGGTCTGGCCGCTGCGGTGGGACGGGTGCTTGGGTCCCGCGGGGAGGGACGGTCATGAGCGTCCTTCTGGATGTGCGCGGCGTCAGCCGCAGCTTCGGTGCGCTGCGTGCGGTCAGCGACGTCAGTTTCTCGGTG
>PJUF01001201.1_pt1 | contig 13882 bp, 13 predicted proteins | sample 1512191 | NCBI WGS metagenome assembly PJUF01 (sample SAMN08177673, study PRJNA422409) | Feces metagenome, whole genome shotgun sequencing project. | isolation source: Chicken feces (3) enriched on wood chips | host: Gallus gallus | place: USA: Madison | collected 2015-01-15 | reverse complement strand
CAGGCATTAGAAAAGCTACAGGACATGCTTTGCAAAGAGTTGGTCGTTTTAAACGGAAACGAATATATTGGGTTAATCAATGAATCTGCTCTCCTGGATGCAGACAACGAACAAGCACCTCTTGCGTCTATTAAAATCAACACAGCCCCTATTCAGCTCAAATTTAATCAGCACCCTTACGATGCACTGGTGATGAGTACCGTGTACAATAGTTCCTTAGTACCTATTTTAGACCAAGACAACAAATATATTGGCGTTTGTACCCAATTGGACATTTTAAAGGCAATCTCGCTGATCCAGTCGCAAAATGAGTCTGGCGCAATTATCGTACTGGCTATCGGCCTACATGATTTCTCCCTATCCCAGATCGCACATTTGGTCGAGAGCGATAACTGCAGAATTTTAAATTGTGCTACAAAAATAAATCTGGAAAATGACTCCATCGAAGTGACCCTGAAAGTAGACAAATCCAATATCAACGCCTTACTAAATTCTTTCTTGCGGCACAACTATATAATTTTGGAGACACATAATACCATCGCTGCATTTGATGACACAGCAGAACGTTACCAGCAGCTTATGAATTACATCAACATTTAATTAGTTAAGATTAGTTTTTTTCTCATCTTTGCCCAAATAAATTCAGAAAATATGAGAATTGCGATATATGGACGCGAGTTTCAGCCCTCCGTTATAGCACATGTGAAGCACTTATTTGGATATCTCGTTACCCAAAACGTTGACATATGGGTGTACGAACCTTTTTATAAGTTCTTGACTACGCAGTTTGAATGTGGATTTGAGTTTCCCACCTATTGTAGGTACGAGGAAATTAAAGACAATATCGATATTATGCTTAGCCTCGGCGGTGACGGCACCATGCTTTCTGCCGTTTCCCTAATCAAAGATTCGGGGATCCCAATTGCTGGAATAAATTTTGGCCGATTGGGTTTCCTGGCATCGATCAATAAAAATGATTTTGAACACGCCATAGCTGATATCATCAATCATCGTTATGATATCCAAAAAAGGGTGCTTCTATCTGTGGAATCTAAACAGGTCAATCTATTCCAGGGCAACCACTATGCACTTAATGACATCACTGTGTTCCGGTACGACAGTTCGGCAATGATCACTGTCAACGCGAGAATTAACGGAGAACTACTCAACTCCTACTGGGCAGACGGCCTGATTATCGCCACACCTACGGGATCCACAGCCTACTCGCTAAGTTGTGGCGGTCCCATTATCATGCCCGAAAGTGGAAACTTTGTAATCACACCGATCTCTCCACATAACCTGAACGTCAGGCCGATCGTTATATCCAATCAGTTTACGCTCGAACTGGAAATAGAAAGCCGAAGCAACCAGTATATACTTAGCTGCGATTCCAAAAACGAATCTATTGACACGTCTGTAACATTGACCATCCAACAGGCACCGTTTACCATCAACCTGATCCGCCTCCCCAACGAGAGCTTTTTCAGTACACTGAGGGAGAAACTGCTATGGGGGATCGACGTCAGGAATTACTAATCTTTATACATATTCCGCTTCTGATTTTCCGATTAAAAATCGATATTTGAAGAAATAACTGAAATTGGATAAAACATCTATCGGCAAGCTCCGGGAGTAATGATCAAACGATACCGTACCAAGTACACAATGTCGTTTGGCTTTAAATACAAAGACCGATATCTGGTCAACATACACTGAGCTCTAATTGGGTGAGGTGGTAATTATTGAAAATAGCAACAATGAGCTTTTTAGATCAAATTGATAACATCAAATTACCTCAACATATCGCCATCATTATGGATGGTAATGGTCGTTGGGCAAAACAAAAGGGCAAACTCCGTGTATTCGGTCATCAGAACGGAGTGAAAGCCGTCAGAGAAGCACTGGAGGGATGTGTTCAGGCCAATATCAAATATCTAACACTCTACGCTTTCTCCGCTGAAAACTGGAACCGGCCAAAACTTGAAGTCGTAGCCCTCATGGAACTCTTGGTTTCTTCCCTGAAAAAGGAAATAAAAACGTTTCAGGAAAATGGCGTCAGACTAAATGCAATCGGCGACATCAGCAAGCTGCCCACAAATGCGCAAAAAAAATTACAGGAAACAATAGAAGCGACAAAAGACAATACAACATGTACGCTAACCCTTGCCTTGAGCTATAGTTCACGCCAGGAGATGGTCGATGCCGCACGGACCTTGGCAGCGAAAGTTAAAGCTGGAGAAATAAACGCTGAAGATATAAACGATGATATGTTTTCAGCCAATTTGTATACACGGAACATTCCCGATCCCGATTTATTGATCCGCACCAGTGGCGAACTGCGGATAAGTAATTTTCTGCTTTGGCAAATCGCTTATTCCGAGTTATGCTTCCTGGACAAAATGTGGCCGGAGTTTACAAAGGAAGATCTGTTCCAATCTATTGTCGAATACCAACAGCGCGAAAGAAGGTTTGGAAAAACTAGCGAACAGTTATAAATGATTTTATTAAATTTGTCAACTGATTTGATAAAAACAAGCTGGTTAAATTTTCTTAATTAACAAAAATTAACAACTCATTGGTGTACTTTAGCGCCAATAATTATTGATAAATGAAGCGTATACTACCCGTAATACTATTTTTTGGTCTCTCATCAATGCAACTTGTCTACGGACAGGAAAATGGTGCGTTCAACCTAAATGACCCCGAAAAAATCAGTTATCTCAACCCAAAAAACTACGTAATTAGTGCCGTTGATGTGACTGGAACACAATTTTTGGATAAAAATGTATTGATTACCATATCCAAATTGTCTGTAGGTCAATATTTGGAAGTGCCAAGCGAAGCAACTGCAAAAGTTGTCAAAGATATGATGGCCCAGGGACTGTTTGATAATGTGGAATTATGGGCTGACAAAATAGAAGGTGAAAACATCTTTTTGACTATACGCGTAGTTGAACGTCCCCGTTTGACCCGCATCGACATCAACGGACTTAGCAAAAGCCAGACCGAAGAGGTCCGCAAACGTTTAAATAGCAATACAGGTAAGATTGTCAACGAAAATTTGATGAATACTACCCGAGCTACGATACAACGTTTTCTAAAAGAAAAGGCTTATTTGTATCCTGAGATTAAACTACGGACAGTTAAAGATTCGGCTCAGGCCAACAACGAAATCCTGATTGCTGATGTAGACAAAAAACACAAAGTAAGGGTCAAAAAAATAACGTTTACCGGCAACGAGCATTTCTCACAAAAGGAATTGCGTAAAATGGCCAAGCCAATTAAACAAAAAATGTGGTACCGCATTTTTGGTCCAGGTAAGTTCAAAGAAGAAAAATATAAAGAAGGTAAAGAAAACCTGATCAAAAAAATGGCGGCCAAAGGTTATCGTGATGCCGAAATCATAAAAGACACGGTCATCCGCGATGGAGAAAAGAATGTATTGGTTAATTTCGACATCTACGAAGGCCCTAAATACTATGTAGGTAACATTGTATGGACAGGAAATGCCAAATATTCCGACACCTTACTGAACAAGATATTAGGCATCAAACGTGGTGATGTTTTCTCTGAGGAGAAACTGACTGCCAAATTAATGGGTCCCACAAAAAACAGTGATGACATATCATCCATATACATGAACGATGGTTATCTGACGTTTTCGGTAGATCCAGAGCAGACACGCGTATATAACGATACCATCGACCTCAATTTACGAGTATACGAGGGTGCACAATATACAATCAATAATGTGATTGTCAAGGGTAACGACGTCACCAATGACCGCGTTGTATTACGTTCCATTTACACGAAACCCGGACAAAAATTTTCAAAAGAGCAAATTATGCGAAGTGTTCGTGAAATTGCCCAATTGGGAAATTTTGATGAACAAAAAACAAATCCAGTACCAACGAATCTAAATTACGCCGAAGGAACAGTAGACATTGTATATAATGTAACGGAAAAACCTTCTGACCAGGTCGAACTTTCAGGAGGATATGGCGCCGGACAAATCATCGGTACTCTAGGTTTGACGTTTAACAACTTTTCGACGAGCAATTTCTTTGACAAGAGCTCTTGGAAACCGTTGCCTCGGGGCGATGGCCAGAAATTAAGTGTCCGTGGCCAGACCTCAGGTAAACGATATCAATCTTACAGCTTTTCCTTTTCAGAGCCATGGTTAGGCGGGAAAAAGCCAATTTATTTTGGTTTAAGCGCTTATACTTCGAGTTCGTCCTATGGTGGATTCAACTATTATACAGGAGAACAGATCGTAAAAGACTCCGAGCTAAACCGTATCTGGATGACTGGTATTACGGCCACTCTGGGAAAACGATTGCAGTGGCCTGATAACTGGTTTCAAGCCAATACATCGCTGTCGTTCCAGCGCTATAAGCTGCAGAATTATGGAAACTATTTCTTGTTCGATAACGGTACAGCGTACAACATCAACCTGACACAGGAATTCAGCCGTAACTCGATCGATGCGCCGATTTATCCTACTTCAGGATCTAACATCAAATTCTCCGTGCAGCTAACGCCACCATATTCTTTATTCAACAATGTTGATTACCAAAACGGTTCACCGCAAGAACGTTACCGTTGGACGGAATATCACAAATGGAAATTTGACTCACAATGGTATGCCAAAATTGCCGGTAAACTCGTATTTAAAGCCCAGGCTCAATTTGGATTCTTAGGCAAGTATTCCAGCAAAACAGAGATATCCACATTTGAACGTTTCAAAGTAGGGGGCGACGGCATGCAAGGGTTTGATTACCTGCAAGGTTCCGAAATCATTGCGTTGCGGGGATATGCCAATGGTATAATTATTCCAGAAGGTACCCAAAATGTCAATATCGCAAGAAACTCCGGTAGCCCAATTTATACGAAATATCAGATGGAGCTGCGCCATCCAGTCATGTTAAATGATCAGGCAACCGTATATGTACTGGCATTTGCTGAAGCCGGTAACACATGGAACAAATTTGCCGAATTCAATCCATTTAAAGTACGCCGTTCAGCTGGTGTGGGTGCCCGAATCTTCTTGCCTATCTTCGGTATGCTAGGTATTGATTATGGACACGCTTTTGATCCTATTCCGGGAGTTCCGAGCAGTACCTGGAAACAAAACTTTACATTTAGCATCATGCAGAATATGGGTGGTTTCTAAGATAATTACCAGTCATCAGCAGACATAATAGGTTAAGGATAGCTCTTCGCGAATCGCGAAGAGCTATTTTCATTTAGTATATTTTTAAGGTACCAAAAAAGAAACTGCGGTTTGCACACACGATCTTGGCAAAAAAACAGCAAACTGGCACCGACAAGTTAAATAGTGTTAAACCGGAGAAATATCTATCAGATTGTTTCTTTTTTCTTATTTTTGAGCGATAAATTTACATATAACAATTTTTCTCGGATTAAACTTTTGAGGTTCGCTATTGTCATAAGGTAAATTAATGTTAAATAAAAAATTGTAGTCTATAAAACTTACAGGAAATATGAAAAAAATATTGTTAGTTATAGCTTTTGTGGTCGTCAGTGCTACAGCAACATTTGCTCAGCAGCTTGCTTATGTTGATTCAGAATATATCTTGAAACATATCCCTGAGTATACAACCGCACAAAAACAGCTGGATGACCTTTCGAAACAATGGCAGGAAGAAGTCGACCAAAAATATGCTGAAATAGAAAAGTTATATCAGGCGTATCAGAAGGATCAAGCTTTATTAAACGAAGATATGCGCCGCCGCCGTGAAGATGAAATTGTCACACGGGAAAAAGAGGTAAAAGACTACCAAAAACAGAAGTTTGGATTTGAAGGCGAGCTCTTTAAGAGACGTGTACAGCTCGTTAAACCGATTCAAGATCGTGTATCTAAAGCAATCCAGGAAGTGGCCGCTGCACAAGGCTATGATTTCATCATGGATAAGGGAAATGAAACTACTTTTCTATATGCAAATCCCAAATTGAACAAAAGTAATGAAGTCATTACAAAATTAGGCTATAAACCCAATCCTAGTCTTGCAAACTAAGCAGGAGTTTATTATCATTGTGGACACAAGTATTAATAAAAAAATAGTAATTAATTAGAACACTAAAAGATTGCCATGGAGATGGCTTATTACATTAAAATGAAAAGCATGAAAAACTTATTAAAAGGTGCGGTTGCTATAGTGGCGGTATTTTTCTCAACTCAATTTGCAAATGCTCAACAAAAAATTGGTCATATCAATTTCGCTGAAATCATCCAATCTACTCCTGAATTCAAAGCAGCAGAAGCTCAATTGAAAACCTTGAGCGATGGTAAAACCAAAGAAATTCAGGATATGGTTACTATTTATCAAACGAAACAGAAAGACGCTAACGAAAAGTTACGTAATAGAAGCGAAGCCAATAAAGAAACTGTGGATCCTGAAATCAATAAAATAGGTCAAGAGTTACAGGACATTCAGACACGCATCCAAACGGCACAGCAGACCGCTCAGGAAGAACTGAACAAAAAAGAAGAAGAATTGATCGCTCCTGTGCATAGAAAAGTTGCTGATGCAGTAACTGCCGTATCCAAAGAAAAAGGCATGGCTTACGTATTTGATATCTCTAGCACAAACATTCCCTATTTCCAAGGTGGTGAAGATCTAACAGCTGCCGTAAAATCAAAACTAGGTATATCAGCAACCGCAGCTCCGACAGCTCCGGCAAAAAAATAACGGCTTATTTAAGGCATAAAAAAAGGATTATTCAGACGAATAATCCTTTTTTTATGCCTTTCTCTCCTTACAACGGGACGATATTCCCTAACTCCTTTAAACTTTCTCTCCTGTTTGCCCAATTATCACAGCGTCGATACTCACCGATATAATAAAAAATCTGTTGCCTACTTTCTTGTTTTTACCAGGTAAAATGTAGATATTGTCGCAGAAATAGACATTCTACCTTAATGAAAACATCATGGGCTCAATTTTGTTTATTAATAAACGAACTTGATGACTCATAGAAACTTCATTGCTAAAATGATTATACATGGCGTGGCCATGAGCCTAAATTAGCGTAAGCTGATAAGTTCATGAAACCCTCCATTGTTGTTAACACTGTTAAAGGCAGCTGCTATGCAGTCTTTGCAAACAAACTGGTAATGAGTAAACAAATTATTCTGATGAAAAAGAAAGTAACTGAGGATGCCCCAAAGAAAGAAAGAAAGGTAACATCTGGGCCGATCCGGGACAAAGAACGCACCAAAGCACGGATGATTGCGGCTGTAGGAAAAGTAATCCAGAAAAAAGGATACCATGCCTTGAATGGCCCAAATATCGCGCTGGAATGTGGTTTAAATAAGGCCCTCATATGGAACTACTTTGGAGGCCTGGATCAACTGATTGAAGCTTACTTAACTCAAAAGGACTTTTGGCTAATTGGCGACAAAGGAATTCTTGATCAAATGATCTCAAACCCCGACACAATCAATGTAGATCTGATCAATGAATTGCTTCAAAGCCAACTGAACACCTTCTTGAAGGATAAAACTAGACAGAAAATTATTCATTGGGGACTGGGCGAAAAGACCAAAGCCTTAAAAAGTATTGCCGACAAACGCGAGGCCTTTGGAGAAGAACTATTAAAAAACGTTGAACCAAAGTTCAGAAATACAGAAGAGGATATACGCGCCACACTCGCCCTCCTCATTGGCAGCATCTACTACCTATCCTTACAAGCTAAATCGACTGGTAGCACCTTTTGCGGAATTGACCTCAATACTGCAGAAGGAAAAGCTCGTATTGAAAAATCAATCGGAAGAATTCTACAGCGCACTTTTGCTGAAATAGAATAGATTTATATACCCCAACTTCCGGGAATCGGTCAATTCCTGGAAGTTCTTTCCCATACCTGGGCCCCTATTGCAGCCTAAAATTTTCACCAACTTCTTTCATATCATTTTTGTCGAATATTTTTATTATGTTAGCATAATAAAAATTAGGTTGTTTTGTAGTATATTTGTTTATAACCAATACCCGTGCGTATGATAGGTCAAATTATATTTGTCGTTTGTTTTGTAGCTGCGTTATTTCTTTTTATAAAAAATGTGCGGCAGATCTATAGCAATATTAAACTCGGTCGGGATAGCGATCGTTCGGATAGACCGGCTGAACGATGGAAGACCATGATCCTCGTTGCATTCGGTCAAAAAAAGATGTTTAAAAGAGTCATTCCAGCACTTTTGCATCTCTTTGTTTATCTGGGATTCGTGATCATCAACATAGAGATGCTGGAGATTATCATTGATGGAATTTTCGGCACACACCGTGTTTTCTCTTTTTTAGGAACTTTCTATAATTTTCTGATCGCTTCCTTCGAATGGCTTGCTCTGGGCGTATTGCTGTCCTGCGTGATTTTCCTGATCCGGAGAAATATAGTTAAAGTAGCTCGTCTGAGCAGCAAGGAGCTCAAGCACTGGCCCAAAACGGACGCGAATATCATTCTTATCACCGAAATCTTTCTGATGACGGCATTTTTGTTAATGAATGCAGCAGACCAGAAACTACAGCTTTATGGGTTTGAACATTTTAAATCGGCAGGCTCCTTTCCCATAAGCCAGTACCTGCTCCCCCACTTGCCTACATCCACCGAAAGCCTCTACCTGATCGAAAGATGCTGTTGGTGGTTTCATATCTTAGGGGTGCTTGCATTCTTGAATTATCTGCCTTATTCAAAACACCTGCACATCGTCCTGGCTTTTCCCAATACCTACTTTTCAAATTTAGGTCCGAAAGGAAAACTATCCAATATGGATGCTGTTACCAATGAAGTTAAGGCCATGCTCGATCCTAGCTTTTCTCCACCTTCGACAGATGCCGTAGCGCGTTTTGGTGCCAAAGATGTACAGGACCTATCCTGGAAGAGCTTACTGGATGCCTATACGTGTACTGAATGTGGGCGCTGTACTTCGTCATGCCCAGCCAACATCACCGGAAAACTGCTGTCGCCCCGAAAAATAATGATGGACACCAGGGATAGATTAACCGAAGTCGGTAATAATATCAAGAAAAACGGTAGCTTTCAAGATGACGGCAAGTCACTTCTGGATTCCTATATCAGCCGGGAAGAGATATGGGCATGTACAAGTTGTAATGCCTGCGTCGAGCAATGCCCGGTCAATATTAATCCCTTGGATATCATCGTAGAACTTCGCCGCTTTGCTGTAATGGAAGAATCCCAGGCTCCAGCGAGTATTAATAATATGTTTGGAAACATTGAGAATAATGGCGCTCCATGGAAATATGCTCAAATGGACCGCGCAAATTGGACTCAACAACACTAGGTAATGATGGAAAATGAATTAAATATTCCGACAGTTGCAGAACTGTTAGCAAAGGGAGAAACTCCCGATATACTATTCTGGGTCGGGTGTGCAGGTAGTTTTGACGAACGCGCTCAAAGGATAACGCGCGATATTTGCCGTATCCTCCAGCATGTGGGAATCAACTATGCCATCCTCGGGACAGAAGAAAGCTGCACTGGTGACCCCGCGAAAAGAAGCGGAAACGAGTTTCTATTCCAGATGCAGGCCATGATGAATATTGAAGTGCTGAATGGCTACGAAATCAGGAAGATCGTTACTGCTTGCCCACACTGCTTCAATACCTTAAAGAACGAATATCCTGCGCTCGGTGGAAACTACGAAGTTATACATCACACACAACTGATACAAAGCCTGATTGACGAAGGTAAATTAAAGCCCGCTGACAATAACGTGTTCAAAGGGAAGAAAATAACTTACCACGATCCGTGTTATTTAGGGAGAGCAAATGAAGTGTATGAGGCCCCGAGAAAAATACTGGAGAGTCTGGATGCTCAGCTGGTCGAGTTAAAACGCTGTAGAAGCAATGGCTTGTGCTGTGGTGCCGGCGGAGGGCAAATGTTTAAGGAACCCGAACCAGGTAAAAAAGACGTTAATATCGAACGTATTGAGGAGGTCTTAGATGTACAGCCTCAAGTACTTGCTGCAGCCTGTCCTTTCTGTATGACGATGCTTAAAGACGGTGTGAAAATAAAAGAAAAGGATTCCGAAATCCAAGTGCTGGACATCGCCGAAATAACTGCTCGGGCAAACAATTTATAATTGCTTATTAAAACTCAAATTAAGAAGGCCTGATCCGTAGATCAGGCCTCTTTTGTTGCTGGCACCGTAGTTACTCTGCCGATTAAAATTATGAGGCTACGGTGCTACAGCAACAGGTGGGCAGAGTTCCCATCTGCCGTATAACAGGTTAAGCCAACCCGAATACCATTTCAAAGATAAAGCACATTAAGCAAATATTTATTGACCATTTCGTTGAAAAACTTGACCAAAACGCAACTCATAAAAAAATGCAGGACGATCTCATACAGCTATAAGACAGCCATGAGCCTGCCGCTCCGATTGCAGCTATGGCCTTCAGCTTATTGGTCTAAAAGTTTCGTAAATAAGAAAAGGGATAAAAATAGTAATAACGATGGCGAGCCCGTCGGGCAGACAGTCTCACAATACCATAAGAAGCTATTTATAGAAAGACACTCTCCCTAACTAGGCTAAATGATATCTAGATCTGTTCTTTATTTACCCATTTCGTCACCTGAGGCGCACAATAATGTTCCATCTGATCTAATAGTTCCGCTATTGTATTCCCCACCAATAGCATGTCTCTATTTTCTTTTTTGAGCAGGCCTTCATCGACCATATGGGCTATGAAATCAATCAAATGATCATAGAATCCGTTTGTATTTAATATACCTACCGGTTTACGGTGCAATCCTAACTGTCCCCAGGTAATCATTTCAAAAAGTTCTTCAAGGGTACCAAAGCCACCGGGCAGGGCGATTGCTGCATCTGCATGTTCATTCATAATTCGCTTACGGTCATGCATACTGTCGACGGTGATCAATTTGGTCACCCCTGTATGTTCGCGTTCTTTTGAATTTAGAAAATGTGGGATTACTCCGATCACCTCTCCTCCCTGATCCAAGACGGCGTTAGCGATTGTTCCCATCAGTCCAACCCTACCGCCACCATAAATCAGACGAATGCCCCTTTGTACCAGCGTTTGCCCCAAATATTTCGCTTCTTCTGCGTACACATTGGAATGACCTAAACTGGAAGCGCAAAAAACAACAATACTTTTAATTTTATTCATACGCAAGTATAAAAAAAAAGTGGGTTAATCCTTTCATGTCGATCACTTTATACTCCAGATTTCTTGCCTTATGAAAAGAATAAAAAAACAAAAAGGACGTATAATTGTAAAAGTAAAGTGACAAATAAATTATAAACTGATAAAATAGAATGTTATGTATTCAATGATCAAAATGATAGCAATGGCTGGTTTGGGCGCGGTGCTACTATCGTCCACAACAGCAGGTCTGCCTGCAGATCCGCATCAGCCTGCTCCGCAATCCACACGGCTTTCGCATGCGGAGATTCTGGAAGGCACCGATTCCCTGCTGCAATATTTTAATCAAACCACAGCGGATCTGGAAAAACAGGTGGCTGGACTTAGCGAGGCCCAGTTACAATTTAAACCTGCACCGGATAAGTGGTCGATCAGTCAATGCTTAGAACATATCGTATTGTCCGAACGTATGATATTTAACATGGCCAAGTCAGCACTTGAAAAAGCGCCGCAGCCTGAAAGAAAGTCCGAGGTAAAAATGACCGACGACCATTTGAAAACTAGCATAACCGACAGAACTCACAAGTTTCAAGCACCAAAAGAATTACAGCCGACGGGTATCTACAAGGACACCAAAACAGCCCTTACCGATTTTCTTGCTGCGCGACAACCCGTAATTGACTATATTAAAAAAGCGGATGTTACAGATCTGCGCAACCATATCAACGATTATCCCAATGGTGTGGTAGATGGGTATCAGGGGCTTATGTTTATAGCAGCCCACTGTGCGCGGCATACCAGACAAATTGAGGAAATAAAAGCAAACCCTAATTTTCCAAGACAATAAATGATGAAAAAATTGACTTATCAGCTCACAATAGATGCGCCGGCTGAGCATGTTTTTAAAACAATGCTTGCCAAAGAGACTTATAAACAATGGACGGCGGCTTTCAACCCAACTTCAGACTTTGAGGGCAGCTGGGAAAAAGGAGAAAAAATCTACTTCGTCGGCATGAATGAAAAAGGAGAAAAAGAAGGCATGGTAGCAAGAATAGCAGAAAATATACCGAATCAGTATTTATCTATCCAACACTATGGCATCTTGGATAATGGCCAAGAAGTGACCGAAGGCCCTGCTGTCGAAAGCTGGGCGGGAGCATTCGAAAATTATAGCTTTATAGACCTCGGTAACCAGACGACAGTGAAAGTTGACGTTGACACGAACGAGGAATATATAGATTATTTCGAACAGGCCTGGCCAGATGCTTTAAAGCGCTTAAAAGAAATCTGCGAAACTCCTTGATAGCCGATTTCTCAAAAGAGGATGACAATATCAAAACGCATGCTTAATGCCCATGGTTTTGATATTGTCGTTCGCTGCTATTTCTTCCTGTCGGCTTTCCTTGGAAACCAAAGTACACGGCTCGTCAATCGCCCTTTGCCGTGAATTTCAATCCGGTCTATAAAACAATTCAGAACCCCAAATGCGTTATCTCTTCCCTCTACCATTCCTTCCAATGTAACCATCGGTATTCCTTTATAGACCCCAAAATTTCCTGCATGGTGATGACCTGAGAGGACAGCCCTGACATTTGGAAACTGTGCGATCAGCTCCAGAAGTTCTCTATTATTTAAGGCTTCAAGCCCATTTTCCGGAAAAAGCGGATGGTGGGTCAGGACGAGTATATGTTTATTCGCGTTTTGCGCTTCATCGAGCTGCCCTTTTAACCATGCAAATTGTTGTGGCCCTACGCCACCGTTCCATAGAGCGGCATTGGTCCTACCTTGTCGTTTCAGGCTATCCTGCTGCCGTTGCCAGTAGATCCGTTCGTAAGTATCCACCTTTGTAGCGTATTGCGAAACTTCATTCGTATTCAAAAGAATAAATACCCAATCTCCCTTATTCACGGAATAATACGATGCGGGCATGTCAAATGCTTTATAGAGATTTTTTCCGTCCTCAGTGTGTACGTAATCGTGGTTTCCCAATAACTTGAATGTCGGTGAGTCTAACTTCGCAAGCCTCTCCGCAATCCGCGGAAGATCGTTGATGCCCTGGTCCACCAGATCTCCAAGCACAAAAGTAAAATCAACCGCTTGATTGTTTAATTCATGCACAGATTCCTCGATTTTTTGAAGTGACTGCCGATAACGGCGTTCACCCCGATCTTCGAGGTCCGCATATTGCGGATCAGCAATCAGACCTATGCGAAATTGGCAAGGTAGCTCTTGGGCTGTTACCCGCAACACGTTAGCGAAAACCAGGAGAAGAATAAATCTTAGAAGGTGGCTATGTCTCATGTCAAATCTTTTGTTGGTTATTCGGCATAAGATACCTCATTTTTCGCAATAATCTCCATATCTCGAATAAAACTTCTAGTTTTCATCAAAAATACTGGAGGCCATGAGTAAATTGTGTTAGTATGTCCATACGCAGGATTAAAAGCTAAAATAAATAGGAGACAAAAGATAGGATCCATGAAAGGGGAAGGTTTAAGGTACTTTTCAACAAACGAAAAAGGTCAAATCTCATTTCGATCTAACCTTTTTCATCAGTGCCCAGGAGCAGATTCGAACTGCCACGCCCATACGAGCGCCACCCCCTCAAGATGGTGCGTCTACCAATTTCGCCACCTGGGCTCATATTCGCCTTTGGTATCACAAAAGTAAAGATTTTTCCGGCTTTTGCAAGGCAAAAAACGCATTTTTATTTGCTATTTTACTAAATTCCTATT
>PJUF01001197.1_pt1 | contig 13937 bp, 7 predicted proteins | sample 1512191 | NCBI WGS metagenome assembly PJUF01 (sample SAMN08177673, study PRJNA422409) | Feces metagenome, whole genome shotgun sequencing project. | isolation source: Chicken feces (3) enriched on wood chips | host: Gallus gallus | place: USA: Madison | collected 2015-01-15 | reverse complement strand
TTTACTTTTCAAATGAAGGTGTTTATACTTCCTCTAGTGAACAAAATATTTCACTTTTAACATCTAATGATTTTGGTCTCACTTGGACTACAGTACCAAAGATAGTTAGTTTTAGGCCGGGCAAAAGAGATGGCATGCCTGTACCAATATTGTTAAAAGATGGTGCGACGTTAGTATTATCAATAGAAGATAATGGAAATACGACATTTAAACCTTATACGGTTAGAAATACAATTTTAGAAAATTGGAATACTACAGTTGGAGCATTAAGTATTAATAGAAACTATTCATTGCTTGATACGCTTGATAATTTTGTTTATGCGGGCGCCCCTTATTTAAGACTTTTAAAAACTGGAAAGACAATTCTATCATATCAAGGTGGTGAGAGTAGAGGAAATTCCTCTACTTATGTTGACATGAAGGTTGTTATTGGTGATGAAAATGCTAAAAAATTTACTAATAAATCAATACCTTTTAAAATTCCTAATGATAAGTTTTGTAAATGGAATAGTTTAAGTGTTTTAAATGATAGCACAGTCATAGCTGTAACTAGTACAAATGCTTATTCTGCAGGAAATACTGAAGTGTGGATGATAAAAGGAAGAGTAAAAGATTTATAAAGGAATTATTAATTTAGTTCTAATTATTATAAAGGTCACTTAATGATAAAAACTGCAATTAGTATATTTTCTCTGATTTTATTTACATCCTGTTTCTCAGAGATAAAAAACAATAAGATTATTTTTGATGCCCACTCAAGTAAGGAGTTTATTATTATAGGGCATCAAGAGTTAAATGATGGTGTAATTTGGATAACTGATACAAGTGATGTTCATAATTCCCCTGTATTTCAGTTGAATGGACAGTGGGATATGTCTGAAAAAAATCATATAAAACTTGTTTTGATAAATGGCAGCGATTATGAAAATCTTAATGTAACCTTTAGAATAGAGGGTGAAGGTCAGTTTGCAGGAGGTGGAAATTTGTATTCTAAGAAAAGCTTAAGCGGCGGAGAGACTGTAGAATGGATGATTCCTTTACACTCAGGCCCCCAATATCCAGAAATACTTAATGAAATGTCAGGTATGAGGGAAATACCTTTTAATATTGATGGAGTAACTTCTACACTTAATCTTAAAGAAAATATTTCTAGAATATTTATTTCTTTCGATAAATCATTAAAAGGGACGAAGCTTGGAATTAAGCAAATATCCATAGGGACAGGTTCAAAAGTGATTACTCCTGGATGGTTTAAGCTTTCTAAGAAAGACTTTTTTCCTTTTATTGATAAATATGGACAATTTATTCATAAAAACTGGGAAGGAAAGACGCTTAAAGATAGCGATTTATTACACGATTTAAATATTGAATTGGCTAAATTAGAATATAATAGAAATTATCAAAAGGTGAGTAAATACGGAGGTTGGTTAGAAGGCAAAAGACATAAAGCTACGGGAAACTTCTACTTAAGTAAAGTTGATGGGAAATGGTGGATGATAGACCCTGATGGATATTTATTTTGGTCACATGGAGTAGTAAGGGTTACACCATCTTCTGCAGTAACAATTATTGATGATAGAGAACATTATTTTGAAGTTCTACCAGATAGGTCTAGCCCATATGGCGAATTCTATAAAACCAAAGATGAGTTTCTTTATAAGTATTATAAATCTAGGGAAAAGAATAGAACATATGATTTTTCTGCTTCGAATCTTAAATTAAAATACGGTGAAGAGTGGCGAAGTTCATACACGACAATGGTAACCAAAAGGCTTAATAGTTGGGGAATTAATACTATATCAGCCGGATCTGATCCAAAGATATATCAAGCAGCAAATATTCCTTATTGTGACAGAATTGAATTAATTTCTCCGAGGATAGATGGTGCTCCTGCCAAGTTAAATGTTGTGCGTGATCCTTTTGATACTGAATTTAAAACTCAGTTAATTAAGCAGTTGCAAGATAGGAAAAAGGAGTTGCGAAGTGAATGGTGTTATGGGTATTTTATTGATAATAAATTAGTTTGGGGTGCTAATTATGATATTGGGCGATGGGTGTTAAAATCGTCTAGTAAACAACCAGCAAAACAAACTTTTATTAAAAACTTAAAAAGCAAGTATAAAGATATTGATGTCTTAAATGATGCATGGAATGTTAATTATACAAGCTGGAACGAAGTTCTCTTAAAAAATGATGAGCCTTCAGAAAAGTCTTTAAAAGATTGTGCAGAATTTTCTTCAATACTAATAGAGAAATACTTTAAAAACGTAAAGGAAGTTATCAAGGATGTAGCCCCTAGTAAACTATACTTAGGCTGTCGGTATGTATCAATTAATGAAAATGTACTTCGTATTGCTGCTAAATATAGCGATGTATTAACTTTTGATCTTTTTGTAGATTCTCTAAGTGATTTTAAACTACCAGAAGGGATAGATAAACCCGTTATAATAGGTGAATTTCATTTTGGTGCGCTTGATAGGGGTTTGTTTAATGCAGGTTTAAATAAGAAGGCTAACCAAAAAGAAAGAGGGCTTGCTTACGAAAAGTATGTGAAATCTGCACTTAAAAATCCACAGATTATCGGAACATCTTGGCATCAATTTTCAGATCAGGCAACAACAGGACGATTTGATGGTGAAAATTTCCAAGATGGCTTAACTGATGTATGCGACAGAGTTTATGAAGAGACAGTGTTAAAAGTTCAAGAAGTAGGACATAATATATATCACATCAGAGCTAATATGTTTAAATGAAGGATAATAAATCCCATGGCATAATACTTTATACAAAATCAAAATTTTAATGATTTTCTTAAAGTAGTTTTTAAAAATTAATCAGATGATTTTAGAATCAAATATTAATGATTTCTCTACAGTTACAAATATACAAAGCTTGTGCGCAGAAGGACCTGTTTGGGATAGCGAAACAAAATCAATCTTTTGGATAGATATTGTTACAGGAGATATTCATAAATATAATACCTTAAGTGGTAAATATGCTAGCATTAATGTTGGTCAAAAAATAGGTGCTATTAGCAAATGCTCATCTGGGCATTTGATAGCGGCACTTAAAACAGGTTTTTATTTAATTGATTTTGATAACAATCAATTAAAGCTTATAACAAATCCTGAATTTCATATTTTAGGTAATCGTTTTAATGATGGTAAATGTGATCCATCAGGTCGATTTTGGGCAGGAACAATGGACGATGGTAACGGTATTAAAGAAGCAGGTAGCTTATACACTTTAGAAAAAGATCTTTCCGTTTCAAAGAAGTTTTGTGGATTAACAATTTCTAATGGACTTGCCTGGAGTAAAGATAAGAAGTCATTTTATCTTATAGACACTCCTACAAAAACAGTTTATGAATTCGATTATAACGATGAAAGTGGAGAAATCTCTAATAGACGAGAACTTATAGTAATACAAGAAAATAACGGCAGTCCGGATGGAATGACCATTGATGAAGAAGGAATGCTTTGGATAGCACATTGGGATGGTTGGAAGGTTTCCAGATGGAATCCTAATACAGGAATGATGTTACATGAGATATATTTACCAGTGTCTCGTGTAACTTCTTGTAGCTTTGGGGGAGAAGATTTAGATGATCTTTATATCACTTCTGCTAAAGTTGGATTAACAGAAGAAGAAATTCTTCAACAACCTTTAGCAGGATCTTTGTTTGTTATTGAAAAGTGCGGATTTAGAGGTTTACAGACTTATATATTTCAAAGTCTATGATTTATTTAGTCCTGCAACTTTTTATGTTATTTATAATGGTGAGTTAGCGATTCTAAAAGGATCTTAAAAATTGATTAGATTGCAATATGTCATGGGTACAGAAACTATCATCCTTTCTTCCATTTATTAATCATTAATGTAATCTTCCGGTTTGTACGCAAATACAATGTCAAACGTGTGATTTTATTTGTCTTTATGATTATTCTTATCTATTAAGGATCTAATGAATTGCTCAGCATGGCGTTTGCACAAACAGGTATTTGGTTAGAGTTTGGAACGCAAAAGTAGATAATTTAATTTAGATTTTTTAAATTGCAATGTGTAGGCTGAATTTTTGATTTATTCAAAATAATCTTCATCGATTTTTGATATTCTATTCAAATCATCAATCAATTTTTTGGAAAAACACCCAGCTTCGGGAGCCATACAGGGCAAGCAGATTTTTTCTGACTTGCCCTTCTTTTTTTTGCTGCCTAAGTTGCTACAAATGGCAAAAATGCATTGAAATTTATTAGATACTTATGATGTAAGTCTGATTGTCTCTGATGTGATGATGCCAGATATGGGCGGAATAGAGCTTTGCAGGATCATAAAAGATGACATATCTCGCTGTCATATTCCCGTGGTACTGTTAACAGCAAAGACCGATTCGAATACAGAATTAACAGGCTTGGAGAGTGGAGCAGATGTTTACATAACAAAACCATTTAAGGTAAAGCACTTGTTAGTAAGAATTAAGAACCTGTTGGAAAGTAGAAAGAAGTTAAGGCAGAAATATTCCAGCTATCCCTTAGTAAAGGGTCATCAAATGGAAGGGAATAGCAAAGATCAGCAGTTTATTGAAAAAGTGTTAAAATTTATAGAAGAACACATTGCAAATTCAGATTTATCTGTAGAACTATTAAGTGTAGAATTAGGCATGAGTAAATCTGTTCTCCAAAGGAAGATAAAGGCACTTACAGATAACACACCTAATGAATTTATCCGATTAATACGCTTACAATACGCTGTCAAATTGTTACTGTCAAATGAATACAGGATTTCTGAAATAGGTTATATGAGCGGTTTCAGCTCACCGTCTTATTTCTCTCATTGTTTCTGTGAGCATTTTAAACTAACGCCAAGTGAATATATAGAACAACATCAACTTAAAAAGTGAAGAATAGCCACGGGGATAAAATATTTTTACCTGTGGCGGTGTGTTTTTGGTAGCTAGCTGTAGGCTAATAGTAAAAGTGAAAAGAATAATTTAATAAGGCAGTATATGTTCACTTAAGAGTAGATATTGGGCAAGTTTACATAATTAAATTGTAATCTATGGTTGTAATTATTCCAAATAATCATCATCTATTTTTGAAATTCTAGTCAAATCATCAAACAAATTGTTGGAAAAACGCCCAGCTTCGGGAATATTGAAAGGCATCTTATATGGATGCCTTTTTTGTTTTAGGCAGTTATTATATTAAAAATAGTTATCACAATTGTTAATTCCTTAAACCTCGACGAAGGGTTGTTTAATCGGAATTTATAAAAAAAAGATGCTTTTTACTCTTTATTTGCATTTGTTTTATATATTTGTTTTTAAGTGTCAAAATAACATTCAAATATGAATAACGACACAATTATAGACCATAATATTTTTTTTTAGCTAAAATGTGCGAAAATGGAGTGTAGTACTATCATCTTTTAATTGTATTCTTAAAAAAAGAGTGTTGTAGTATAATCGTATTACTATACTGCCAGTTTTTATGAATATAAAATAATCAATTAAACTAAATTATAAACCAATTTGTATTATGAGAAAAATGCTACTTCTCGCAATCATGCTGTGTATTTCATATAGTATGTTTGCCCAGGAAAGGCAAATTACCGGAACAGTAAGAGAAAAGAGTAATGGTTTAACTATGCCAGGCGTATCTGTTATGGTTAAAGGTACCACTGTGGCTAGTAGAACGGATGAGAACGGTAAATTTGTTATTAAAATTAAGCAAACGGGCATTGTAGAACTTGAGTTTAAGATGCTGGGATTCATCACTCAAAGTGTTTCCGTAAGCGGTGTAGGTCCTGTAAACGTGTCTTTAGAGGAAGATTCTAAAGGTTTGGATGAAGTTGTTATTATCGGGTACGGATCAGCTACCACAATCAAAGACTTAACGGGGTCTGTTTCTTCTGTATCTGGCAAAACTTTGGCTCGTGTGCCAGTTTCTTCTGCAGCAGAGGCTTTACAGGGAAAAGCAGCCGGTGTTCAGGTAACAATGGCTGATGGTGCTCCGGGGGCAGAAATTAATATCCGCATACGTGGGGGTACTTCTGTCACGCAAAGTAATGCACCTTTATTTATTGTCGACGGCTTTCCTGTAGATAATATAAATGATATTCCTCCTACAGATATTCAGAGTATTGATATTCTAAAGGATGCTTCATTAACAGCTATTTATGGTGCAAGAGGAGGGAATGGAGTTGTTGTTGTTACTACCAAGAGAGCACAATCAGGTAAATTAAGCGTTAATTTTAACCATAATACGCAAGTAAGAACCCTGGCTCGTAAAATAGACCTAATGTCACCGTATGAATTTGTTAAGGTTCAGTATGAAGCGGCAGTAACAGATAATGGTCGGAGGCAGCGTTTTCGCGGGAATTTCGGAAATCCTATGGACTTCGATCTTTATAAACGATTTGAGGGAAATGATTGGCAAGAAGAAATATTGGGAGGAAATCCTTTAAGCCATATGTATAATCTTACTCTCAATGGTGGCTCACAAACTTTAAGATATAATACAAGTATAACACACCACGAAGAACAAGGGGTACTTATTGGTTCTGGTCTTAAAAGAACCAATGTGAATACTAAATTTAGTGCAGATCTGTCTAAAAATGTGAAATTGTTAATCAATCCTCGTCTGACTTATCGTCAGAACAGAGGTGCTGGGGCAGATGCAGTAGGAAAGGGTGGTATTATCAATGTGCTGCGTTATCGACCTACGAATGGATTACGCGAATATTCTCATATACCTTTAGAGGATATGGACCCTGATGAAGAAAGATTTTTCGAATACACCAATCCCAAAGGAGATATAGATCAGAATTACCTTAGAGGGAATAATTATGAATTTACCAACCAAGCCTCTATTGACTGGGTTATCTTAAAGGGATTGACATTTAGAACGCTGGGTACTCAATATATGGGTTTTAGCTATAATGATCGCTTTTGGGGAGATTTAACATCTGAAGCCGCTGGGCAAAATGGGTTGCCTTTGGTTGAAATTCAAGATCAGCGAAAAAACCGATATGGATGGGTGAATACCTTAGAGTACAAGACTTCAGTAGATAAGCATAATTACTCTATTCTTGTAGGTCAGGAGTTACAAAGCACATCACAATTTACTAAAAGCAACAGTTCTCGTTATTTTCCAAAGGCTGTTACTCCTCAAAGGGCAATTCGCAATCTAACTTTAGGAACTCCTTGGAAATCATCTTCTTTTATCACCTCTCCTGAGAGGCTATATTCCTATTTTGGTCAGGCTAACTATAACTTTGATCGTAAATATTTATTATCGCTAACCTACCGGGCTGATGGTTCTACTAAGTTTGCTCCGGGTAATCAATGGGGGCATTTCCCGGCTATATCCGGCGCCTGGGTAATAACAGAAGAGGGGTTTATGCAAAATCAGGATCTTTTTTCGCAAATAAAGTTAAGAGCCGCCATAGGTAAATCTGGTAATAATAGGATTACCGATGATATGTGGAGATACCAGTACGAAATAGCAGGAGCCGGAGGCCCAGGATGGGGAGAGTCTAGTGAAACAGGTTATGAGTATTACGTGAATACGGGAGGAAACACGATGCCTAACCCATATATCAAGTGGGAAACTACGTTAACACGTAACCTCGCATTTGACATTGGAATGTTTAAAGATCGTTTGACAATTACTCCTGAGATATACTGGAATACAACTTCTGATTTATTGTACTTAAGTAATATTCCTACTACAACTGGGTATACGCGCCAAATGCAAAATATTGGTCAGGTTACTAATAGAGGATTTGATTTAACGTTTAATGCTCATATTATTCAAAGTAAAAAAGGGTATTTTAATACTACATTTACCTTTGGTGCAAACAAAACCCGTATTGATAAACTTAACGGAACTGAAGATGTTTTATGGATGACGTCAGATCGGTGGAAATCTTCTGATGCAGATTATATGCTTAAGGTAGGGGATCAGTTAGGCCTAGTCTATGGATATGTTTATGACGGCATTTACAGATTTGACGAATTTGATTTACAAGGCCTAAACTGGATTGCTAAGCCAGGCACAGTAAATAATGATGCATTATTTGGTACCCAGCCCGGAAGGCCAAAATTTAAAAACTTTGTTGATGCAGAAGGCGAAAATAATGTGGTGAATGATAGAGATAAAGTAGTAATCGGAAATACAAACCCTAAGTTTAGCGGAGGATTGAATTTAGCCGGAGGATGGGGCAACTTTGATATGTCTGCTAATTTTTTCTTTATGTACGGATTTGACGTTAACAATGCAACCCGTTATACCCTGTCTTCTTTCGAAAATAACGCTAATAATTACTTCAATATATTACCAGAGTTCAATTCCAATGTACGTTGGAGATATGCAGATGAGCTTTACGGAGACAGGATGACTGGCGTAGCTGCTTATCTTGAGAAATATCAAGAAGTTAATGCTAATGCAAGCATTTTTAATCCAGTAGATATCGGTAAAAAAGTTACGCATTCCTATTTTATAGAAAACGGGTCCTTTTTAAGATTACAAGATGTTACATTCGGGTATACATTACCAGATAAAACTGTAAGTCGTTTAAAATTAGGTAGTCTTCGTGTGTTTATTAGCGGATACAATTTGTTTTTATGGACAAACTACAGGGGGTACGATCCGGAGGTTGATGTGCAAACTGGTTTAACTCCAGGTGTAGACTATAATAGATATCCTAGAAGCAGGAACTTCTTGGCAGGCTTAAATCTTACTTTTTAGTGATTTTTTGTATTAAAGTATTAAACATAATATATTATGAGAAAATATTTGATAATTCTCAGTTCAGTTACAATTTTATTTACTTCTTGTCAAAAGGACTTCTTAAAAGTAAGTTCTGATTCTAAATACGAATCTGATTATGTATTTGCCAATAAAGAGGAAATAAATAGGGTTTTAACTGCAATTTATGCGTCTTTATTAAGTAACGATAGCTATGGAAACGCATATTTTAATACGTTCGCTCTAAATAGCGACGTAGAGTTCTCTCCTAACTCACAAGAACTGCCCAATGTAAATGGCGAGGATTTTAAGTCTTTTGCCGGAGCTTCCCATGCACCTTCTATATTGAGGTTTTGGAATAAGCAGTACGAAGGAATAGAGAGAGCAAATATCTTTATAGATGGCATCCAGAAAAGCCCTGTATATAATATAGCAGATAAAGATATAACACAAATGTTAGGGGAAGCAAAGGTGCTAAGAGCAATGTTTTATCATGACTTGGTGGTTATGTTCGGAGATGTTCCTTTCAATACTATTCCAGCTATGCAACTCAATAATTCGTTCAATTTGCCAATAAAAGACCGGAACGAAATTTTAAATTTCCTTATTGATGATCTTAAAGGAGCGTCAGTTGGAATGAAGTATGCGTTTGAACTTTCAGACGGCGTAGAACGTGTATCTAAAGAGTTTTGTCAGGGTATGATTGCTCGCATAGCTTTAACAAGAGGAGGTTATGCACTGTATCCTGAGGGAGCTACAGGCATCATGAAAAGAATGACAGATTATAGAGATTATTATCAGATCGCTATGATTTATACTGATTCTGTAATTAAACATTCCCGTCATAATTTAACTAAGCAATATAGAGACGTTTTTATAGATGAGGTAAATAATGTTATTACTAATAATGACGATCCGATTTTTGAAATACCATTTTTAAGACGCTCAAGCGGTAATGTGGGCTATACAACGGGAGGAGCCGTCGGATCTGGGGATAACGGAACGACACACGTTTGGGGGGCAGTAAACGGGGGAATGCGCTTAAATGCATTTTATCCCTATTCTTTTGATCGTAAGGATATAAGAAAAGACTACACCATCGGATACTGGAGTTATGATGCCCAGGCACAGCCAAATGTTTTGGTAGACTATACATTGTATAATAATAAGTGGTCTAAATTATGGGCAGATCCCGGGAAAGCTTTAGGCAATCAAAGCCAGGGGGGTACGGGTATCAATTTTCCGTATATGAGATACGCAGATATCCTTTTGATGTATGCAGAAGCTGTTAATGAAATTGAAAACGGTGTTGGTGGTGCTAACGGACAAGCAGCAATAGAGGCTTTTAAGCAAGTTCGTAAAAGAGCATTCAATCTAACCGATCGGGGCGATAAGGTAGACGCATATATAAGTACGGCATCTGTTTCCAAAGAATCATTTTTTGAAGCTATAGTAGATGAAAGAAAGTGGGAGTTTGGTGGCGAAAATATAAGATGGAAAGACCTGGTGCGTTGGAATTTGTATGCCAAGAAGGTTTACGAAACCTTTAAAGAGTACTATATCGTTGCCTCTATGATGGGTGGCGATTATTTAGACGGATTTGAGAAGTATGAGACCCTACCTGCAAACAAGTTTTATAAGCGTATCCCTAACCCCGGAAATAAAAATTTATTTCCTAATACTACACTCCAAATCATAGAGTTCTATAATCCATGGGAAGCTACTCAACATCCTGGAACAGGTTGGGAGATGGTTACTCTATATGAGTGGTTCAATCCGGATACTTCTATTCCAAGAAATCAGATTTTATTCTCTTTCAAAGGCTATATCAAAGGCGGTCCTACAGGAAATTGGGAAAGCTTCAACCCTAATAATCTTCCTCCTGTTAGGTACATTCTTCCAATTCCTAACCAGGTGGTTACCCTAAGTAATGGTCTTTATAAAAATATCTATGGCTACAACTAATTGTCATATTAAAATAATATAAATATGAAACGTGAAATTTTAATAGCAAACATATTGTTGGCAAGTTTACTGGCTACAATATTTAACGCTTGTAAAAAGAGTCATCTGGAATTAACAGATGAGGAGAGAAACAGATCTTTTATGGCTGTTTTTCGTACACAAGCTAATACGGGTAATTCTAATGACTCTAAAAGCTGTAAAGTCATAAATACAAACGATATGTATTTGGTTTGGAACGGTATTGATGGAGCTGCAGGTTATAGGCTCAAAATGAAAGTTCAGTCCGGATCATGGGATACTCCTGCAGACATTTTGTGGGATACCATTGTTGGCCCAGATGTGTTGAAAATAATCAAAGAAGATCTGCAATATTCTACAAAACACAATTTTGCTATCCAAACCCTGTCTCCAAAAGGGGAAGCCTATCATTCGAAATGGTATGGTATGGGCGACGCAGGCCATAACGATGATCGAGCAGAATTTGAGACAGGAGAGAGACCTCTTATTCCAGATGTAATTTCTGTATCTGATGTTACAGAGACAAGTATGCGCGTTTGGTTTGATTTAACTGTTTACGACTCTAGTCCTACAGTATTGAACCCGAGCTTCCAGCATGAAAATGGCAAATTCTTAATTGATGAGATACTGGTTCAGCCTGCTTCGGTAAACCGCGATTTGCCTACAATAAGATTAGAACTGACAGACCAGGACAAGGCGAATGGATATGTGGATATAGTAGGATTGACCACTAATGCTATGTATATAGTGAATGGTTTAAATAATAACATAGTCCGCTACTGGGATAGACTTTATGACACAGAAATGGTGAGGATGAAAGGCCAGGTTGGTGCTCCAATACGTATTCCTCATATTGTAGATGAACTTAATCCTGCTGCAAAAGAGGCAAATGCATCACGTTTAGATACCATCTTGAATAATTTCCTGTTTGATAGCGAATTGGCGGAGGGAACTATATTTGAATTGGAAGCAGGTAAAAAGTATTATTTGAATACTACAGTTGTTATTGCTAAAGGATTTGTATTACGCTCCAGCGATCCGAATGTAAAAGCAATACTTTACATGGGTTTAGGTTATAACGAGTCCAGAACTGGAACAAACTCCCCAAATTTCCAATTAGGCAGACCCGCATTGGCTGGCGAAATAGGGGGTATTAGAGTTGGAGATGTAATTTTCGACAATTTGAGTGTCGAATTGCCCCTGGCTGTAAATCATTTCAATCAATCCTTATTTCCTAATGTGGGCATAAATGGGAATTATTTTATTAATCAGCATTCAGCGGCTATGCCATTTAACTGTTCTAAATTAGAAGTAAGAAACTGTAACTTCCAGGGGATGGTACGTAGCTGGTTTAGAACGCAGGGTACTAACCGTCAGGTAATAGAAAATATTATTGTAGAAGATTGTATATTCCATGATTGTGGAATGTACGACGTTAACGGTCGTGGTTATCCTTTTATCACCGGTTCTGCTACAAGACCGAATACAAATATATTCAACAACGTTGAAATTAGAAGAAATTCATTTGTAGGAATAAGCTACGATCAATTACTTCGCGAAACTGCTAATCAGGCATGGGCTCCTAATGTGAGATGGAATGTTACCATAGAAAATAATACTTTTTTAAATGCTTTTGCTCATTCCAATGGACGTTTTCTGATACAGCATCAACATCCACCGGCAAATAGTACATACACTATTAAAAAGAATCTCTTTATTTTAGTTAAGGCAGCTGGCGACGCTAGGCCAACCTTTAATCAAAGCGGTATGGATTTTAGAACTTATAGGGATTTAAGCTTCGATGTCGCAGATAACTATTCTACATCGGCTAAGTCTGCAGATGGTAGTATTACCTACTTTAGTTCCGCAGAAATATTTAACAACAATCCATTCAGTCATAACAATAGAGGAGTTTCCACCTACAATAAGGGAGGGGTGGAAGCCGCTAAAGTAATTACTGGAAGTAATCCAATTGCTCCTGAGAATTTAATGGTGAACCCTTATCCTAAGGGTAAATATTCGAGTTCTAGCGTGTGGGCTCCTAACGTACATATATATGATTTAAACGGACTTCGTTTCAAAAATACACCAGAAGTTTTAACCCACCCAATATATACTAAAGGAATCGGAGATCCTCGTTGGAGGTAATTATTTATAACGGTCAATTTTTTTGAGTAAATATCACAACCTGAAGTCTTTTAAAGGCTTCAGGTTTTTTGCATTTAGGACTCAAAAAAAAACAACCTTTTCCAATTTTTTTTGTTATGTCTTAAATACCGACTAATTTTATAGGTCGGCAGAGTAGGAGGCCCTATTAAATAGTAGATACATTAGAGACATGCAACCAGAAGATATTAAGAATAAAGGACAAGCCCAGTTATTTGAAAACCCTATTTTAGAGTCACTTAGTAAAACCAGGCCTTGGGTAATTTATAGTATTTATATTCCTGTATGCCTGTATATGTTATTTTATTCGTACCAAACTCTGGGTTATTCTGCAGGTAGGGTAGCACTTGTTTTTTTTGGGGCAGTGCTTTTTTGGACTTTCTTTGAGTACTTAGCACATCGCTATCTTTTCCATTACGAGCCAGAGGGCGAACTGGGAAAACGCATCGTATATATTTTTCACGGCAACCATCATGAGTATCCAAGAGATAAAATGCGTTTGTTTATGCCACCGGTGCCCAGCGTTTTGTTTGCATCCGTAATCTTCGCTATCATATGGTTAATATTTAAGTTAACTACCGGAAGCGGAGATTATACCTTCATGTTCTTTCCCGGTTTTATGATTGGTTATTTAGCGTACGTTTCTATGCATTATGCTATCCATGCCTATGCACCACCCAGATTTATGAAAGCTTTATGGCGGAACCATCATTTGCATCATTATAAATATCCCGAGAAAGGTTTTGGCGTAAGTTCAACTTTGTGGGATGTGATTTTTGGCAGTGTGCCAGAGAAAAAATAACCCTAGTTTAAATCAGTATATGCCAGAACAAAAGGAGATAGTAGTTATAGGAGGCGGTTTCGCCGGAATCAATTTAGTACAGAATCTTGCGGATAACGATGCATTTCAGGTAACCCTGGTAGATAAAAATAATTATAATTTCTTTCCGCCGCTAATCTATCAGGTGGCTACAGGTTTTCTGGAAAACTCAAATATCAGTTATCCGTTTAGGAAACTGTTTAGAGGAAAAAGCAATA
>PJUF01001196.1_pt1 | contig 13946 bp, 6 predicted proteins | sample 1512191 | NCBI WGS metagenome assembly PJUF01 (sample SAMN08177673, study PRJNA422409) | Feces metagenome, whole genome shotgun sequencing project. | isolation source: Chicken feces (3) enriched on wood chips | host: Gallus gallus | place: USA: Madison | collected 2015-01-15 | reverse complement strand
TGCTCTCTGCTAAAAACATATTCTTCTTTCCGCGTAAAATCAAACTTTGTTTTCTCTAATACCTGGCCAGAGTAATTCATACTTTCGTTATAACGCTTTTGGTAAACGTTAAAAATGTAAAACGGATAAGATAAATCTCCGGATTTTATATCGGCCCCAAACTGGTATCTAAAACTTTCAAACTCGGCAATATCCGAAGCCAGAAAATAAATTCTGTTTGGATCCAGATTTTTAATGTATCTATCGTAAATCAGGTTAGATATAGAATCGTTTAATTTTACTTTTTTATAAGTGTATGATGTTAACAAATCCGCTATTTCTTTAGCAATAACACCATGTTGCGCCTCTGGTCTTAAATTATTAGACCCATCTACCTGCTTATCTATGCGAGGCGTTGCCGTACATGCAAAGGTGAAAGTGATAATTGTAATCAGTAATCCCGAAGAAATCTTTTTTAACATATATCTCAATTTTCCGAACTCCAACTTAGAAGTATTCATCTAAAAACGTAATTGTCTTAAAAATAATGCCTAAACTAAACAAAAATTATTGAAGTAAAACTTACCCCAAAAATGTTTCGGTTGCTTTTATGTAATTTTTAATATTTGATGATAAACGTAAAAATTTGTTACACAATCTACAGCACAACAATTGCTAAATAATTTAGTTTATTTATCTTTACACAATACGTGTTGCACATTTGGAAGTTTCTGGAGAAATGACAGGAATTTTTGTTTGGAACGCTGGATTATTGGAATTTTCATGATTCATCATTCCAATCTTCTATCATCCCATTCTCATAAAAAAACATCCCTAAATGTACAGCAGTTACAATCAATTAATTGTTTTTGTTTTGATTATTAGAGAACCTTTAGCAGAGCGAATGCGTCCGAAGACGCTGAATGAGTACACCGGGCAACAGCACCTGGTTGGCGAAGGCGCAGTGTTAAGAAAAGCCATAGATAGCGGAAACATACCCAGCATGATTTTCTGGGGGCCACCCGGCGTGGGGAAAACCACATTATCCTTTATCATTTCAAAATCGCAAGACCGGCCTTTTTTCTCGCTAAGCGCTATCAATTCTGGTGTTAAAGACGTTCGTGATGTAATAGAAAAAGCTAAAATGTATAAAAAAGCCGGCCATGCCATACCGGTTTTATTTATTGACGAGATACACAGGTTCTCTAAATCGCAACAAGATTCTTTACTGGGCGCCGTAGAAAAAGGTTATGTTACGCTGATTGGGGCTACTACAGAAAATCCTTCTTTTGAAGTTATATCTGCTTTATTATCCAGATGCCAGGTTTATATTCTGCAAAATCTTACTGAAGAAGATTTGTTAAACTTATTAGACCGAGCCATTAAAACCGACCCGATTTTACAGGAAAGAAAAATTGTTCTGGAAGAAACGGAGGCTTTGCTAAGATTATCTGGTGGCGATGGGCGAAAACTGCTGAATATTTTTGAGCTGCTGATAAATGCATCGCCACACGAGGAAGTGGTTATTACCAACGAATACGTACTGGCCAATGTACAGCAAAATATGGCTTTGTATGATAAAGCAGGCGAACAGCATTATGATATCATTTCGGCTTTTATCAAATCTATCCGCGGCAGCGACCCTAATGCCGCTGTTTATTGGTTAGCCAGAATGATTGAAGGAGGCGAAGACCCTTCTTTTATAGCTCGCAGATTGCTCATTCTGGCGGCAGAAGATATTGGAAATGCAAATCCCAATGCTTTATTATTAGCAAACAATTGCTTTCAGGCAGTAAATGTTATTGGCTTCCCAGAATCTCGGATTATTCTATCGCAAGCCGTTACTTATATGGCAAGCTCTGCAAAGAGCAATGCAGCTTATGAGGCCATTAACAAAGCACAAGCGTTGGTAAAACAAAGCGGAGATTTACCGGTTCCATTGCATTTACGCAATGCACCTACCAAATTGATGAAAGACATTGGCTACGGCGAAGAATATAAATATGCACATGCCTACCCCGGAAACTTTGTAGAACAAGAATTCTTCCCTGAAAAACTGAGCGGCACCAAACTGTACGAACCGCAAAATAATCCCGCAGAATTGAAGATCTTAGAACGTTTAAGGAGTTTGTGGAAGAGATATAAGTATTGAAGATTTTAGATACACAAGTACGACTTGTAGCGAAGCGGAAGTTCCGAACTTGCCTGGGATATTAACCGCAAAGAGGCAAAGAACACAAAATCTTTTTATTCCTTTGTGCTCTCTGCATACTTTGTTATTAAAATAAACTTAAAGCCTTTTTAATTCTGCTGATAGTCTCTTCTTTCCCTAAAGCCAAAGCAATATCAAAAACCTGCGGGCCAAATTTTCCGCCAACCAGCATAATACGGAAGGGCAGCATTACTTCGCCAATTTTTAATCCCTTATCTGCCGCCAACTGCTTAAATTCTGCTTCTAAACTTGCACTGTCTGCAAAACCGCTATTCTGTAAATGCGTAATATAAGCTTCAAAGAAAGCGGATTTATCTGCATTCCACTTAGGTTTTACCGCATCTACATCATAATTTTCCGGAGCCAAAAAGAAAAACGAAGCCTGTTCATAAAAATCCTGTAACAGCGTACAACGCTCTTTTACCATATCTATAATTTTTTTAAGATCTGCTTCTGCCGCAGTAATTTTTTTGGCTTCAAAAATCTGTTTTACGTAAGGATATAAATGTTCTGTACTGCTTCGTTTTATCCACTCTGCGTTATACCATTTTGCTTTCTCGTAATCGAATTTTGCACCAGATTTATTCACTCTTTCCAACGAGAATTTTGCACAAAGTTCTTCTAAAGAGAATATTTCCTGGTCGGTGCCATCGTTCCAGCCTAACATAGCCAGCATGTTAATAAACGCTTCTGGCAGAAAACCTGCCTCTTTAAATCCTTCTGCCAGCTCTTGTGTGGCAGCGTCGGTCCAGTTCATGGCATAAACCGGAAACCCGAGGCGCTTTCCATCTCGTTTGCTTAATTTCCCATGTCCGTCTGGTTTCAAAATCAACGGTAAATGTGCCCAGTGTGGCATCTCGCTTTCCCATCCTAAATATTTCCATAGTAAGATATGGATAGGTGCAGAAGGCAGCCATTCCTCGCCGCGGAAGGCGTGTGTAATCTTCATCAAATAGTCATCAACCACAACGGCTAAATGGTAAGTTGGCATTCCGTCAGCTTTAAGCAGTACTTTATCATCCACCTCATTGCTATCAAAACTTACGTGACCACGTATCAGGTCTACAAAATGAATATTTTGATCTTCTGGAACTTTTATCCGCACCACATAAGGTACTCCGCTATTTAACAATTGTTCCACTTCTTCTTTAGCTAAGGATAAAGAATTTCTCAAACCCAAACGGGTAGATTTATCGTACCTGAAATTTTCCAGCGTATTTCTCTTCTCATCCAATTCTTCTGGCGTATCAAAAGCATAATAAGCATAACCATCTTTTACAAGCTTATCTGCATAATCCCTATACATGGGTTTACGCTCGCTTTGTCGGTACGGGCCATAATTTCCACCAATGTGCGGACCTTCGTCTGGCAGCAAACCGCTCCATTTCAGACAATCTATAATATATTCTTCGGCTCCGGGCACATAACGTGTTTGGTCGGTATCTTCTATACGCAGCACAAATTCGCCGTTATTTCTTTTTGCGAACAAGTAATTGAACAGGATGGTTCTTACACCGCCAATATGCAGCCCTCCAGTTGGGCTCGGAGCAAATCTTACTCTTACTTTTTTATCCATGATATCAAACGCTCAGACTTATTGTCTAAAGATGTTTGACAAATTTAGGCTAACTAAGCAGAAAGTTGAAATATATCTTTAATTATACCCCTATTTGATTGTTGATAACCTTAATTGAGGATGGCTCATATAATAAAGTTTGCGTCAAATGGTTTGCTTATTATTAAACTGTAGTAAAGAATGGATAACAAAAATTTAAATTGTAACCATTCTTGCCGTAACTTCGTCTAAGCATATTAAGATTCATTTATAATGACAAAAAACTACTTCATATATTCCCTTTTCATCATTCTTATCATTCAATCATGCAGTAGTGGTTTAAAACAACTGGAGAAAGGAAATTACGACCAGGCAGTTTATAATGCCGTTAATCGTCTAAAAAGCAACGGCAACCATGCAAAGGCAAAAGCCACATTATCACAAGCTTTTGATTTAGCAGTGAAAACGCACCTTAGAAAAATTGAGCAGGCAAGATATTCTACCGCTGGTTTTAAGTGGGATGAGATTGTGTACAATTATGAAGATTTAAACCAGCTTTCGGGAGCAATAGAAGCTTGTCCATCTTGTTTAGGAGCAGTTTCTGGTTATAAATTTTACGATGCCGAATTAAGTCACGCCAAAAAACAGGCTGCCGAAGAGCGCTATGTGGCAGCTAAAAAATTATTGGCCGAAGGCAACCGCGAATCTGCTAAAGTTGCTTATAGGTATTTTGAGTTAGCCGATTATTTCTCTCCAAACTACAAAGACGTTCGCAAATTATTAGACGAAGCTTATTACGCAGCCGCCGTAAAAGTAATTGTAGAACCGGTTCGCGTTAATTCTAATCTGTATAAGCTAAGTAATGATTATTTCCAGTCGCAGCTGGATAACTTTATGGCAAATTATGAAGCTAAAAACTTTGTCATGTTTTTTCGCCCGGAAGACGCCAGAAGACAAAGAATACAGGCCGACCATATTATGATTTTAAGTTTCGATGATTTTGTAGTGGGGCAAACTTATGTAAAGGAAAGAGTAGAAGAGCTTAAGAAAGAGAATGTTTTAGTAGGATATACCGACCAGAGAAGGCCTGTTCATGCTACTGTAAAGGCTACGCTTTCTATCTTTGATAAAACCATAAGTTCTGGAGGACAGTTGGATATGACCATATTAGATGCAAGGACAAAGCGAGTGCTAAACCAACAGAAAATGCCCGGAACGTTTGTTTGGCAAGACTCTTGGGCTGCATACCGCGGAGATGAAAGGGCATTATCTGAACAACAACTTACGCTGTGTAAAAAGAAAGAAGTGATGCCCCCGCCACCACAAACTTTGTTTCTGGAATTTACTAAACCCATTTATAGCCAAACGGTATCTAGAATTAACGCTTTCTATAATAGGTATTGAGATCAGACTAAAAAGTCTATTGCCGGAGGAGAGGTAGAGTTATTGTTCCTTAGTTTTATATTGCTTTGTAAACTTAGCTTCAAAGCCATTAATTCAGAAAATCCTCTACCAAACAAGATTACTTTTTTAAATTTGAAAAATTCGCCTTATACCAAGGCTATCAAACATACACAACATGAAAAAACTCTTTCTTTTAGACGGGATGGCTTTAATTTACCGGGCTCATTTTGCGCTAAGCAAAAACCCCAGGTTTACATCAACCGGAATAAACACTTCTGCAGTAATGGGTTTTACCAATACTTTATTGGAAGTTTTAAAGAAAGAGAATCCGACACACATGGCTGTGGTTTTTGATACCGAAGCCCCCACAGAAAGGCATACCGATTTTGAAAACTATAAAGCCAACCGGCAGGCTATGCCCGAAGATTTATCGGCTGCATTGCCTTATGTTAAAAAACTGATTGAAGGCTTTAATATTCCTGTTATTACATCAGACGGCTATGAAGCCGACGATGTGATAGGTACTTTAGCCAAACAAGCAGAAAAACAGGGATATACGGTGTTTTGTATGACACCGGATAAAGATTTTGCCCAACTGGTTTCAGAAAACATCTTTATTTATAAGCCAGCCAGAATGGGGAATGACATGGAAATCCTGGGCGTTAAAGAGGTTTTAGCTAAATGGGAAATAGACCACGTACACCAAGTTATAGATATTTTAGGTTTATGGGGCGATGCCGTTGATAACATTCCAGGTATTCCCGGCATTGGCGAAAAGACCGCAAAAGCGCTAATTAAACAATATGGATCAGTAGAAGAAATCATCGCTAACAGTCACGAGCTTAAAGGAAAGCAAAGAGAAAATGTAGAGAATTTTGCCGCACAGGGTATTTTATCTAAACGATTGGCAACCATTTTATTAGACGCACCGGTTGAATTCCATGAAGAAGATTTTCTGATTAAAGAACCTTCCAAAGAAATATTAGAACCCCTTTTTGCCGAACTTGAATTTAGAACTTTGGGTAAAAGGGTTTTTGGCGAATCTTTTAGCGTGGCAGAAGCCAAAACAACATCCGGACAAATGGATCTGTTTGGCAACGTTAACGAAAGCAACAACCCGGTACAAAAGCCTTCGGTTGTGCTGGAAGTACTGCCGGGAAAAAACATCAATAATACAGAACACAACTATATTTTAGTTAACGATGCAGCCGCGGTTGACGAACTTATTGCTACACTTCTTACCCAAAAAGAAATTGCTTTTGATACAGAAACTACTGGTTTAGATGCCAATAATGCAGAATTGGTGGGCATGTCTTTTTCCTTTAAGCCAGGAGAGGCTTATTACGTTCATCTTCCGGCTATAGAAGAAGACTGCAAAATTGTTCTGGAGAAATTTCGTCCGGTGCTAGAGAATGAGCATATTCGAAAAATAGGTCAAAACCTCAAATACGACGCTTTAGTATTAAAATGGTACGGAATTGAAATAAAAGGAGAACTGTTTGATACGCTGCTGGCCCATTATCTTTTAGACCCCGATACACGCCACAATATGGATGTGCTTTCTGAAAATTACCTGGGCTACACGCCAATTTCTATTACGGAATTAATTGGGAAAAAGGGTAAAGGGCAGCTAAATATGCGAGATGTTGAAATTGAGAAGGTTAAAGATTATGCCAGCGAAGATGCAGATGTTACGCTGCAGCTACAAAGAGTTTTTGAGCCCTTGCTAATTGATGCCAAAGCAGATAAACTAGCTAAAGAGCTGGAAAATCCACTAATTTATGTACTGGCAGATATGGAAAAGGAAGGCGTTAGGATAGATACCGCTCAGCTACAGAACTTTTCTAAAGAAATTGAAGCAGATGTAAATAAGCTGGAACAGGTTATTTACGAGAAAGCCGGTGTAAGATTCAATATTGCATCGCCAAAGCAACTTGGCGAAGTTCTATTTGAGAAACTACAGTTAGACACCAAGGCTAAAAAAACTAAAACCGGCCAGTATCAAACGGGCGAAGATGTTTTATTGGCACTGGCAAATAAATCAGACATTGTAAAAGATATTTTAGATTTTCGTCAGCTACAAAAGCTAAAATCTACCTACGTTGATGCCTTACCGCAGCTAATTAATCCTAAAACAGGCAGGGTGCATACTTCTTACAATCAGGCGGTGGCAGCAACAGGAAGGTTAAGTTCCAACAATCCAAACCTTCAGAATATCCCCATAAAAACAGAAAGAGGCCGCGAGGTAAGAAAAGCATTTATCCCAAGAGACGAAGGCCATATCCTGCTTTCTGCCGATTACTCGCAAATAGAACTGCGCATTATTGCAGAAATTAGCAAAGATGAAAATATGATGGACGCCTTTACCAAAGGTTTAGACATTCATACGGCAACGGCGGCAAAAGTTTATGGTATAGAGCTTAATGAAGTTACTTCATCGCAAAGAAGAAATGCCAAAGCTGTAAATTTCGGAATTATCTATGGCCAGTCTGCTTTTGGTTTATCGCAAAGTTTAGGAATACCAAGAAAAGAAGCTGCAGAGATTATAGAAAATTACTTCGCACAATACTCGGGCATTAAAAATTATATGAGCGATACCATGAATTTTGCCCGCGAAAACGGCTATGTTGAAACTATCATGGGGAGAAGAAGGTATTTAAGAGACATTAATTCTGCAAACGCAACGGTTAGAGGTTTTGCAGAACGAAATGCCATAAACGCTCCGATACAGGGTTCTGCCGCAGATATGATTAAAGTTGCCATGTTACACATCCATCAGGATATTAAGACTTACGGACTCCATTCTAAAATGACCATGCAGGTACATGATGAGCTGGTTTTTGATGTTTTAATTGGCGAAAAAGAAACCATGAAAGAAATTATATACAAGCGCATGAAGAATGCAATAAAAACTATCGTCCCTATTGAAGTGGAAATTGGCGAGGGCTTAAATTGGCTGGAAGCACACTAATTTCTCTTAAAACATCTACCTAAAATGAAAAAACTATGACAGCAAAATTTGTACATAGCCATATTATACATTTTTACGTAAGCTATTAAAAAATATTGAAAGTAGCTTTTAGGGCTTGTTGGTATTTTTACAGCCCTATTGCTTTAAAAGACATAACAACACGTTACTTAGACAGCTGGCTATGAAGCCTCTCTTTTTTTCTGCAAAATAGTTTTGTTTGTAATAAGTGGTTTTGCATAAAAGGCCACAAACATAATATAACCGATGCTTATATAAAGTATCATCAATGCATATTTAAGACCAATAAAGTCTCCTAGAGAGCCCACTACCAAGGGCAATAAAGCTCCGCCAAAAATACCGGTACACAAAATTCCAGAAAAAGAACCGTGATGCTTAGAAACAGAGTTTAAAGCCAAAGAAAATATAATGGAAAACATTACAGAAACTGTAAATCCTAAAATCATAAATGCATAATAAGAAGAATATGCAGAGCCAAAAAGTGCAATGCTAAGCGCTATAATAGATAAAAAGGCAGCCCCTTTTAATACTGTTTTAGAGTCTAGAACCTTTAAAAGCAAAAGTCCCAACAAACAACCAATAGACATTAAACCCCAAAACCAAGCAACTGCTTCCGCTCCTTTTGTTAAAGCATCAAAACCATGATATTGTTTCAAAAATTCTGACATCCAATTTGCAATACATTGCTCTGTACCAACGTAAGCCACAATGCCTAAGAAGAAAATGATTACTTTTTTATTGCTTAATAATTCTAAATAAGTATCTAAACTTCCTCCTTTTTCATCCTCTTTCAACTCTACTTTCGGTATTTTAATAGAGAAGATTAGAAAAAACACCAGCAAGAAAATTGCAGCAAAAAGCCAATACAGTATTGTCCATTGTTGATTTTGATTAATCAAAGAATTAAGAAAAATGGCAATTCCACTATTTGTATTCCCCGTAAACTGAGGAGAAGTTAAGTATGTAAAAACAAACGGACTTACGAAAGACCCCAATCCAAATATGAGCTGTGCTAAAACCGAATAAAAAGCATAATTATCTTCACCTCCTACAGTACGCATCAAAGGATTGATGATAACCTGTAGCATAGCCATTCCGATTCCTATTGTAAAGAGTGAAAAAAGAGCAACTGCATAAATAGGATAGGCAGCCAAGGCCAGCGAGCCTAAAAGATTTAAGAAGAATGCAATAAGCATTGCACTTTTTTCGCCGATTTTTTCTATCAAAGTTCCGGCGGGTATAGAAGCTATACCATAAGCCAAAAAAAACGAAAATGGCAAGAACGCTGCCATCGTAAGACTTAACTTATAAGTCTCTATAACAATTGGCATTAATGGCCCTATAATATTGGTTACAAAAGAAATAACAAACCAAATTATCAGGATAACAACAACTAAAAAATTACTTCTATACATGATTTAAATGTTCTAATTGGTTCTTAAATTTTGAAAACACTTTAGCTGCACATCCCAACATTCCGGCATCATTGCCCAACTGTGCTCTTAAGATGTCTGTATTTACAATAGTGTCTGGCATAGCCATTTTAGCCACTCTATTTTTAATTTCATTGATATAAAAATCTCCAGATTCAGAAATTCCGCCACCGATAATTACTTTTTGAGGACTAAAGATGTTAACGAATCCTGTAATCCCTGCTGACAAATATTCGAAATGTGCTTCCAGAGCTTTTGTGGCCGCCTCTTCTCCTTTTTTATAAGCAGCTATAATCTGCTTTCCGTTTAGCTTTTCGTTAGTGAGCGCAAAATAATCGTCAACTAAAGCAGAGGTAGACGCATATGCTTCTAAGCAGCCCTTAGCTCCACAAGAGCATTTTTTACCATTATAACTGATAACGATGTGGCCTAACTCCGTCCCATGATTATGAAATCCGCCATAAAGCTCATTATTGATAATCAGGCTTCCCCCAACGCCTGTGCCTATGGTTAAAAAAACCGCGTCTGTGCAATTTCTGCCTGCGCCAAATATTTTTTCGCCCCAGGCCATCATATTTGCATCATTATCTACTACTACGGATAAACCTGTTGAGTTTTCTATTACCTCACCTATCGGGTAGTTCTTAAATCCGGGTAAATTGTCGGCTCCTCCTACTACTATATTATCGTTTACAATTCCTGGAAAACCAATTCCAACACCAACAATCTCACCTTTTCCATGATTTACACATTTTCTAATAGCTGCGTTGATTAAGACCATCACATCATCAACGGTTTCCACATCTGCCAAAGGCATAAGAAAAGAATAGACAATTTTGCCGTTAAAATCTACCAATCCACATTTTAGGGAGGATCCGCCTACATCAATTCCTATCGAATAAAAATCTCTCACGTAGTAATATTTTGAATCAAAAATATCTAAATAGACCTCCCAGATATTTCAATTCTATCTAATAATGTTTAGATTTTGATTTAAATTAACGTGAACATGAGCAATTTATAGCAGAAACGGCTTAAAATGATATTTGAGCTATACAGACAGTTAAATTTCGTTTTTTTTAGAGATATACTCTGTTGGCATACAATCATAATACTGCTTGAACGCGGTGGAGAAATAAGAAGGCGAATTAAAACCACACATATATGCTACCTGAGCTACAGTATATTGTTTAGTTTCTAATAGTTCTACTGCTTTTTTAAAACGTATTCTTTTGATAAAATCAGTTGCAGACTCTCCGGTTATAGCTTTTAACTTTAAATATAGGTTTGAGCGGCTCATCCCAACTTCTCTACTAAATTTGTCTACAGAAAAATCAGAATTACTTAGATGTTTCTCTATAGAAGCAATAGCTTGCCTCAAAAACTCTTCGTCTAATGTATTAAAAGCAATGTTTTCTGGTACAATTTCCTTAGATTCTGAGTAATATTCTTTTAGTCTTCTCCTAGACTTTAAGATACTCTGCACCTTAGCGTACAACAAACTCATAGAAAAAGGCTTGGTTACATAATCGTCTGCGCCAGCTTCTAGGCCCTTTATCTGATGTTCTGTTTCATTTTTAGCGGTTAATAGTATTATCGGGATATGGCAGGTAGTAATATTCTGTTTAATTTTCTTACATACCTGAATACCGTCTATTTCTGGCATCATAACATCAGAAATAATAAGATCAAAACTTTGTTCTTCTAAAATATCTAATGCCTGTTTTCCGTTATAGGCTACTGTTGTTCGAAACTTTTTACTTAAATGGGAGTTTAAAAAGTCTACTATTTCATAATTATCATCAACAATAAGCAAGCTCTCCTGTTCTTCCGTCGCCTCTTCTGCTTCTTCAAAAAACTCCTCTACTTCTGAAGATTCTTGAGCTACGCTATTTTCTATAACCAAGCTAAATTCTTCAGCATTGTATGTCTCTACACTTTCATCCATTATGATTGGAATTGTTACGGTGAACACAGAACCATGGCCTTTTTTACTATCTAAATGAATGGTTCCGCCATGTAATTCTACCAGTTTTTTTGTAAAGGCCAAACCAATACCAGACCCCAAATTCATTTCCTGGTTATCTACCTGATAGAACCTATCGAAAACACTTTGTTGCTCTTGTAGGTCGATACCAATTCCTGTATCAGAAACTACAATAATAAAATTTTGACTGCTTTTAGATAAACTAATTTCTATAGCCCCAGCTTTCGGAGTATATTTAAATGCATTCGAAAGCAAGTTGAAGCAAATTTTCTCTATCGCATCTTTATCAAACGAAACCTGGAGTCTATTTTCTGTAGATTTGAAGCTGTACTTAATATTGTTCTTTTCTGAAAGGACAATGAATGAGCTGTAAACATCATGTACAAAACTTACAATATCTCCTTTGCTAATCTTTAATTTCTTTGTACCCGCTTCTGTTTTTCTAAATTCTAAAAGCTGATCCACTAAATTTAATAACCTTTTAGTGTTCAATAAGATAAGCTCATGATACTTCTTAACACCGCGTTCCGACAATTTATTATTCATCAATTCCTCAAGCGGCGCAATAATTAAAGTCAAGGGCGTTCTAAACTCATGAGATATATTTGTAAAGAAATCTGTCTTCATTTTATTGATAGAATCGATCTTTTCACGTTCCATCCTTTCCAAATTCAACTTATTCGTCGCAAACTCCTTTTGTAAACGCTCCATCTTAAGCTGATGCAAGGTTCTCATCCTCTCGGTAACAACAGAATATGCTATATATACCGCTGCAATACCACAAGCTACAACAATCAAAAAGAACCAATCGCTTTTCCACCATGGCGGAAGTACTTTTATTTGAATACTCCGTTCTTCACTAGATTCACCTAAAGGGCCAACTGCCTTTACTTTAAATATATATGTCCCAGATTTTAGATTTGTGTAAGTTACTTTTGGAATACCCGACGTTTCCATCCATTCATGGTCGTATCCATCCAACATATAGATATACTTAATCTTATTTGGAGAGATATAATTGAAGGTATTGAAGTGTATAGTAAACTGCTTTATCTCATGGCTCAAGCTCAACATTTCTTGTTGGTTTATGTGCTGAGTTAATATTTTATGTGCATCATCTACAAACACAGGGGTATTAAGAACCTCTAAACCGGTGAAAGTGAGCGACAAATCGAACTTTTTAGGAGTAACGTCTTTCTTATAAAAATAAGTCAGCCCATTGATGCCGCCAAAAAGCAACATCCCATCTTTTGTTTTTTCTACTGCAGATAGATTAAACTGATTATTCTGTAAACCATCCTTAGCGTCAAATAGCTGATAACTATTTTTATCGGGATTAAATTTCAGTAGGTTTCTTGAGAGGGTAAGCCATAAATCACCTTCATCATCAGAAATAATCCCATAAATAATTCCTTTTATAATGTTCTTATTGTCTTTAAAAACCGAGAAAGATTTAGTTTTTTCGTTATAAAGATTTAATCCGTCTCTGGTACCAACCCAAATTCTACCTTTTTTATCTTCTGTGATAGAGGTTACCACATCATTACTTAATTTAGACCCTGCGAAGACCTCAAAAAGGAGCTGATCTGGATAAAAAATATTAATGCCATTGGTGGTACCAATCCATATTCTACCTTTACTATCTTCTTCCATGGTGGTAATTTCATCAGAAGACAGCCTTGCCCCTCTTTTATCTAAATAAATGTGTGAAAAACTTTTTGTAGACTGGTTAAATTTATCTAAGCCAGAACGTGTTCCTACCCAAATACTTCCCGATTTGTCTCGTAACAGTGCATAAACCATGTCTCCGGCAATAGAAGAGCCATCATCAGCTATATGTCTAAATACGGTAGATTTCCCCGTAGCCGGGTTAAATAAAGTTAAGCCGGCATTATGTGTGCCTATAAGAAGATTGCCGGCACCATCAAACTCTATTGCCTTGATATTATTAGACGCTATAGAATTCCCGTCTATCTCGTTATGAGAATAATATCTGACTACTCCATTTTCCCGATCCCAAAAGTTAAGACCTTTATCGTTGGTACCAATCCAGATATTTCTGTTTTGATCTTCTTTAATAACATTAACAACATGGTCATTAAGAGAGAGGCTACCAATATTTCTGTTTAAGAAGCTAAATCTAACATCATCGCTATGATAATAAGAAACTCCGCCATAAAAAGTTCCCATCCACATGCCGTTCTGTTTATCCTTTAATATGTACCTTACAGAGTTTTGACTTAAGGTATACGGTGCAGAAGCCTGATGAAAGTAGTTTTGGAAAGTGCCGTCTTCCAGATTCATAATGGAGAGGCCCTTAAAAGTACCCACCCATAAATTCCCTAACTCATCTTTCTCAATACTTCTTACATCGTTATCGGCTAAAC
>PJUF01001190.1_pt1 | contig 13982 bp, 15 predicted proteins | sample 1512191 | NCBI WGS metagenome assembly PJUF01 (sample SAMN08177673, study PRJNA422409) | Feces metagenome, whole genome shotgun sequencing project. | isolation source: Chicken feces (3) enriched on wood chips | host: Gallus gallus | place: USA: Madison | collected 2015-01-15 | reverse complement strand
TTGGTTACAGCTAGCTTACAGCAACCTTACAGCGACCTTACAGCAAGACACCAGAAACCGCAATTAAAAAACCGCGTTTACAGCGTATTAGAGGGGGTAAATAAATCCATTTTTTCATCAAAAAATACACTAAGGGTCTTCAAGATAAAGAAGATGAAATTATACCAGTTAACATCTGCCAAATTTGTTTCCCAAATTCTTCAAGCCCTTTCCCAAAAATGGCAGCAGCAAAGAACACTTAGCACACCCGAGCCTCTAGCGAAGCGATTTCTTTGTCCGTTTTCTCTGAAATGTTCAATAAATCACTGTAGGGCAAAGAAAAGTAAGCGACACCATTTTTGTGCTGAGCGAGGGATATAAGCCAAAGCCATCAAAAGAAAAATAGTTTTTTACTATAATTTTTCAAAAAAGTATAAAACATCCAGCGTCGCTGAGTAGAGTAGCATGCCTGGGCTAATAAAAAACAAAACTGTCTCTTAAAATTAAGAGCCCAGCGGCGGCGAGCTAAAAAACAAACTATAAACATCGTTTACGTATATCTTATCCCGAATTCACGTTAACTATATCAAATAAATTACTTATTCATTTGTAATATGGTTGATGCTTTATATATTTGCACTATTCTAATATTTCTCATCAAACAGAATTATTAAAAGAAGCAAAATGAACTATTTTTTGACAACAGTACATCATCATCTGCATCATCGCCAATTAGGCGGTGTTATATAGTATGTTTTGTACGTCAAAACAAATTTTCATTTTATCAAAAATCAGTCTTTTAATAATAATTTAAATCATCTTGAAAACTTTAAAAATAGCTATCCAAAAGTCGGGACGACTTAACGAAAAATCAGTTGAACTGTTAAAAAACTGTGGTTTAAGTTTCGAAAATTATAAAAGCTCTTTAATTACCTCGGTATCTAATTTTCCTTTAGAAATCTTGTTCTTAAGAGACGATGATATTCCGGAGTATGTACAAGACGGCATAGCCGATATAGGTATTGTTGGCGAAAATGTTATCCAGGAAACCAAAGTTGAAGTTGCTTATTTACAACGTCTTGGCTTTGGAAAATGTACGCTAAAGCTTGCTGTTCCGGTAGATAGTGCTATAAAAAGCATTAACGATTTAGAAGGGAAAGCTATTGCTACCTCTTACCCCAATATTCTGAAAAACTTTCTGGACAGAGAAAACATCGACGCAGATATTAAAATGATTTCCGGCTCGGTAGAAATTGCGCCGGGTTTAGGTTTAAGTGATGCTATATTTGATATTGTTTCTACTGGAAGCACTTTAAAAAACAATGGTTTAAAGCCATTTCATAACGTAGTTTCTTCTGAGGCTATTTTAATAGGCAGAAAAGGCGAAGAAAACGGCGATTTAATTCAGGAGCTTATCCAGCGAATTCAATCTGTACTTTTAGCCAAAGACAATAAATACATTGTTTTAAATGTAGAGCGTAAAAACTTAGATAAGGTAATTACCTTGCTTCCGGGCGTTAAAAGTCCGTCTGTTATTGGTTTAGCCGATGAAAATTGGGTTGCTGTACATACCGTTATCCCCGAAAAGGATTTCTGGGACAGAATTAACGAACTGAAAAGTGCCGGTGCACAAGGCATACTGGTAATGCCTATCGAAAAAATAATTATGTAGAGCTATTGCTGTTATTTTAAAGCTTTAAGCGCTTGAAAAATTATGGAAATATATAAATACAACGAATTAGACGCAAAAGCTATTGCCAGCCTGGTTTCCAGAAATGCCGATAGCAGCAATGAAATTCGTGGTGCGGTAGAAAATATAATTGCCGAGGTAAAAGCCAATGGCGATAAAGCTCTGAAAACCTTAGCCAGCAAATTTGATAAGGTTGAGCTTTCTGCGCTATACATAGATAAACAAGCAATTGCCAGGCTGGCAGAATCCATTGAAGATGAGGTTAAGCAAGCCATCAAAACAGCTTATCAAAACATCAAAAAATTTCACGAAACGCAGGTGCCACGCGAAGAAAAAACAGAAACTTCAGTTGGCGTAACTTGCTGGAGAGAAGTTAGGGCTATAGAAAAAGTTGGCCTGTATATTCCCGGTGGTTCTGCCGTTTTACCAAGCACATTTTTAATGCTGGGCATACCTGCTAAAATTGCGGGCTGCAAAGAAATTGTAGTCTGCTCGCCCCCACAAAAAAACGGCTCTATAAACGGCTACATTGCTTATGTAGCGCAACTTTTAGAAATCGACAAAGTTTATTTAGTGGGTGGCGCACAGGCGGTAGCTGCTATGGCTTACGGTACAGAAACTATCCCAAAAGTAGATAAGATTTTTGGCCCCGGAAACCAGTTTGTAACCATGGCTAAAACCATTGTACAAAGCACTAGCAATACGGCTATAGATATGCCCGCCGGCCCGTCTGAAGTTTTAGTATTGGCTGATGAAACCGCAAATCCGGTATATGTTGCTGCCGATTTATTAGCACAGGCAGAACACGGAGCAGACAGTCAGGCCGTTTTGGTAAGTACTTCCCAAGAGATTATCACAAATACTTTAGCAGAACTGGAGAAACAAATTTCGGTTTTACCGCGACAAGAAATTGCTGCAAAAGCTATAGCCAATTCTTACATTGTGCTGGTTAAAGATTTGCAGGAAGGCATGTCTTTTAGTAATGAATATGCACCAGAACATTTAATTTTAGCGACCGAAAACTGGGCTGCTATTACCAATCAGATAGTAAATGCGGGTTCTGTTTTTCTGGGGAATTTAACCCCCGAAAGTGCTGGAGATTATGCCAGCGGAACCAACCATACTTTACCTACCAGTGCGTATGCAAAGTCTTACTCGGGTGTTTCCTTAGATTCATTTGTGAAAAAGATTACGTTTCAGCATATTACACCAGAAGGCATTCAGAATTTAGGTCCAACAGTAGAAACCTTAGCCGAAATTGAAGGTCTGCAGGCGCATAAAAATGCAATGAGTGTGAGATTGGGTAGCCAATAAATTAGAAAATAGTAAGTATTAAGACAAGAGAAACTTTACTATAAAAAACAACATTAACATAAAACACTATCCAAAAGTCCCTCCCGATGTATCGGGAGAGATTTAGGGCGAGACTTAAAATTATGTTCGACATCAATAACATCATCAGAGAAAATATAAAAAACCTTAAACCCTACTCTTCTGCAAGAGACGAGTTTAAAGGTGAGGCTTCAGTTTATCTGGATGCTAATGAAAATGCTTTTGGTTCTCCATTGGAACGCAATTATCACCGCTATCCAGACCCAATGGCTTTTGCCGTAAAAAACGAATTGAGTAAAATTAAGGGTGTTCCTGCAAGGAATATTTTTTTAGGAAATGGCAGCGATGAAGCTATAGACATTCTTTTTAGAAGTTTCTGCAACCCGGGCAAAGACAATGTGATTATTGTGCCGCCAACTTACGGCATGTATGAAGTATCGGCAAACATTAACGACGTTGCCCTAAAACGCGTAAATCTTACCGAAGACTATCAGCTAAATTTGGAAGGAATTGCCGAAGCCATAGATGATCATACCAAAATGATTTTCATCTGCTCGCCAAATAATCCAACAGGAAATAGCATTTACCGCGAAGATATTGAGACTATTCTGGCAAACTTCAGTGGTTTGGTAGTTATTGATGAGGCTTATATTAATTTTTCCAGACAAAAAAGCTTTATTCAGGAATTAACAGAATACAGCAACCTGGTAGTGCTGCAAACTCTTTCTAAAGCTTGGGGCTTAGCGGGCTTACGTATAGGAATGGCTTTTGCCAGCGAAGAAATTATTGAAGTTTTCAACAAAGTAAAACCTCCCTATAATTTAAATGAAGCATCGCAAGAATTAGCTCTGGAAGCCTTAAAAAATGTACAACAGGTAAACGGTTGGATAAAAGAAATTCTGACTGAAAGAGACAAACTGGTATTATCATTAAAGAATTTTGATTTTGTGCTGGATATTTATCCTTCAGATGCGAATTTTATTTTGGTAAAAACTACCGATGCAAACGGGATATACAATTTTCTGGTAGCTAAAGGTATCATCACCAGAAACAGAAACAAAGTGGAGTTATGCGAAGGCTGCATCCGCATTACGGTAGGAACGCCAGAAGAAAACGAAGTTTTAATAGTAGCACTTAAAGATTTTGGAATTGGGGGATAAACGCTAAGTACGCAAACAGCACAAAGTTTTCATTACTAATTTTGTAATGACTAATGAAGCAATGAATTGAGGGCTACTAATACTAAATAGGAACAACTAATAATGGAAAAAATACTATTCATAGATCGCGACGGCACATTAATTTTAGAACCTGCAGATGAACAAATAGATTCTTTTGAAAAGTTATCGTTCTATCCCGGCGCAATTAGCAATCTGGCAAAAATAGCCAGAGAACTGGATTATAAATTGGTAATGGTAACCAATCAGGATGGTTTAGGTACGGCAGCTCATCCGGAAGAAAATTTTTGGCCAGTCCATAACTTCATTTTAGAAACTTTTAGAAATGAAGGTGTAGAGTTTTCTGAAATTATCATAGACCGAACTTTTGCAAAAGACAATGCACCTACCCGCAAACCCGGTACTGCTTTGTTAACGCATTATTTTGATACAGAGAAGTACAATTTGGCAAATTCATTTGTTATTGGCGATAGGTTAAACGATGTTGTTCTGGCTAAAAACCTGGGTGCAAAAGCTATTTGGTTAAATAACAACCCAAATTTAGGTGCAACAGAAGCACAGAATAAGATAGATAATGCACAGGAAGTAATAGCTCTGGAAACTGCTGATTGGAGCAAAATTTATGAATTTCTAAAGGTTGGTAAAAGAGAAGTCTCCCATACGAGAAAAACCAAAGAAACAGACATCCAAATAAAACTGAATCTGGACGGCAAAGGCGATGCAAACATTTCTACCGGTTTACATTTTTTTGACCACATGCTAGACCAAATTGCCCGTCATGGCGGTATAGACTTAACGGTTATTACCAAAGGCGATTTACACATAGACGAACACCATACCATAGAAGATACAGGAATTGCTTTGGGCGAGGCTTTCTTAGAAGCTTTGGGCGATAAAAAAGGCATTGAAAGGTACGGCTTTTGCCTGCCAATGGACGATTGCCTGGCACAAGTGGCTTTAGATTTTGGTGGCAGAAACTGGATTGTTTGGGATGCAGAATTTAAACGCGAAAAAGTAGGCGATATGCCTACAGAAATGTTCTTCCATTTCTTCAAATCATTTTCAGACGCCTCAAAATCTAACCTGAACATTAAAGCAGAAGGCGATAATGAGCATCATAAAATAGAAGCTATTTTTAAAGCCTTTGCAAAAGCAATTAAAATTGCAATAAAACGCGATATAAATAATATGAGATTACCAAGTACTAAGGGGCTTTTGTAAGAGTAGCAAGTACCTGGCATCAAGTAACAAGACCAAAGAAAATCTGTTCATCACTTACTACTTGATACTAAATACTTGATACTTACTACTTGATACTAACAAACATGATAGGAATTGTAAACTACGGCGCCGGAAATATATTTTCTTTAAGCTCTGCCCTGCAACGTTTGGGCATCCAATACGGTATGATTAACACCGAAGAGGATTTTGATAAATACGAAAAAATAATTATTCCGGGAGTTGGTCATGCTGGCGCTGCCATGCAGAAACTTACAGAGACCGGCTTGGTGCCTGTAATTAAAAATCTGCAAAAACCTGTATTGGGAATATGCGTAGGAATGCAACTTATGACAGATTTTTCTGAAGAAGGAAATTCTGATTTATTGGGCATTGTTCCCTTAAAAACCCTAAAGTTTAAAGAAGATATCTCCAAAAAAGTACCACACATGGGGTGGAACCAGATTAAACCTATGAATAACAGCCCCATTTTTAGCGGAATACAAGAAGGAACGTACTTTTATTTTGTACACTCTTATTTTATAGAATTTAATACTAAATTTACAGCCGCAATCTGCGAATACGGGATTCCGTTTTCGGCAGCTATACAAAAAGATAACTTTTACGCAGTTCAGTTTCATCCGGAAAAATCTGGCGAAGCTGGTGAAAAACTGCTTAAAAATTTTGCAGACTTAAAAAATTAGAAAGAAATGTATATCATTCCGGCAGTTGATGTTCTTAATCAAAAAGTAGTAAGGCTTCGTGAAGGCGATTATAACCAGGTTACCGAGTACGAAGTATCTTTAGAAGAACAAATCGAAACTTATCAGTCTAACGGAACAGAATTCGTACACATCATAGACCTTAACGGTGCTAAAGGAGATTTCAGCAATCAGCAGTATCTTTTTGATGTTATCCAAAAAACAGACATGAAAGTGCAATATGGCGGTGGTGTAAGAAGCGTAGATAAAGTAAAAGAACTAATTGACGCAGGTATCCACAGAGTTATTGTAGGTACACAAGCCATTACCAACCCTTCTTTCTTAGAAGAGCTGAGCGAAGAATTTAGTGGAAAGAAAAAATTATCAGACCACATAGTTATTGCTATAGATGTTTTAGACGAAGTAATAAAATACTCCGGATGGATGGAAAGCTCGCCAATTAAACTAATGGATTATGTGGATAAATGTTTGAACTTAGGTTTTTTCAGATTTTTATGTACAGACATTAGCAAAGACGGAAAATTAGGTGGCGCAGGCATAGAACTGTATAGAAAATTATTAGCACACTCTCCTTTTATTAAGCTTATTGCTTCTGGCGGTATCAGCTCTATGAAAGACATAGAAGAACTTAACGAACAAAAGATAGAAGCCTGTGTAGTTGGAAAAGCCATCTACGAAGGCAGAATTTCTATAGACGAAGTTAAAGAGTGGAATTTACAAACATTAACATCTTTATAATATTTAGATTTTGTTAAGCAAACGCATTATCCCTTGTTTGGATGTAAAAGATGGAAGAACCGTAAAGGGGATTAATTTTGTTGATTTACGCGATGCCGGAGACCCCGTAGAATTGGCCTGGCAGTACTCACAGCAAGGTGCAGATGAGCTGGTTTTCTTAGACATTACTGCAACTCATGAAAAGCGAAAAACTACGCTGGAAATGGTTAAAGCTGTAGCGCGGCAAGTAAACATTCCGTTTACCATTGGTGGCGGAATTAGCGAGATTAAAGATGCAGAAGCCTTATTAAATGCCGGTGCCGATAAAATATCCATCAATTCTGCCGCGGTACGCCGACCAGAACTGATAGACGAATTGGCCAAAGCGTTTGGTGTTCAGTTTGTGGTTTTAGCTGTAGATACCAAGCATTTACCCCAGGGAGATATTGTTCATCTAAACGGAGGCAGAATTCCAACAGAAATCATTACCCAAAACTGGATAAAAGAAGTAGAAAGCCGTGGTGCAGGAGAAATTCTACTAACCTCTATGGATAAAGACGGTACAAAATCTGGCTTTGATAATGTTTTACTTAAAGAAATTAATCAGGCCGTTAGTATTCCGGTAATTGCATCTGGTGGTGCCGGAAACAAGCAAGATTTTATAGACGTATTTCAAATAACAGATGTTGACGCTGCTTTGGCCGCTTCTGTATTCCATTATGGCGAAATTTTAATTCCAGATTTAAAGCAGCTATTGAAAGAGAATAATATAGCTGTAAGGCTATAAAATCTTACTGTATAATGTGCGAAGTTAAAAATATAGATTTTAGCAAAGGCGATGGACTTATTCCGGTAATTGTTCAGGACAGCAAAACATTAGAAGTTCTAATGCTGGGCTACATGAACGAAGAAGCCTACACTAAAACCAAAACAGAAAACAAAGTCACTTTTTTCTCCAGATCTAAAAACAGATTGTGGACAAAAGGCGAAGAAAGCGGTAATTTCCTCTTTGTAGAATCTATTCATGTAGATTGCGATAAAGATACCCTATTAATAAAAGCCAATCCCGTTGGCCCAACTTGCCACACAGGTTCCAGAAGCTGTTTTTCGACTTCATATAATCAAAACTTTATTTTTCAGCTAGAGAATATTATTAATGAGAGATATGATAATCCTTCGGCAGAATCTTATGTAAATAAGCTTAGAAAAAAAGGATTAAATAAAATAGCTCAAAAAGTTGGCGAAGAAGGTGTAGAAACCGTAATTGCTGCTTTGGCAGAAACAGAAACCGATTTAATTAATGAAGCTTCTGATTTAGTTTTCCACCTGCTGGTGCTTCTAAAAGAAAAAGGATTAAGCATTCAGGATATTGCCAAAAACCTGGAATCCAGACATAAATAAGTAAGACTTTATATTCAAAAAATGCCTCTTCTCGAGGCGTTTTTTATTAATAAAAAACCATAACAATCTATTATGTTGTGATGTATTTATTCTTGGATGCCTTTAATTCTTTCAGAATAATTTTAAACCAGGGCGTATAATTTTCTGGATTTTCTGTCACGTCCTGTTCTAAATCATCAAAATTCATGTATTTCCAATCTTCAACCTCTGCGGTGTTAATATTGGGTATTCCAGAAAAGCTGCCCCAAAATACATGGTCAAATTCGTACTCGTAAAGTCCGTTAGGCAATTTAGCTTCGTAAATAAAATCAAAAATCTTCACAATAACACAATTGATTCCCATCTCTTCTTCTAAACGCCTGTTTGCGGCCACTTTTACATCTTCGCCCGGCCGCGGATGACTACAACAGGTATTGGTCCACATGCCACCGCAATGGTATTTTTCTATTGCTCTTTTTTGCAAAAGCACTTCGTTTTTATCGTTCACTAAAAATACAGAAAAAGCTCTGTGTAACGTAGGCTGCATATGTGCCTCCATTTTATCCATCACTCCCAATTCATTATCCTTCTCATCAACCAAAATAACTTTTTCCATCATAATGCTTTTTATTATGCTATTAACTTAGCCCTGTTTACCAAAACAGAGGTTATATTTCTTTTCAGCTTCTTATTTGTTACGCTGTTACTTACAATACTTTTCATCAGAAGCTGCTTATCAACTTCAAGAGATGAGTTATAATTTAAAAATCCGGGAATAGCAGATTGTATGCCGTATCTTAGATAAATCAATTCTATTTCTGTTAGATTTTCGCCGATAGCCTTATCTAATTCTGCTTTTCCTTTCTTAAAATATTAAATTACAAAGTTGCCTTTTTTAAATCAGGAATTCTTATTCTTAACGATTTAATTTGTGTTACCAGAAATTCTGTATTTTTTGAGTAAAGACCTAGAATAGAAAAGCACCGTTTCTGAAAATTTAAACAGCTGCTGGATTTCTTTTAATGCTTCAAACTTATACGAAATTCTTTTTTAATCAAATCTTGCTTTTATCTCTCTTTACATTCTTTAGACACAAAAGGTTTTTAAGAACTCTACATTTGTTATATGCTGAAACATTTTACAACACTAGAAGGCCACCAGAATCCAATTTATACTTTGATTAATACTCCGGAAGGAAATCACATTCTTAGCGCCGGAAACGACAAGGGAATTGTAGAATGGTCTGTTGATAAAATGGCTTTCAGTAAGGTTATTAAGCCGGTATCTAGTTCTGTATACAACCTTTACATAGAAAAAGACCTCTTGTTTACGGCCTACCGGAGCGGATTGATAGACGTGTTTGATTTGAAGGAACTTAAAACCATCAAAAGACTAGAAAAGCACCTAAAATCTGTTTTTGACATTAGCAGCATTTCTTATAAAAATGAGCTTATTTCTGTTGGCGAAGACGGACTGGTAAATATCTGGTCTTTAGATTCTTTGGAACATCTCTATCAGTTTCAGCCAGTAAACACCACCATTAGATGTATAGCTGTTTCTAAAGACGAAAAAGAGATTGCACTGGGTTGTAAAGACAATGTGATTAGGATTTACAGTACGCTTGATTATTCTTTAAAACAAGAACTTCATGCCCATACCCGACCGATTACTTCGCTAAAATACCATCCAAACCAGGAACTTCTTTTATCAGGAAGTAGAGATGCACAATTGAAAATCTGGGATTTAAAGACTTACCAGGAAGAAACATCTGTTGCTGCGCATTTATTTACAATTTACGGAATTGAATTTCACCCGGTTTTACCTTATGTGGCAACGGCCAGTCAGGATAAGAGTATTAAAATATGGGATTCAAGAGAATACAGATTGATTAAAATTCTGAGTATTGAGAAAACCGGAATCGGGCATACGCATTCTATCAATAAAATTGTGTGGAGCAAAGACGGTAAATACCTCTTTTCTACTGGTGACGATAAAAAAGTAATGGTGTGGGCCTTTACGACTTAACTACAAAGCTCACCAAGTTTTTACTACACTAAACATAGCGTTTAATAATCCTTAGCTGGTGACTATAGCGTTTCAAATCTGAAGAAAATATGCCCTGATTATCTATTTCATCTATCTTCACCCTACCAGAGGCATGAATAATTTGATGATTGTTCATCATGATTCCCACATGCGTAATCCTACCCTCTTCATTATCAAAAAAAGCTAAATCTCCGGGTTGCGCTTCTGCTAGAAAATCAACCAATTTACCTTGCTCAGCCTGCTGCCAGGCGTCTCTTTTAATTTGTATACCTAAAATTTTATACACTATCTGCGAAAATCCCGAGCAATCTATCCCAAAATGTGTTCTTCCGCCCCATAAATAAGGCGTGTTTAAAAACTGTTGCGCAAGAGCAAGCACTTCATCCTTAAAATGAACTGATTTTGGTTCAACAGCACCTCTCGTATTTTCTAAGGTATAATGATGGCTTGCTAAACTAAATTTACCAGCATCAAAAAAAGGTAACCTGGCCCCTGCCGGAAGGTAAATATCACTTTTATTGCTTTCTTTAATAGCTTTATTATGCACTTGCTTTGTTAACCAAACCTCGCTAGCCTTAAGCTCTTTAGCTTCATTTTCGTTTAGATAAACCACCTGCTTTTCATCTAGCCAACCAGTATAATCATCATAAAAAGATTTAACTTTCAACCATTCTTTATCCTTCTCTATAACTTCCAGCAGTTCGCCAAAGAGAACTTGTGAAATCATTTCCGATGAATGCGATGGATTTGACCTTAACGGAACTACAGATAAAGCATTTATCACTTGGATATTATCCATAATATTTTATATTTGGAAAGATTTTTGCCTAAATTAATATTTAAAAAAGAGATATTATGGGAACTCCTCCTTTTTTTCCAAAAATTTTAATTGCTGTTGACGATAGCATTTATTCATACAATGCCGCTGCTTATGGCTTTGCGTTGGCTAGATCTTTTGATTCGGAAGTTTTGCTGGTGCACATTAGCGAATTTCCGGTAACTACCGCTATGACCGGAGACCCGATTATGGGCGATCCAGGAATTGCCATACCGGATATTTTAGACTCGCAAAAAGAAGCTGCAAAAGCTTTGCTTAGCAGGCTTAAAGACGGTTTAGGCCCAGATTTAAATGTTAAAAAGATTATTTTAGAAGGAAATATTGCCGAAGAGGTAAACAAAACCGCTAAGGAACACCATGCCACACTTATTGTTATGGGTACCCATAGCAGAACCGGTTTAAGTCATTTTATATCAGGTTCTATTGCAGAACGTGTTACCAGACATTCTTCCTGTCCGGTGCTTATTGTGCCTACCAAAGACAAAAAAGACTGAAAATATATTTAAATAATCCAGCAAATGCTGAAGAATATCTAAAAAACAAAAAAGCTTCCGATAGCATTACCGGAAGCTTTTCTTATTATTAAGATTCTTAATATCTGATTATCCTTCCTGATGCAACCAGGCCTTCTTAGCCAATAGCTCTTCTTCTGTTTCTCTAACGTCTTCATCGTCTACACAACAATCTACCGGGCAAACGGCAGCACACTGCGGTTCGTCATGGAAACCCACACATTCAGTACATTTATCCGAAACAATATAGTAAACCTCATCTGAAATTGCTGTCTGAGCCTCGTCAGCATTTAAAGTTTCGCCTCCACCAAAATCTATAATACCGCTAAGTGCAGTACCTTCAGAAAATTTCCACGGCTGTCCGGCATCATAAATTGCGTTATTTGGGCATTCAGGCTCGCATGCTCCGCAATTTATACACTCATCTGTAATTTTAATAGCCATATCTTATAATATCTAACGTCTTAAACGTAGTTTTGTAAATCTAATTAAGCTGCAAATATATAACTTTACTACAATTAGAGTTTCAATTTAATGTCTAATTTACTATTTTTAATAATTCTATGTCTATTGCCGATCAAGAAATAAGAATTAACGCACTAGCTGCTTTAGGAAATTACCTTTTACTCCCAGACGAAGAACTTACAGGTTTTATTAGACAGGCTAAGCAGAAAAATGCATGGTTTACAGAAGAACAAACTACAAACGCAGTAAAAGCAACCGGTAAGTTGCTGAATAAAAAAGACTTAAGCACCTGGACACAGAATTATAATTTTACCAGCTCTCCCCAAAAAATAGGTTTGGTTTTAGCAGGAAATATTCCGATGGTGGGGTTTCATGATATTTTAGCGGTGGTACTTTCGGGAAATATTGCTTTAATTAAACTTTCATCCAGCGATGATATTCTCATTCCTAAAATCCTGAAAAAATTAATAGAAATCGAGCCTGGCTTCTCTTCACAAATAAAATTCACAGAACGTTTAGAAGGATTTGACGCCATTATAGCCACCGGAAGCAACAACACATCCAGATATTTCGAGTATTATTTTTCTAAAGTGCCGCATATCATCCGTAAAAACAGAAACAGCATTGCCATTCTTTCTGGTAATGAAACTACAGAAGAATTAAAAGCGTTGGGCAAAGATATTTTTGATTATTTTGGTTTGGGATGCAGAAATGTTTCTAAACTATTTGTGCCTGAGGGATATAACTTCGTTCCGTTTTTTGAAGCAATAGAAGAATATCACACTATTAAAAATCACAATAAATACAACAACAATTACGACTACAATAAATCTATCTTCTTGGTAAATAAAGCACCTCATTTAGATAACGGATTTTTACTGGTTACTCAAAGCGAGTCTTTACACTCGCCTTTGGCTGTAGTTTTTTATGACGAATACCAACAATTAGCAGAACTTAAAGCCTTACTGGAAAACAAAAAAGAAGAAATTCAGGTTTTGGTAACGCATATAAACGATGACTTTGCCATTGCAAAAACACATTTTGGAAATAGCCAGCAACCTGCTCTATGGGATTATGCTGATGGTGTAAATACTTTAGAGTTTCTGGCGTCGTTAAATTAAAATAACCATTAAGGAATGAAGATTAATTAAAATTGGCTTTCTTAATTTTCAACATAACTCCTTTATGTTTTTAAAAATACACATGAAGCGCCTTAAATTTTCTTAGCTTCTTAATGGTTCAACAAACAAAAAGTTCTAACTTTGAAAACATGTATATAATCAAAGTAAAAGGAGTGGCAAAAATACCGGATTATGTCCAGATACGCGATGATGAGTTTACGCTACTGGCATATTTTAGGGTAGACCGACCTGAGAAAACCATAGAAAAAATTGGTTTGGCCGATAAAGCGGATTATATCATAAACATTATCAAGGACCTGCCTTTTGGACAGATACTTAAATTGGATATTTAATGATTGGAAACTCTGTAATACAATTAAATAACGTTGATATTTTTCAGCAAAAACATCTGGTTCTGGCAGGTGTAAACCTCCATATTAACAAAGGAGAATTTGTTTATCTTATTGGGCAAACCGGAACTGGAAAAAGTAGTCTTCTTAAAATTCTTTACGGAGATTTACACATAGCCAGTGGCGACGGGCATGCGGTTGGCTTCCCCTTAAAAACACTTAAAGAAGCCGAAGTTCCGTTTCTCAGAAGGAAACTAGGTATCGTATTCCAAGACTTTCAGCTACTGACAGACAGAACCATAGAACAGAATTTAGAGTTTGTTTTAAAAGCTACCGGCTGGAAAGACAAAAAATTAATTGAAGAACGTATTAAAGACGTTTTAGATAAAGTTGGCCTACGCAGCAAAATCAAAAAAATGCCACATGAAATGTCT
>PJUF01001185.1_pt1 | contig 14008 bp, 10 predicted proteins | sample 1512191 | NCBI WGS metagenome assembly PJUF01 (sample SAMN08177673, study PRJNA422409) | Feces metagenome, whole genome shotgun sequencing project. | isolation source: Chicken feces (3) enriched on wood chips | host: Gallus gallus | place: USA: Madison | collected 2015-01-15 | reverse complement strand
GGGCAACACGTCCAGATAGTCCAACACAGTAGCGGTAAAGGCGTCGTTGTCATCACCGGCGACCATGTGCGTGGCCTGCGGTAACTGTACGTGGCGCGCGTGCGGCGCCAATGCCAGGAATTCGGCCACGGTCTGCGGCGTGACCAGGTCGCTGCGGCCCCCGCTGACCAGCAGCAGCGGGCACTTCACCTGGCGCGCGGCCTCGGCCAGCGCGTCCTGGTGCTGTTCGCTGTCGCGGGCCAGCTCGGCCACCAGGCGTGGATCCCAGTGCCAGCGCCAACGGCCGTGGCCGTCCTCGCGCAGCAGCGCCCGCAGCGACTGTTCGGATTTGCGCGGGCGGTGCGGCAGGTAGGCGGAGATCACGTCGGCGGCCTGGGCCAGCGAGGCGAAGCCATCGGGATGGGCGGTCATGAAGGCGAGGATGCGCTCCACACCAGCGGTATCCCAGCGCGGGGTGATGTCCACCAGCACCATCGCCGAGAACAGGCCCGGCCAGCGCGATTCGGCGAGCAGGCCGAACAGGCCGCCCATCGAGGCTGCCACCAGCACCGGTGGCCGCGGCTGCTCGCCGGCCAGCACGATCAGGTCGTCGGCAAACTGTTCACCGTGGTAGGGCAGGTCGGCGGCGTTCCAGTCCGAATCGCCGTGGCCGCGCGCATCGTAGGCCAGCGTCTGCAGGCCGGCGGCGGACAGCGCCCGCGCGGTGGCATTCCACGCATGCCGGGTCTGGCCGAAGCCATGGGCGAACAGCACGCGGCCGCGGCGACCGTGATCGCTGGCCGTCGCCGCCAAGCGGGCGCCATGGGCTGCCTCCAGATGCAGGTCGCGGAACGCAGCGGGAGTAGGGGACGTAACCATACTCGTTAGTATGGAGTGCCGGTGAAGGAAGTCAATACCATGCAGTATGGTGCGCTGCAGAAGGCCTCATCGCCCGCCCCGCGACGGTTTCGACCGCAACGGCGTACTGCAACGAACCCCGCCGTATGGTTAAATCACTCCATGAATCAACCTGACGCTTCTGCCGGCGAACCGCGTGCCGGCCGCAACAGCCGCCTCAGTGCCGAAGACTGGGCACAGGCGGCCCTCGATCTGATCGCTGAACAAGGTGTGGGCGCCGTCGCGGTGGAGCCGCTGGCACGCCGCCTTGGGGTGACCAAGGGCAGCTTCTACTGGCATTTCCCCTCCCGCGACGCGCTGCTGCAGGCGGCCCTGGAGCGCTGGGAACTGTTCGAGCAGGAGCAGGTCTTCGGCAGCCTGGAAGACGTACCCGATCCGCGCGCGCGGCTGCGCCAGCTGTTCCAGATGGTGGCGCACGAAGTGCAGCCGCACATCATCTACAGCGAGCTGCTGAAGGCGCTGGACCACCCCATGGTGCGGCCGGTGATCGACCGGGTCTCGCAGCGGCGCCTGGACTACCTGGTGGCTTCGTTCCGCCAGGCCGGGCTGAGTTCGACCGATGCGCGCCATCGTGCACGTTTGGCTTACGCGGCCTACGTCGGCTTCCTGCAGCTGTCGCTGCAGCTGCAGCAGCCCAAGCAGGCGCGTGAGGATTTCGAGGCCTACGTCGAGCACCTGATCGAGACGTTGATTCCGAACGGTTGATCGATGCCGCCGGGCATGCAGGAAGCCGCAGGGTGCTGCGGCTTTTTTGATGGGTGATTTCCCCAGCGTGCGGGGGGAAAAGACCCAAAAAAAAGCCCGCCGGTGAGGCGGGCCATGCGCTGCCGCAGACGCAGGTCTGCGGGCGGCCGGGTATCAATTGACCTTCTTCGGAACCTGCTGCATGCGGGTGACGTCATCCTGTGCAGTGTTCTTCTGCCGGCGGCGTTCGGCCACGGTCAGGCAGTTGTTCTGCGGGAAGTTGGAACCGATGGTCTTCTCGCGCTTGCAGATCAGGCGGCTGTCGGCCGCAGCCTGGGTCAGGATGTTGTTGATCAGGCTCTGGTCGTTGAAGATCTCCACCCGGGTCGGCTCCGGCAGGCGGTCGATGCTGCTGGCGCCCTCCAGATGACGCTGGATGCGGTTCATCGCCTCAGCCACCTTGCTCTTGTTGTCGGGGCTGATCTCGCTGTACTTGTCGCCGTTGAGGTCGGCAAGCACGGTCTGGCGCTGCTGCTCGAAGGGCTTCTTCACATCGACCGCCGAGCCGATCTGCGCAGATGCGGTGAACTGGAACGCGCAGGCCAGGAGCACGCCGGTCAAGATCCGTTTGCGGGTGTTGCTCATCATCCTCTCCTCCTTGGTGGAAAACGAGATGGCCCGGCGAACCGGGCCATCTCCCAACTTACAGGCTCAGACAGCAGCCGTCATCAGAAGCGCTGGGTGTACTGCATGTACATGTAGCGGCCCGGGATGTCGTACTGCGGGTCGAACGAGTTGGCGAACGCGTCCAGGGTCACCGGCGGATCCTTGGCGAACACGTTGTTGGCGCCGATGCGGACGGTGCCATTCCACGGCAGGTTGTAGGACAGCTGCAGGTCGTGGTAGGCAACCGACTCGATGTGGCCCTCGCTGACGTCTTCGGTCAGGCCCGAGCGGTAACGGATCATCCAGCTTGCGCTGAAGTCGCCGTAGGTCCAGTCGGTGGTCAGGTTGCCACGGACGCGCCAGTACGGGTCGGACTCGAAGTACTTGCCGTTCAGAGCTTCCCAGGCATCAGACTTCGAATCGCGGCTGCGGTTCTTGCTGACGTAGGACGAATCCAGGGTGAAGGCGAAGGTACCGACCTTGGTTTCCGGCAGGCGGTACTTGACGGTCAGGTCGTAGCCTTCGATTTCCTGGTAGCCGGCGTTGATCGGGCCAATGAAGACATTGGTGACCAGGCCGTCGGCATTACGCGTGACCAGGTCGCAGTAGCTGGCGACGTTGTCGACGTAGCAGCGGTCCAGAATCGTGTTGGCAGCGAAGCTGCTGATACGGTTTTCCAGATCGATCGACCACCAGTCCAGCGAGATGTTCAGACCTTCAGCCCACGACGGGCTGTACACCAGGCCCAGCGTCTTGCTGGTCGAGGTTTCCGGCTGCAGCGCGGTGTTGCCACCCAGGGTGAACGGGTAGATGGTCTGGCCACCGGTCGCGCCGGAACCGCTGTTGTACTCGGCCTGGAAGCCGACCGGCACGCCACGGTTGTAGCAGTTGGCCAGCACGCCGGCATCGCCTGCGAAGCGGCCATCGGACGAGCAGGGATCGGAGTACTGGGCGAAGGTGTCGGTGTTGCCGCGGTACAGATTGGTGATCGACGGAGCGCGGAAGCCCTCGGCCCAGTTACCACGGACCAGCAGCTGGTCGAACGGCTTCCACTTGAAGCCGAACTTGCTGTTGGTGGTGTTGCCGAAGTTGCTGTAATCCGAGTAGCGGGTGGCCACGCTCAGTTCCAGCAGCTGGGCGCCCGGCAGATCCTTCAGCACCGGAACCAGCAGTTCGATGTAGGCGTCGTCCAGCGAGTAGGCACCGGAGGTCGGCGCAAACGCGTTGCCCGAGGTCAGGCCATTGGCAATGAAGGCGTCCGGCGAGGAGTAGCCGCTTTCCTTGCGGTGCTCAAAACCAGCCGCGAAGCTCAGCCAGCCGCCCGGCAGTTCGAACAGCTCACCGGACAGGTTGGCGGTGACGCTTTCGTTGCGGTACTGGTAGGTGTTGTGGGCGGTGAACAGGATGTAGTCCAGCATCTCCTGGGTCACGCCACCGGCCGGCGACAGCGGATTGAACGGCACGCAGCCGTCGATCACCGAACCGCCGGGGGCGTCAACGCAGACGACCTGGCCGTTGCGGACTTCCGACGGGCCCAGCGACGATTCGAGGGTCAGCAGGTTGGCGTCGCCGACCTGGGTCTCCACTTCGTTCGTCTTGTTGAAGGCGTAGCCCGCATCCCAGTTGAACTGGCGACCGGCGAACTCGAAGATGCCGTCCAGGCCCAGGTAGACGTGGCTGGTCTTGCTGTTCTGGTCGTACAGACGCGGTGCTTCGGTCAGGCGGTGGGTCCAGCTGACGTCACGACCGTCGCCGCCGTACAGGGTGTTGTACGGGTTGTAGTAGCTGTCGCCGCTCAGGCTCAGGCCGGTGTTGATGGTGCTGAGCGGGAAGCCGGCCAGCTGCTGTGCCGAGCGACGCTCGTTGTACAGCGCATCCATCTTGAAGGTGACGTTGTCGGTCAGGTTGTACGAACCCTGCGCGAACAGCGCACTCCGCTTCTGCGGGGTCGCCAGGTAGTTGTCCTTGGCGTAGTTGTAGTTGAAGTCGGAGGTATAGGGGACGTACTGGTCCAGCGCGTAGTACGGGTCGCTGGCCAGGCCGCTGCCGACCGCGCCCGGACGCAGGGCCAGGTTGCCACCGGCGGAGGCGGCACGGTTGATCTTGCCGTTGGCCGAGTAGCTGCTGTAGTAGGCCGAACCCAGGCCGAAGTACGGCTCACGCGAGATCGCGCGGTCGCCGGCCATGACCTGGTCTTCTTCGACGCGGGACAGGCTGATGACCAGGTTGCCGCGGTCGCTGCTGGCGCCGACGGTGGCGTCGAACGCGGTGCGCTGGCCGTCACCCTTGTCGTACTGGCCGATGTAGGCATTGGCCTCGGCACCGTCGAAATCGCTGCGGGTGATCAGGTTGACCACGCCGGCGATGGCGTCGGAACCGTACACCGAGGACGCGCCGTCCTTCAGCACTTCGATGCGTTCCACGATGGCGGCCGGGATGGTGTTCAGGTCCACCGAGCCGGACATGTTGGAGACCCAGCGGCGGCCATTGACCAGCACCAGGGTGCGCTCGGAGCCGAGGTTGCGCAGGCTGATCGTCGAGGAGCCGTCACCACCGTTGTTGAAGTTGGTGTTGAGGCCGGCGCCGTTGGCCGAAATGCGCTGCAGGACGTCGGCGACCGAGGTCAGGCCCTGCTTCTCGATGGCCTGGCGGTCCATCACGAACACCGGCTGCGAGGTTTCCACGTCAACCGAACGGATGCGCGAACCGGTGACCTGGATGCGATCCAGGTTGGTCGCGCCGGTGGTTTCGGCTTCCTGTGCCTGGGCGGTCGCCACCGATGCACCGGCGACCAGCGCGATGACAACCGCATCGCGCAGCTTGTTGGACTTGAAATTCATTGGCTCTCTCTCTCTCCAAGGAAAACTTGGCTGGGTGATTGGCCTGCGAGCGGATCGAAAAAGTCGTTCCAAAAAACGCGAGGCTGAATCGATAGTAACGGCGGCTCCTCAAAAATTAAAGCTACGTTAACTTTCGCCCAAGCAGACCGTTGCGCCTTCACCGAATCCTTTCGATTCAATGATTTGTGGCACATGACTGAGACTTGGCAGAGATCTTCGTATCGTTTTGTCAGCAAAAAAGTTTCTGTTGATACATGTCGTTACATGTCGGCATGTATCAACTTGACCCCGTTTTGCCGCTATGGATACATGGAGAAACAGGAAGGGCGCCCCTTGGGCGCCCTCTGATGCATCCGGCAATGACCTACGGCACTGGGCCGGTTACAGGTCCTGCTCGTAGCGCACGTACGGCACGGTGCCGTCGTCATTGCTTTCATTGCGGGGCGAGAACGGATTCTTGCCGCGGCTGATCACGTTTTCCGCGCCAACGGTCAACTGCCCTGACCACGGGGTACGCCAGGTCAGGCCGATGCCCAGGCCTTCCCACTTGCCGGGTTTGCCGGGGACGTCGACCACGCGGCCGATGATGCTGCCGGTGAAGTTGCCGTAGCCGGCGCCCAGGCTCAGGCTCTTGCTGTCCCAGCGGTCGACCAGCGCCGGCGATGCATCGGCAATCGGTACCAGGCGCGCCTTGGCATAGGTGCCGGCAATGGAAACGAAGCCTTCGCGGCCGATGTTGCGCTGGGCGAACACGGTCAGGTCGTTCTGCTCGGCGCGCAGGGACGGGGTCTTGTTGGGCGAGGCGAGCCAGGCGGGCAGGGTTTCACGGCCGCTGCCGGCGGTGATGCCCAGGCGGTTGCTGCCACGGTTGAGCGCGGCGGTGCCGGTCAGGCGACGGTTCGCGGAGCCGATGGCGTCATCATCATCGCCCAGGCTGGCCAGCATGCAATGGCTGGCCAACCCACTGATGCTGCTGCCGCTGCTGTTGTTGCAGAGCAGGCCCAGCGAGTCGCCCGAGGACAGACCGAACGCGGCATCCAGTGAGTTGCGGCCGAAGTGCCAGCGGGCACCGGCGGCCTGTTCACCGGTCGGTTCCAGGTACAGCAGGGCCTCGACCTTGCCGCTGCCCTTGTTCCAGACCGGCAGCACGGTGCGGGTGTCCTTGCTCTGCGCATGCGCGCCCGTGACCGCGCCAAGGGCGATCAGCAGAGCCAGCGGTAGACGCAGGAAGGTACGCATCGGACCAGTTCAGACAGGGACGGGCAACGGAAGTTCCCGCTGGGGCGGGAACTCGATCCTAGGGTGTTTATGAAATCTTAACAAGCCTTGATCCTCCCCAGAACACAAGACCCGCTTTTTATTGAAGCCGTTCAGGTGCCGGTACAGACCCCTCGGCACCGTGAAACAGTATGCCGAACTCCGTCAACGGAAAGTGATACTCCCGTCCGCAGAATTCGCAGCGGACTTCTACAGATCCGGTGTCTTCGGCGGCCGCGCGGGCTTCTTCCTCGCCCAGCGAGACCAGCATCGACGCCACCCGCTCGCGCGAGCAGGAGCAGCCGAAGGCCAGCGGCTTGCTGCCCATCAGTTCCGGCTTCTCTTCATGGAACAGGCGGTGCAGCATCTGCTCGGCCGGGGTGGCCAGCAGCTCGGCCTTGCCGAGGGTGTCGAACAGGGCGCTGGCACGGGCCCAGCCATCATCATCGCCTTCGTCGCCGGGCAGCTTCTGCAGCAGCAGGCCCACGGCTCCGTCGCGGTCGGCGGCCAGCAGCAGGCGCGTCGGCAGCTGTTCGGACTGGCGGAAGTAGTCCTCGAAGGCCTCATCCAGTGCCGGCGCCGTCAAGGCAACCAGGCTCTGGTAGCGCTGCGGTTCGCGCGGGTCCAGGCCGGGGTTCTCGATGGTGATCGCCAGCAGCGCGTCGCTGCCCAGGCTGGACAGGTCGCGGGGAGCGTCAGCGCCGTCGGCCAGCTGGGCGATGCCGCGCAGGGTGCCGGCCGCGGTGCATTCGGCGAACAGGGTGCGCAGGCCGGTGCTGCTGCGCAGCTGGATGGACAGGCGCCCGTCCACCTTGGTGTGGCCGGTGAACAGGGCCGAGGCCACGCAGGCCTCGCCGAGCAGCTCGGCGGCGTTGTCCGGGTAGACGGCATGGGACAGGATTTCCTGCCAGGTGGCCTGCAGTTGTACATGGACGCCACGGACGCCGGCGTCGGGCAGCAGGAAGCGGATCAGGGAATCGGATTGGGCGGTCATCGGCTCACATCGCGCGTAAACAGGGGCGGTTGCCGGATAATGCGCCGACAACCAAGCATGAGAAGGATGCACCAGTAATGGGGGCAGGGGGAGAACAGAACAAGGTGGAGGCCGTGGCGGACACGCCGGCCCCCCGGCGCTGGCGCTGGAGGCGGCTGCTGTGGCTGCCGGTGCTGTTCGTGGGCTTCAGCTGCCTGCAGGTGCTGGTGCTGCGGTTCATCGACCCGCCGCTGTCCACGGTGATGCTGTGGCGCTATGGCGAGGCACTGGGCGAGGGCGACTGGTCCTACCGCCTGCATTACCAGTGGCGCGACCTGGACCAGATGGCGCCGAGCCTGCCGATCTCGCTGGTGGCCGCCGAGGACCAGCGCTTCCCGGAGCACAACGGTTTCGACCTGCAGGCCATCGAAAAGGCGCGTGACCACAACGCCCGTGGCGGGCGCCTGCGCGGGGCCAGCACGATCAGCCAGCAGGTAGCCAAGAACCTGTTCCTCTGGCAGGGCCGCAGCTGGATCCGCAAGGGGTTGGAGGTCTGGTACACGGTGCTGATCGAAGCGTTCTGGCCGAAGCAACGCATTCTCGAGATGTACGCCAACATCGCCGAATTCGGTGATGGGGTGTACGGCGCGCAGGCAGCGGCGAAACAGTTCTGGGGCAAGGATGCATCGCGGCTGGCACCGGGCGAGAGCGCGCGGCTGGCGGCGGTGCTGCCAGCACCGCGGCGCTACAGCGCGGCCAAGCCGGGGCCGTATGTGCAGCGGCGGGCGGCGTGGATCCAGCGGCAGGCGCGGCAGCTGGGTGGGGCGGGGTATCTGGAGGAGTAACGGGCGGTCGTTTCGCGGCGCCTTCCGCCTTCGGACAGTTTCCTGCGCGCGCGGAACGAGGGCGGGAATTCAAAAGCAAAAAGCAGAATCAAACGCTGTTGCCAACCAAGGTTGGCAGCTGCCAGGCGCGGGTGACTGGCACTGAGCTGCAGGCCCGCCAGCCACGTACAATCCGGCCATGACACGCGAACGCCTCACTCTGGTCATCGCCGCCTACAACGAAGCCCAGGCGCTGCCCTGCCTGCATCCTCGGCTGTGCGCGGTGCTGGACGATATGGGGGATGTCGAAGGCCACATTCTGTATGTGGACGACGGCAGCCATGACGGCACCTGGGAGGTGATCGCTGGCCTGGCGCAGTCCGATGCGCGGGTGTCTGCACTCAGGCTCTCGCGCAACTTCGGCAAGGAGGCGGCCCTGACCGCCGGTCTGGACCTGGTGCGCGAGGGCGCGGCGATGATCCTCGATGCCGATGGCCAGGATCCGCCGGAGCTGGTGCCGCAGTTCGTCGCGCGCTGGCGCGAAGGCTATGACAACGTCTATGGCACGCGCCTGGTGCGTGATGGCGAGGGCTGGGTCAAGCGTGCGACCGCATCCCTCTTCTACCGGGTGATCGGACGCCTGTCGCGTACGCCGATTCCGGCCGATACCGGTGACTTCCGCCTGCTGTCCTCGCGCGCTCTGAGCGCACTGCGCGAGATGCGTGAGCGGCATCGCTTCATGAAGGGACTCTTCAGCTGGGTGGGGTTCCGTCGCGTGGCGGTGCCGTACCATCGCCACGCGCGGGTGGCCGGCAGCAGCAAATTCAGCCTCTGGCGGCTGTGGAACTTCGCGCTGGAAGGCATCACGGGCTTTTCCACGGTGCCGCTGCGGGCAGCGACCTACCTGGGCCTGGCAACAGCGGCGGCGGCGTTCGTGTTCGGAATGTGGGTGATCCTCAAGGCGGCCCTGTATGGCGACCGCGTGGCGGGCTGGCCGACGATGATGGCGGTCATCCTGTTCCTGGGCGGGGTGCAGTTGATCGCCCTGGGCCTGATCGGTGAGTACCTGGGGCGCCTGTACGAGGAATCCAAGCAGCGGCCGCTCTACCTGGTTGACGCGTGGCTAGCACCTTCCGTGGCAGACTCGGCCCTGCAACCCACCCTGGGAGGGCAGGCAGATGACGTCGGTACGGCAACTGTTGGACGGCAAGTCCCCTGAAGTACATGCGGTCGCGCCGGGCGCGGCGGTGCTCGATGCGATCCGGCTGATGGCCGAGAAGGGCATTGGCGCGGTGCTGGTGATGGAGGGGCCGCGACTGGTCGGCATCCTTTCCGAGCGTGACTATGCGCGCAAGATCGTGCTGCATGACCGTTCCTCGCGCGATACCGCCGTGTCCGAGATCATGACCGCGAAGGTGGTGACGGTGTCACCGGGCGAGCAGGTGGAACACTGCCTGCAGCTGGTGACCGACTACCGCATCCGCCATCTGCCGGTGGTGGAGGGTGGGTCGGTGCTGGGCGTGATCTCCATCGGTGACCTGGTCAAAGCGGTGATCGACGCACAGCGGCGGGAGTTGGATCACCTGCAGCAGTACATCGTGGCCGGATGAGTTTTTTCGCTGACGGGCTTGCAGCCCGCCGGCCCGCTTTTCGAAGCAAGAGCCAGAGATCAAGAGCAGCGCCTTCCTGATGCGTGGGGAGGCGGAGGGCATGGCCGTGCAGGACACGCCGTAAACCCATCCATGGGGGCTCGATGGCGCCATCCATGGCGCCAACGGTCCTGCACGGCCATGCCCTCCGCCTCTGGACACGTTCACGCGAGCGCGGGTGCAAGCACTCGCCGCACCGTGCTTTTGGTAGCTGCCAACCTTGGTTGGCACAGCTTTTGATTCTGCTTTTTCTTTTGATTTTGAATTTCCGCTCTCGTTCCGCGCGCAGGAAACTGTCAGGAGTGGGACGGGTGGGCCAGGCAGGACCGCAGGCGCCATGGATGGCGCCTACGAGCCCCCATGGATGGGTTTACGGCGTGTCCTGACTGGCCCACCCGTCCCACTCAAACCAGGATCAACAGAGGCGCCGCCGAACAACGCCGTAAACCTACTTCGCGTACTGCCCACCGCAGTTGGCATCCTTGCCCGGCCCGGTTTCAATCGTGGCCAGCAGTGCGGCCGGCGGGGCGATGCTGCCCAGCGCCAGGGCGATCACACCACGAACCCCCAGGGCCTTGAAGTCCGGTCGGAACGAGGGATCCTTGAACGTGCCGCCGATACGCAGCGGCGAGCGCAGCACCAGGATGCTCTTGTCCTTCGGCCGCGGCTTCAGCAGCAGGTCCAGCCGCTCATCGCGCAGGCTCACCGTGCCCTCGCCGATGATGATCGTGTCGGTGGTATCCACCGCCAGCGCCTGGCTGGTCATCAGGCCATCGCGCACGCCGAAATCGGCGAAGGCGCAGCGCAACGGAATCTGCTTGTCACCGGTCACCAGGAATTTCAGCGACTCGGTGATGTCCAGCCCGGCCAGTTCCATCACCAGGTTGCCGACATGGCCGCGGCCCATCGCAAGACCCACACCGCCGCTGCTGCTGCCCAGCATCGCGGCGATCGAATTGCCGCGCCCGCTCAGATCGACGTTGCCACCGATGCCACCCTTGGCCTGCTCGGCCAGCTTCGCATCCGGGAACAGCTGGCCCAGCTGCACGCCGCGCACGCTGGCCTTCAGAGCGGTGGCGATCTGCGGCTGGCGCGCATCCATGCGGATCGTGCTGCGGATGTCACCACCGGCCACGCCGAAGTTCAGCGGGTCCAGACGCAGCACGCCATCATCCAGCAACAGGTGCGCGTCCATGTCGTCCAGCGGCAGCGACGGCGCGTTGATGCGGTGCGCTTTCCAGCGTACGTCGGCATCCATCGCGCGCAGCTTGCCCAGGTTGTACGGCGTGTCCGGCAGCACGCGCGGGCTGGCGGCGACCTGGGCGGCCTGGGCCTTCTGTTCGGCATTGGCGGTCTCGCCGCCGCCGGTCTTCGGCGGGGCGCCGACGAAACCGGCCAGATCATCGAAGTCCAGCCGGCGCGATTCCAGCGTGGCGGTCAGGCGCGGGCGGTCGCGGCCCACTTCGAACTGCAGGTTGCCGCCGAGGTCGCTGTCACCGACCTTGCCGGTGAACCCTTCGTAGCGCCACACAGTGTGGTCACGCTTGAGCCGCCCGTTGAGCGCATACGGTGGCGACGGTGGGATGGCGATGCCCAGCAGCGGATAGAGATCGGCCAGATCCTGGCCGCTGAGCGCGAACTGCAGGTCAAAGACCTGAAGTGCGAACGGGTTGGTCAGGGTGCCGGTGGCGACGGCGTGGGTCGCCCCGGCGCGGCCATCGAGGTGGATGCGGAACGGATGCGCGCTGTCGGTGAGCTGCAGCGGCGATTCGGTGCCACCGCTGAGGGTGAACGGATTGCCCTGCCAGCGTCCCTGGCCTTTCACCAGCAGGGGTGGGGCAGCATCGGCCTGTCTGGGGTTTCCACTGCGCACGCCGACGCGGATGTCGGTGCGGCCCAGCGCATCCAGGAACTGCAGGCGCCCATCATCGATGCGCAGGCCCTTCAGCTGCAGCGAGCTGTTGCCATCGCTGGCCGGCAGGAAATCCCAGTTGCCGGCCTCGCCTTTGCGCGGGGCGGCTTCCAGCAGCACGTCGGGGCGGGTCAGGCGCACCTCGGGCAGCTGGATGCTGCCGCGCAGCAGCGGCCAGACCCGCACATCGATCTCCACGCGGTCGGCACTGGCCATGGTCGCCTGCTTGGACCATGGCGCGTTGGCGAAGGTGATCGCATCGGCGCGGATCGTGCTGGTACGGCCGAGGTCGACATCCAGGTGGCCGATGTGCAGGGCGCGGCCGGTACGGGCCTGCACCGCGCGCTCCACGGGGCCCTTGAACCAGTTCCAGTCCCACAGGGCGATGAGGATGAGCAGTGCGGCCAGCAGGAAGACCAGTACGGCCAGCCAGCGCTGGCCGCGGCGGCCGGGGCGGCGCAGGCGCCAGCGCGAGGCGCGCGGCGCAGCAGGGGAAGGGGCAGTATTCACGCTGCCATGGTTGCCCCACCCGGGTGGACGGCGCGCGAAGCGCCGATGTGCACGGCGTGCACATCGGCGCCGGCTGGCCGGTTTACAGCACCTGCATGGTCACCGCAACGAAGTGGCAGACGCTGCCGCCGATCACGAACAGGTGCCAGATGGCGTGCGAATAGGGGATGGATTCGCGGTGGTAGAAGTAGGTACCCAGCGTATAGGACAGGCCACCGGCGAACAGCCAGGCCAGCGTGCCACCGTCGATGGAGGCCCACATCGGCTTGATCGCTACGATCACCAGCCAGCCCATGGCGATGTAGATGCCGGTGGACAGCGCCTTGAAGCGGCCCGTATAGAACAGCTTGAACACCACCCCGCCCAGGGCCAGTGCCCAGATGGCGGTGAACAGCCCCCAGCCCCAGGGGCCGCGCAGGCCGATCAGGGTGAACGGGGTGTAGGTGCCGGCAATCAGCACGTAGATGGCGCAGTGGTCGAAGACCTTCAGCCGGCCCTTGGCGGTGGGGTGCTGGATGGCGTGGTACAGCGTGGACGCGGTGTACAGCAGCAGCAGGGCGATACCGAACACGATGGCACTGGCGAGCTGCCAACCGTCGCCGTAGATGGCGGCCAGGGTGATCAGCACCGCACCGGCGGCCAGTGCGAACACGGCGCCCAGTCCGTGGGTCAGGGCGCTGGCGATTTCTTCACGGATGGAAGCAACAGTCGTGGAGGACATGGCGATGACGTGGTTCGCGGGGAGGGGGACCCGCAGCCCCCCTATCATCGCCGCGATGGCGGGCGCTTGCACCCCCGTCACCGTATGGGGGATGAATCCGCGCCCCTCCACGCATGGCGTGGCTCTACCGGGCGCGGATCCGACCCCTCGCTATCAACCGGCCGGGACGGTGTGCGCCGCTTCGCGGGTGGCCGAGAAGCGCACGTCCGGCGCGCGTTCCTGGGCCAGCTGCAGGTTCACCCGGGTCGGGGCCAGGTAGACCAGATGGCCGGCCGCATCCAGGGCCAGGTTCAGCGCGTTCTTCTCGCGGAACTCTTCCAGCTTCTTCTCGTTGCCACACTGGACCCAACGGGCGGTGGTGACGCTGACCGGCTCGAAGGTCGCTTCCACGCCGTACTCGTCCTTCAGGCGGTAGGCGGCCACGTCGAACTGCAGTACACCCACCGCACCCAGGATCAGGTCGTTGCTGGTGAGCGGGCGGAAGAACTGGGTCGCACCCTCTTCGGACAGCTGGGCCAGGCCCTTCTGCAGCTGCTTCAGCTTGAGCGGATCGCGCAGGCGGGCACGGCGGAACAGTTCCGGGGCGAAGTTGGGAATACCGGTGAAGGTGACTGCTTCGCCTTCGGTGAAGGTATCGCCGATGGAGATGGTGCCGTGGTTGTGGATGCCGATGACATCGCCCGGCCACGCTTCGGCGGCGATCTCGCGGTCGCTGGCCATGAAGGTCAGCGCGTTGGCCAGCTTCATGTCCTTGCCGGTACGCACATGGAAAGTCTTCATGCCGGCCGTGAAGCGGCCCGAGCAGATGCGCATGAAGGCCACGCGGTCGCGGTGCTGGGGGTCCATGTTGGCCTGGATCTTGAACACGAAGCCGCTCAGCTTGTTCTCTTCCGGCGCGATCACCCGGCCGGTGGTGGTGCGCGCCTGCGGCGGCGGGGCGTGCTCGACGAAGAAGTCCAGCAGCGGCTGCACGCCGAAGTTGTTCACGCCCGAGCCGAAGAACACCGGGGTCTGCTTGCCGGCACGGTAGGCGTCCAGGTCGAACGGATGGCTGGCGCCCTGCACCAGTTCCAGT
>PJUF01001182.1_pt1 | contig 14034 bp, 15 predicted proteins | sample 1512191 | NCBI WGS metagenome assembly PJUF01 (sample SAMN08177673, study PRJNA422409) | Feces metagenome, whole genome shotgun sequencing project. | isolation source: Chicken feces (3) enriched on wood chips | host: Gallus gallus | place: USA: Madison | collected 2015-01-15 | reverse complement strand
TAATTTTTTAATCAGCTGTGCTTTGATCATGGGGTTTATCTCTATTCTGGTTGTTATTTTCATTAAGGTTCCTCAAAGAATAAAATTAGACAAAACGCCGCCGGTTTCGTTGGACAGGTTCATCCTTACCAAAGCGCTCCCTATATTTTTTAACCAGTTATTTATTTCCTTTGGTTGGGGGACTTTGGTCGCATTTGCAGTTTTATACGGAAAAGAAACAGGGGTACACAATGCAGGGATTTTCTTTTTATTTTTAGCCGGAGGGATTATTCTTTCGAGAGTCACATCGGGTAAATTTGTTGACCGGGGGCACATTCATAAAATCATGTGTATAGCCTTATTTATGATTACACTTGGTTTTATAAGTTTTGCAATGCTGCATAGCATTTATGCGTTCTGTGTTGCCGCATTTGTAATCGGAATCGGTTACGGAACACTCTTCCCGGCTCTTCAAACCATATACATCAATATGGCGCCGGCTTCAAAACGCGGAACAGCCAACTCCACTTATTTGACCGGCTTTGATTTGGGAATCGGAATGGGAATGCTGCTGGGCGCTTATTTAGGTGACCATTGGGGGTTTTCCAATATGTATCTGTTTACAGCAGGTCTGTGTTTTGTAGCGCTTTTTGTATATTGGTTCAATTCCAGAAATGTCTTTGAAAAATATAAGGTAAGATAAGTTTTCTCCGGTATATTTTTTACATTAGAGAGTTCAAACAAAAAAACATGCCGAAATACATTGGAGCTGTAACGATTTTATTGTTCATTGCCATGGTGATAATCCGTATATTCAGCTTGAAGCAACAAGGCATCAATGCAATAGAATTTGGAAAGAAAGATCGAAAGGATTTTTTATTACTTCCCTTTGCTTTTTTTTATTTTTATTTGATTGCGGCCCATGTATTCGATTTGTCAACTTTCGGAATTGGGATGTTATTTCAAAATGAGATTCTTTCTTGGGCAGGCGTAATTTTCTGCCTGCTGGCTTTGGGCTTTTTTATATGGACCATGATTTCATTCAAAAAAAGTTTTCGTGTGGGTTTGGCAGAAAACTCTTCTCAAGGTTTAATTACTGACGGTGCGTTTGCCATTAGCAGGAATCCGATTTATGTTTCATTTGGTCTCATGCTGGTCGGACAGTTTTTGATATTCCCCAACTGGGTTTTTATAATCTACGTATTTGCCGGAGTCTTTACTTTTCACAACCAGGTATTAAAAGAGGAAAAGCTTTTGAAAACACAATACGGAGAAGAATTTGAAAAATACTGCCGGGAAGTGAACAGATACTTTTAATTAAGTACAAATTGAAAATCAATATTCACTCGCATTATTCAACCTCATAACAGCAGAGCTATTTAAATTCAGGGAAGGCGCCTGGATAATCGCCTCCAATTGGCTCAAACTAGTTGCACTCACAATGGGTGCCGTAATGGACGGACGTTGTAATAGCCATGCTAATGCCACAACTGCCGAAGTAGTTTTAAATTCTGTTGAAATTTCGTCTAAGGTCTCGAGAATTTTTCTTCCTCTTTCATCCATAAATTTTTGCACGTCTTTTCCCCGGGGGCTTTGGGAAAGGTCGTCTGTGCTTTTATATTTTCCGGTTAAAAATCCGCTTGCAAGAGAATAGTAATTCATCACACCCAAGTTATACTTCAATGCAATAGGCTCATACAGGGTTTCATACTTTTCACGCATATACAAATTGTATTCGGGCTGAAGCGTTTCATATTTTGGTAAATTGTATTTTTTAGCTGTTTCCAAAGATTCTTTCAATCGTTCCGGAGAAATGTTGGAAACTCCAATCCAACGGATTTTACCTTCCTTTATCAAATCCTGAAAAGCCGACAGAGTTTCTTCGACCGGTGTTTTACCGTCATCATAATGCAATTGGTATAAGTCAATATAATCTGTCTGTAACCGCATCAATGAATTATCTACTTCCTGTAAGATATGCTTTCTTGTAGCATTTGCAGAATCCGTGATTTTACTACGGCCGCCAACTTTAGTGGTAATGATAATTTTATCACGAATTCTCCTCTTTTTCAGCCAGTTTCCTAAGATTCTTTCTGACTCTCCACCGTCATTTCCTTTTACCCAATAAGAATAATTATTGGCTGTATCAATAAAATTAAATCCTGCTCCTACAAAGGCGTCTATGATTTCAAAAGATTTTGCCTCGTCAATTGTCCAGCCAAAAACATTTCCTCCAAAAGTCATAGGAGCAACCTCCAATTCCGTACTTCCTAACTTTCTTTTTTGCATTTCCGTAAATTTTATGGTTTAAAGATACGGAACACAACGAAAAAAATTCTTTTTAATGATTGAATTTTTTCAGGATTTCAAAACTTTATGAATGTTTTGTGAATTGACGATTTCAGAAAAAGGAATAATATCATTCGGCGGGATTTCATGCCCGGATATAGACAACTGCATCCAACGTGTCGTGTGCCATTCACCGAATTTAAAGCCCGCGTTATAAAATTTGCCGATGTTGGAAAAACCAAATTTTCTATGAAATTTTTCACTTGCGGGATTAGGCGAAGTCAAAATCGCATATACATTTATATAACCCTGCAATTCCAAAATTGCAAATAATTTTTCATACAGAATTTTTGCAATTCCCCTGCCATGAAATTCCTCTGATAAATAAACACTCGATTCGCAGCACCATGAATAAGCAATACGGTCCCGATGCTTTGTCGCATAAGCGTAGCCGGCTATTTTACCATCATATTCCGCAATCAACCAAGGAAATTGCTTCGAGATCAATTGAATTCTTTCTTTCCAGTCCCGAATGTCCGGAACTGTATATTCGAAAGTAATATTTGTTTCTTCCACGTATGGACGATAAATTTCCAAAAGCGTTTCGGCATCGGAAAATTTGAAAGGACGTATGTGGATTTGACTTTCCATAATTCGCTTCAAACTCTTTTTGCTAATTCAATCACTTCTAAGTTTTCAATTTTCCCCGAATTAATTTCAAACCGCAGCATGGTTCTGATTTGATGGAAACCATAAATCCCACAGGCTCCGGGGTTCATGTGTAACAAACCCAATTTTTTGTCGGGCATTACTTTTAAAATATGCGAATGACCACATATGAAAAGTCGGGGCGGATTGGCATTTATTTCTTCTTTTACAGCGAGATTATATCTTCCTGGATAGCCACCAATATGTGTCATCCATACATCAATCCCTTCAATTTCAAAACGATTGTTCAAAGGAAATTCCTTTCTTATTTCTGCATTGTCAATATTGCCATAAACTGCTCTCAGTTTTGCCTTTTTTTGTAATTCGTCTATCACTTTTAAATCGCCAATATCACCTGCATGCCACACTTCATCGGCCTTTGAGGCATAATCCAATATGCGCTCATCCATATAGCTGTGTGTATCAGAAATCAGTAATATTTTTCTCAATTTAGATTAACTTTGTACTGCAAATGTATTTATTAAATATCATTCTGATGACAACCAGATGAGTGAAGAATCTCACAAGAAATGGGGAAAATAATTATATTTATTGGTGTAATCATTATTGTTATAGGATTGTTAATCCAGTTTACCAATTTCAATTTCAACTGGTTTGGAAGGCTGCCGGGAGACATTCGCATAGAAAGAGAAGGGTATTCATTTTATTTCCCAATCACTTCCATGATTTTGATTTCCGTGGTGGGGTCGGTTATTCTTTGGATTTTTCGTAAACTAAATCTGTAAACAAATTTGTAAATTTGGCTTTTGAAAAAGTTAAGCATTGCGTTATTTTCTTGAATTTTCTTATAACGGTAAAAATTATTTCGGGTGGCAAAGACAACCGAAACAGATCAGCATACAGGAGGTTTTGGAAAATGCGCTTTCTACCCTGCTCCGGCAAAATATATCCGTAACCGGTGCGGGGCGGACAGACACCGGCGTTCATGCACGGAAAATGATGGCCCATTTTGATTTTGAGCGTGATTTACCGGCAGATTTAGTACACCGTTTGAATTCATTTTTACCGCAGGACATCGCCGTATTTAAGGTCAGCCCGATGCAGCCGGAAGCTCATGCAAGGTTTGATGCGATGGAAAGAACCTATCATTACTTTGTGCAAATTGGAAAAAATGCGTTTAATACCGATTTTGCATGGCAAATTCATTCTGAACTTGATGTTGACAAGATGAATAAGGCGGCACAGTCGTTAATCGGAAAAAAAGATTTCAGCAGTTTTGCCAAATTGCATACCGATGTGAAAACCCATATTTGTGATGTTAAATTTGCCAAATGGCAAAGTGCGGGAAATGAATTGAAGTTTACCATCACGGCCGACCGTTTTTTAAGAAATATGGTTCGCGCAATTGTCGGAACGCTGGTGGATGTGGGGAAAGGAAAAATAACTTTAGAAGAATTTAACAACATCATTGAGCAAAAAGACCGTAGTTTTGCAAGCGGTTCTGCTCCCGCGCAGGGATTATTCCTGGCAGAAGTAGCCTATCCAAAAAGTATTTATTTAAATGAGCAAATCAGATAAAGGATTTGATTTTTCGGGCTTGAGACGTGTAGTCAAAATTGGCACAAGTTATCGGTTGCTTTTTGTAACGGTAGTGATTGTCGCGGTTTTGAGCGCTGTGGTTTCAACCTACCGTCCTTACCTGATGAAAGACGCCATTGATAAGTATATCTTAAATAGTGATACAGAAGGATTAATTAATTTTTTGTTCATTATTGGAGGCGTTTTAATTCTTGAAGTTGCATTGAATTTCTTTGTTATTTTTCTCGCCAATAAAGTGGCTCAAAAAGTCATCCGGTTTTTGAGAGTAAAATTATTTGACCACATCATTAAATTTAAACTTTCTTATTTTGACCGGACACCCAACGGCGTTTTGGTAACCCGTTCGGTCTCAGATATAGAAACCATTGCGGAAATTTTCAACAATGGTATTCTGACCCTGATGGTAGATGCGCTGCGGATGATTTTCATCATCAGCATCATGTATTATATGAACTGGCTGGTAGCATCCATTGTCATTATCATTTTGCCTTTGATGATTGTCATCACCAATTTGTTTCAAAAAGCCTTAAAAACAGTTTATCAGGCCGAAAGGACTGTGACTGCGAAGCTTAATACATTTGTTCAGGAGCGGCTTACGGGTATAACCATAGTACAATTATTCAATCGTCAGAAAAAAGAATTTGAAAATTTCCAAATCATCAACAAAGAACTACGGACCGCTTTTTTGAAGTCTAACTTATATTTTGCATTATTATTTCCTGTGGTCGATGTGATTTCTGCTATTGCCATAGGTTTATTGCTTTGGTTTGGGGGGTTGCGTACGACTCTTCATGGTGATCTTTCTGTGGGTGAAGTAATTGCTTTTATCTCTTATATTACCATGCTTACACAACCTATGCGGCAAATTGCCGATAGATTTAACTCCATCCAAAGGGGACTTATTGGAGCAGACAGGGTTTTTAAAATTTTGGATGACGACCAAACTTTACCCAATAAGGGAAATGAAATTTTGACCAAAGTAAAAGGAGAAATTGATTTTAAAAATGTTTATTTTTCTTACATTCCGGATGACCCTGTTTTAAAGGGGATTTCGTTTCATTCCGACCCGGGTCAGACCATAGCGATCGTAGGTGCTACCGGCGCGGGGAAATCAACGATTGTAAATTTATTGAGTCGTTTTTATGATATAGGTTCGGGTGACATTCTCATCGACGGGAAAAGTATTTATTCGATTGAAATGACCAATTTAAGAAGCCATATAGCAGTGGTTTTACAAGATGTATTTTTGTTCAACACAACGATTTATGAAAATATAATATTAGGGAAACAGAATATCTCCTTGGAAGAAGTCCAAAGGGCTGCAAAGGAAATCGGGATACATAATTTCATTATGTCACTGCCAGACGGATACCATTCGGAAGTTAGTGAACGAGGTGCAAGCTTATCGGTAGGACAGCGACAATTAATTTCATTTTTGAGGGCATATGTATATAATCCACAAATTTTGGTGTTGGATGAGGCTACTTCATCAATTGATACAGAATCTGAAACATTAATACAGATAGCTACCGAAAAGCTTACAAAAGGAAGAACTTCTCTTGTAATTGCCCATCGTTTGGCTACCATTCAAAACGCAGACCAAATTTTGGTAATGGATCAAGGCAAAATTGTGGAACGGGGTACACATCAAGAATTGCTTAGACAAGACGGATATTATCGCAATCTCTATGAAGTTCAATTTCAATCCAACGAAATATAAAAAAAGATATTCAATCATTTTTTTGTACATTTGACTCAATTAACTTTAAAATTATTTTAGAATGAAAAAAGTATTTTTGGCATTTACAGTCATTGGTTTGGTAACATTGACATCTTGTAAAACAGACGAAAAAAAGGTTGAGGACGCTACTGAAAATGCAGTAGAAGAAACCACAGAAGCTGCTGAAACGGCGACTGCAACTATGGAAAACACAGGAGCTGCGGTTGCTGATGTTCCTCAATTCAGTAATGCAGACGTTCAAAAATTTGCTGAAGAGTATGCTGCTTATTACAAAGAAGTACAAGACGCTGCTACTTCAGGAGACGCTGCTAAAATTCAGGAATTGCAATCCAAAGCTGTAGAATGGGCTCAAAAAGCACAGCAATTTACCCAAAAAATGACGGCTGAAGACGCTCAAAAATGGGCTGATTGGTCTATGAAAATTGCACAGGCTGCTCAAGGTCAATAATTGAGAGAATTTATTTTATAAATTTTTAATATATCTCCCTTCATTTAGGGAGATTTTTTATTTTTGAAAAAACCGTTCAAGATGAAAAAAATTTTTCTAATTCCACTTTTGAGTATATTTTCATTTTATTGCACTTCTCAAAAACCATTCTCGGTAGAAGATTATGAAAATGCCGTTCAGAAATATTATAAAACAATTACTTCAAAAGATTTAAGTAGCCACTTGTATACATTTGCTTCTGACGAATTTGAAGGAAGAGATACCGGTGAGCCCGGACAAAAAAAAGCAGCGGAATACATCAGGTCTTTTTATAAGAAAATTGGTATAGATTCACCGGAAAGCCCTTTTGTAAAAGATTATTTCCAGCTTATTCCAAAGGGTACTTTTCCACGGATTAACAATGAAACCGAAAACGTTTTGGGGTTTATAAAAGGAAGTGAAAAACCTGAAGAAATTCTCATCATCTCAGCCCACTATGACCATGTAGGGATGGAAAACGGTGAAATTTATAACGGTGCCGATGATGATGGCTCCGGAAGCATGGCCATACTTGAAATTGCCGAAGCATTTAAACAAGCTGAAAAAGATGGATTCCAACCCAAAAGATCCATCTTGTTTCTCCATGTTACAGGAGAAGAAAGAGGTTTGCTGGGCTCTAAATATTATACCGACACGCAGCCTGTTTTTCCACTGGCCAATACAATTGCCAACTTAAATATTGACATGATTGGAAGGGTTGATGATGCACACAAAGATAATCCCAATTATGTTTATCTGATTGGCTCTGATAAATTGAGCGCTGAGCTACATAATCTTTCGGAAGAAGTCAATAAAAACTATTTCAATTTCGAATTGGATTATACCTATAATGATGATAACGACCCGAATCGTTTTTATTATCGTTCAGACCATTATAATTTTGCTAAAAATAGCATACCCATTATCTTCTATTTTAACGGAGTACATGAAGATTATCACCGACCTACAGACACTCCCGACAAGATTAATTATGATCTATTGGCCAAACGTACCCAATTGATTTTTGCTACAGCGTGGGAACTTGCAAACCGTGAAACGCGGCCTCAACTCAATAAAAAATAAATAGTCAATTTGAAAAACTTCTTCCGGGTTCTGTCTTCCGGAAGAAGTTTTAAGTTTATTTTACTTCCCTCCTATCAAAACCAGCTCATCAACTTTTATTTCAGTGATGTAACGCTTTTGCCCATCTTTATCTTCATAGTTGCGATAGGTTAGTTTTCCCTCAACCGCAATTTCCCTTCCTTTTTCTACAAATTTTTGCATGATTTCTGCTGTTTTACCATAAGCCACCAGATTGTGCCATTGTGTGTCTTCCACTTTTTCACCTTTGGAATTTGTGTAAAAATCAGATGTTGCCAGGCTTACTTTGCTCAAAAAGCCATTCTCAAAATTTACGGTTTCAACATCTTTTCCTGTTCTACCGATTAACGTAATTCTGTTTCTTAGTGACATAATTTTACTTTTTTAATTAAACATTTTAGATAAGAGACTTTAATTGCTTTCTCAAATCTCTGCTGCAAAGTTTTTAGAATCTTAAAAAAATAGCCGGTAAGAAAACATTTAAAGTCGATTGTAGTCGTTTGTTTTCCTTTAAATAATTAATTAATAACTATTTAATTAATAATTAATTTATTCAAATCAATTATGATAAAAATAGAAATTTGGAAAATGGGTAGGTTTCAATTACTTTTTAATTTCCTTATTTTTTGTAAATTGCCCATACTTGTAAAACCAAAATAAAATGCCTAACTGTCTTGAATGCGGTGAGAAAATCATAGGGAGGATTGATAAAAAATTCTGCAATGATGCTTGCCGGAATACCTACAATAACAAACAAAATAAAGATTCCACAAACCTGATGCGCAACATCAATAACCGATTGAGAAAGAATTACCGTACTCTTTCTGAACTCAAATTCACAGAAGGCAAAACCAAGACCACTCAAGAAAAATTAGTAACAGAAGGTTTTGATTTTGAATATTTTACTCATTTAAAAACTTATAAAAACGGTGCGGAATATCGTTTCGTTTACAACATAGGATATAAATTTCTGGAAGACGGATGGCTCCTCGTCGTAAAAAACGATTGACTAATACAAATCAATTCTCCCACACTCCAGCTCAACAGGCTCCCCTCCTTGCCTGAATAATCTTGCAGGTAAATTTCCTTTTAATTGAATTTCACCATTGCTCACTTCCAGCCAACTGCCTTCCCGCAATCCTAAAACCGCTTGAGAATTGAATTTATGAAATTCCTTGATTCTCGTTTCTCTAGTCTCGCCTTTGTGCGTGGAATTTGGATCAGGGTCGAGATAATGCGGATTAATGTTAAAGGGCAAAAATCCCAATGCTTCAAAACTTGACGGATACACGATCGGCATATCGTTGGTGGTACCAATGGTCATTCCTGTCAGGTTGGTTCCCGCACTGCTTCCCATATAAGGCATTCCCTTTGAAACAGCCTTTTTCAAAGCTTCCATCAAATCCAATTCATATAAAGTTTTCAGCAAGAGAAATGTATTTCCGCCACCTGTAAAAATGGCTTTCGCATTTAGAATGGCCGATTTTGGATCATCAAATTCATGAATTCCTTTCACTGAAATATTTCGTTGTGCGAACGCTTTTCGCGGTGATTCGGTATATTCGTCATAAGTTACGCCTGAAGGCCGGGCATACGGAATAAATAAAATTTCGTCAGTCTGTAAAAATTCCGCTGCTGAATCCAAAATATATTCCAGGTAACCACTTCCGTAAACCGTGCTGGTACTGGCTGCTAAAATTTTAAAGTTTTTATTTGTCATCATAAGGATTGCAATTTAATTCGTTTTAACAAATAATTGCAAGATTTTTGGTAGTTTCGAACAAATTATCTAACAATGATTAAACCTATTTTGTTGAGTTTGTCAAGCCTTTTGTTTCTGCCACTTTCTGCCCAAACAGATAATGATCCCGTGTATGTAAATTACAATTTTTTCCCGGATCGTGAGATGGATCAAGTAGATGGCAGTGCAACTTATAATCAATTGGAGGCCAATGTTATTTTGCCCGGGTTTAACCTGAGCAAAACCACAAAAGTATATACCAATCTGAATTATAAATTATCAACCTATAATTTTGAAGACACCGGCTCGGATGTTTACCCAAATCAACTGAATGATATACGTCTGGGTTTTATTGTTCGCCAGAAAATTACAGAAAACTGGGAAGCAATACTAGCTCCCCGTCTAAATATGAGAACTGACTTTGAAGAAAAACTCAGCAAACGGGATATTTTCCCAAGCGTTCATTTACTTGGCCTTCGGACTTCACCCAAAAACGAAAACCTCGCTTATGGTCTGGGAATAAGTTATAACAATGAAGGAATTAAAAATCTCGTTATTCCGCTCGCCATTCTTCAATACAAAAATGAAGATATGCGTATTTATACCATCATTCCGAGTTTTGCCTATTTTACCATGACACCTTCCGATAAATTTGAATATGGATTGAGTATCAATCTGGAAGCGGGATTGTTTCATATAGAACGATTTTCATTAGATAATTCGCCTAATTATCTAAGTACACAAAATATCACCATTGCTCCCACCATCGGATATCAATTTTATAAAGATTTCTGGTTTAATTTAAGAGCCGGATACGCAATGCCGGGTAAATTTAGATTTCTTGATGCTGATTTTGACGAACTTTCTGTGATGGAAGACAATAAATTCAAAGGCGGATTTTCCGTGATGGCAGGTATAAGTTTGCGTGTTAAAGAAAAAGGATAAAACCGCGATAAGAATTATTTAATTTTCATAAAATCCTCTATCAGTAAACGTTTCAATTGTGATTGAGCGACAGAATCAGGTAATATTCTCATCAGCTTATTACGGAAAAAAATAAAAGCCGGATTTTCGGATTGTGCCACCATCCCGGCATTCCGGGAAGTTTTGATGATGTATTGCGTTCGTTTTAACCTTCGTCTTTCAAAGTTCCTGCAAGCTGTATTGAAATCATTTTTCTCTAATTCTTCCTGCAAAACAGCAACATCTTCAATTGCCATGCAAGCACCCTGCCCCATATTGGGCGTCGTTGCATGCGCCGCATCACCTATCAACAAAACACGGTCAAAATGATAATGGGAAATGGGGTTTATATCTACAATCGGATTGCTGACCAAATCTTCGTCTCTGCTCATACTCAATAATTCAGGAATTATCGAATGATAATTTTTAAAACGATCTCTCAATTCTTTCAGACCAAATTCGGGAACTCCATCCTTCAAATTTGAATTGACACAAGCATACCAATAAATCTGGTCATGTATCAGCGGTGTAATTCCAAAACGGCCATTCCTGCCCCAGGTTTCTACGCTTTTATGAAGCCTGTTCTCTGAAGTCTTCACCACTCCGCGCCAGCACCAATATCCGGCATAACGGGGTTTGGTATTTGACAGAAATAATTGTCGGACTTGAGAATTCACACCATCTGAACCAATTAGAAAATCAAATTTTTCATTTGTTCCGTCTTCAAATTCGATTTCAACTTTTTCCTCCTTAATTTTTAACTGAACTAATTTTTTATGGGTAAAAACTCTTCCATCCGGAATTCTACTGGCTAAAAACGAATGCAGATCTGCCCGATGAACCGCAAAATTATCTGCATTATAGCTTTGTTTTATTCGTTCAGTATCGGCCGATAAAATAATCTTTCCTGCAGCATCCAAAATTTCAAACTCTCTAAGCTGATTGCTTATAGAAATAACATTTTCATCTAATCCCAAGTATTCAAATGCTTTTATTGCGTTAGAAGCCAGACCCATTCCGGCTCCAATTCCATGAACTCTTTCATTGGATTCAAAAATTTTTATTTCAAATCCTAATTTCTCAAGCATGATGGCAACTGTCAATCCGGCAATTCCGGCACCTATGATGGCTATTTTTTCAGATTTTGAGGAGGAATTCATTTGAAACGAATTTAGGGTGAATCGCCTGGATAAAAAATGATAGATGTCTTATTTATATTTCATCCAAAGCCCATCTTCCATCCAATTCACAGTTTCCTATTCTGTAATTTATTCCTAATTTCGTGCTTATGAAAATCATCAGTTACAATGTCAATGGAATTCGTGCAGCAATGCGAAAAGGATTGAACGAATGGATTGCCACTGCGCAACCCGAGGTTTTGTGTTTACAGGAAACCAAAGCCAATGAGGACCAAATCCGGGACGAAATTTCTGTTTTAGCAGAATTGGGTTATAATTCGTATTGGAATTCCGCACAGAAAAAGGGATACAGCGGTGTCGCCATTTTGAGCAAAGAAAAGCCGCTTCACGTAGAATTTGGAACCGGAATCGATTATATCGATTTTGAAGGACGTGTGATCCGGGCGGATTTTGAGAATGTCTCTGTTATAAGTGTGTATGTTCCGAGCGGAACGAATATGGACAGACTGGATTTCAAAATGCAGTTTTGCCATGATTTTTTGAATTATATAAAAGAACTGCAAATTTCACATCCGAATCTGGTGATTTGTGGCGATTACAATATTTGTCATGAAGCCATTGATATCTGGGATCCGATTCGTAATGCAAAAGTTTCCGGATTTTTACCCATCGAACGCGAATGGCTTTCCTCCTATTTAAGCGAATGTGATTTGATTGATTCTTTCCGGTATTTCGTCAAAGAGCCACATCATTACAGTTGGTGGAGCCAGCGATTTCCAAGTGTGAGATTGGAAAACAAGGGATGGCGTATTGATTACAATATGGTGAGCCGTCCGCTGGAAAATAAAATGATTCGCGCTTTTATCCTTCCCGATGCCAAGCATTCCGATCATTGTCCAGTGGGTTTGGAATTGGATGTCTAAATTATTCGTAAAGGCATACAATTGTAGAGGCGTACAATTGTACGCCTCTACAATATATTTTTATAAATTAGTCACATGAAAATTTCCATTCCAACTCCCTGCTCTGAAAACTGGAATCAAATGCTTCCCGATGAAAAAGGGAAATTCTGTCTTTCCTGTCAGAAATGTGTGATGGATTTTACTAAAATGTCTGATGAAGAAATTTTAGAAATTATTCAGAAACCCAACCAATGTGGGCGGTTTTCAAATCATCAATTAGAAAATTTGAACAGGAAATTGAAAAAACAAACCCAATTTCAATTTCCAAGGATTTTCCGTTATTCAACTTTGATGATTGGGTTAGGTTTGGGTGGAACTTTAGTCGCTCAGGAAAAATGCACTCCAATCGTCTCTGTTGAGCACATAAAATTAAATTCAGATGAAAATAATGTAAATGATTCTATAATATTTATTGAAGGAAATATATATGATTTGGATGCATTTCCAGTATCTCAAGCAATGGTAGGTATTAAAGGAAATAAAAATTATAGAAAAATTACAAATGAAAATGGTTATTTTAAAATTGAAATTCCAAAGAGCATAAAATTTGATAAGATTTTTGTCGATAGTGAATATGGATATGGAGAATATAAAGTTCAAAATGAAACAAATCAAAATTTGAAAATAACTTTGGAAAATTACACTATCATACAAGAGTCTATGGTTTTAGGTGGGATGGTGGTAGAAGGAGTTCCTATAAAACCATATAAGCATTCATTTGCAGGAAAAGTATTCCATACAATCGCCTGGCCTTTTCGTCAAATCGGAAAACTATTTTAATACATCCAGCCTTGTCAAGGTTTTAAACCTTGACAAGGCCAAATTAAGAATATAACTTACTTCACATCTGAATTCATCCAATTCCTTCGCGAACTTCCGGCCAACAATAACCGCGACTGGTTTCAGGAAAACAAAAAACGATATGAGAAATTTGTAAAAATTCCTTTCGAGAATTTCATTTCGGATTTGATTTAGGCATTAAAAAAAGAAGACCCGAGAATCAAGGACGTAACAGTAAAAAGGCTGTGTTTTTCGTATTTACCGCGACTTCCGGTTCAGCAAAGACAAATCCCCTTATAAAAAATAATTTTTTGGAAGAAGCAATCCGATAGATAAGTACTTATTTATGTACATATAATTTTGTATTTTTGTAATTTAATTGATTAATTATGAAAACAATCACAGTATCTGAGTTCAGAAAAAATATAAAAAAATATGCTGATTTGGCCAAAACGGAAAAAATCATTATAAGCCGTGGCGAAGGGAAAGCTTTTACCATTGTTCCGTTGGAAGAAGTCGATGACAGCGGTTACAATCCTGAATTTGTGAAGAAAATTTTTGACAGAAAAAACGAACCGAGTATAAGAATTGATACTGAAAAAGAT
>PJUF01001181.1_pt1 | contig 14035 bp, 20 predicted proteins | sample 1512191 | NCBI WGS metagenome assembly PJUF01 (sample SAMN08177673, study PRJNA422409) | Feces metagenome, whole genome shotgun sequencing project. | isolation source: Chicken feces (3) enriched on wood chips | host: Gallus gallus | place: USA: Madison | collected 2015-01-15 | reverse complement strand
CCAGCATCCGCGAGGCGATGAGCCATCCCACGGCGCGCATCTTCACCATCGTCTGGGTGGCGCTGAACGGCATCGTGCCGCTGCTGCCCCTCTTCATGGACGGCATGCAGGTGGACGTGGCGTGGCAGGCACATCTGGGCGGCTTCTTCGCCGGCTTCCTGCTGGTGCCGCTGTTCGAGAGGAGGGGGGCATGACCGACACCGACCGCCTCGAACGGCTCGAAACCGCCGTCGCCTATCAGGAGCAGGCGATCGAGGACCTCAACGAGACGGTTCTGGCACAGGCCGCCGAGATCGACCGACTCAACCGTCTCGCCGCCGATCTGGGCCAGCGCCTGCGCGAGATCGCCGACAACCCCGCCCTCGCCGAAGCCCCCGAACCGCCCCCGCCGCACTACTGAGGTTTGGCGTACACCTCTGCCGGGTCGAACAGGCGGGGCTCGCCGGTGTCGGTTAGCGCGCCGTCCTTCAGCACGCGATAAAAGCAGCTTTTGCGGCCGGTGTGGCAGGCCGCGCCATGCCCGGTCTGCTCGACCGTGAGCAGCAGTACGTCCTGGTCGCAATCGGTGCTGAGCGCGACGAGCTTTTGCACTTCGCCCGAGCTTTCGCCCTTCTTCCACAGCGCCTGGCGCGAGCGCGAATAATAGTGGACCTCGCCGCTCTCGATGGTCAGCCGCAGCGCGTCGGCGTTCATGTGCGCGACCATGAGCACCCGGCCGCTGCCGGCCTCCTGCGCGATGGCGGTGATCAGCCCCTGCGCGTCGAAGCGCGGCGCGAAGACGCTGCCGGCCCCGAGCTCCTCCGGTGTCAGGGTGGCAGGGTCGGCGAAATGCATGCTCATTGCGGCTAGATACGGCGTTCGCGCGCGCTGCGCTAGCGTGATGGAGCCGCTGGACTGTGGCGATACTGCAACTGCGGCGATCCGGCAGAAATTGCCTATTGCTTGCAGTCGTTTCCGCGAGCATTCTAATAATAACTACGTAGGTACTATTGGGGGTCCTTATGAAGGTCGGTTATTTGGCGGCAGCTGCACTCGCGGGTGCCGTGTTCTCGTTTCCCGCGCAGGCACAGGATATGGACTGGAGCGGGGTCTACCTCGGCGGCACCGTGGGCTACACCGTGACGGAGTCGAATGCGGAGTTTGTCGATCCGGCGCTTTCAACGTTCTCAATTCCGTCGGGACAGAGCGGACTTCTTGGCGGTATCCAGGCAGGCGCCAATTTTCAGGCGGGCATAGTAGTACTGGGCGTCGAGGCGGGCGCGTCGATTGGCAATATTTCTGCTACCTACGATGATCCACTGCTGGGATCGCCTGAGACGGTGACTTCAGGCTCGGACTTCCAGGGGTCGCTCCTCGGCCGTGCGGGCCTCGGTATCGGAAACTTCCTGCCCTATGTGACCGGTGGTGTGGCTGTCGCTCATGTCTACACGACCGCGACGTCTCCGGATGCGGATGATGACGGCATGTTTGCCGGCTTGGCCTATGGTGCCGGTATCGAGGTTGCCCTGGATGACAACTGGTCGCTTCGCGGTCAGTACCTCCATACCGACCTTAGCGGCGCGAACTTCAACATCGGCAAGACGATTGCTGGCCCCGGCTCGCCGTCTTATGAAACATCGGCAGCGCCGAGCAGCGACACGTTCACCCTTGGCGTGAACTTCCGCTTCTAGTACGCGGCACAGACTTCTTCTCGAGCAGGCGGGCCGCGGTCCGCCTGTTTGCTTTTGGCCCGCCTACGCGCGCCGGCCGATCATCTGGAAGAACCTGTCCTGCTCGGCCTTTTCCTCGGCGAACACGCCGGTGAAGCGCTGCGTCACCGTCAGCGCGCCGTGGGCGCGCACGCCGCGCATCGACATGCACATGTGCTCGGCCTCGAGCATCACCGCCGCGCCGCGCGGGTTGAGGTGCTCGTTGATGGCGTCGACGATCTGCGCCGTCATCACCTCCTGCACCTGCAGGCGCCGCGAGAAGGCCTCGACCAGCCGGGCGAGCTTGGAGATGCCGACGACGCCGTCATGCGGCAGGTAGGCGATATGCGCCCGACCGACGAACGGCACCATGTGGTGCTCGCAATGCGACGAGAAGGGGATGTCCTTGACCAGCACGATGTCGTCGTAGCCGCCGACCTCCTTGAAGGTCTTTTCGAGGATCGCGCCGGGGTCGTCGTCATAGCCGGCGAAGAACTCGCCATAGGCCTTGGTGACCCGCCGCGGCGTCTCCAGCAATCCCTCGCGGGTCGGATCGTCGCCCGCCCAGGCGATGAGCGTGCGGACGGCTGCCTCGGCCTCCTCGCGGCTGGGCCGGACGAAGGGCTTGGCGGGCGACGACGGGGCGACGGTGAGCTTGGCGCTGGCGTCCATCGGGGTTTCCTCTTGTTCAAGGTATTAGACGCTGCGAAGCGCAAAAGGTGCCGCACAAGTCTCTCGAAAGGCGGGCACCGACAGTGGCGCTGACTTCTCTTCCGGCGAGGACTATATAGGCCATAGGGGCCAGCCCTCAAGAAACAGGCATGTGACGGCAATGGAACTGAGCGATCTTTATTCCCAAAAGATCCTCGAAATCGCGGCGAATCAGCCGGTTCCCGGCCGGCTCGCGCATCCCGACGCGAGCGCCCGGCGGGTCAGCCGCGTCTGCGGCTCCTCGATCGAGGTCGACATCGCCGTCGCCGAGGGCCGCATCGTCGGCTACGGGCACAAGCTGTCCGCCTGCGCCCTGGGGCAGACCTCCGCCGCCATCGTCGCCACCAACGTCGCCGGCACGCCCGTCGCCGAATTCCGCGCGCTGCGCGAGCAGATGACGGCCATGCTCACCGCCGGTGGCGCGCCGCCGAACGGCAGGTGGGCCGATCTGGCCTATCTCGAGCCGGTACGCGACTACCCCGCGCGCCACACCTCGACCCTGCTGGTCTTCGATGCGATCGTCGACGCACTCGACAAGATCGAGGCCGGCCAAGCGGTTGCGACCGCAAGGTGAATCAGGGACTCAACTGGTTCTGGCGGGTCGTCGACTATCCCTTCAAGCTCGCCGCCTACGTGCTGATCCAAGGCTATCGCTATTCGCTGTCGATGTTCATGGGGCGCAACTGCCGCCACGCGCCCACCTGCAGCGAATTCACCCGCGACGCCATCTGGCGCTTCGGCTTCTGGCCGGGCGGCTGGATGGGGCTGGCCCGCATCTATCGCTGCCGCCCCGGCGGCACCCACGGCTACGATCCGGTGCCCGAGGCGCTTCCGGCAGGCGGCCGCTGGTACGCGCCGTGGCGCTACGGGCGCTGGAAATAGCTACTCAGGGGCGCGTGTCGCATGATAAGTGCCCAGCGCGTCGATTGTGACGACAAATTCAGGAGATTCCGATGATCAAGGTGACGTTCCCCGACGGTGCAGTACGCGACTATGCGCGTGGCACCACCGGGACCACCGTGGTCGAAGGGATTTCGCCGAGCCTTGCCAAGCGCACGGTGGCGATGAAGTGGAACGGCGTGCTGTCCGATCTCGCCGATCCGCTCGAGGCGGACGGCCGCATCGAGTTCGTCATGCGCGACAGCGACGACGGGCTCGGGCTGATCCGGCACGATGCTGCCCACGTTCTCGCCGAGGCGGTGCAGGAGCTCTGGCCGGGCACGCAGGTCACCATCGGCCCGGTGATCGAGAACGGCTTCTACTACGACTTCAAGCGCGATACGCCGTTCTCCGAGGACGACTTCCCCCTCATCGAAAAGAAGATGAAGGAGATCGTCGAGCGCGGCGCCGCCTTCACCAAGGAGGTCTGGAGCCGTGACGAGGCCAAGCGCGTCTTCGCCAGCAAGGGCGAGACCTTCAAGGTCGAGCTGGTCGATGCCATTTCGGCCGACCAGTCGATCAAGATCTACAAGCAGGGCCAGTGGTTCGACCTCTGCCGCGGCCCGCACATGCGCACGACGAAGGACGTCGGGCAGGCCTTCAAGCTGACCAAGGTGGCGGGTGCCTACTGGCGTGGCGACAGCAACAATCCCGTGCTGAGCCGCATCTACGGCACGGCCTTCGCCAACCAGAAAGAGCTGGACGAATACCTCCACATGCTGGAGGAGGCGGAGAAGCGCGACCACCGCAAGATCGGCCGCGAGCTCGATCTCTTCCATCTGCAGGACGAAGCGCAGGGCAGCGTGTTCTGGCACCCCAAGGGCTTCGTCATCTACAACCAGATGGAGGAGTATATCCGCCGCCGGGTGAACAGGGCCGGCTACCAGGAGGTGAAGACGCCGCAGCTCATGGCGTCGAAGTTCTGGGAGGCCTCGGGCCACTGGGGCAAGTACCGCGAGAACATGTTCGTGGTGCCCGACGAGGTGCCCGGTACCGACGAGGACGGGCCGGTGCTCAAGGGCGACGGCGAGCTGATGGCGCTCAAGCCCATGAACTGCCCGGCCCATATCCAGATCTTCAACCAGGGCATCAAGAGCTACCGCGACCTGCCTCTGCGCATGGCCGAGTTCGGCTGCTGCCACCGCAACGAGCCGCACGGGGCCCTGCACGGCCTGCTGCGCGTGCGCCAGATGACCCAGGACGATGCCCACATCTTCTGCACCGAGGAGCAGATCCAGTCCGAGACCGAGCGCTTCGTGCATCTGCTCTATTCGGTCTACGAGGACATGGGCTTCGACAATGTCGTCATCAAGCTGGCGACCCGCCCCGAGAAATTCGGCGGCACGGTCGAGCGCTGGGACGCTGCCGAAAAGGCGCTCGGCGATGCGCTGCGGGCCACCGGCTATGATTTCGTCATCGCCGAGGGGGAGGGCGCCTTTTATGCACCCAAGCTCGAGTTCCACCTCAGGGACGCCATCGGCCGGTCCTGGCAGGTCGGCACGCTGCAGCTCGACTATGTGCTCCCCGAGCGGCTCGATGCGACCTACGTCGCCGAGGACGGTTCGCGCAAATACGCCGTGATGCTGCACCGCGCCATTCTCGGCTCGCTCGAGCGCTTCATCGGCATGATGCTCGAGAACTATGCGGGCCGGATGCCAATGTGGCTGGCGCCCGTGCAGGTCGTCGTCGCCACCATCGTTTCGGACGCCGACGCCTATGCCGAAAAGCTCATGGCCCGGCTGACCGAGGCGGGCATCCGCGCCGAGCTCGACACCCGCAACGAGAAGATCAACTACAAGGTGCGCGAGCACTCGACCCAGAAGGTGCCGGTGATGCTCGTCGTCGGCAAGCGCGAGGCCGAGGAGGGGACGGTCTCCGTCCGCCGTCTCGGCACCGAGGGCCAGAAGGTGCTGCCGGCGACCGATGCCATCGTGGAGTTGATGGGCGAAGTCGTGCCGCCCGACCTCAGGCGCCAGACCGCCTAGGACTTTCCCACACGAAACAGCGCGACGGATTTCGCGATCCGTCGCGCCCGCGTCTCCGGCGCCTTGGCGGCAATGATCGGCTCGATATGGCGGCGCTGGCTGGAATAGCTCAGCGTCGCGAAATGGGCGGCCGCCGCAGGGTCGGCGTCCAGCGCCGCGCGCAGATCGTTCGGCACCTCCATCACGCGCGGCGCCGTGTCGAGCGCCAGGCTCACCTCGATCGTCTCGCCGGCTGCGACGCCGGCCAGTGCCCGCCGCTCCTTGCTGACGCCGATCATGAACTGCCCGCCCATCACGGCAACCGTATTGGGGTAGCTGAAGCGTCCGTTGATGGTGACCCTCACCTTCGGGCGCTTGCCCTGTCCGAACGCCTCGACCACGGCCTCGGGCACGACGAAGCCCGTCGTGTCGCCGTCGCCCTTCAGCAGCGTCGTGCGGAATGTCTGCGTGCTCATGCGAGGAACTCCCGGATCAGCGGTGCGATGGCGTCGGCCGCGACCATATGGTTCTGGCCCGCCAGCGTTTTGTGCGTCGCGTTCGGCAGGGCACGGCTGATCGCCAGCTGCGCCTCCTGCATCCACGCATCCGACTTGCCGCCGCCGACGCAGAGCACGGGGATGTCGACATCGGGCCAGGTTTCCGCCGTGGGCGCGCTGTAGGTCCAGTGCGGCATCAGCCACGCCGCATCATAGGCGAGGGTAGGGGCCACCGGCGCGAGCTTCCGCGTCACGCCCATGACTTGCATCATCAGCACGGCGAAGGCCGGCACGCCCACGCCCTTGCGCATGAAATGCTTCACCGCCCCCGCGTGATCCCCGCGCGCCAGCAGCGCATCCAGCATCGCGGCATAGTCGGGATCGACCTTGCGGGCGTTCGCGTCGGTCAGCAGCGGCGCCTCGTACAGCACCAGCCTCGTGATCCTGTCCGTGGCGTTGGCGGCGCCCAGCGCCAGCGGCACGCCCGACGAGATGGCATAGACCGCCGCCGTGCCGCCGGCCCCCTCGATCACCGCCTCGAGATCCTCGATCTCGCGCGCGGTGGCGAAGGGCGTGGTGCCGCCACTCTCGCCGCGCCCGCGCCGGTCGTAGGTGTGAACGGTGAACGTGTCGCTGAGCGCCTCCGCGAGCGGCCCGGCCGGACCCGAGGCGCGCCAGCACAGCGCGCCGTCGACGAGCACCAGCGGCGGGCCGGCGCCGATAGCGCTGGTGCCGATCCGCGTGCCGTCCTTCGAGGTAACGAAGGGCATTACTGGCCTCCTTGCTTCGTGAGCGTTTCGAGAAGCTCGGCCAGCCGGTCGTTGCCGAGGCTGACCATGCCGACAAAGCCGCGCGCCACCGTCTCGTCGCGCGCCGCGACCGAGGTGCACACGATCGTCGCCAGCACCGTCGTGACCCCGTCCGCCTCGCTGAGCGCGATGGTGGAGACGATCTGCGGCGGCGGCAGGCCGTCGAGCCCGAAGGTCCAGTCGTCCGGCGCATCGCGATAATGCAGTCGTGCCGGCTCCTCGAGCTCGAGATAGACGCTGGCATAGGTGTATGCGCCGCCGGCCTCATAGGCCCATGTCGTGCGCCAGACGCCGCCGACCCTGAGGTCGACGGTCACCGTGGCCTTTGCGTCGCGTGGCCCCCAGAAGCGCACGAGGTGCTGCGGCTCCGTATAGCAGCGGTAGATGAGGGCGCGCGGCGCGTCGAAGCTGCGGCTGATGGTGAAATAGGACTCGCCGGGCGGGACCGTAACGATGTTCTTGCTCATGGCAGGACTCCGGAATTCGGGGGCACGTCGCGGCGTGCCCTTTGGTTCAGCTGTCGAGGAAACCGATGGCGGTGGTCGCCAGTCGCGGGTCCGTGAACATCGTGTAATGGGTCACGCCGGGGATGATGGCGAGCCGGTTGGCATTCATGCCGGCGCCGTCCCAGCCGGCATCCTGCCGGCCGCCGCCGAGCAGCTCGAAGAACGACGCGACATGCGCCGTGCGAACGCTGTCCCAGTCGCCCACGACCAGCAGCGTCGGTGCGCCGAGCGCGCCGATTTCTGCCGACCAGTCGAAATCCTGCCCGACCAGCGCCGACATCTGGGTCACAGTCCTGGGCCAGTTGGCCTCCGCGTCGGGCATGAGCTGGGCGTACATCTCGTACATCGGCGTCTGCTTCATCCCCGCGATGGTGGCGGCGAGATCGGCGCTCATGCCCTTCATCCCCTGCTGGTTGTAGTCGTGCCAGCCCGAGAAGGCGTAGGGGGTCGAGGCCAGCACCAGCCGGTCGACGACCTGCGGATGGTCGAGGCCGAGCCGCAGGGCCGTCTCTCCGCCCAGCGAATAGCCCATGACGTCGGCCTTGTCGTAGCCGAGCCATTTGATGAGCCCGGCGACATCCGTCGCCAGCGCCTCAAAGCTCATCGGGCGATCGAAGGGCAGGGTGCGCCCATGCCCCTGCAGGTCGACGCCGATCACCTTGCGGGCGGCCGCCAGCGTATCGAGCACCGGCCCGAACATCTCGATGGCGCCGTAGCCGCCATGCAGCAGCACCAGGGGTTTTCCCTCGCCGCGGATCTCGTAATAGACCTCCACGCCGTTGACCGGGGCGTAACCCGAGGCGGGACGATTGGCTGGATTGGTCATGATCGATCCTTCCTGATCTGGATTTGTCGCCGCATCGGCGGCTTTGAGCAATGCCGCACTGGCCGCGGTGGCCATGGCGGTGGTGACGAAGGCGCGTCTGTTCATCTGCCGTCTCCTTCGGGCAAGGCTCCGCCGGCCGCGCCGAGGCGCGTTGCAAAGCCATCGGTCTTGGGTGGCCGCTACAGGGCGGCCAGATGCTCCTCGAGCTTGTCGAAGCTCTCGTTGGTGCCAGTCGCGAAGCCGCGGCGCATGACCGCGTCCTTGTGCTCGGCGCGCTCGAAGGTGCAGACCAGCGTCAGCTTCGTGCCGGCCGCCACCTCTTCGAACGTGAGGGTCTTGGTGAACCCCGGCGGCGGGTTGTCGCCGAAGATCGCCGCATCGGCCGGCGCGTTGCGATAGACGATGCGTTCGGGCTCGATGACCTCGACAATAGTGTTATCGGTGGGCAGCTCCTTGCCGTCCGGCCCGATCATCACGTGGGACCAGCTGCCGCCCGTCCGGAAGTCGAGCCGCTCGACCCGGTTGGTGAATCCCTTCGGGCCCCACCATTGTGCCAGATGGTACGGATCGGCGAACATCTTCCACACCAGCGCACGCGGCGCCTTGAGCGTGCGAGTGATGACCAGCGTCCTGGCGTCCTCGGCGGGCGTGGCGGCGGGGGGCATCAGGCCGCATCCCTCGCCAGTTCGGCCACCAGCTCGCCGAGCTGTTCCATCGACTCGCGGCCGCCCGCTTCCATGCCGGTGGCGATCACCGCCTCGCGGGCCTCGAAGTCCGGCAACAGCGTGTAGGAGCGGTAATAGGTGCGGCCGTCGCGCTCCTCGAAGAAATGCTGCTCGGGGAAGGCTTCGTCGCCCTCGAACTGGCCCTCGACGCCGAACGTGTTGACGAGCTTTGCTTCGGGTACAACCTCGAGATAGGTGCCGAAAAAGACGATCTGTTCGCTGCCATTGGGGCGTTCGCAGATATAGCGCCAGCGCCCGCCTGGCCGGAGGTCGAGCGTGTCGATGCGTTTCACCGACGCGATGGATTTCGGACCCCACCAGCGGGCGACATGCACCGGGTCGGTAAAGGCCCGCCAGACGAGCGCCACCGGCGCATCGAAGCTGCGGGTGCAGATCATGGACGGTTCGTCCTGGGGATAGTCGAATGTGATGTCGGACATTTCGGTTTCCTCGGTTTTCAGCGTTTCGACATAGGCGCTCAGTTGGTTGAGGCTCTCGGCCCAGAAGCAGACATAGGCGGAGACCCAGTCCCGCCCTGACGGGCGGCTGCGGAAGGGGACGACATTGTTCCCCGGCTCAGTTGGGCGTGCCATCGGGGTCGCCTTTCTGCAGCTCGGCGAGATAGACCTCGAGCTGGTCGAGGCTCTCCTCCCAGAAGCGGCGGTAGCTTTCGAGCCAGCCGTCGACGTCGCGCAGCGGCCCCGCCTCCAGCCGGCACGGGCGGTATTGCGCGTCCCGGCCGCGGGAGATCAGCCCGGCGCCTTCCAGCACCTTGAGGTGCTTCGACACCGCTGCAAGGCTCATCTTGTAGGGCGCCGCCAGCTCCGTGACGGTCGCCTCGCCGGTCGCCAGCCGGGCCAGAATGCCGCGTCGGGTCGGGTCGGCGAGGGCGGAAAGCGTGACGCTGAGGGTGTCGGGCTGCATCTATTCAACCATTTAGTTGATAACCTAATGGTTGAGTACGCTCGCTCCGTCTCGCTGTCAACCTACTGGTTGAATAAAAATCGGAAAAAAATCGGCACTGCCCTGTCGAGGGCGCGTTGTGGTGTTCGTCGTGTCATCAGAGGCGGGGCTCGTCCCGCCCGCCCGAAAAGGAGAAGAGCCATGCGCTACATGATCATCGTCAAGAACGATCCCAGGACGGAAACCGAAATGCCCGGCCCGGAGCTGTTCGAGGCCATGGACGCGTACAACCGCTCGCTCGTCGACGCCGGCATCCTGCTGGCGGCCGAGGGGCTGGCGGGGTCCGACAAGGGCGCGATCGTGACCTTCAGGGGCGGCAAGTTCACCGTGAAGGACGGCCCGTTCACCGAGGCCAAGGAACTCGTCGCCGGCTTCTGGATCATCCAGGTCAAGTCGAAGGACGAAGCCATCGAATGGGTGAAGCGCATTCCCTTCGCCGATGGCGAGAGCGTTGAGTTGCGCAAGGTCGCCGAGGCGTCCGATTTCGAGGATATCCTCGGCGCCGACGCCGTCGCCCGCGAAGAGGGCTGGCGCGCCGAGATGGAAAAGCAGAGCGGCAACTGAAGGCCGAAAGGAGCACCCCGATATGCGCTACTTCATGAGCATCATTCCTGCCGCCGAATACGACGCGGGCAAAGCCGTGCCGAAGGCCATCATGGACGCCATGGGCCCCTACATCGAAAAGCAGGTCGCTTCGGGCGCGCTGATCTCGACCGGCGGGCTGAAGTCGGCCAAATCCGGTGCGCGGCTCAGCGGCCATGACGGCCGCGTCGCGACGGTCGACGGCCCGTTCGCGGAGGCGAAGGAGGTCATCGGCGGCTACGCCGTGTTCGAGGCCCCGACGCGGGACGCCGCGCTGGCGCTGGCGGCGGAGTTCGTCCAGCTTCACATCGACAGCGGCATGCCCGACATCACCGTCGAGATCCGCGAGATCGCCGGCGGCCACAACTACTAGGAGAGCGAGATGCAGTTCATGGTCATCCGCAAGGCAGACGCGGAAACCGAGGCGGGCGCCATGCCAAGTCCGCAGCTCATCGACGACATGACGAGCTACAACGAGAAGCTCGTGGCGCGCGGTGCGATGAAGCAGGGCGCCGGGCTGATGCCCAGCTCGCGCGGCGCCCGCGTCTCGTTCAGCGACGGCCGGCCGACCGTCGTCGACGGCCCCTTCGCCGAGGCGAGGGAACTGGTCGCCGGCTATTCGATCATCGAGGCGGCGTCGCTCGCCGAGGTCATCGAGATGGTGAAGGACTGGCCCGTCTCCGACGGCCACGGCAACGTCCAGATCGAGATTCGCCAACTGATCACGGCCGAGGATCTGGGCTTCAGCGACGAGCAGCAGGCACGCTACGACAAGGTCGTCGACCGCCAGATGCAGCAATAGGAACGCTTGCCCCGGCGGCGTGGATTTGATCCACTCCGCCGCCCATGGACAAGCTCAGCCCGGAATTCGCCACCAACCGTGCCGTCGAAGCCGTCTGGCGTATCGAGGCGGCGAAGCTCATCGCCGGCCTCACCAGGATGACACGCGACGTCGGCCTCGCCGAGGAGCTGGCCAGCGACGCGCTGGTCGTCGCGCTCCAGCAATGGCCTGCGACGGGCATCCCCAACAATCCGGGCGCCTGGCTGATGCAGACGGCCAAGCGCCGCGCCATCGACCAATTCCGCCGCGCCCAGGTCCATGCCCGCACGCTGCCGGGCCTCACCTATGAGCAGGAGCTGCGCGAGCAGGAGGCGCCCGACTACGACACCCGCCTCGATGAGGACGTGAAGGACAACGTGCTGAGCCTGATCTTCACCGCCTGCCATCCCGTGCTCGGCCCCGAGGCGCGCTCGGCGCTGACGCTGCGGCTCGTCGGTGGGCTGACGACGGCCGAGATCGCCCGTGCCTTCCTCATGCCCGAGCCGACCATCCAGCAGCGCATAGTGCGCGCCAAGAAGACGCTGGCCGACGCCCATGTGCCCTTCGAGGTGCCGCGCGGCGCCGATCGCGCCGAGCGGCTGGGCTCCGTGCTCGAGGTGCTCTATCTCATCTTCAACGAGGGCTATGCCGCCACCGCCGGCGCCGACTGGATGCGCACGGAGCTGTGCGACGAGGCGCTGCGCGTCGGCCGTATCCTTGCCGGCCTCGCCCCGGAGGAGCCCGAGGTGCACGGGCTCGTCGCGCTGATGGAGATCCAGGCCTCGCGCGCTGCCGCGCGCACCGCGCCGGACGGCACGCCCATCCTGCTGCTCGACCAGGACCGCAGCCGCTGGAACCGCATCTCCATCCGGCGCGGCCTCGCGGCGCTGGCCCGGGCCGAGGCGCTGGGCGGTGCTCGTGGCCCCTACGCGCTGCAGGCCGCCATCGCCGCGTGCCACGCCCGCGCCGCGCGTCCCGACGACACCGACTGGCCGCGTATCGCCGCTCTCTATGACGGGCTGGCCGTCGTCACGCCGTCGCCGGTCGTCGCCCTGAACCGCGCCGTGGCACACGCCATGGCGCATGGTCCCGAAATCGGCCTTGCCATGCTCGAACCGCTCGCCGACGTGCCGCAGATGCGCAACTACCACCTTCTGCCGAGCGTCCGTGGCGACCTCCTGCACCGACTCGGCCGCCTGGACGAGGCGCGCGCCGAGTTCGCGCGGGCGGCGGAGATGACGCGCAATGAACGCGAGCGCACGCTGCTCCTCAAGCGCGCGGCGGCGTCGCAATGAGCGTCCTCGACATCCGCCTCGCACGGCCCGACGAAGGAGGCGCGTGGTCGAGCTGAAGTGCCGGGCCGCACTCGCCGGCGAGGACGACGAGGTCCGCCGCCAGTTGCGCGAACGACCCGAGCTCATCGCTCTCGACCCCGAGATGATCGCCGCCAGCCGGGTGATGGTCGCGGCGCGCGGCGGCAGCATCGTCGGCTTCGCGACGATCGTCACGCATGAGGGCGACGATGCCGAGCTCGAGGGTCTCTTCGTCGAGCCGGCACATTGGCGCGAGGGTATCGGTGCGGCGCTGCTCGAGGCCATCACGCGCGAGGCTGCGGCATGGGGCGCCAACCGGCTGCACGTCCTCGCCAACGCCGAGGCGCTGGCGTTCTACGAGCGGCATGGCTTCGAGCGCCTCGGCGAGCGCCGGACCGAGCTCGGCCCGATGGCGGTGCTGATGGCAAGACCCGTCGCCGGCGGGTGACCGCTGCTAGCTTGCCGCCGGGATGAACTGCACGCCAAGTTCCTTCAAGGCCCGCCAGGCGACGCGGCAGTGATAGGGCCGGTGGCCGGGAACGATGAGGTCGAAACTCTGCGGCACGCCGCGCACGGTGGGGAATTCCAGCTTGGCGCCCCCCTCGCTCAGGTTGCGGATCACGCAATCGAGCCGCGTGCGCCCGCCATCGAAGACGATGGTGGCGATGATCATCGTATTGCGGCGGGGCTGGAGCCGCTTCTCGCGCAGATTCAACACGTCGAACCTCAAAAGGACAACGGACCCACACTGCCGCGTGCGGCTTTGAAATCCCGGCAACGCGGCCGGCCGCATTGCGCCGGCCTTCGCAAGACTGCGTTAACCCTGGCGCCGTCAATAGACGGTGGTCAGCACCTCGACGTCCTGGGGCTGGCCGGGATGCACCTCGAAGGCGCGGTTGAACACCGTGTCGCCGCGCTTGGCGAAGACCAGATAGTCGCCTTCCTGCAGCACCGAGGAGGGGAAGGCGCCGGTGCTCGTATAGACGGTGGTGGCGCCGTCCGCGCTCTTCACCGACCAGTCGACGTCGGCGATGGCCTCGCCACCCGGCTCGCTGGTGAGCTTGAACGAGACCTGCGCCGCCCGGTGATAGAGCGTCGCGTCGGTGAGCTGTCCCGGCTCCACCCTGAGGTCCGCCCGCACCACGGCGTTCACGTCGCCGAAATACGACACGATGTGGTAGGTGCCGGCATTCACCGTCAGGATGTCGTTGGCGCTGATGTCCTGCGCGACGATGGCCCGGTCGGCCTCGCTGGCGCCGACGGTGAACACGTCGAAATGCAGCAGGTTGATGGGGATCGCCACGTCGCCGGTGATCGCTGCGTTGAGCCGCAGCCCGCCGGCCTCCAGCACGATGCTCTTGCTGTTGGCGCCCTCGGCCACGGTGATCGTGTCGCTGGCCTGCGCCCGGCCATAGGCGACGTGCACGACGTAATTCCCCGGGGTCAGCGCCACCTGCGCCACCGCTCGGTCGGATTTCGCCGCCAGCTCGAGCCGGCCGGCCCCGTCGACGTCGGTCGAAAAGATCCGCCACACGACGCCTTCGCCTATGGTCCGGCCGCCATCGGTGATCATCGCCGTCAGCGTCACGGGCTGCGGTTCGGCGGTGGCTGCCGCGATGGCCTCGGCCGCTGTGGCGGCGCCGGGGCGGGTATACGGATCGGCCTCGGGCGCCGACGTGTCCGCGTCGTTGT